>Ga0209527_1000314_pt1 | contig 10903 bp, 7 predicted proteins | sample JacPinW_OM2H0_M2_FD_187968 | JGI IMG/M metagenome (GOLD analysis project Ga0209527, IMG submission 187968) | Forest soil microbial communities from Algoma, Ontario, Canada - Jack Pine, Ontario site 1_JW_OM2H0_M2 (SPAdes) (version 2) | ecosystem: Environmental > Terrestrial > Soil > Boreal... | reverse complement strand
TCGCGCGCGGCGAGCAATGTTCGTGGCCTGGTCGGCAATGCGCTCGATATTGGGCGAAAGCTTCATGGCCGCGACGACCCGACGCAGATCGGACGCCACCGGTTGAAACCGAAGCAGCACGTCGATACCGTCCTTGTCGATTTGCTTTTCCAGCTGGTCGATCTCTTCGTCATCGGCGATCGCCGTGGTGCAAAGATTGTCGTCCCGTTGCAGTAACCCTTTGACCGCCCGATCGAGGGTGCGCTCGGCCAGGCCGGCCATCATCAGCACGTTGTTGCGCAAGGAGCTGAGCGCTTCATCAAACGTTCCCAGAATATGTTTCGGAGGAGTCATGTCGATTAACCGAAGCGCCCGGTGATGTAATCTTCAGTGCGCTTCTCGCTCGGGTTGGTGAAAATTTTCGTGGTCGGCCCGAACTCGATCAGCTTGCCGAGATAAAAGAAGCCGGTGTGATCGGAAACGCGCCCTGCCTGCTGCATGTTGTGGGTGACAATCACGATGGTGTATTGCGTTTTCAGTTCGTGAATCAGTTCCTCGATCTTTGCTGTCGCGATCGGATCGAGCGCCGAGCACGGTTCGTCCATGAGAACGACGTCTGGTTCCACCGCGAGCGCGCGCGCGATGCAAAGCCGTTGTTGTTGGCCACCGGAAAAACCGAGGGCGTTTGCATCCAGACGGTCTTTGACTTCATCCCAGAGCGCGGCCGCGCGTAAACTCTTCTCGACGGCCTCATCGATCTGCGAGCGCTTATTCACGCCGGCGATGCGCAGACCGTAGGAGATATTTTCGTAAATTGATTTCGGAAACGGGTTCGATTTTTGAAAGACCATTCCAACCCGCCGTCGGAGATCAACCACATCCACCTCGGGCGCGTTGATATCGATTCCACCAAGATGAATTGCGCCCTGCGTAATTCGCGCGCCCTCGATCAAGTCGTTCATCCGATTGATGCAGCGCAGTAACGTCGTCTTGCCGCAACCGGATGGTCCGATGAACGCCGTCACCGCCTGCGCCGGAATGTCGAGACTGACGTTGTGCAGCACTTTGTTCTCTCGATAAGCGAAATCGAGATCTCGCACGTCGATCATGATCTCGGCGCCGTCCGTCTCATCGGCCGGGCGATCATTCTGGCGCGGGAGTTGTTGGGGCAGCGTTTGTGGCATTTCAAGTAAGCTTACCATGATAAGCGTCTCCGTTGTTTCTCTCTCAGCAAGATGGAAGTTAATGCGATCAGCATGACGACGACGAGGAAGACGAAAGCCGTCCCGTATTGGACGCGTTCGGTGTATTCGTTCTGAGGGATCTTCGAACTGACCACGTAAATGTGATAAGGCAGCGCCATCACGCCTTGAAAAAAGAAATTGGTCCAATGGCTCACCTGCCACGGCATTTCGTCGCGCATGGCGTACGCGGCGGTAAACATGATCGGCGCCGTTTCGCCGGCGACACGCGCGATGCCGAGAATCGATGAAGTGAGAATTCCCGGCAACGCGTAAGGCAAAACGTTTTTGCGGATGGTCTGCCATTTGGTAGCGCCGAGCGCGAGCGAGCCTTCACGTAATCCCTGTGGCACTGCTCGCAATGATTCTTCGCTGGCGGTGATGATCGCCGGCAGAACCATCAAGCCGAGCGTGAACCAACCCGAGAGCAACGACACATTCCAGCCAAAGAAGATCACGAACAATCCGAACCCGAAGAGGCCGAAAACGATCGATGGCACACCGGCGAGGTTGAGGATTGCGACACGAATCAGTCGAATGAACCGGCCGTCGCGGCTGTATTCGCTTAAATAAATCGCGCAGCTGATCCCGATGAAAAGGGCCAGCGTCATTGAACCGATCACGAGCAATGCGGTGCCGACGATACAGGGCCAGATTCCGCCGGCGGAATAGGAGACGCTTGTAACATCGACCTCTTCCTTGTGCGTCGTCTTCCAATCGCGAAACTGCCGATCGCTCAGCTCCATCTTCTTTCCTTGGTAATCGAAAACGTAGAGTGTTTGCGGCGGTTCGCTTAAGAATGTCAGGTTTACGAACGGCGCCGTTCGCGTGAAAACGGTGCGGCTGCCCTTGATTCCGATATCGAGAAAGATGTAGGTCGCACAGAGCAACACGAAATAGGTCCCGATTCGAAAGGCCCAGAAAAGCAGGCCCTCCACCAAGCGCGTGCGACGTCGATTTGAAGGTGCGGCGATCATCTCAGCCGATGCTCATCCGATAACGCGCGACCAATCGTTGCGCGAGATAGTTGATTCCAAGCGTGAGCGCAAAAAGAACGAGGCCGACCATGAAGAGCGCGCGGTAATGAATACTGCCCCGCACTACTTCGCCCATTTCCTGCGCAATGATCCCGGTCATGGTGTGCACCGGCTGAAAGAAAGCGCCGAGGCCTTGGGTGAAATCAGGAATGGCGATTCGATTTCCAGCGCAAAGCAAAACCACCATCGTCTCGCCAATCACGCGACCAAGCCCCAACAAAACTGCCGAAATAATTCCCGAAAGCGATGCAGGCACCAGGACGCGCGCGATTGTTTGGAGCCGATTCGCCCCGAGCGCGTAGGAAGCCTCTTTGAATCCGCGGGGGACATTCTGAAGCGCGTCTTCCGCTAAAGTGAAAATCGTCGGTACCGCCATCAGGGCGAGCAAAGAACCGGCGGTAAAAACATTCAAGCGCTCGCTGATCGGGAAAAACGGCACCCATTTCATGAACGGCATTTGCGACAAGGCGCGCACGGCTTGACCAACAACCGCGATCCCAAAAAAGCCGAGAACGACTGATGGAATCGCCGAGATGAATTCGATGTACGGTTTGATCAGACTTTTCTCGCTGCGTGCCGCGACTTCGCTGACATAGATCGCAGAGCAAACTCCGAGCGGAACGGCAAGCAGGAGCGCAACAGTCGCGACCATGATCGACCCAACCAGCAACGGAATGATTCCGTACCAGTCCTGCCAAAAGCTCGCCGTGACCCAATCCGTTCCAAAAAGAAAAGCAGTGATCGCTCGATAAGCAGGTACGGGTTTGTCCGGATCCCATTCACGCAGTCGCTGTGAAACTGGTGGAAGTTGCGCGAGATAATCTCGTGTCTTCTTCTTCCAGCTTTCGAACGACTGCTTCGCTTTTAAATTGCTAAGCACAGGCGGTGCAGTCAGGAGACTGTCGATCTTCGCTTTCATCGCTTCGGCGATTTTCGGGAATTTGTCATCAGCCGAACGGAGCGCGATCATCGACGCGCGCGGATCTATCGGCGCCGCTATCCCCGTTGATGGTTGGGCCTCGGCCGAAGAAACCGCGGACGGAGTGCCGGCTGCGATCAAAGCTTCGCGCAATGCGAGTGCCTGATCGTTCGCGTCGGAAACGAGCGCATTTAGAAATTCTCCGCTGTCGCTAAATGCGCCGGCGAATTGATCGAACGCTTCGAGATTACCGCCACTGGACAGCGCTCGCATCTCTTCCAATCGAATCTCGCCCAGCTGACGGGAAAGAGCGGCATGCGTTTGGGCTTGGCCGCGGATGATGTCTACGTATTCCAAACCGGCGCGGCGATACAGGCGAAGGTTGGCCAGGTTTTGGCCGAAAAACCCGAAACCTTCGCGAAAAAGAAAAATTGTGATCAGCGCGAGGACCACAATTGCAACCACCGCGTTGCTGCCGAAGAATGCCTTGATCGCGGCTTCTGTGGTTAGTCGGCGACGGCGCGATACACCTTTTCCCGACAGAATCGATATCCGCGGGGCGACAGTTTCCACACTATCGACGATGCGAAACGCCGTCCCAGGCGGCAACGGATTTAATGTTACGATTCTGTTACAAGCGGCGATTTATGATGCCTGTGCCGGAAGTAACACCCGAATCGTCGTGCTGCGGCCAAGTTCGCTTTCCGCTTCGACCCGGCCGCCGTGCAGTTGGGCGATGTGTTTGACGATCGACAACCCGAGGCCAGTGCCGCCGAGCTCGCGGCTGCGTGCTTTGTCCGCGCGATAAAATCTTTCGAAAATGCGCGGTAAATCTTCCTGGCTAACTCCGATGCCCTCGTCATTGACGCTGAGCACAATCTCACGGCCGCGCCGTTCCGCTCCGAGACGGATCTCGCCATTCTTATTCGAATACTTTACCGCGTTATCGAGCAGATTATCGAAAACTTCCCGTAGTCGTGTTTCATCGGCGCGAATCGACGGAAAGTTCGCGGGCAAATCGATCACGACCTTCAACGCCTTGGTCGTGAATTTCTTTCTCCAGTCTCGAGCGAGTCCGTCAAGGAATTGCGCCAAATCGATCTCGCTCAATTGCAAAGTCGAACTTCCCGATTCCAATTGCGCGAGCGTCAGCAGATCGTTCGCGAGAAGACCGAGACGTTTCGAGTGCTGCTCCATCACTTCTAGAATTCGGGCGCATTCCGCGCGCGGCATTTTGGGATCGTCGAGCATCGTCTCGATGTAGCCACGCAAGATCGACAACGGCGTCCGCAGCTCGTGCGAAACATTAGCCACGAAATCGCGGCGGATTTCGTCCGCGCGTTTCAACTCGGTGATGTCATGAAACAGAATGACCGCGCCAGTGATCTCGCCGTTAGCGTTTCCCATCGGGACTGAAGTCATCTGAAATTCGCGGGTTCCAATGACGAGTTCGCCCCGACTCGGCTGTCGCCGCCGAAAAGTTTCTCCCACGATTTTCTCCACCGCCGGATCCCGAACGCTCTCCAGAAGCGGTGCGCCTAACGAGTCCTCGCCAATCTTGAACAAGTCGCAGAATGCGCGATTCAACAGCGCCAGCCGGCGGCGACCGTCGACAACCAGCAGACCATCCTGAATTGCGGACAAAATCGCTTTCTGTCCAGATACGCGCTCGTCGATCTGACGATTGAGTTCCTGCTGGCGCTTAAAGATATCTTCCAGCGCAACGCCGACGCGTTGCGCCTCTTTACCGCCTTGAATGAGAAACGTTCGCGGTTGCTCGCGGCGGCCGATTTGCCTGACCAGGCGTTCGATATGCGTCCATGGCGTAATCCATTTTCGCCAGGCGATATAGACAATTGCGACTGTCGATCCGACGATCGCGGCGAGCAGAATCCCAGACATTCCAATTATTTCTCGCGCAGCCGGTAGCCGAAACCGCGGACGGTTTCAACAATGTCTCCGGCTTTGCCGAGCTTTTCGCGCAAGCGACGCACGTGGGTGTCGACAGTTCGGGTGTCGATCACGCTTTCGTAACCCCAAACTTCGTTGAGTAAACGATCGCGCTCCTGGACCCGACCGCGCCGCTGCATCAGTGTGCGCAACAGTTTGAACTCAAGACTGGTGAGATCGACACGCTTGCCGTTGACGAGGACTTCATGGCGCGCTGGGTCGATCGTAATCGGCCCGGCCGACACGCGATCGTCCGTTTCTTCGGCGCTCCCACGGCGCAGAATCGCTTTGATGCGCAAAACAACCTCGCGCGGACTGAACGGTTTCGTCACGTAATCGTCCGCGCCAAATTCCAAACCGACGATCCGGTCGATTTCTTCTGCTCGCGCAGTCAGCATCAGGATTGGAATGTGGCGCGTAGCCGGTTCGCTTTTCAGAATTTTACAAACCTCGAGTCCGGGCATTCTCGGCAGCATCAAGTCGAGAATGATAAAATCCGGCTTTTCCGCGCGCGCTTTGGCCAGACCGGCGGCGCCATCAGGTGCGGTTGAGAGAACGAAACCGCCCGCTCTGCGCAAATTCAGGCTGAGAAGATCGACCACGTCCTTTTCGTCTTCGACGATCAGGATGCGTTTGCTCGACACCGCGTCCATGCGCGCGAGACGTTGCCGGTGAAGCTACTTCGCTTCGCCCGCGACCGCGGGTTTCACGCCGGTCTTTTCGTTTAGAAGCTGGGTAAATTCCTGCAAATTGGAAACGATCTGGGGCGCCTTGCTCAACACCGTGGTCGCCAGTTTTTCCGCGTAATCAGGCCGGCGTTGCGACATTTCCGACAGGGCCATCATGACGGCGAGCGCGTTGTTGATCGAGTGTTTGATTTCACTGAATTTTTTTTGCAACTGGACCAACTCGTCGGACGAGAGGGTGCGACTTGTCTCATTCATAAATCGGGATTTCGCTGGAGAAAACGCGCGGCTGTGCTTGACTAAAAGGTTCGAGATTTGTCGTCCCGATGCCTGCGCAAGTTATCAAGATCAGTGGTGCGCGCCAGCACAATTTGAAAAACCTCCACGTGGAGCTGCCGCGGGAGAAGCTGGTGGTCATTACCGGTCTTAGCGGCTCCGGGAAATCCTCGCTCGCCTTCGACACGCTCTATGCCGAAGGGCAGCGGCGTTACGTGGAAAGCCTCTCCGCTTACGCCCGGCAATTCCTCGATCAGATGGAAAAGCCGGATGTCGATTTCATCGAAGGACTTTCCCCGGCGATCGCGATCGAACAGCGCAGCGCCGGCGCCAATCCAAGATCGACCATCGCGACCACGACCGAGATTTACGATTACCTCCGCGTGCTCTTTTCCGCCATTGGTCAGCCCCACGATCCAGCAACTGGCAAACCGGTTCATCGACAGACGCCGCAACAGATTGTCGATCAAATCCTCGGCTACGAACCGAACAGCAAAATCATCGTGCTCGCACCGCTGGTGCAAAATCAGAGCGGCGAATTTCGAGATATATTGGAGAAACTGAAGCGGGAAGGATTCGTGCGGGCGCGAATCGATGGCGAAATCGTTGAGCTTGATCGACCGGAACCGATCAGATTGAAGAAAAACGAGCGTCACACGATCGAAGCAGTGGTCGACCGGTTGGTGGTGCGCGATGGGATCCGGGTTCGATTGACTGATTCCGTCGAAACCGCCCTGAAATGGGGCAGGAACAAATTGTCGATCTTAAGAGAGAAGAAGAAAACGCCGAATTCCCTACGCCCAGCGCCCAATGTCGGATTAGAAGATTGGGAAGAATTCCGTTATTCAACAAACTACAGCACCGGTGACTCGGATTTTTCTCTGGGCGAGCTGACACCGAAACATTTTTCGTTCAACAGCCATCTTGGCGCGTGTCCGGCATGTCACGGTTTAGGAACACAACTTGTGATCGATCCCGAGCTGATGATCTCGGACGAAACAAAAACGATCGCTGAAGGCGCGATCACGCCGTGGCGGCGCGGGACGAAACGGATGCAGGCTTATTACCGGCAACTGCAAGGCGCGCTGATAAAACATTTCCAAGTTAACGAAGATGTGCCGTTCGAAGATTTGCCTAACGAATTCAAAAACGCTCTTTATTTCGGCACCAACGGCACGCCGATCGAAATGAATTTCAGCGGAAACGGCGAGAAGAAGCGACCGTTCGAAGGATTAGTGCCGCAAATGCAGCGGCTTTACGAGCAAACGCAGAGCGAATTTACGCGTAATCGCATTCGCGCGTTTATGGCACGCGAGCCCTGCAAGACTTGCGGGGGCGCGCGGCTGAAGCCGGAGATTCTCGCGGTCACAATCAAAGATCGACAAGGACGCGAGCTGAACATTCACAAGTTCAGCGAACAAACGACCGAAGCGGCCGCGCGTTACATCGATAACCTCGAGCTGACGACGGCGCAGAAGAAAGTCGTGACCGATGTTGTTCGCGAAATTCAATCGCGCCTGCAATTTCTGGTCGAAGTCGGCCTTGGTTATCTGACGCTCGATCGCGAGAGCGGCACGCTCAGCGGCGGCGAAGCGCAACGGATCCGGCTGGCGACGCAGATCGGCTCCGGGTTAGCCGGCGTGCTTTATGTTTTGGACGAGCCGAGCATCGGCCTGCATCAGCGCGACAATGCGCGATTGCTCGGCACGCTGCGGCGGCTGCGCGATCTGGGCAATTCCGTCATTGTGGTCGAACACGACGAAGAAACAATCCGAGCAGCGGACCACATTGTCGATCTTGGTCCGGGCGCAGGCCCGCGCGGCGGGGAAATCGTGGCGCAAGGAAAACTGGAAAATATTTTAGACGCCAAAAATTCTCTGACCGCGGATTACCTCTCCGGCCGATTGCGCATTCCTGTTCCGAAACACCGGACCCAACCGCGTTTTGCCCGAAATCAATTGAGCAAGAGTGAGGAAGGCTGGCTGATTGTGAAAGGCGCGGCCGAAAATAATTTGAAGAACATCGACGTCGCTTTCCCGCTCGGTTGTTTCACCTGTGTGACCGGCGTTTCTGGGAGCGGCAAATCCACGTTGGTTGACGATATTCTGCGGCGCGCGCTCTTCCGGCGTTTTTATAATTCGAAAGAGAAACCAGGCGCTTATCGCGCGTTGCGCGGCGCCGAACAAATCGACAAAGCGATTGTGATTGATCAAAGCGCGATTGGACGGACGCCCCGCTCCAATCCAGTCACTTACACCGGCGCCTTTGGTCCGATTCGCGAATTGTTCGCGCAATTGCCGACAGCCCGTGTGCGCGGTTACGGGGCCGGCCGGTTCAGCTTCAACGTCAAAGGCGGCCGCTGCGAAAATTGCGAGGGCGGCGGCCTGATCAAGATCGAGATGCATTTTTTGCCGGACGTTTATGTCCAGTGCGAAGTTTGCCACGGCCGGCGCTACAATCGCGAGACGCTCGAGATCACTTACAAAGGAAAAAATATCGCCGACGTGCTCGACCTGACGGTGGACGAAGCCACGCGATTTTTTCGAAATGTGCCGAGCATCTCGGACAAGTTGAATGCGCTGCTCGATGTCGGACTGGGTTACCTGCAGCTCGGCCAGGCTGGAACCACCCTTTCCGGCGGCGAAGCGCAACGGGTCAAACTGGCAACCGAGCTCGCGAAAAAGGCGACTGGCCGCACCGTCTACATCCTGGATGAACCAACCACTGGATTGCATTTTGCCGACATCGAAAAATTGCTCCAGGTGCTGATGAAGCTGCGCGATGCCGGCAACACGCTCATCGTCATCGAACACAATCTGGAAATGATTAAATGCGCGGATTGGATTGTCGATCTTGGTCCGGAAGGCGGCGAGCAGGGCGGCGAGGTCGTGGGAACGGGCGCGCCTGAAGAGATTGTCGATCTTGCTAAAAGTTACACGGCCAAATATCTGCGACCGCTGTTGGAGAAGAGATGAGACCGGTTCGATACATAAGTTTCGCTCTGTTCGTGGCGCTCGCCCCATTTGCACGGGGACAGTTTTCGGCCCAACTCGTCGAAGCGTCGAAACCGCTCACCGAAGGCGTGCCGGAAGTCGCAGTCGTTCGTTTGCAAGGATTACTTAAACAGAATCTGGCTGAACCGGACTGGCGCGCGGCTGCGGAAAAGCTGCTCGAGGCGATGGTCGCAGCCAATCAGACCGCAGATGCTTTCAATCTTTTGGCGGACCCGCGATTGCGCCAAAGCCCTTCGGCGAATTTTTGGCGTGCACAATTGTTGGCTAAGACACATCGCGAATCCGAAGCGTTGGCGCTCTATCGACAGATCGCAACCGACACCAATTCGACTTTTCGACTGGACGCCCGGATGGGAGCGGCAGAAATGTTGCGTGCTCTTGGCCGAACCGACGAAGCGCTCCAAACTTTTTCGGAGTTGTTTCGCGATCCAAAGTGGAGTGTCCGAGCGCAGCTGCACGCGGCCGAGCTTTATCTCGACAAATCCGATGCCGTCAACGCGCGGCGGTTGCTCGAGAGAGTGCAACCGTCCACAACCTCCGAAAAAAAAGAGCGACACTTTCTCCGCGGCCGCCTCGAGGTAGCCCTGCACCGTCCCGATCGCGCGATCACGATTTTCGAATCCGTCCTAAAAAATCCTGAAGGCGCAACTCACGAAACGCTCACCGCGGTGCTTTTCGCGCTTGCTGATGCGCATCTGGAATTGAAAACACCCGAAACAGGCGATGACGCGCTGGAAAATTTTATCGAACATCGGCCTTCCGATGTCGATCTGGCGCGCATTTTCGCGAAGCTGGACGAGCTTTATCGTGCCGAACGAAAACCGTCGCGCGCTGAACTCGATCGTTGGACAAGAGATCCGGTCGAGCCGCGGCGAGCGTTCGCGCAATGGTATCTGGCACGATTGGACCTTCGACTTGGGCGACGCGACCGGGCGCTAGAGTATTTCAATGCGCTCCGGCGCACTCATCCGCAATTGCCAGTCCTCGCTTCGGCCTTTCTCGAATTTGCCCAGCTCGAGCTGGAGGAGCACCATTTCGATGAGGCGCTAGCTGAATTGATTGAAGCGCGGACGTTACGTCCCGAGCCGGCCGTGCTCGACCGGGTCAACTTACTCGCGGCGCAGATCCAGTATCGCGCGAAACATTTCGATCCCGCGACCGCGGGCTTTGATCAAATCGGACATTCCGATTCGACCCTGGCGTCATTGGCAATGTTTAATGCCGCGCTTAGCTGGCTCCAAAAAGGGGATGAGACACGTTTTCTAGCCGACGCCGAAGAATTTGGGAAGAAAACAAAGGACGAAAAATCTCGCGCGGACTTGCGACTGGAAGCAGGTCTCATGGAGGCGGCCGAGGGGGACCTGCGCGCCTCTGATTCACTGCGGACTTTTCTGCGCGAGTTTCCAGGAGCTGAACGAGCGGCCGAAGCATGGGTGGCATTGGCAGAATTGGCATTTCATGCAACTCCGCCACGACTTGATGAAGCGCGCAAGAATCTAGCCCGCGCCGCTGAATCAAAGCCGACACCGACCGCGCAGGAACGCGCCGATTACCTCACGATCTGGTTGGAAGATGCAACCTCAGGCGGAGAGACCAAGGTGATCGCACTGGCGAAAAAGTTTATCCAGGAGCACGAATCATCCGGTTTGGTGGCGTCGGTGCGAATGAAGTTGGGCGAGATGTATTATCGCGCAGAGGATTTTGCGAACGCGGAAACGCAGTTCGAACTGCTGGCCGAGCAAAATTCCGCCGGGCCGTTTACCGACCGGGCGCTGTTTTTTGCAGGCGAGGCGGCGATGGC
>Ga0209527_1000312_pt1 | contig 10952 bp, 11 predicted proteins | sample JacPinW_OM2H0_M2_FD_187968 | JGI IMG/M metagenome (GOLD analysis project Ga0209527, IMG submission 187968) | Forest soil microbial communities from Algoma, Ontario, Canada - Jack Pine, Ontario site 1_JW_OM2H0_M2 (SPAdes) (version 2) | ecosystem: Environmental > Terrestrial > Soil > Boreal... | reverse complement strand
ACGGTTACGCGATTACCACCGGCGGCACCGACAATCATCTGATGCTGGTCGATCTTCGCCCGAAGGAAATTAACGGCAAAGAAGCGCAGGAGGTTCTCGATCGCGCCGGAATTACCGTGAACAAAAACGGAATTCCATTCGACACTTATCCGATCTTCAAACCCGGCGGCATTCGCGTTGGCACACCAGCCGTAACCACGCGCGGCATGAAAGAAGAAGAAATGCTCGAGATTGCGGACCTGGTCGCGGAAGCGTTGGCGAATCGCACCGACGAAGCCACACTCGGGCGCGTGCGCGACAAAGTGCGCGAGATGACGAGACGCTTTCCGCTGCCGAGTTAACGACAGTCGTCGGATGCGAAGGAATATTCATCTCTTCGCGGCTCTTGGCTCACTTCTAATAGCCACAACCTGTCCGGCGCCAATTGAAGATGAGGATTTTCTAACGATCGCCTTCAGTAACGAGAAAGACGCACAACAAAAAGCGAAATGGTCGATATCAGACGGCGGAAAAATCAATCAAAATGGCCTCGGCTGTGACAAAAACGTTTGTTCAGACTGGTGGATTGAGACGAAACCGCTGCCCATTGGGCTGAGTTGGCGTCCGGCTTCAGGCGCGACCATTACCGTCAAGATCGCGCCTCCTCCGGTTATCACATCCAAAACTGCTGATGGAAAGATTTTCAGCTCGCCGGACGGTGAAGTCTTTGCTCGGTACAGTCCTGACTGTAAACATTGGTCGACTTGGCAGGCGCTACCGCGGGATGAAAAGGAAACCGGTGCAGGCGTATTCCACGGCGAGCTAGGAGTGCCCCGGCGCGAGCAAGAAGCGTATGAGCACTACCGAGAAAAATTCCATAACGAACACGGCGAATTGGATACTGATGAGGAAGCATTGGTTCGATGGATTCTTAAGCGTGAACCGAATTTTTTTGAACACACACTTCCGCTCATCGGCTACGTCGAGTTCCTGTTCGAAGGTCCGACGCTAGGCCCGTCGCGCGTTAAAAAATTTGAAGCGGAAGTAGCATGGGGCGTAGGCGGACTGGGATCGCCTGAGAATGCTGACCTGAACACAAGGTGGCGTTTCAAAGCTCCGTGAGGAAGCATACAGACGACGCTTTCCGCTGCGGGCTTAAATTCATTTTCGTGTTACCTAATCGGCGAAAATCTGCGTAATCTGCAGAGGCTAATGAATCGAACGGCAGATCAATCGGACGCGAACCCGTTGCGCGAAGGTTTGTCTACTCGCGCCGTGCCGCAGCCGTGCAGCGTCGTGATCTTTGGCGCCACCGGCGATCTGACCCATCGCAAACTCTTGCCCGCAGTTTACAATCTGGCCGCTGACGGCGAGCTGCCACCGGCCGTCGCCGTGATCGGTTTCGCCCGGCGCGAAAAGAGCGATGACGATTTTCGCAAAGAGATGGAAGAGGCGGTCCGAAAATTTTCGCGTCAAACTGTGCGCGACGAAATCTGGAAGACCTTTTCCCAGTCAATTTTCTATCATCAAAGCGATTTTAGCGATGAAGCCGGCTACAAAAGTTTGGCGGAGCGCCTGGACAAGATCGACAAGGAACGTGGTACCCGCGGCAATCGTCTCTTTTATTTCGCGGTCGCGCCCGACCAATTTGAGCCGATCCTCAAACATCTCAAAGCCGTCGGCTTGAACAAGGCGCGCGAAGGAAGCTGGGCCCGCGTAATTATTGAAAAGCCCTTCGGAAGCGATCTCGCTTCGGCCCGTGAACTCAATCGCGTAGTCAGCGACGCGTTCAGCGAGCAACAAACCTATCGGATCGATCATTTTCTCGGAAAAGAAACCGCGCAGAACATTTTGGTGCTGCGCTTCGCCAACGCGATTTTCGAACCGCTTTGGAACACGCGTTACATCGATCATGTCCAGATCACGGCTGCGGAAACGCTCGGGGTCGAAGGACGTGCCGGTTATTACGAGGGCGCGGGCGCGTTGCGTGACATGGTGCAGAATCATTTGCTCCAATTGCTTTGTCTTGTCGCCATGGAAGCGCCGAGCGACTTGAGCGCCGACAGCATTCGTGATGAAAAAGTGAAAGTGGCGCGTTGTCTGCGCAGAATGGCCGCAGACGAAGTGGCCAGCAACGTCGTCCGTGGCCAGTACGCCGAAGGCGCGATCAATGGCCAACCGGTGCCCGGTTATCGGAGCGAAAAAAATGTCGATCCAAAATCAATGACCGACACTTTCGTCGCGTTGCGCTTGAACATCGACAATTGGCGCTGGTGGGACGTGCCGGTTTACATGCGCGTCGGAAAACGGTTGCCGAAATCGGGCACGGAGATTTCGATCCATTTCAAGAAAGCGCCGTTCGTTTTGTTTAACAAAGAGACCAACGAACCAAACGTGCTCGTGATTCGGATTCAGCCGGACGAAGGAATTTCGTTGCGGATGCAGGCGAAAATGCCGGGGACAAGTTTTCGGATCGAACCGGTGAAGATGGATTTTCATTACGGAACATCATTCGGCAAAGCCAGTCCGGAAGCGTACGAACGCTTGTTGCTCGACGCGATGAGCGGCGATGCCACTTTGTTTGCGCGTCGCGACGAAGTCGAAGAAGCGTGGTCGTTCATCGACATCATCGAAAATGCGTGGTCGGCAAAAAAGAAGGCGCCCGATTTGTTTTTTTATCCCGCAGGTTCGTGGGGGCCGGAAGAAGCGGACGAACTGTTGGCGCGCGACGGTCGCTCGTGGCGGAGGCTCTAATTTATGCCGGCCATCGCTGAAAATTACTCGTTAGGCCAGCCGGTTGAGATCGGCAAGATTCACAAGGCGCTGAAAAAACTCTGGCAGGAGGGCGAAGGCGCGATGACCCGCGCGTCGCTCATTAATCTGGCCATCTACAGCGAAAAGCCCGGGTCACTCGAAAGAAACACGCAACTCATCGTCAGGATCACCGAGAGTCACGCCTGCCGCGCGCTCGTGATCGGTGCGAATCGAAAATCAAAAGAGAACCGGGTCGAAGCCTGGGTCAACGCGCATTGCCACGTGACGCGCGCCGGAGGCAAACAAATTTGTTCCGAGCAACTTTCGTTTTCGCTGGAAGGTCCGTGCGTAAAATTCCTGCCGAGTATTGTCTTTTCTCATCTCGATTCCGATCTCCCGCTTTATCTTTGGTGGCAGGACGATTTCCCCGAACTGATGGACCCGCAGCTTTGGACCTGGGTCGATCGGTTGGTCTTCGATAGCCAAACCTGGCAGGACTTTGGCGCGCAGATGGGTCTCGTCGAAACGGCGCAACAGGAAGCAAAACAGCGAATCGTGCTTTGCGATCTCAATTGGACCCGGCTCGACAAGGTGCGTCACGCCATCGCCCAATTTTTCGACCATCCCGCGTCCCATCATCATTTTTCAGAAATAGAAAACGTGCGGATCGATTTCGCGCCCGGATTTAAATCGACCGCCCTCCTTTTGCTTGGCTGGTTGGGCGCGCAATTAAATTGGAAGGTCAATGAGCCGGCACGCAACGGGAGCTGCAGATTCGTGGATGCGAATAATCGTAAGATCGACATCGAGCTGCACGAGCAGAAAAGCGGGCCGATCGGTGAGGTCACGATAAATTCCAGCGGCATTCAGTTCAGGGTCGCATCGGCGCAATGCGGCGACCTTCTCGAGATTTCGCGCAGTGGCGAAAACGAAACCGCATTGCCGCAAATGATGCCGGCCCAAAGCAACGATCCGGTGGATCTGATGACGCAGGAGCTGTTGCGAGGCGGTCCGCACCGCGTTTATCTCCGCGCGGTCAACTGCGTGCGCGAATTATTGTAGGTAGGGGCGGTTCACCGAACCGCCCGCGGGCGATTGAGGTCAATCGCCCCTACCTTGCTCGCACGCCTTGTGCTCTACCGATCGTGTGCACAAGAAGACCCTGCCGCTCCTCCTGATCTTTGCCGTTTCGATTAGTTTCAGCGGCTGCGCCTATATGAGCGAGAGCGGGCGCCGGGAAATGGCGTATCGACATTATGTCGCAAAACAAACGAAGCAGCACAGACGCGAGATGGCTCGCGCCCAAAAAGCGGCCAATCGCCAGCTGAAGTTAAAGATGAAGTCGGCAGTGCCGAGCGAACCGCAAATTACAGCGGGTGCTGAAAGTGCTCCGGAATCCTGGTCTGAACCGGTGGTTCCCCCAGTGACCGTTTCCGCGTCGGGCGCAATCGCGAACCAAACCGACAGCGAACCGGCGCAGCCGTAACGCTAATCGCGTTTCACCGGGGTCGGCTTTCCATCCGGTCCGAGAGCGACGTAAGTGAAGACGCCGTTTGTGACTTTGACCCGTTCGCCCGTCCGATAACGTGTCACCCAAACATCGACACAGATCTGCATCGAAGTGCGACCGATTTTCTCAACCCAGGCGTAGCACGCGACGGTGTCACCCACGCGCACAGGATTAAGGAACGACATTCCTTCGATAGCCACGGTCACAACGCGCGACTTCGCCACTGTTCCAGCCAGGATCGCGCTGCCCAAATCCATTTGCGAAACCAACCAACCGCCAAAAATGTCGCCATCGCGATTAGTGTCCTTGGGCATGGCGATCGTCTGGATCACGAGCTCGCCCTTGGGTTGATCAGAGAGACTCATCTTTGTCTTTAACCACGAATGGACACGAATTTACACTAAGAAAAGTTCCTCATTCCACTCTTCCGGTAATTCGTGCGCATTCGTGTTAATTCGTGGTTGGTCTCACAAGATCAACATGCAATCGCCGTAACTGTAAAACCGATACTGTTCGCGGATCGCCTCGTCGTACGCTCGCAACACAAATTCGCGACCCGCAAACGCGCTGACCAACATGAGCAAGGTCGAGCGTGGCAGATGAAAATTCGTCAGCAGCACATTGACTGCACGAAAATCGAACGGCGGATAAATGAAAATGTCGGTAGCGCCTGATTGCGCGCTAATTTTAAACTCGTTAGACTTGACTGCTTTAAGCAGTCGAGTTTTGCGAGCGGCCGACTCGAGCGCGCGCACGGTTGTCGTCCCGACTGCGATGACTCGTTTCGCATTCTCCATTTTGTTGGCAGTTTCCGGCGAAATTGAAAACGATTCGGCGTGCATCCGATGCTCCGCGATATTTTCGGAATGCACCGGCCGAAAAGTACCGGGGCCGACATGCAGCGTCACGAAGGCGTGCGGAATTGTTGCTAAAATTTCCGGAGTGAAATGGAGACCGGCAGTTGGCGCGGCGAGCGCACCCGGTGTTTGCGCGAAGATCGTCTGATAGCGATCGCTGTCCGCTGGATCGCTGTCCCGGCCAATGTACGGCGGCAACGGCATCGAACCACCCGCATAAAGATCGAGATCCTCGGCGAGCGAAACGATCCGCTCGCCGTCCAGCAAAATTTCTTCGACCCGCAAGGTCACGTTGTCGATCTTCGTCGTCGCGCCAATTCGCATTTTGCGACCCGGCCTGATCAAACACTTCCAGCGCGCCGGCCCGATCTTTTCCAGAAACAAGAACTCGACGGCGTGGTCATCCGAAAACCTGCGCGCCGCGAGAACGCGAGTGTTGTTCAAGACCAGCAAGTCGCCCGGCTGCAAAAAGCTTTTCAGATCGCGAAACTGTCGATGTTCGAATGTCTCGGAGTCGCGATGCAGCACCATCATGCGCGACTGGTCCCGCTGGGGTAGCGGGCGCTTGGCAATCAGCGCTTCTGGCAACGGATAAACGTAGTCGCTTAATTGAGCGCTCATACATCAAGGTAGGGGCGATTGACCTCAATCGGTCCGAGCCGGACTGGCGTTTGCGGGCGGTTCGGTGAACCGCCCCTACCAGTTCATCATCAAATCATTTGCTGATCTGCGCAAAACTTCACAATATCCGGCTGATGCAATTTCCGCAGGCGCTCGAAACGGTTCTACGAAGCCTCGAGCGGATGCGCGACGAAAGCGCACATCGTCCGTGCGCATCACGAAGCGCCCTCGATTCCCTGAAACAAATTCCGTCGTCACGTAAGATCGACCCGCCTTCGCAAAGCCTACGGCGGGCAGGCATCGACAAAATCGAACAGTTGGCCTCGATTCAAAGCCGAGTCGCTGGATGCACGAAATGCCCAAACCTCGCGAGCTCGCGGACGCAAACCGTTTTCGGAGTCGGCAATCCGGACGCCGATATCATGTTCGTCGGGGAAGCACCGGGGGCGGATGAAGATGCGCAGGGCGAACCGTTCGTCGGTCGCGCCGGCCAACTGCTTACCAAAATTATCAAGGCAATGGGTTTTGCGCGAGGAGAGGTCTACATCGCCAATATTCTCAAATGCCGCCCGGATGTGCCGGCCGGTTCATTCGGAAACCGCCCGCCCACGCCGCGTGAGATGCAAACGTGCCGGCCGTATTTGATGGAGCAGATCGACATCATCAAACCGAAAGTGATTGTCGCTCTCGGCGCCGTGGCGGTGGAAGGACTTCTTGGGACGCGCGCGCCGATGCGCGAATTGCGCGGGCGCTGGGATTCGTTCAACGGCACGCCGTTGATGGTTACTTATCATCCGGCGTATCTCTTGCGAAACCAATCGCCGTCGGAAAAACGCAAGGTTTGGGAAGACATGATGCAGGTTCTGGAGCGGCTCGAGAAACCGATCAGCGAGAAACAGCGAAGTTATTTCTTATAGCGGCGCGCAAGTCAGTGTGATAACTCGCGATACAGCGACTCGATGCGCGATCGCGCGGCGAGTCCGAAAACGAGCGACGCAACAATTGAGCGCACTTCGCGTCGCGGAACTTTAATGTGCCGACGGAGAGCGGTTGCGCCCGCATCGTGTAAAAGCGCAAGCGTGCGCGCGCCGATAAGCGCAGGCAGTACTGTCGCGGCCCGAACCCGGCGGTTTCGAATCGCACGAGCGTATTGCAATCCGGCCTCGATCCCCCGCTCCGCTTTCTCGCGCCACTTGCGATAGATTGGCTGAAATCGTTCCGGTTCGCGCAGAATTTGGGACGGCTCCATCGCGAGCACGGCAAGTTCTTCGTTTGGATAATAACACCGGCCCGCGCGAAGATCGTCGCCGGCATCGCGCAAAATGTTAATCAATTGCAGACCCATGCCGTAGCGCTTCGCCATTCCGAGCATCTCGTCTTCGCTTCGTGCAGTAAATTTTGGCAGGTGGCGAAAACAAAGCCGGGTCCAAAATTCCCCCGCGCTGCCGGCAACGAGATAGGTGTATTCGTCGAGCTCGGCCGCCGTTTCCAAGGCGACGATTTGCTTTGGATTTCGGAAACGCTCGAGATCGAGGATTTGGCCGCGGTTAATTTGTTCAAGCACAGCCCGGACTTCTTCGCGATCCAGGACGTCGCTTTGATCGAGCCAATCCAAACATGGCTGCAGCGATTCAATCAGAGCGCGCTCGGCTTTGTTTTTCTGTAATGGCGCTAACGACGCGCTAAGATCGATGATCGCATCGCCCAAGGCCTCCCCTTGGATTCCGCGCGCGAGGAGATGTAAATTTTCGGTCCGCAAACCGATCGGCACCTCGGTTGTATCGGCGATCGTGTCTGATGCGCGCGCGAGCAAATAGCCGAGCGAAACGGGATCACGCAGTTTTTTGGGCAAGAGCCGGATCGAGAGATAAAATGAGCGTGAGACCGACGCCAAAATCGATCCGCGCAAAACCGAAACTGAAACGGCCGACTCTGTTTGCTGGCCTAACGAATCTTCAACGGCCGACATTTTTCACCTCGATTCGACTCATGTCTGAATTGCCGAGGCCAACCGTGGTGGCGGTTTGCACGTAACTCGCCAATCGGCCGATGGGCTGGAAATTCGCTTTCGCGCGCCATTCGTCGAGTCGTTTCAGCGCGAGCGTATCCAGCGCAACAGGATCCTTGCTCGCATAAAGAGTCGCGTGATGAAGGGCAAAGTTCGGCTGCGATTGCGGACCGCCGGCGTATTGCGCGGCGAGACCATCCATCACGTTGAGAACTACCTTCTGCGAAATGACCGGATTGGCATAAATGATGGCGACGCTTTCCGCGCCGAAACCGCTGCCGAGCGCGAATCGCCGCCAATTGTCGATGTTCGGGATGGTCATGTTGTAGAGGCAGCCGGCGAGGCCATTAGTCGTGCTGTTGCTCAACACCGGAACGTTAATGATTTTTGTCACCTGATCTGAAAGTATGCGCGCGAAGTGGCTGACGCTGCTTGTGTTCTCCGTGTCCGATAAGGGCTCGCTCTTGCCCCTGTCACTGATGTAATCGACGTCGCCCCAGACCAGTTTGCCGAGTAACGGCGCGGTGAAAGTCGCTTTCAGATCGTAGCCGTCCCGAGGTGCGATGGACTTCAATTCGAAGCCATCGCCCTTTTTGTAGCCGGCCCCTTTTGTTCCCTCGAGCGAACGATCCCACACCACGATGCTGCTGCGAGGATGCCCGGCCGCGACCAAACCATCGACGATTGCGATCACGACGTCGTGATGAGTGGTGAACAATTCGCCACCCGCGGCCGAAATCTTAATCCCGATTTTATCGTTAGGCGCAATCAGCGATCCCCAGGCCTTGGCGAGGTCAGGCTGGCCCGTCGCCGCTAATATTAGCCGGTCGACCATTGCCCGCACAACGCGCGGATTAGTTTTGTAACCGGCAATCGCGTTGGCGTCATGAACGGTGTAGACAACCGACTTCTCCGGCGAAGGCGACGGAACTTGCGCAAACGCACTGCCGATGGCGCAGAAACAGACCAGAGCTACATTTCGGAAGCTTGTCATGTCGAGCGAAGTCGAGACATCTCTTACTATTTCTGTTGCTGGAGTGCAGTCGGAAACATTTAGAAATTCCTCGGTCCGAGCCGGACTGGCATTTTCGCTTGGAATGACAACAAAGACTAAGCGAATCTGTGAGTAGTCCCGTGCATTACATTTCGACCAACGTTCCCGGCACGGTCCGCCACGTCTACGTTCACATTCCCTTCTGTGCGCGGATTTGCCCGTACTGCGCATTTTACAAAGAGCTCCTGGATCGTTCGCAAACGCCGCGATTTTGTGAAGCGCTTCTCAGCGAGCTCCACCAACAGGCGCTCGCCACGGCGAGTCCGTCCGGTGGCGGACAGGATCGACATCTCCTTCCATCGACAATTTATTTCGGCGGTGGCACGCCAACCGCGTTAACCACGGCACAATTGGAATTTCTGCTCCGCGGTTTCCGGGAAGCGCTCGACTTATCGGAACTGATCGAGTGGACGACCGAAGCAAATCCAGGAAGCGTCTCGGCCAGTAAAGCAGCGCTTTTGCGACAGCTTGGGATTACCCGAATCAGTCTCGGCATTCAATCGTGGGACGACGACTTATTGAAATTGCTCGGGCGCGAGCACAACGCAAAACAAGGTGAGGAGTCGTTCGACATTTTCCGCGGCGCCGGATTTTCCAACATCAACGTCGATCTGATGTTTGGGTTGCCGGGACAAACGATTCAGCAATGGCGAAGCACGTTGGAGCGAACGGTCGCGCTCATGCCTGAACATATTTCGACTTATTGTCTGACTTACGAAGAAGACACGGAATTTTTTCTGCGGCACGCGCGCGGCGAGTTTCGGCAGAATTCCGATAGCGATGCGGAATTTTTCGAAACCACGATGGCGGTCCTGGAAGCAGCCGGCTACGAGCATTACGAAATCTCGAATTATGCCCGGCCAGGTTTTCCCTCGGCGCACAACCGCGCCTATTGGTCCGGATCGGATTATTTGGGCGTTGGCCCGAGCGCCTTTTCAACGGTCGGTATGACCCGCTGGCAAAACGTTTCAGATTTTCGCGCTTACGCGGACGTTGTTCTGTCGGGAAAATCAGCCGTGCGCTCAGTCGAACAGCTGACGGCAGAAATGAAACGCGCCGAACGAATCGCGCTTGGATTGCGAACAGCCGATGGCGTTCCAGCGCAATTACTGGAGCGGTTTCCTAACGAAACACGTGAATTTGTCAGACTGGGTTTCCTCCGGAGGGCGCGCAGCAATTTCGTTTTAACGCCTGCGGGAAAAACGCTGGCCGATTCCGTGGCCGAGGCGTTCGTTTAATTTATTCGACCGCACCGTAACGCCGCTGACGTCGCCCGTATTCTTCCACCGCGGCAAACAAATCCTTTTTCGTGAAATCGGGCCACATTTTCTGGGTCACGTACATTTCGGTATAGGAAAGTTGCCAGAGCAAAAAATTCGACAAACGCATCTCGCCGGAAGTGCGAATGAGCAGGTCAGGGTCCGGATAATATCGGGTGTAAAGATGTTTGCTGAACATCTCGACATCGATCATCCCCTTGTCGATATGGCCGAGCTCGATCGCGCGGAGCAGACTCTTGATGCCGTCGATAATCTCAAGCCGCCCGCCGTAGCTCAGCGCGAGGACTAAGGTGACGCCGGTCTTGTTGGCCGTCGCTTCAATCGACTTGTGCAATTGTTGCTGGCAGACCTCGGGCAAATCGGTGAGCCGTCCGATCGCTTGCAGGCGAACATTTTTCTCGATGAGTTCCGGCGTTTTTTCCTTGAGAAACTTTTCCAAGAGCTTCATCAGCGCGAAAACCTCGCTTTTCGGGCGCTGCCAGTTTTCCGCCGAAAAAGCATAGAGAGTCAGGTAGTCCACTTTCAGCTCGGCGCAGCCTTCGACGCATTCGCGCGCGGCCCGCGCTCCTTCCTCGTGCCCCCTGATCCGGGGCAAGCCTTGCGCTTTGGCCCAGCGACCATTCCCATCCATAATGATCGCGATGTGCCGCGGGACGGATTTGGCGCCTGGAGGCATCGCTAAAGAAAGATCGTCTGCGTACGCTTGGGACCGACACTGACGATTGATACTTTCGCGTCGGTGAGTTGGCCAAGTCGCTTCACGTAATTTCTTGCGCGTGACGGGAGTTGCGAAAGTTTTTTCGCGGAAGTCGTAGATTGCTTCCACCCGCGCATCTCTTCGTAAATCGGCTCGCAGTTGTCGAGTTGGAGCGCGTCACAAGGGGGGACT
>Ga0209527_1000311_pt1 | contig 11011 bp, 9 predicted proteins | sample JacPinW_OM2H0_M2_FD_187968 | JGI IMG/M metagenome (GOLD analysis project Ga0209527, IMG submission 187968) | Forest soil microbial communities from Algoma, Ontario, Canada - Jack Pine, Ontario site 1_JW_OM2H0_M2 (SPAdes) (version 2) | ecosystem: Environmental > Terrestrial > Soil > Boreal... | reverse complement strand
AATTAGCGAACACGGCACGCTCACGGTCATTAAACAGCGTTTTGCGTCGGAATCGCCAAGATGAAATTGCCGGAACAAAAGGTGCGCTGGATCGTCGTTGGGCTTTGCCTCCTGGCCGCGATTCGCGTTTTTGTTTTTGCGGCCGCGTTTCCATTTTTTAACAACGTGGACGAACAGGAGCATGTCGATCTTGTCATCAAATATGCGCACGCCAAACCGCCGCGCGCGCTCGAACCTTTCGCCTCGGAAGCGGCGCTCTCGTTCGCTGTTTACAGCACGCCCGAGTATTTTGTGACTCCCGAAGAGTACGGCGGACAATATCCTCCGCCCAACTGGCTCTTGCCGCCGGAACAGCTGCAAAAGGTTTTTAATGATGAGATTCCGTTTTGGGAATCGCGTTTGAATCACGAATCGGGCGAGCCGCCTCTTTATTACGCGCTCGCCGGCGGCTGGATGAATGTCGGCCGCATTCTTGGGCTGCGCGGATTGCCCCTTCTCTACTGGGTGCGGTTTCTCAATGTCGGCGTCGCGGCGATGTTGGTCTGGGTCGGTTTCGCGGTGGCCAGGTCGACGTTCCCTAACAATCAATTTTTACAGCTCAGTGTGCCAATGCTCCTGGCGGTCTGGCCGCAGAGCGCGTTTTATTCGATCCAAGGCGATGCCCTCTCGCCACTTTGTTTCGGCATTGCATTTCTCGGACTCGCTAAACTTTTGCAAAACGATAGCCCCGGAATTGCTGTCGCCATTTGGACCGGTCTCGCGATCGCCGCGACTTGTCTCGTCAAGACAAGCAATCTGCCGCTGCCACTGATCGCAATCGCCGCGATCGCGTGGAAATTTCTTCTCGACGCCAAGAACGGAAATCTTCGGCCAAAGTTAATCACACTCAGCGTCTTCTTTTTGTCACTGGCGGTGCCGCTCGGGATCTGGTTCGCGTGGAATCATCACAATTTCGGTGACCTGACCGCGACCAAATTGAAAATCGAACTGTTAACCTGGACGCGAAAGCCGTTTGGCGAATGGTGGTCGCATCCCATCTTCAGTTTACACGGAATCACGGAATTTTGGTGGGAGCTGATCGCGAGTTTCTGGCGCGGCGAGTTTGTCTGGCATCTGCAGCGACTGGCTTCCACCGCGGCCGACGCGTTCTATGCAGTTTCATCGGCAATTGTAATTCTCGCGACCGGCGTTCTCTTGTTGCGAGCCCGATCAAAAAACAACGAACAACGATTTATTCTATGGGTGGCGCTTCTGAGCTTTTTATCGCTGGTCGCGTTTCTCGTCGTCTTATCGATCAGCTTTGATTTCGGCCGGTGTCCGTATCCGTCGCGCGAACATCCCTATTTCACTTCCGGGCGATTATTGGACGCAGCGGCCGTTCCTTTTTTTCTATTGTTCGTCTACGCGATTGATCGGTTCGGCGACTGGACGAAACAGCAATGGGTGCGGTGGACATTGCTCGGCGCAACCGTCCTCGTCCTGATTGTTTCCCAATTGCAGGTCAACGCACCGGCGTTTTCCAGCCGGTACAATTTCTTTCACCGCAAATCGCTTTAGCCGCCGCCGTCAGCTTATTTGCGTTTAGATTTTCGGGTGGGCAAATTTTTACGCTTGGTCTTGGCCACTCTCCGCAGTTCTTTTCGACTCATCGATTTATACATGTTTCTCGATGCGCCTCGCAGTGATGACTTCGACCGTTTGCCGCGCTTGGCTGCTAGCGCCGCGCCGGCCGCCATTTGTTGTTTTTTTGATTTGGCAGGCATAACAAGAATGGTTCGCAGCTCAGACGCGAAACAGATTTGTTAAGCTGACGACGGTCTTCTCCAGAAGAAATAAACCGGCACGCCAGTCAGCACGATTAGGATTCCAATTCCAGAAGTCGTCGGCGCAAGGAAGGCAAGATCGACAATCAGCAAAACGGCCAGCAACATCGATACAATCGGCACGACTGGATAACCCCACGTCCGATACGGCCGCTCGGCTGCAGGCGCTTTTCGCCGCAGAACAATCAACGCGAGCACCATCAGCAGATAGAAAATCAGATCGGCCGAAACAATGTATTCGAGCAATTGGGTGTAAACATTTCCGTAAGCGACTTTGTGCGTCGTCGCGTTCGTCGTCACGGTTCGCGGCAAAGTGAGAAGCGCCGTCCAGGTTCCCTGAGCGACCAGGGCCGCGGCTGGAACATGATTGCGATTGGTCGTTCCAATTTTGTTGAAGAACAAACGATCTCGTGCCATCGCGAAATAGACGCGGGCGCCCGCAAGAATCAGTCCGTTGTTGCAACCGAACGTGGAAATCATGATCGCCGCTGCCATACACATCGCGCCCGGATTTCCAAAGGCCGCAGTCATGGCTGCCACCGCGACGCGATCTTGCGGCGCATGCTGGATTTCTGGAAACGACAAGAGCGCGAGATAGGAAATATTCGCCAGCACGTACAAAATCACGACGATGCCGGAGCCAATCAAAAGCGCGCGGACAAGATTTCGGCCCGGATCCCGCACTTCGCTGCCGAGAAAGGTAACGTTCGTCCAGGCCGTTTGGGCGAAGATCGGACCGACCATTGATTTTCCGAAAATCAAAATGAGGGCGATGCCGCCGGTGAAAGTGAAACCAGGTTGCGCAATCTGCGGACTCCAACCGTTCGCCCATGAATCCCACCACGCCGACGTTCGTGCTGCGCTCGTGGTGCTCCAGCCGAGCACGAGCCCGACGACAACGACTCCGGCAAGCGCCGCAGTTTTTGCAAAAGTGAATGTGTTTTGCACGAGCGTGCCCAGCTTCAGCCCGCGCGTATTCGTCCAGGTCAAGAGCGCGACCAGCGCGATCGCAATTAATTGTTGAGTCGAGAGACTGATGGCGTATCCGCCGCCGAGCAATATCGGTTGCTTTGTAAAAAGATAATTGTCCGGCGAAATCGAGCTGACAAAAAAGCCGAGAAATTTGGCAAACGCGATCGCAACGGCGGCAATCGTTCCGGTTTGAACGACCAGAAACAGAGTCCAGCCATATAAAAATCCCATTGCCGGGCCATAAGCTTCGCGGAAGAAAACGTATACGCCTCCTGCGCGCGGCATCATCGTTGCGAGCTCGGAGCAGCAGAGCGCGCCGGTCATCGTGAGCACACCGGCAATCACCCACCCGAGCAAAAGCCATCCGGGCGCGCCGCTTAAACGCGCCGATTCGGCTGAAGTAATGAAAATACCCGAGCCGATCATCGACCCGATCACGATCATGGTGGCGTCGATCGGCCCAAGCGCCCGAACCAAACCGGACTTTTGTTGATTGTCGCTCATTTCGAAAATGTCGGCGCGCGGATTGTTACGCCTTCACGTTCGAGCCGAGAACACAACGCGCGCGCGAAATCCACCGCGCCGGGCTTATCGCCATGCAGGCAGATTGTTTCTACCCGAACATCGACATCTACGCCGTCAACCGCTCGAACTTTGCCTTCGCGTAACATTCGAACCACGCGCGAAGCGGCTTCTTCTGGATCGTGCAGCAAAGCGTCCGGCCGCGAGCGAGGAACGAGCGAGCCGTCACTCAAATAATTTCGATCGGCGAAAACTTCGTGCGCAATTTGCAGTCCATTCGTTGTTCCCGCTCGAGCCAAGTCGCTGTTCTGCGGCGCAAACAGAATTAATTTTTTATCGACCTGGGCGATGGCACGTCCAATTGCATTCGCCAGTTCCTGATCGCGGACTGCCATGTTGTAGAGCGCGCCGTGCGGTTTCACGTGATTTGGGCGAACCTTCGCCGCCTCTGCAATCGCCTGGAAAATTCCCAGCTGATAAATGACCGCGTCGAAAACTTCAGCTGTCTTCACCGGCAATTCTTTGCGCCCGAAGTTTTCTCGATCAAATAAACTCGGATGCGCGCCAACGGCGACTTTGCCATTGCGCGCGGCTTCAATTGACCGGCGCATCGTTTCCGCGTCTCCGGCATGAAAGCCGCAGGCGATGTTTGCCGATGTCACAAGCGCAAGCAGTTCGTCGTCGTGCCCCGCGCCTTCGCCGAGATCGGCGTTAAGATCGACAACCAGGCTCATTTAAAATGAGATTCCAGTCCGCGCCGGAACTGTTCCAGGTTTCGCTCGCGTTCGAGGAGCAGCGCGTGCGCATCACGAATCGAAACTTTGCTAAAACGAACTCGATCGCCGGGACACAACTGGGCGGCGATCGGAAGATCGACGGTGATCACGTGCGCGATTTTCGGATAGCCGCCGATGGTTTGGCAATCATTGAGAAGCAGAATCGGTTTGCCGTTCGGTGGGACCTGGACTGTGCCGGGCGCCACCGCTTCGGAAAGAAGATCGACATCCTGGCTTCGTTCGAGACACGGACCATCCAACCGAATTCCCATTCGGTCGGAATCTGGAGACACGAAAAAGCCCTCGTGGTCGAAAAGTTGAATTGCTGATTCAACAAAGCGATCGGAATCCGCGCCCCGAAGGTAACGCAAGACCGGCGCTCGACGCACCGTACTCGACCAATCGTGCGGTGGTTTCCAGCGCGCGATCTTTTCGGTGCGCAACTTTTCGATCAGAACCTGTGTGCCCAGCGGATTTTCGCCGAGCGGAAATTCCTCGCCATCGCGCACGGGCCGACCCTTTACGCCGCCGAATCCGGCTCTCAAATCCCCAGATCGACTACCGAGCACCGCAGGTACATCGATTCCGCCGGAAATCGCGAGCCAGGCGCGGCATCCGCCCGCCGGCGAGTTGATTGAAAATTCATCCCCCGCGCGCACCAAAGCCGGATGACCCGCAGGCAAAGATGTTGAACTAATCCGCGCGTCGAAGTTTCCGCCACCCCAAACGACAATTCGATCGTCGGCGAACCTTAGTCGCAGACCGCCGAAAGTAATTTCGAGGCCGGCGGCCGATTCTTCGTTCCCGGCGAGCAAATTCGCCACCCGCAATGCGTGCGCGTCGAGGGCGCCCCCTAACGAAACACCAAACTCGCGGAAACCGGTGCGTCCCAAATCCTGGACACTCGTCAAAAAACCAGCACGAACAGCCGTCGCATTCATTGCTTTGTCATCCTGAACGGAGTGAAGGATCTCTCACAAACTCGGTTGACCACGCTAACTAGCTTGCGTGATCCATGCTTCGACTGTGAGGTCCCTCGCTCTGCTCGGGATGGCCACGCAGGAAAGCTCAATGCGCATGAAGGTGTCATCGCGTTTTTGTTTCGAATTCTTCGCGCGTGATGGAGCGGAAGCGGACGCGGTCGCCGGCACGCAACAGCGCCGGCGGATTTTTTTGCGGATCGAACAATTGGAGTGGCGTCCGGCCGATCACGTTCCAGCCGCCGGGCGACTTGATCGGATAAATTCCGGTTTGCGATCCACCGATCGCGACCGAGCCGGCCGGGATTTCTTTGCGCGGAACATCGCGCCGTGGCGTCGCGAGCGTACGCGACAAACCGCCGAGAAAAGGAAAACCCGGCGTGAACCCGACGCAATGAACGCGGTACTCGGCTGCACAGTGAAGATCGACAACTTCGTTCCAATGCACCCCCGCGTGTCGCGCGACGTCTTCGAGATCGAGCGCGAACTCGGTTTCATAACAAACGGGAATCTCTACCAGCGAGCCTTCGGTCCGATTAGCCTGAATTTCCTCGACTTCCGACAGCGCTCTGCGAATTCGTTGCTCGATCCATCCAAAAACATTCTCGACCGGCGCGCCCGCGTCTATTGCACGCACCGGATCATAAAAAAGACCGACTGTCGTGTAAGCCGGCGCAATTTCGATTGCGCCGGGAATTTGCGCAGCTTCAAGGCCGCGCTTTGCGGCCAGCACTTTGCTTAACGCGTCCTCCGGGGCGTCGTCAAAATTTTCAGCGACGCGAATGAGCAGCGCGGAATCTCCGAGCGGCGTAATTTCCATGAAGAAATCGCGCCGTCAGCTTTTCTCCGGCGACACTGCTTCCTTAACAGTCTCGACGTTTTCTTTGATCTCGTGAACACGAGGATGAACTTCTTTGATCAAATCGTGTTCGGCCTTCGAGACCTGCTCGATGCGCTGTGTCATTCCGTGCAGTTCTTTTAACATCGCGTCCTGACGTGACGAGATGCGATGCATCCACCAAAACAAACGCACCAACAGCCAAGTCCGCCCCAGGTAAGAACGAAAATGATCATCTCATTGCGCTCGGATCGCTTCGATCTCGATGTTAATGGCGACCGTTTGGCTAATTCCCGAAATGCTTTCCGCCGCCTGCGCGAACATCAGATTGAAATCGCGGCGCTTCAGCGGATCGGTCGTCACCGACCATCGCGTCTGCTTCGTTTCGTCGGGTGACGTCGACAATTTCACATGCAGTGTGATCGGTTTCGTCACGCCATGCATGGTCAGGTCGCCAAGAATGTCCCCCTCCTGCGGACCGGTTTGTTTAACGCTTCGACTTTTGAACATGATGTCTGGATATTTTTGGACCGCGAAAAATTCCGGACTGCGCAAATGATTATCGCGTTTCACAATTCCGGTATCGATGCTGCCAACAACGATTCGGGCGGTGACCGACGAATTTTCCGGATGCTGGCGGTCGATGTCGATCTTGCCATCGAATTTGGTGAACTTTCCATGGGTCGCGCCGAGAAACTGATGGACCGAAAATCCTATCGTGGAATGCGCTTGATCGAATTTGTAGGTTTCGTTCGCGAGCGCAGCCGAACTTAAAACGGAAATGGCCGCGGCGGCGGCAACAATTCGTAATTTCATGCGATCTTGTTTGCTTTGCCTTTCGCCTCGGATGCGAGGGTTTTCAAGAGCGGCGTGCGTGAGAGCGGCAATCTCCCGAACAAATTACCAAGAGCGAAGGCCGGATCGGCTTTGAGTTTCTTGGCGTCGTGCACGCCGGCGATGCGCGCGAGCTCGGTTTCAAAATGCGAGATCGCGCGCAAGTTCGGATCGTTGACGTCCAGATAACCAAACGCGCGGCGCAAGAGCGCGAACAACTCGGGCTCGTGATGATCGCGCTCGGTGCAAATCTCAATCAGCTCGACAAAGTAAGCGGCGGCTTGAGTGCGAAGATAATTTTGACGGATGCCGGCGAAAGGATTTTTGAGGACAACTTCGGTCAGGGTGTGCAACGTCGATCTCCGACTTGTTACCACCGAAATCTCGGCTTCGAAAAACAGATCGAGCTTGCCGGCGAATGGAGTTTTCGCGCGGCGCGCGCCTTTGGCCACCGTTTGAACGCAGCCTAATGATTCGGTACACCAGGAAACGATCAGGCTGGTGTCGCTGAACTTGCGTTTGCGCAGAAGGATCGCGGCCGTGCTTTGCACGCCACGAATTTAGCACGCGATCGATGATCTGAAATCTGTCGCGCTTAGTGACCGATCGGCCCGATGAGGAGGTTTACTTTGAACACCACCTGGTCGGCGTCCAGACCGACGTGTCCGTTTCCGGGAAAGACCGGCCCCCCATTTCCACCTACCATGAGGTGCTCGGTGACGTTGCCCCAATCGACGTGTTTGTATTCCACGCCGACGCTCACAATCTTGGTCAGCGCGTAATCGATGCCGCCTCCGCCGTACCAGCCAGTCAGGACATCGCCCTGAGTGTGCATTTTCTTGCTGACAATTTCGCCGATGAAAAGACTTATCTGTTGTTGGCGCGGCGCGCGACCGACAGTCGCCGGCGTAACGGCGCCATCGCATCCTTCCACACAATTCTGGAAGAAACTCGTGTCCGCGCTGTCCCCGGATTGGTAATGCACGTCCGTGAACGCGACGCCGCCTTCTCCGTAAAAAAGAAAGCGGTTCAAGGCAAACCCAATATTTCCACCGACAAAACCGTTCCAGGTAGTTTCAGCCTTGTACATGGACTTAAACACAGTGTCGGCTGTAATGTTGCCACCGATCGGTTGCTGCAACTGGCCCGCAAGTGGGATAAAGAACGTGTTTTCCTGGAATGCGTGGGACATCCCTTCTGCGCTGGTGCCATTTCCAATAAAGCTTCCCTCGGCGCCGACCACGAAGTGGCCAAACTGAAATTTAAATCCGGTCTGCGCACCACCGATCGTCTCAGTGTCGTTGTGATGATGGCCAGGCGTATCAAACGTGGCAAAGAAATCTGACACTCCGACAACAAGGGGGTTGAGGTCGTAGAATTGGTCGGTCAGGTCCACATCGGTCATGTGTTTGCTGACATCGAAGTGGTTGAACGTCGCACCGTTATTGAACCCGACATAAAAGCCGCTCCAATTCATCGGCTCCTGTAGAATAAATTTCTGGAAAAAATCTTCTTCCGCGCCGGGCGCCGGTGATGGAATTAGCAAAATCGCGGCGCAAACTACGGCTGCGATCGTAAAAACAGTACGGCTTTGTGGTTTCATCCTTGGCCGGCGATTTTGCACAAATGTAGGGCTTCGCCAAGCAAAAAAAGGTGGCCTGACTGCATCCTAATCGCCCTATTTCCGGCCATGGTTTGCGTGCGACGACGCGCGCCTCTACAACTTATCATGCCGACGACCGAGACCGCGCGCGTGCCGGAGGATATCAGCGGCCGGCCGCGACGGATGCCGGTGGGCGGAGTCAGCTGGCGGCACACTTTTCGCGCGCTCCGTCATCGCAATTACCGCCTCTTTTTTTGGGGCCAGCTCGTTTCGCTCACCGGCACCTGGATGCAACAGACCGCGATGAGCTGGTTCGTTTACGAAATCACCAATTCAAAATTTCTCCTCGGCGCGGTCGCGGCCATTGGATCGGCGCCGATGATGTTGTTCTCGATCTGGGGTGGATCGCTGGCCGATCTTTATCCCAAACGCTCGATCTTGGTCGCGACCCAAACCGCGCAAATGATCTGCGCGTTTTTGCTCGCGGCTGGAGTTTGGGCCGGTTTCGCGAATGCGACATTCATTGTCGTGATTGCCGCCCTCAATGGCATCGCGATGGGATTCGATATGCCTGCGCGACAAGCATTCACTGTGGAAATGACCAGTCGCGAGGATTTGCTCAATGCGATCTCGCTCAACAGCTCCATCGTCAACGGTGCGCGTGTAGTCGGCCCATCGCTCGCCGGATTAATGATCGGCACCGTGGGCACAGCGATGTGCTTTTTATTTAACGGTCTCAGTTTCGTCGCGGTCATTGCCGGTTTGTTGATGATGCGACTCCCGAAGTTCGAACGTAAGATCGACATCCTCTCGCCCGCCGAACACGCTTGGAACGGAATTCTTTACTCAGTCAAACACCAGCGCGTCCGCACGATTCTGCTGTTGTTTCTGGCGGTCGGTATTTTTGGTTGGTCTTACATGGTGATCATGCCGGCTTTCGCGCGTGACGTGCTCGGTCGCGGCGCTGATGGTTACGGCGTTTTGATGTCGGCCAGTGGCGTCGGCGCGCTTGTTGGCGCGCTGGTGGTCGCAACTTACGGGCATCTCTTTACGCCGCGAAAACTCGCGCTCGGCGGCGTCTGGTTATTTTCGTCGGCCCTGCTTGCATTTTCGCTTACGCGAAATTTCTACCTCGCGCTCGCATATCTTTTTGTCGGCGGTTTCGGAATGCTCCTATTTTTCTCGACCACGAACACGGTGCTGCAAACGATTGTGCCCGACGAAATGCGCGGTCGTGTCATGGGCATCTGGTCGCTCATTTTCGGCGCGATGATTCCGCTCGGCAGTCTCGAAGCCGGCGCGGTTGCGCATTGGTTAGGCACTCCGTTTGCGCTCGGGCTAGGCGCGGTGATTTGCGCCGTGTCAGCGCTCGTCACTTTGTTTGTAATTCGCCGCCGCGAAGCTGTGCTCGCGCGACTCAGCGATTGAGGATATGCAGAGCGCGCTTCTCGACGTTCATCGCTGCTTCTTTCACTGCTTCGCTCAGAGTCGGATGCGAATGACAGGTGCGAGCGAGATCCTCCGAGCTGCCGCCAAACTCAATCACTGAAACCGCCTCTGCGATCAACTCCGAAGCCGCGTGCTGCAAAATGTGCGCGCCCAGAATGCGGTCTGTCTTTGCGTCGGCCACAAACTTGACGATTCCGTCGAGGTCATCATTCGCAATTGCGCGGGCGTTGGCCCGGAACGGAAATCTGCCGACCCGGTAATCGATCTTCTTCTCTTTCGCCTGGTCTTCGGTCATCCCAACGCCAGCGAGTTCCGGGTTCGTGTAAATGATTCCCGCGATCGCGTCATAATTGATGTGGCCGTCTTTGCCGGCGATCCTTTCCACGCAGGCGATTCCTTCGTCCTCGGCCTTGTGCGCCAGCATTGGCCCCGCGATCACATCACCGATCGCGTAAATGCCGTCGACGTTGGTCTTAAAATGTTCGTCGACTTTGATCCGTTTCTTTTCATCGAACTCGACTCCGAGTTTTTCTGCGCCAACGCCTTCACTAAACGGTTTGCGTCCGACCGAAACGAGAACCTTGTCGGCTTCAAATTTCAGTTCTTCGTTTCCTTTCGTCGCGGTCGCGATAACACGGCCATTGTCGATCTTGACCGCGCTGACTTTGGTTTCGAGGTGAAAGGTAATTCCCTGCGCCGTGAGCGAGCGCTGTAGCAAATTCGAAAGCTCAAGATCGAAACCGACGGCGATGCGCGGCAAGAATTCGAGAATTGTTACTTCGGAGCCAAGCCGGGCCCAAACCGAACCGAGTTCGAGTCCGATCGCACCGGCGCCGATGACGAGGAATTTGGGTGGCGGTTCTGTGAAAGTAAGCGCTTCGGTGCTGCTCACGATTGTTTTGCCGTCAAACTTGGCAAACGGCAATTCGATCGGCGCGCTGCCAGTCGCGATGATGATGTTTTTGGTTTCGATCTCCTCCGTCTTTCCCTCCGATGATTTGACCGAAACTTTTCCGGGCGCGGTAATGGTGCCAAACCCTTCGAACGTCGTCACCTTGTTGGTCTTCATCAGCGCACGCACGCCGCCCGTCAGCGTCTTCACGACCTTGTCCTTGCGCTGCTGCATCTTATTAAGATCGACATCTACGTTGCTGATGACGATGCCGTGCTTCTCGGCTTCCTTTTTTGCGAACATCAAATGATCGCTCGAGGTC
>Ga0209527_1000310_pt1 | contig 11035 bp, 6 predicted proteins | sample JacPinW_OM2H0_M2_FD_187968 | JGI IMG/M metagenome (GOLD analysis project Ga0209527, IMG submission 187968) | Forest soil microbial communities from Algoma, Ontario, Canada - Jack Pine, Ontario site 1_JW_OM2H0_M2 (SPAdes) (version 2) | ecosystem: Environmental > Terrestrial > Soil > Boreal... | reverse complement strand
ATTCGCGGTAAAGGTGTAGGTGGCCGAAGTGCTCGCAACCGAGGTTCCCTCTAGCCAGGCCACGAACCTGAAACAACTGTTGGCCGGCGTTGCCCTTAGAGTAACACTTGACCCGCGAGAGTAGTTGCCCGCGCCGGTTACTGTCCCGGCTCCGCTCGGTGAGACGCTGGCTGAGATCGTGACCTGATCCGGCGCAGGAGTTGGTGTTGGCGTGGGGGTAGGTGTCGGAGTCGGTGTGGGAGTCGGAGTTGGGGTAGGTGTTGGAGTTGGTGTGGGTGTGGGGGTAGGTGTCGGAGTCGGTGTGGGTGTCGGAGTTGGGGTAGGTGTTGGAGTTGGTGTTGGTGTTGGTGTTGGTGTTGGTGTTGGTGTTGGTGTTGGTGTCGGAGTAGGTGTCGGTGTAGGTGTTGGCGTGGGTGTCGGAGTAGGTGTCGGAGTAGGTGTCGGAGTCGGTGTTGGGGTTGGCGTGGGTGTCGGAGTTGGCGTTGGAGTCGGTGTTGGCCCAGCCAGAAAAGCATTCCGCACTGATTCCGTGATACTCGCCGAGCCGTCCCGTTGGCCGCTGCCATAATAACCGCGAGCGCGGATGTAAAAGTTCTGTCCGGTCGGCAAGTTCAAACCCGTCAGAGTCCAGTTGCTGCCGGACGCCGTGCCGTTGCCCAGGAGAGTGTAGTTCACATTGTCGGCCGAAGACTCAAAGGTAACGCGCGCGAATTGCGGGCTGGAGCCGCCGCGCGTCCAGGTAACGGTGGTTTGCGTGACGGCCAGATTTTGGAGCGCGGCAGTGTCGTTACTCAAACGAGCGAAAAAATTCCGCGTCCGTCCGCCGATGGTTGTGAAAGTACCGCCGGCTAAAATCTTGCCGTCCGCCTGCACCGTGAGTGAAGGGCCATTACTGTTCGCGTTCGGGTCGAACGAATCTGCCAGTCCGGCCGTAGCATTGAGCCGGGCGATGTGGCTGCGCAGCTGTCCGCCGATGCTGGTGAAAAAGCCACCCGCTAAAATTTTGCCGTCCGACTGCACCGCGATTGACTGGAGAAAATCGTTTGCGTTCGGATCGAACGAATCAGCCGCTCCGGAGGTGGCATCGAGCCGGGCGATGTGATTGCGCAACTGTCCGCCAATGCTGTTCGCTCCGTTGAAATCGCCGCCCGCTAAAATTTTGCCGTCCGACTGTAGCGCGATTGGACGGACAAGACCGTTTGCGTTCGGATCGAACGTCAAATCAGCCAAGCCGGTCGTGGCGTCGAGTCGGGCGATGTAGTTGCGCGAAGCTCCGCCGATGCTGATCGCTCCGTTGAAATCGCCGCCCGCCAGAATATTGCCGTCCGTCTGCACCGCGATTGAACGGACAGAACCGTTTGCGTTCGGATCGAACGTCAGGTCAGCCGCACCGGAGGTGGCATCGAGCCGGGCGATGTTATTCCGCGTCTGTCCGCCGATGCTGGTGAAAGTACCGCCGGCTAAAATCTTGCCGTCCGTCTGCACCGCGATTGCCTGGACAAGACCGTTTGCGTTCGGATCGAACGTCAGGTCAGCCGCACCGGAGGTGGCATCGAGCCGGGCGAGGCGGTTGCGCGTCTGTCCGCCGATACTGCTCACTCCGTTGAAATCGCCGCCCGCTAAAACCTTGCCGTCCGGCTGCACCGCGATTGAACGGACAACACTGTTCGCATTCGGATCGAAAGCGGTGTCGAGCGTGCCGTTCGTATTCAGGCGCGCAATGTTGTTGCGCGTCACGCCCAACACGCTGCTAAAGAAGCCGCCGATGAGAATCTTGCCGTCCGGCTGCGCGGCGGTGGCGATAACAAAGCTGCCGGCGGGAATGCCGAGATCGAGCGTCTGGTCGAGCAGGCCGTCAGTTTCGAGCCGGGCGATGTTGTTCCGCGTCACCGCCGCTCCGCCGTTTGGCGCAAGCGCAGTGAATGCGCCGCCGACAAGAATTTTGCCATCCTGCTGCACCGCTATTGCCGTGACGTCGCTGCTGACGTTCGGGTCAAACGAATCTGCCGCGCCGGTCGTCGCATCGAGGCGAGCTAAGTGGTTGCGTGTCTGTCCACCGATGTTCGTGAAATCGCCACCAGCCAGAATCTTGCCGTCAGCCTGAACAGCAATTGAAAAGACTTCGGCAGTCCCACCGCTGGCGTTTGGGTCAAAGGAGGCGTCAACCGCTCCGTTCGCCGCCGCGAGGCGGGCGATGCGGTTCCGCGTGACGGTGGCGCCGCCGTTCGGAGCAAGACCTCCGAAATGTCCACCGACGAGAATCTTGCCGTCCGCCTGCACCGCGACTGACTCAACAAGGTCGTCGGCATGCGGGTCGAACGCGGCGTCAACCGCTCCGTTTGCCGATTCGATCCGGGCGACGCGAAAGCGCGCCAGATTTGCGCCGCCGTTCGGCGCAAGGCTGCTGAAGCCGCCGCCGAGGACAATCTTGCCGTCCGCCTGCACCGCCATTGCCAAGACAGTGCTGTTCACGTTTGGATCGAACGAAGTGTCAACGGCTCCGCTGACCGCATCGAGCCGGGCCATGTTGTTGCGGGTGACGGCTGCACCACCGTTCGGCGTAAGGGTGGAAAAAGTGCCGCCGACGAGAATCTTGCCATCCGCCTGCACCGCGATGGCAAGGATACCAATGCCACCAATACCGTTCGCGTTCGGATCAAAGCCGGCATCAACCGCTCCGTTTGCCGCCTCGAGCCGGGCGATGCAGTTGCGCGTGATGGTTGCACCGCCATTCGGCGCAAGCGAGGTGAACAAGCCGCCGGCGAGAATCTTGCCGTCCGGCTGCAGCGCGATTGCCTCGACAACGTCGTTCGCGTTCGGGTCAAACGCGGCGTCGAGCGTGCCGTCCGGGTTCAGCCGGGCGATGCGGTTGCGCGGCGTGCCGCGCACGCTGGTAAAATCGCCGCCGATCAGAATCTTGCCGTCCGGTTGGACGACGACGACGCGAATCGTGCCGTTCGCATTCGGGTCGAAACCGTCGAGCGCGGATTGCCCGCGCACCCCCGTCGCGCCACCTGCCAGCAGCACGGCCACGGAAAACAGTATGAGCCCAGCTTTCCTTCTATATGTTGGTCTCATAAATGGCGTGAACGCGGCGACCTGATTAGCCATTGTTTGTGAGGTGTGCGTTTTCATTTTTTCGATTGCCCTTCTCATCGACCTAAAGCGGAAACGACCACGAGATGGGGCCAGATATTTTTGCCATGGCGGGGATCCCTCTCATGTTTAGAATTGCTCGAGCGAGGCCGTCCCTTTATTCTAAGTTTTCGATTGATAGAGTTCGGCGCTCCCGGATCTTCCGAAAATATCTCGCATGATATCGACCCCTCCCCGAGAGCACGTCACGCAGATGCTGGTCGATTGGAGCAAAAGCGGTCACGACGCATCGGCCCGCCTGATACCATTCGTCTACGACGAACTACGCCAGCTCGCCCGACAATATCTGCAGCGAGAACGCCCTGATCACACGTTGCAGGCGACCGGCCTTGTCCACGAAGCTTATCTGCGCCTCGTCGATCAAAGCACCACCACCTGGCAGAACCGTGCCCACTTTTTCGGCGTGGCCGCACAAGTCATGCGCCGCATCCTCGTCGATTACGCCCGAGCCCATCGCGCTGAAAAGCGCGGCGGCGGCTGGGACAAGCTTGCCTTTGATGAAGCGCTCGCGCCTTCCATGGAACGCAACGTCGATCTGATCGCACTCGACGACGCGCTGAAGGATCTTCTCGCGTTCGATCCGCGCCAGAGTCAGATCGTCGAACTCCGCTTCTTCGGTGGCCTGACCAACGAAGAAATCGGCGAAGTGCTGGATATTTCCCCGAGGACAGTGAAACGAGAATGGCGACTTGCGAAAGCGTGGCTGCGGCGGGAGATGATGACTGGGGAGGACAATGCGGCCGGCCGGTGAGCGCTGGGTCCGCATCAAGGAACTATTCGAGGCCGCGGTCCACCTCGATCCGAACCAACGCACGGCTCTCCTTGATGAGGAATGTGGCGGCGATGAAACTCTGCGCGGTGAAATAGAATCCCTTCTCAAGTCGGACGAACGAACCGAGGACTTCATCGAGCGGCCGGCTTTCGAGATTCCGCGCAATTTATTTACGGAGGAGGAGCCATTTGCTGGTCGGCAGTTTGGCGCTTACCAAATCATCCGCGAAATTGGCCGGGGCGGGCTGGGCGCAGTTTATCTTGCGGCGCGAGCGGACGACGAATATCGCAAGCAAGTTGCGATCAAGCTCGTTAGGCGAGGGCTCGATACCGAGGACATACTCCGCCGGTTTCGTAATGAACGGCAGATCCTGGCGCAGCTCGATCATCCGAACATCGCGCGCCTGATCGATGGCGGGACGACCGGTGACGGACTGCCTTATTTCGTCATGGAGTACGTGAGCGGCGAACCGATTAACGCCTACTGCGACGCGAATGCACTGCCCACGACCGAACGCCTGAAGCTCTTCCGCAAGGTGTGCGCAGCGGTCACGTATGCGCATCAGAACCTTGTCATTCATCGCGATCTGAAACCGTCGAACATTCTCGTGACGCAGGAGGGCGAACCGAAGCTGCTCGACTTCGGCATCGCAACACTTCTCAGCACCGGCGACGAATTGTTCACCCAGACGATCCCCGCCTTGCGCGTCATGACGCCGGAATATGCCAGCCCTGAGCAGGTTAAAGGCGAAAAGATTATGACGACGAGCGACGTCTACTCGTTAGGCGTGTTGCTCTACGAGCTCCTAACCGGTCAACGACCCTACCGTCTCAAGACGCGCACACCCGAGGAGATCGCGCGTGCCATCAGCGAGCAGGAGCCAGAACGGCCGAGTACTGCCGTCTCGCAACGACCCGACCGAAACTCTCCGCGATCCGGTCCGAGCCGGACTGGCCCTCTCCGAAACCCGAAATCGCTCCGCGGCGATCTCGACAACATCGTGCTCATGGCGATGCGCAAAGAGCCGGCACGCCGGTATACATCGGTTGGGCAATTCTCCGAAGACATTCGCCGTCACCTCGAAGGATTGCCGGTGCGCGCCCGCAAGGACACCGTTACTTATCGCGCTTCCAAGTTCGTCAACCGCCACCGGATCGGGGTCGCCGCGGCAGCGCTGGTCCTGTTGAGTTTGGTCGGTGGGATTGTCGCCACTCTCAGGCAGGCGCAAACCGCCGAACGGGCGAAAGTCAAAGCCGAAGCTACCAGCGCGTTTTTACAGCGGATGTTGAATGCTTCGAGCCCCGACAGAAACTCGGGCGCGCAGCCGACGGTCAAGGATCTCTTGGACGAAGCATCGAAGCGGCTGGCCAGCGGCTATCTATCTGGACAGCCCGAAGTCCGAGCCGAGTTACAACGAGTTATCGGAACAACTTATCTTTCTCTTGGTCAATACGATCTCGCAAACCAGAACCTCTCTGCTGCTCTGAAGGACCAAACTCGTATCTATGGCGAAGATGGCCTTGAAACATTAAAGACCGAGATTTACCTCGCTACGCTTTGGGGGGGCTCGATTGGCAATTACGCGAAAGCGGACAAGTTCTATCGACACAAACTTTCAGCACTTCGCGCCTACCACAAAAAAGGAACTCTCAGCGCCGACTATTTGAGCAGCGCCTTGAATGGCTTCGCCCTTTTGCAACGCGCGCAAGGCGATTCTAAAGAAGCTGAAAAGCTGCTGCGTGAACAATTCGATCTTCGCTCGCAGCTTTCGCCCGAAGCTCAAAATGGTCTCGGCGTGGCAGAAACCGTTCTGGCTCTGACGCTCGCCGATCAGGGTGAATTTGATGAAGCCGTCGGAATCGTTCGTCGGAAGGTCGCGGAAGTTCGCGCGCAGACGCACAACGAAACGCCCGAGCTTTGCGCGAGTTTGACCGGGCTCGGCAGTTTCCTGATCGAAAAGGGCGCATTTGCGGAAGCCGAGGAGAACTTGCGCGCCGCCGAAACAGTTTATCGAAAGATCTACAATGCTGCTAATATGCAGCTCGGAGACAATCTCCGTTTGCAGGCCCAAGCTTGTCTGGCCCTGCGGCAATACCCTGAGGCCGAAGCCAAGATCAACGCGGCGCTCGAGATCTATCGAGCAGCCAGCGGCCCCCAATATGTCAATTATCCCACGGCCTTGATGGTGCAGGGCGTGATTTACAGTCAGACCGGCAGAACGGCAGGAGCCGAGAAGTTGCTGCGCGAAGCCGTGCGAATTCGCGCGGAAAATGTACCCGAAACACATTTTTTGCGCGCGACGGCCAACGGCGCACTCGGCGAGTTTCTGACCACGCAAGCTCGCTTTCCCGAAGCTGAATCGTTCCTGCTCGCGAGCTATGAAAGCCTGAAGAAATCGCAAGCCGAGAACAGCCCGCGCACGAGACTTGCCCTTCAGCGTCTCGCCAATCTCTACGAAGCCTGGAACAAACCTGATCGAGCCGCTCCTTATCGCGCGTCGCTGTCAGGTTCCAGGTCGTAGAGCACCCATTTGTCATCCCGAGAGAAGTCGAGGGATCTCTCGCTCTATCAGTGCGACCCGCAATTTACGACAGCAAGAGATCGCCTGCATCAAATGACGCGCTCTGCGGAACTTACGTCAACACGTTACTCGTAAATCGCGTCCACCAGTCGGAGCGATTTCTCGCTAGGCAAAACTGATTGCTCCATCTGATTCATCACATAGGCGAAACTGATTTTGTTTTCAGGATCGGCGAAAGCGTGACTGCCACCGGCACCGGGATGACCGAACGACGATGTCGATCTTCCGAAAATGTTTCTCGCGGACCCTCGTGAATCTTTCATCAAACCGGCGGAGAAAGCAGTTGGAATTTGAAAAACGCGATCAATTCCGTCGGTCAGTGTTGTAGTCATCCAGTTGATGGTCTTTTCGAAAAAGAATTGTTGATCGTCAATTCGGCCGGCGTTTGCCAGCATCGCGTAAAATTTCGCGAGCGAGCTAGCGCTGCCGATTCCGCCAAAGGACACGATCGGTTGGGCGCGAATCTCCGGTTTGTTCATGGCGCTAACCGCCTGAAGTCCGGCCGGTGAAGTAAAGACCTTGTTCGGAAACGTCCCCCTCGTTGCTACTTCAACATAAAATTGTTGTGGCTTTGGTCGCTTGTCAGCTTTGGGCGCATAAATAGTGGCAACCCGCGCATTTTCCCTTTCCGGCAAACCAATCCAAAGATCGAGACCAAGCGGCCCGGCAAAAGTTTTTCGCCAATATTCACCTAATCTTGTTCCGGAAATTCGCCTGACGAGTTCGTCGAGCAGAAAGCCGAACGTGCGCGCGTGATAACCGTGCCCGGTTCCCGGCCGCCAGTTCGGTTCTTGTTTTTCGAGCGCATCGATAACCGCTTCGTAATCGAGCACGTCTACTTTTCGATCGAGCGCGGCCAAGCCCGCTTGATGCGAAAGCAATTGGGCCAGGGTGATCTTTTCTTTTCCAGCCTGCGCGAATTCCAGCCAGAATTCCCCTACCCGACGTTGGACGTCGATCTTGCGTTCCTGCAAGACGTGCAAGAGACAGGCGCTACCGAGTCCTTTGGTTGCCGACCAGATGAGAACAATTGTCGTTTCGTCCCAGGCTTGTTCGCTGCGCGCGTCCCGAAATCCGCCGTGAAGTTCGGTCAACTCCTTTCCATTTTGCCAAACCGAAATCGCTGCACCGAGCTCGCCGAACTTCTCGAAGTTTTCTTGAAACAGCGGCTCGAGGTGCGCGCGCAAATCGTCCGCGTCCAGGTGCATTCGGCAACCCTGTAGTGGCAGGCGTGCCGCCTGCAATGATTTAAAGCGGCCGACACGGCTGCCTCTACCGAATACGAAACCTCAGATCAGTTTCCGGACCGATTCCAGATCAGGGTCCTTCTTCGCGATCTCGCGAAATGACGGATCCATTTTGAAACTGGTGAGCAAATGAACCTGGGCCGATTTTGGGTTGCCGAGGAGCGCGTCGTAGCAGCCCATGTTGTAATAATAAATTGGCTCGCGCAGGAGTGCGACCGGTCCTTTGAGGAGAAGCTTCTTCGCTTGGAGAGTTTTACCAAGCTCGTGCAAACAGAACCCCGCATGAAGATATCCGGCGCTGCAGTGCGGAGCGACCTGGCAAAGCTTGCGGCTGACCGTCAAAGCGCGCGCCCATTTTTTCTCCCGCATCAGGTGATGGAGGCGCAATTGCAGGACCTCCGGACGGATTTGCGATGGGGTGTCGATCGCGTTTAGCTCGGCGATTGACTCGCGGTTCATGCCGAGTTCGGCATATCCGGCCGCCGCCCGCAATCGCCATTCGAAATCCACACATGCCCTTAAGCAAAGACCTTGCCAAAGGCGGTATGGGAGAGACTCTGTCGAGCCGACGAATTGTAGGGCGTCTGTGCCAGACGCCATGGCGTTTCGCAGAAACGCCCTACAACAAAAGTTCTTCCAGTTCCTTGAGACGCCGTTCGAACAGTCGCAACGTGCTTTCAATCGGCTTGGAGGTCGTCATGTCCACGCCCGCCGCTTTCAACGTTTCCAACGGAAATTTCGACCCGCCCGATTTCAGGAACCCAAGATAAGCGTTAACCGCGCCCGCATCGCCGCGCAAAACTTTTTCCGAAAGCGCCACCGCTGCTGAAATTCCGGTGGCGTATTTGTAAACATAAAACGCGCCGTAAAAGTGCGGAATCCGAAGGCACTCGAGATCGAGCTGAGGATCGAGCACGAAATTTTCCGCGAAATAACCGGCGAGCAATTTGTGATACTCAGACTTGAAAGTGTCCAGGGTCACCGCGTCCCCGCTTTCCTCAATTTCGTGAATGACCTTCTCGAACTCGGCGAACATCGTTTGCCGGAACAGAGTTCCGCGAATGTCGTCGATCTGTCGATTAATGATGTAGGCGCGCATTTTTGGATCGCGCGTTTGCTCGAGCAGGTGATGAGTGAGCAACTCTTCATTGAAGGTCGACGCCACTTCGGCCAGGAAAATCGGGTAATCGTAATCCTGATACTTTTGCGATTTTTGCGAGAACCAGGTGTGCATCGAATGTCCGGCTTCGTGCGCGAGCGTGTAGACATCGGCGAACACATCTTCCTTGTAATTCATCAGGATGTAAGGCGGAGCGCCGTAACTTCCGGATGAGAATGCGCCGCTGCGTTTGCCCTTCGTTTCGTAACGATCGCACCAGCGGCCGCGCAAACCGCTTTCCAAAACATCGACATATTCTTTTCCGAGTGGTCGCAATGCCGTGACCACATGCTCGACTGCTTGATCGAACGAAATGTGTGTTTCAATCTCCGCCACCATCGGCACGTAAGTGTCGTAGTGATGGAGTTCCTTCAAGCCGAGAACACGCCGCCGCAATTCGAAATAGCGAAGGAGTGGCACCAAATTTGCGCGAACCGATTTGATCAAACCTTCATAAACCGAAACCGGCACATCGTCTGGGAACAACGCTGCATCGAGGGCAGATGAATAATTTCTCGCGCGCGCGCGAAAAACATCCGCTTTCACCGAATACGCGAGCGAACTGGCGAGCGTGTATTGATGATCTTGAAACTCGACATAAAACTGCTCGAAGGCGCGTTTGCGCAAATCGGGATCGCGTTTCACCAAGAATGAGCTGAACGAACTTTGGGTGAGCGGTTTTTCGCGGCCGGTGCCATCGACAACCACACCAAACTTCATGTCGACGTCGGTCAGCTGCGAAAATGTGTCGTCGTAACCGCTCAACGCGGCAGCGCCCAGAGCGAGAATGCGCTCCTCCGGCTCTGAAAGCACGTGTGGCTTCAGGCGGCGAATTTTGTGCAACTTGATCCGCCAATCCGCCAACGCTGGATCAGCAGTGAACTTCGCGAACGTCTGATCGTCGATCGCTTGAATTTCCGGAACGACGAACGCGAATGCCTCGCCGATCTTCGTCAGCAAGTTTTGAATCTGGCCGACACGCGCGAGGTATTTCGTATTCGCGCTGTCCTCCGCGAGCTGGAGCGAAGCGAAGTGATAAAGCCGTTCCAGCTTGAGATCGAGCGCCTTCTCGAACTCCAAACACTCAGCCAGATTTTTGGCCGAGGTGCCGATCTTCCCCTTCCACTCTTTGATTCTCGGATAACTCTTCTGGACCCAGGCAAAGTCCTCCTGCCATTTGCCGACGTCGGCGAAGAGATGCGCCAGGTCCCACTTATCGGACTCGGGAATTTCAGCGCGTGTTGGAACCTGCGAAGTCATTGTGACAAGATGAATCTGGAAACCAGGAAGCCAAGAAAAGACTGATCCGACTCCGATCTAGCTCCTGGATTCCCAGCTTCCAAATTTGTTCTTTTGTTTTAGATCGCCAACCGCGGGATGACGCGCGATTTTGCGCATCGCTTTGGCCAGCAATTGTTTTCCCGGTGGAATTTTGTGCCAGGGCGAAGCGCCGGAAGGATGCGGTACCGGGATGAGATCGAAAATGTGTTCGGCGCGTTGCGCGCGAAATTTGCTGCCGATCACCTGTTCCAATTTCGTGCACTCGATGAATTGCGCGATCGCCAAGCGGCCGACCGGAATAATCAGACGCGGTTTCAGGATTTTAATTTCCTCGTTCATCCAGGACGAACAATTCCGAATTTCATCCGGCGCCGGCACGCGATCGGTCCCACCTGGAGATTTGCCGGGGAAACAGCGACACACCGCCGCAAAATAAATCCTGGATCGCACGGCGGCCTCGTTCATTCCGCAAAAGTGCTCGAACCAGCGGAAAAGAGTTTGCCCGGCGGTGTGGGCGAATGGGCGTTTCAGCGTCGGCTCGCGCGGACCTGGTGCCTGGCCGATCAGCATGACTTCGCTGACAATTGCGCCGCCTGACACCGGAGTCGATTTCATTCGCGGACAGCGCCGGCATCGAAGCAGCCGCGCAACATGTCGATCTAACGCGCGTTGTTTAACCGACGCCGGCATCAGCGTCGGAAAATCGAGAAGAGCAGACTAAGCACGACGCTGATGATGATGCAGGTAACGATCGGGAAATAAAAGTCGGAGTGTTCGCGCTCGATTCGAATATCGCCCGGTAAACGTCCCAGCCATTTCGGAGCGAAACCGCTCCACAA
>Ga0209527_1000309_pt1 | contig 11038 bp, 10 predicted proteins | sample JacPinW_OM2H0_M2_FD_187968 | JGI IMG/M metagenome (GOLD analysis project Ga0209527, IMG submission 187968) | Forest soil microbial communities from Algoma, Ontario, Canada - Jack Pine, Ontario site 1_JW_OM2H0_M2 (SPAdes) (version 2) | ecosystem: Environmental > Terrestrial > Soil > Boreal... | reverse complement strand
CGAAAAAACCGTTCAGAAGTGAGTATCGGCGTTGGCTCGCAGCTGGGCTCGCGAGCGCGCACATGCAAAACAGTTCGCTGGCGGGGGGAATTTCGCCGGTCATTAGTGTGCGACAAAATGACAATAAGTTGCGTTTTCACGGACAGCAAAAACCCTGAAAGGATCAACTTTCCGGGTTGCTTTTGCCTTCCGCGATAGCGTTCTTGCCGGCCAGGAAATTTTGCGGGTACCGCTACTCCTTCGCAGGTATGGTATCGAACTTCCCTGACGCTTCCTCATAAAAGAGCGCGCCTTCCGTTTTGTCACCGCCGCTCCAATGCTTGTGGCCACCCGGAACTCGGAGGAAATCTCCCGGCCCGACCCGCTTTTCGCCCGCTTCATCTTTATACAGGTAAGCGCCTTTGATGCCGACGATCCAGACATCGCTCGTGTGCGTGTGCATTCCCGCATCGAATCCCGGCTCGAATTTCGTGAACGTTCCATGGACGCCCTTGTCCGGGTCACCCCAAAGGACCGCCATGGAGGCCTTTTCCGTTGGCATCTGCTTGTACGTCGCGCCACCCGCAGCGACATAGATGACTTTCTTCCGGTTGCTGCTTGTCGCCGTTTTCTGAGCGTGCACAACGCCCGACGCCACGACAATGAGCAACGCCCCGAGACCCGTCACGACCAGCGATTTTTTCATTTCGTTTTCCTCCGTATGTTCCTCAGCCGGGATTTCCATTTTCCTCTCCCAGCCGGCAACCCTTATACACCACGGTCCCCTGATTGCGAGAAAGAATTCCAGTCACCACACGCGTCCGACTCGCGTCTCCGTGCCGGGTAAGCCGGAAAATCGGAAACTGAGGGCGTTTCCCAAATAGGAGTTGAGCGACTAGCGCACTTCACTCACCTTCGACTTGCCGCATCCTCCCATGCTCAGGTAGAGTTTTGCGGAGAGGCCCTTATGCAAGGTCCGACCGTTTGCGCGCAATGTGACTTGCCGGAAGATCGCTGCGCCTGTGAAAAATACTGCACTATCTGCAAGGGGCAGGTAAACGTGCGCCTTTGCTCCGACGGTCTATACTATTGCCCCGACTGCCGGGAAGCCTGCGAAGTCTCTCTGGCCACCAGCCGTGGCCACTGAACTCCAAAGCCTCCTCCTGCTCATCGAGGCCGACGCGCGCCTGGCGGCCGCGGCCGGAGGCGTGGTCCGCTATCTCGCTGATGCCGCGGGATTCCAGAACGACGCCATCGCTCGGTTGCAATCCGCCGTCGTCGCTGCCTGCTTGGAAGCTTTCGAACATCTATCGGCGGATCATCCTCGACTACAAATCACATTCACGCGCTTTTCCGACCGCATGGAAGTTGCGCTGTCCCATCTAGGCGAAGACTCCCCGGCAGTTGGCCTCGACACCATCGCAGGGTTTGCCGCGCAGGTTGGCGGCACGGGATCCAACTCTGGCGTTTTCTCAGGGTTCGACCGCGTCCAATACGAAACACACGACGGGGCAGCCGTCACTCGCCTGACGAAATATATCGGCCAGGTCGCCCGCGATATTTGAGCGTTGTTCGAAACGAAAAAAAGCCAGACAGCGCGGCTGCCTGGCCCATTTTCTTTTGTGTCTATTATTTTCGGAGCCTTACATCTTCAGCGCGAAAGTGTTTTTGCGAATGAGCGACGTCATCTGGTCGTCGCTGAGCGACATCCGCAGTGTAACTCGATCGCCCCCGGGCGTCACGCGCGCCTGATCGAGCAATTGCGCTAGATCCGGATTGTCCTTCTGCGCTTGATACCGTTTGTAGAGGAACCCCGCCTGGAGCAACTGGCCGAGCGTGTTCGCATCTTCGGTCGATCCGCACACCGCCTGGAACTTTCCTTCGATGCCGCTGCTGGCGTCCACGTTGATAATCATGTTCTGCATCCGTGCGACGAGTTTCGCCGCTTCGGGGAACTGTCCTACTTCCGGCGCCAGTTGCTGCATCGCCAGGCGCGTGTAGGCGGGATTCAGCACCGCCCAGACCACGCCGCTGCCGTTCGCTTCGTTAATCAGCGGGTAGAGCCTGTCGTTGCGCAGTAATCCTTCCTCACCGCCAAAACGCACCTCGATCATCTTCTCGAGAACGGCGCGATGGCCAAACGCGGCAGTATTCGAATCAATGAAAAAGAAGAACAGATCGCTCGCTCCCGAACCGGTCCCGAACGCATACAGCGTGTAACCCCGCGCTTTGAAGGTGGCGAGCTTTTGCTGTTTGAAGAAAGCTTCCGTCGAATTTGGATTGTAAGTCCCCAGCGCCACGCCGACGATTTCCTCTCCCGTGGGAACGTCTGTCGAGCCAGCGCCTTCGGTCTTTGCGCTTATCCCCTCCGCCACCAGCCCCCAGGCGAGTTCATCGACTTGCGAATTCGGATCGACTCCCGCCGAGGCCAGGAATTTTTCGAATTGCCGGAAGCGGTCAGGGAGCATCTGCTCCTGCAGTTGCGGAAACCATTTCAGAGTGCGCGCTTTTTTTAGGTCGGCGTAGGCAAATTCTCCAATCTCTTTGGGGAAGAGCGCGATGATGTCCGCGCCAAGGCGGCCGGCCCGCGCAGGTTTCGGCATCGCCAGGGACATCGCCACCAGCATGCCGGCGGCCATAAGTCTGCGGATCGTTGACCCCCGCCTGGCCGGTGTCACACCTGAATTCATGGTCAATCTCATCTCGTGCTCCTTTCGAATGGGGCAAGGGGGAACCCTTAGTTTACGCTCTTGTCGCGCGGGCTGCATTGCCCAGACGCTCCCGCAGTGCTGCAATCTTCACGCGCGTTGAGGCGACATACCCCGCGTCCGTCAAACCCTCGAGGTTGATCTCCACGTTGGCCACTGCTCCGCGAGCGCCTGCTTCGGCCATCAACCGGGCTACTTGTAAGTCTGACCTCATGGATGCGGCAACGATAGTATCCAGTTGTCCAAGGCGTTCGAAAAGCGCAACGGCGCGGTCGGCCACCTGCAACGGAACCTCCGACGCGCCTTTCGTCGCTCTCTGTATCGCTTCCTCGCGCTGCCGCGTTTCCTCAGCATCCCCCTGCGGTAATTTGAACGCAGCCATTACCGCGTCGTAGGAAGCCGCGTCACGGTCGATGGCCTCGGCAAGCTCATCGGCAATTCTCCGCATTTCGTCCAGCGCCGCCGAGAGCTGATCGGCAAATCCGGCTTGCGATTTCTTTTTCCGCGAAAGCCCCGCAACCATCTGCCCCAGGGCAGCCGCCAGCGCTCCCGCAAACGCCGAGACGCTCCCTCCTCCCGGCGTTGCTGAAGGCGTCGCTACTGCGTCCAGAAACGGGCGCGCCAATCCCGCCAGCTTTCCGTTCTTCGCCACGTCCAACGGCGCACCGCTCAGCGCGGCCTCCAGCTTATTCTCAAATACCTGAGCGGGCGAAAAGTTCTCGAGTTGCAGGAAAAAGTCCGCCGCCATCTCGATCGCTTTTTTCGGGACCAGCCCCACGATTTCGCTGCCCACCGGCATCACGCCGTAGCGCTCCGCTTCGCGCTTCACCATTTCATACACGCGGTGCATCGGCGTCTGTTCGAAATCCGTCAGGTTGATGGACACCTGCGCCAGATTGCGCGCTTTCAGCTCGACCCCCATCGACTTCACATACCGCAGTCCGCCCGACGAAAACCGGATCGCTTTCGCGATTTTGTTCGCGATGCCGATATCGGAGGTATTGAGATTCACGTTGTAGGCAACCAGGAATTTCCGCGCGCCCACCACGGTCACTCCGGCCGTGGGGTGCAGTTTCGGATCGCCAACGTCCGGCTGGCGGTCGTGGTTCTTCTTAAACTCTTCGCGCAGCCCTTCGAATTGCCCGCGCCGCACGTTTTCAAGATTTACGCGGTCCGGCCGTGTCGCCGCCGCTTCGTAAAAAAAAACCGGTATCCGGTAACGCTTCCAGATTTCACTGCCCACCCGCCGCGCCAACGCCACGCAATCCTCGATGGTCACCCCATCGATGGGAATAAACGGCAGCACGTCCGTCGCGCCCACTCGCGGATGCGCGCCTTTGTGTTTCGTCAGGTCGATCAGTTCCATGGCCTTGCCGGTGCCCAGAAGCGCCGCTTCCGCCACCGCGTCCGGTTCGCCCGCCAGCGTAACCACCGAGCGGTTATGGTCGGCGTCCATCTCTCGATCCAGCACATACACACCCGGCACGCTGCTCATTGCCGCAACGATGGTATCGACCTTCGCGGCGTCTCGCCCTTCGGAAAAATTTGGCACGCACTCAATCAGTCGTTTCATCGTTTTGGCTTTTTGTCCGGTCGTCCCGGCCAATTATTCGGCAGTTTCGGCTTTCTGTCCGGCAGCGTGGGCCGTTCGTATACGAACGCTGGCTTGTTCGGATTGCTTGGCGTCCCCGGGGCTTGGCCGGCCGGAGCTGGCGTTTGCGCGGGCTTCATGGGCCCTTTTGCTGGCCTGGCGGGCCTTTTTATAGACTTCGCCGAACCTGGCAAGGTTTTCAGTGGCCACTGCGGCCCGATCATCGGCTTCATGTTCGGAGGCAGCGGCTGCCTCATCACTTGCGGCGGCGCTTGGACGGCTGGCCTGGACTTTTCCGTCGAGCCAGGACTCGCTCGCTCTTTCCGGTAACGCCTTACCTGCCAGGCGAACCACGTGAATCCTCCCGCCCACATTCCCGTAACGATTGCATCGTAGCCGCTCAAGCCCGCTGCTTTTCCCAAAATCATAACGGCCAGCGAGATCGTCACCGCAAAGCCGTAGAAATATTCTTCGAACAGGCTCTTTGTCGTCCGCGGCCCGATCTTGAGGAGGCGCACCCTTACCGGCCTCTTCGAATAATTAGATTGAGGTTTGTTCGGCGGCATGGATTACGCGACCACGCTTCACGGTCATCCAGCAAACGTCCACACCAAAATAATAGGGAATTTCCCGGTAGTCGGCCACTTCGAATACGGCTATGTCCGCCTGTTTGCCAACCTCCAGCGACCCGATGCTTTTTTCCCGCCGCAGCGCATAAGCCGCGTTGATCGTCGCCGCCGTAATCGCCTCCGCCGGCGTCATGCGCAATTGCGTGCACGCCAGCGAGAGAATCATCGGCATGCTCACCGTCGGACTCGTTCCCGGATTGTAGTCCGTCGCCAGCGCAACAATCGCTTTTGCTTCAATCAGCGCCCGCGCCGGCGCATATTTTTTCAGCCCCAGGTGAAAATCGCATCCCGGCAGCAGCGTCGCCACGGTTTCCGATTTTCCCAGCGCCTGGACGTCGCTCTTGTTTACCTGTTCCAGGTGATCGCAGCTTGCCGCCCGCATCAGGATTGCCAGTCGGGCCGCGCCCGTCCGAGAAAGCTGCTCGGCGTGCAATCGGGGAGCCAGTCCCCATTGGCGGCCCGCCTGCAAAACGCGTTTCGACTGCGCGACCGAAAACGCGCCGCGATCGCAAAACACATCGCAAAACTCGGCCAGCTTCCGCTCTCCGATCTCCGGCAGCAGATTTTGTTCGATAAGCTGGATGTACCGCTCTGCCCCGCCCGTTTTTCCCCGATACTCTGCTGGAACCACGTGGGCGCCAAGAAATGTGGACACGATTTCCAGCGGCTGCTCCGCCGCCAGCTCTTTGTGCAATCGCAAAATCTTCAATTCGCTCGCAACGTCCAGCCCGTACCCGCTCTTTGCTTCAACCGTCGTCGTGCCGTACGCCGCGAACTGCTTTAGCGCGGCATGCGCGCGTTTCTTCAAAGCCTCGCTCGTCGCCGCGCGCAGTTTATTCACCGAATTGAGTATCCCGCCGCCCTTGCGCGCGATCTCTTCGTAACTCGCCCCGGCAATTTTTAATTCATATTCTTCCGCCCGGCTTGCCGCATGGATCAAGTGCGTATGCGAATCGACAAACCCCGGCAGCGCCACGCGCCCGCCCAGATCGAGCTTCTCCGCCCCTGCCGCTTCCGGCAGCGCCTCGACCTCCGCCCGCGGTCCCACGGCCGCGATCAAGCCATCGCGCGCCAGCAGCCCGCCATCTTCGATCACTCCCAAATTGGAAAGGGAACTGCCCCGCCGCGGCCCGTGTCCGCCCAGCGTCAGAAGCTGCGCCGCGCCCGTGATGAGAAGGGAATCCGCCAAAGCCACTCAATTATGCCGAAAAGCTCACGAGTAGCACAGGCGTCATCCTGTGCTGTGTCGATAGCAGGCTATTTTGAATTTGGCTTTAGCAAAACGAGTAATAAAGCGAATGCGGCCAAGCAAGTAATTGTGGTCCACCACGGACTGAATGGAATTGGAAATAAAACCACAATTACCCGTGTCCACCATGGCCAAGCTGCTTTCTCCGTCGTTACCGGTTCCAATTTCAATTCACCTTTGATCGCTTACAAATATGGACGCGCAGGGCCCGCCTTCCGAGGCGGGCCGCTAGCCAAACACGTTGGCAAGCGTTTGCCGAAACACTTGTCGAGATTCCGACACTTTCCCTACAGCATCGGCACTTTCACGCCCGCCTTCTTCGCAAACGCAATCGCCTCTGGATACCCCGCATCCACGTGCCGCGCCACGCCCGTCCCCGGGTCATTGGTCAGCACGCGCTCGATGCGCTTCGCCATTTCCTTAGTTCCATCCGCAACGGTGACCTGCCCGGAATGTTGCGAATACCCAATCCCCACGCCCCCGCCATTGTGAATGGACACCCACGACGCGCCGCTCGCCGTGTTGATCAGCGCGTTCAGCAACGGCCAGTCCGCAATGGCGTCCGATCCATCAAGCATCGACTCCGTCTCGCGATACGGCGACGCCACCGACCCGCAATCCAGATGATCGCGCCCCATCACCACGGGAGCCTTTATTTCGCCTTTAGCAACAAGCTCGTTCAACGCCAGCCCGAATTTGTCCCGCTCCCCGTATCCCAGCCAGCAAATTCGTGACGGCAGCCCCTGGAACTTCACGCGCTTCTGCGCCAGCTTGATCCAGCGGTTCAAATGCTCATCGTGCGGAAACATTTCCAGAACCAATTGATCCGTCCGCGCAATATCCGAAGCCTCCCCCGAAAGCGCCGCCCACCGGAACGGCCCTTTGCCCTCGCAAAATAGCGGCCGGATGTACGCCGGCACAAAACCGGGGAAGTCGTACGCGCTCTTCACGCCCTGTTCGAACGCAAACGTTCGAATGTTGTTCCCGTAATCAAACGTCACCGCGCCCAGCTTCTGCAAATCCAGCATCCCCCGGACGTGCCGTGCCATCGCCGCCATCGAATGTTTTTTGTATTCCTCGGGACTCTTCTTCCGCAGCTCCAGCGCCGCTTCCAGCGTCATGCCATTCGGCACGTACCCGTCGATGGGATCGTGCGCGCTCGTCTGGTCCGTCAGCAAATCCGGCACCACGCCGCGCTTCGCCAGCTCCGGAATCAGGTCCGCGCAATTGCCCACCAATCCAACCGAAGTCGCCTCGCCCTTGCGCACCGCATTCTTCAAAATCCGCAGCGCCTCGTCCAGCGAAGTCACCATCACGTCGCAATAGCCCGTCTTCACGCGCCGCTTGATCCGCTCCGGGTCCACGTCAATCCCCAGGAACGCCGCGCCATTCATCGTCGCGGCCAGCGGCTGCGCCCCGCCCATGCCGCCCATCCCGCCAGTAACAACCAATTTCCCCTTCAGATCCCCGCCGAAATGTTTCTTGGCCGCCGCCGCGAACGTCTCGTAAGTCCCCTGCAAAATCCCCTGCGTCCCGATGTAGATCCAGCTACCCGCCGTCATCTGCCCGTACATCATCAATCCCGCGCGATCCAGCTCATGAAACCTGTCCCAATTGTTCCAGTGCCCCACCAGATTCGAATTGCACAGCAGCACCCGCGGCGCATATTCATGCGTCCGGAAAATTCCCACCGGCTTCCCCGATTGAACCAGCAGCGTCTCGTCCGCCTCCAGCGCCTTCAGCGACCGTACAATCGCATGAAAGCATTCCCAATTCCGCGCCGCCTTCCCCGTCCCGCCGTACACCACCAGCTCTTCCGGCTTTTCCGCCACCTCCGGATCAAGGTTGTTCAAGAGCATCCGCAGGGCCGCCTCCTGCTGCCATCCCTTGCAAGAAATCTGCGTCCCCCGTGGCGCGCGAAAAGGTCCCTTCGCCATCCCCGCTTCTTTCACTGTTCCTGGCACAGTCACGCTATGAATTTTCCTCTCTGCCGCTCATACTAACGCACGCCACTCGCTTTTGCACCCGCTCCATTCCTCGGTGATTTGTCTGTTTCCGAAACTGGACTTGTCTGAGCTAACCCTAGTCGCTCGGATTGAATGAATTTATCCACACTTTCTTCTTGCAGTGTCCCAAAGAGGGCAGACGGAAACCAGCTAATAAGCCATTTTCAACAGGTGGCTCAATAGAATGTTCGGGGCGATTCGAAACACTTCGCGTAGCATGTGAATCTCCTCCGTGATTTCGGCCCTGCTGTCTTTTATTGACAGGCACCGCCTGAAAGGGCCATACCGCAAGGTTTCTTCTTTAAGGAGGAAGTTTTTATGAAATGGTCGCCTGGTGACGAGAGCCAAGACATCGAGGACCGCCGCGATCAGACTGGCGGCGGTGGCTTCCAATTCGGTGGCATCCATTTGGGCATCGGTGGCGCGATTGTTCTGCTCATTCTTAGTTTCATTTTCAAGACCAACCTTTTTACCTTGCTTGGCGGAGGGACAGGAGGCTCCGGCACGGCGGTAACCCAGCCGAACCCTTCTCGCGATGCCGCCGAGAAGCCGCTGGTACAGTTCGTCTCGTTCGTACTCGATGACACGCAGAAGACTTGGACGCAGCTCCTGCCACAGCAGACGAGCACTCCCTATCGTCACGCCAAGCTGGTGCTTTTCCGCGATAGCACTCGGTCTGCATGCGGTGGCGCAGCGTCAGCCACGGGTCCTTTTTATTGTCCTGAAGATGAGAGGGTTTACATTGACCTGGGCTTTTTCGACGAGCTGAACCGGCGCTTCGGAGCGCCTGGCCAATTTGCGCAGGCTTATGTTCTCGCGCACGAACTAGGGCATCACGTACAAAAACTGATCGGAATCGAAGGTAAGGTGCATCAGCTTCAGGAAACCAATCCACGAGAAGTGAAGCCGCTATCTGTGAAACTGGAACTTCAAGCAGATTGTTTTGCGGGGATCTGGGCGCATTCCACTCAACAACGCGGCCTGCTCGAAACGGGAGACGTGCAATCGGCGCTGGGTGCTGCGTCTGCCGTCGGTGATGACCGCATACAAAAAATGTCCACTGGCCACGTCAGTCCGGAATCGTTCACTCATGGTTCTTCCCAGCAGCGGATGCGCTGGTTCAACATCGGCTTAGATAGCGGCACGATCTCAGCCTGTAATACTTTCGGCCGGCAGGATTAAGTCAACTGCCTGAATTATGCTGGGACTTTCTGTTCGCATACCTACAATGACCGAAGTCGGCAGCATGCTTGCCCTGTGTTCTCCCTCTGGGCACGTGGACCACAACTCCCGCCGACCGTGCCGTCGACCAGCGCTAGAATGGTCAGCGGAGTTTGTCGCCATCCCAGAAAAGACGCGGCCCACGGAGGCGGTCATGTTATTGCTGCTTTTCTTCTCCCTCGCGCTTCGCTATCCCGCCCCGCCTGTCGGCGAAATGGCCTGGCAAGCTGCAGCGCAGGCCACGTCGCGCTACGTCCCGGTAACTCGCTACGATCCCAAGCGTAATCCTAGCTCGGATCTGGCCAAAGCTCTCGCCGAAGCCAAGCGCACGGGACGCAACGTTCTTTTGGTAGTTGGCGGCGATTGGTGCGACTGGTGCCACGTCATGGACAAGTTTTTCGACGACCACGCTGACGTTCGGGCTCTGCGTGACCGAAACTTCGTGACCCTGAAAATCAACAAGAGTCCCGCGAACGAGAACCGGGCATTTCTTTCTCGTTATCCAGAGATGCCGGGTTATCCGTACCTGTTCGTGCTCGACGCGCATGGCAAACTCCTGCACCCGCAGCGCGCCAACGTTTTTCAGGACGGCGACACCTACAACGTCCCGCGCTTTGCGAGTTTCCTGACGGCCTACGGCCCCACGCACCCCTCCCCGTAAACGGAAGCGGTTCTCACTCGCAACCGCTCGCAAGCACACGGCGATTAATTGGGGTCGAAACACTTGACCGTAATGATCCGTGTCCGCGCAGCTCCGGGCAGAACTTTGAAGCTCTAACGCATGAAAAGCAGCCAGTCTGCCAACTGTCGGCGGAATTGCTTTCATTATTGGCGGGTCCGCATCTTCGTCTTACAAGCGCGGGGGGGCCCCGGTGATCCTACGACCTCCACAAGTTCCATTGTTGTAGGTGGACGGGGAATCAGCGGCAACGGGAGGAGCGGCGTATGCAGCTCCGCGTAGTTTTCGTACCAGACCACAGTTGCCGCCCGCTGCCACATCCGAGCACCAACCAGTACCAAAGTGAGCAATTCCAGAAGCAGCCAACTGATGCCGAACGATACATGCGGAATCCTCAGCCATAAAGTCCAGGCTGCTAACACTGCAATTCCCGCGATGATCGCAGTCGTCCAATAGATGGAAAGGAGCCGCGGCAAGTTTCGCAGAGCGAGCACGAAAGAGCGAAAGCTCAGGACGCGCATTCCGATCCGCAGCGTGCAGCGTAGAACGGTTGCCAAGCGGCTCATTGCGTCACCAAAATGGGTAGGGTAAAGTGACCTCAGGCCATGAACTACGGAACGCTTCCCTCGCGCTTCTTGAATGCCATCGATAATCTTCCGAACCCCCGCGCGCAGATGGTTCGCCGTGACGGTCGTTGGGAAGCCATCTCTTCCCAGGAATTTCTCCGCCGCGTCGCTGGCCTTTCTACCGCTCTTGTGGAACTCGGTGTGAAGCCGGGCGACCGCGTGGGTCTTTTCTCCGCTAATCGTCCCGAATGGCACACCGCGGATTTCGCCATAACCGGCGTCGGCGCCGTCACCGTCCCGGTCTATTTCAACGAATCGCCCGACCGCACGACCTACATCCTGAAGCATTGCGGTGCCAAGGTCGTCTTCGTCGTTGGCGTGCCCCAGTTGAAGAAGTTGCTCGCCGTCCG
>Ga0209527_1000308_pt1 | contig 11057 bp, 10 predicted proteins | sample JacPinW_OM2H0_M2_FD_187968 | JGI IMG/M metagenome (GOLD analysis project Ga0209527, IMG submission 187968) | Forest soil microbial communities from Algoma, Ontario, Canada - Jack Pine, Ontario site 1_JW_OM2H0_M2 (SPAdes) (version 2) | ecosystem: Environmental > Terrestrial > Soil > Boreal... | reverse complement strand
CGTCGCTACTCATTCCCTTGCGGGCAGGGTGCCGATTTGCGGTTGCCGCGCTAATCAGCTATTAAACCTGTTGGCGCAGCGAAATTCTTAAATTATTCGTGAACGCCAACCGCCGTCTGCCCCGGCAGCGTCGCATGAATCCATGCTTCTGCCGCGATGAGGTGCAGCACAAAGCCGATCCAGAATGCGATGCCGAAGAATTCTTGCGGTGCCAAGCCTGAAAAGCGGCTCGTCGCAAAAAACATTCCAATGATGGGGCGGATGGTAGCCACGGCAAGCCCGACAGAAAAGGCGCGAATCATCCACTCGCGGTGCAGCGCGATTTCACGCCGCCGGATATGCCAAAACGCCTTGCACAGCGCGAATAGAAAGAACGCGGCGAACAGTGTCGTCGCCGCGGCCTGATTTATTCCACCAATAGCCGGCATGCCCAAGCTCATGACCAGCGCCGAAATTCCGATCACCACGCCGCAACTCACAAAAATGCGGCCACTCCAGCGGTGCCATTGGAGGTGGCGCGCCCGAATGGTTGAACTGAACTGCAATGGACCCAGAACCATAAAAAGCAAGCCAGGCACGATATGAACGAGAGTCAGGATCGGAAAGCGCGCGAACAAATCATCCAGCGCGGCGAACCGCGCGGCTACAGGATTGGATGTGACCGAGGGTGGATGATAGCCTCTCACCACAATAGGCACCAGATGCACCATCCTCCGCACTGCGACGGCAACTCCGATAAACGCCAGAAAAATGACGGCGCACCACAGCGCGCGCCGCAGACGAACACCGGGCTTCATACCTACTACTACGTTTGATTCATTAGATTCCTTTCAAGTGCGGACATAGCAAAACGGAATGGCTTTGAAAGCCATTTTAAGGGCCCCGCTGGAACCACAGGGTCACCGGAACCTCTGGAAATGGAACGGCGGATCTCCGGTGATTGCGCTAATCAGCAACTGACACCGATTTCAACCTGCGTACCAAGAATTTAGAAGGCTGGGAGGCCACTCCAGACACAAACGGTTCAGGTTACTGACCCAGGATTGCGCCCAACTCGCGAAGGCGTGGCAGCCAGCTGTTTTGCCGACGGGCAAGGAATCAGCCTTTAAGCCAAAACGCCTCGGGTCCCCTACGGTGTCAAAGGTGTGCTGATGGCGCCCCTGATTTTCGGAAAGTAGAGCCACAGATGCCCGCCGTTATCGTCCTCGCCGAACACGATTTCGCCATCGGGGCCCGTGACGGCGTCGCCGAACTGATAGCCATAGCGGCGCTGCTCAAGAATGGAAGCGGCGACCCCGAGATTGGTGAAACTGCCTGAGACCGTGTCGCAGCAGAACAGATTCGCCATCTCGTCTCCACAGAAGCCGAAGAGCCTGCCATCAGGCACCGCCGCCATGGGTCCGACTGGTGCAAGATGCGCTCTCCCAAGCGCACGGAAGCCTTTGCTCTCGTCGAAGGAGAACAGCCGCCCAGCTGCGTCGGCCGTGAAGAGCAGGCCACTATGGCGATCGCGAGTCCACCGAAGCGGGCCGGCCCACTCGCCGCCGGGAAGATGGACGGCGGCACGGCGGATGTGGCCAGAAGCAACATCGAAGTGCCAGAGTTGCGTGCCCTCATCCTGTCCGAACACTCCAGCGCGGCCCATGGCCAGATGGCCGCGACCCGGCGCCTCCCCCACAACAGTAATCGCCCCCGACTCGACATCCACTGTGAACAAGTGACGCGTGGTTACGCCAGCGACGGTTTTTCCCGACGGGGCAGAGATTGCGTGAACCACGGGCTCTCCCGGAACACACTCGCCGAGGTCTTTGAAAACCGGTTCCTCGAGGCCCCACTCCTGAATCCAGTCCTCCGCGAGATCCAGGTACGGCATGGCCACGGCGCGGCCACCCTGAGGGCCGTTCACGAAAGCGATCACGCGGGACGTGCCGCAACAAATGGCTTCCGTGGTTATCGAACCGGGGACCGCCCCGGCATCCAACACAATCCCCGTGAGCCCGTGGAATGCCGCTCCAAAAAGGTGCGCCTGGCGTCCGCTTGTTCCTCCGTAGACATGTCCTTCGGAGTTGATGTCGAGCGCAGTGATGTGACTCTCGTCGTGGGTAATCGGCGTAGTCATACCCGGCAGGCACGTGGGAAATGCCACCATGATGCCTTCGCGGACAAATTGATGCGCGAGTTCGTTCAGATAGGCCTTGATCTCCGGTGAATTAGGGTCGAATCTGGATTTCGTCTGCATCGTGGTCGTCCCTAGCCCCACATCCGAATAGGAAGGTGCGCGTTTCTCCGCTTCCGGTCGGCCGGCATCAAGACTTTGAAGATGCCGGAGGGGTGATTTCCAACGTGGCCGAAGAAAAGATCGCCGTTGTGGTCCACAGCGCCTCGGGAAACATAGTGCGCCATGCCTGTGGGATGCTCGAGTCGAGCGACTTCCTCTCGCTTGAGGGTTTGCGGATCGAGGCGCCAGACCACGCCCTCATTTTGTTTCCGTGATTCGGGTGTCGGGTTATATTTGGAATCGCGCCAGCGCGAGGCCACGTAGTAAAGATGGCCATCGCCCCCGAACGTCAGCCCGCCGCAGTGGTCCCGGTACATGTCAATTGGGAAACTGGTGTCCCGAAGCTGCGTGGCCGGCCCGAGGTCCTCGACTCGCGGCCACTCGCCCTCGTTCGGCCAGATGCGCATGAGGCGTGGATTCGGACACCAGGTAGAAGCGTAGACGCATTCGCCATCGGGCGAAGGCGCCACGTCATAAAACACGCTGTGCCAGCCGGTTTGATAGTTCAGGTCATGCGCCAGCAGACCGGAAGAGATTTCCATGCGGTCCGTCTCAGGCGTGTACCGCACCAGACGTCCGTAGTCACTACTGGTCCAGACGCGATGCCGTTTGTCGAGGAACAGAGCCTGAGGATTGATGGAGCTAATGCGGCCAACGTCGCGTCGCTTGCGGCTGCGTAGATCATAGATGATGAAATGATCGCGCGGGTAACTCATGGCGTAGAGCAAGCCGCGCTCCTCATCGTGCAGTAAGCAGCGGCAGCCCTCCTTCGGGATGAGCGTGTCCCACCAGAGAACGCGGTCGGTGCTGGTGTCGAAAGCGAGCAGCGCGGAGCCGCGAAAGCAACGCTTCGTGTCGTGCCAGGAGTACCACGGCGAATAAACGGGCAGATCGATGGGCGGGCCTGAAAGATGTGTCGCCATGTACAGCACGCCATCGTGCATCGAGGGCGCGAGGCTATAATGGATCTTGCACTGCGAAGCACGGCCTGAGTCGCCGGGATCGTCTACCTTTTCCGCAAGGTCGAAGAGGTAGTCGAGGTCGTCGCGCTGTTCGTTGTAGCGGACAGGCTTGACTACGCCCCCAGGCAAGCTCTCCGCGCAAGCAGCCGCATAGATCCGTCCGTCGGGCCCGACGGAAAGCGACCAACACGTGTCCGAGTCAGGATGACCTGTGAATGGGTACCACTTGACGGCATACGGCGTTCCGCCGAGCGCCCTAGCCTCAGCCACCACCGGGCTAGCTCCAGTCGCCGGCCGGTTAGCTTCAGCCCCAAGCGTGGGCGCGAGGCCCGCCGCCAGCACTCCACCGCCAACTTTCATGAAGGTACGGCGGTCAATTTCCGGTCGTGAACTCATCGATCTCCTTCTGAGCGACGCCGCAAGGCATGCATGTCCCCTCCGTCTCGCCAATAGTCCGAAATTTGCGATTGGACCTCTGTCCCGCGCATCGTACGCTTCCCCTGTCCTCGACTCCACACATTTGAAAATCGCATGACTGTGAGTGCGTTACACTTCCTGGCTCTCTAAACCGCCTCCCTATTTGTGTCGGATGTTCACGGGGACTCGGGTCCGATCCAGCGGAAACACGTGCAGTTCCCATTTGACCGGGACGGACGTTGGCAGGAAGCAGATGGTTTTGTCGCAAGCCTGATAATCAAGCTTTCCCGTAATCGTGAAGAGTTTCCCGTCTTTCCCCAGCGAGCCCCAGAACTCTGACCCGGAGTTCACTTTCACATCCTGGCTGATGCGGAACGTCCCATCGAAAACGGGTACCTTCTCCTTGATCGCCGGCAAATAAAGAATTTTAGACGGCGGGTATACCGTCGGTTTGAACTCCAACTGTGCGACAGGTTCAATCACGAGCTGAATGGGCTTATAACCCTGGGTGCCGGGCGCATACACGTGCACATCCGGGGGCAGCCGCACTTCGGCAACGAGGGTGACGCGAGTACCGGGAACGCCGGTGGAATCGGACTGCTCGAGGGCCAGTTGAAGATGCGGAGCTTCGACCGTTTCCGTTACTTCCTGGCCTAGCTCCGGAAAAAGCTTGGAAATAATGCTATTTCCGGTAAGCCGCTCCCGGTATTTCGCTTCGAAGAACTTTTCTCGAATAATGCCGTTGGGATCAATAAAAAAATATCCCGGGCGGGCGAAGCCCTTTTGCATCCCCGTAGCTTCCTGATTGAGGACGCCGTAAGCCTGAATTGTTTTCGAATCAGGGTCCGCGAGCATCGGGTATTCGATCTTGTGCCGGTCGGCAAAGTATTTCAGGATTTCTTCCGTGTCATAGCTGATAGCCGCCAGCTTGACCCCTTGCTTTTCGAATCGCGGAATCGCGCTTTGCAGCTGGACCAGCTGCCCTTTGCAGAACGGTCACCAGTCGGCGGAACGGAAAAAGAGAAGAACGGTGCCGTTCGTTCCTTTCAAGGTATCGAGAGTTTGTATCCTGCCGAACTGGTCGTGAATCGAAAAAGCGGGAGCCTTTTGACCGACGGCGAGCCCAATTGACATCAACTCGATGGAAGACATCTGAATCGTGGCGTCATCGAGTGTCCCCCGGACGGTCACCGTGTCTCCCAGGTGAGCGGTTACCGATGCTTGCGGGTCAAGGCTGTACATGACCCGGTTCGTATCGTCATATAGAGCGAGCTTCGCGCCCGGGACGTTCTTGGTGCACTCGGGAGATTCGGCGAAGGCCTCGTCTGCGTTGCAGCTGCTGGACACCAGGATTCCGGACCACGATCCGGACTTTGTTGCTGAATTTGTTGGAGTGTTCTGCCCGGCCGCTGCGAGTGCGGCTATGGAAAAAAGCGCTGCCAAATTGAGGAAGAAGCGTTTCACCGTAGAATCAGTTCCGGCTGACAGCATCAATTCGAACCCTCGTTTCATTTTTGAATCCGCCGGTACTGTACACTGCACTATCTCATCGCACAACGCCCGACAAAGAAGAAATGTCACTTCAAGGGAAGCCCGGTGAAGCGAATTCCCGCGCCGTGAACTTTGTAGCGCATATTCAATCCAATCAAGAGCGCCGTCAGAGATTCCACGATGCGCGCATTCTCCAATTTTCCTCCATTCAACGGCCGCGCTCCCGGAATTTTGCTGACCAATTCGAATGCCACCTGCTTTGCTTTCTCATCGTCGCTGCATACCAGAACGTCGGAATCCACTGGTGCATCTCCAGCAAGCAATTCCGCTCCAAGATTCTGCAGCGCTGCCGCCAGGCTCACACTGTCTGGCAACAGTTCCCGCGTCTGTTCGGCCGCCGAGCCTTGCCAAACACCGAGCAGGCGCGTTGCTGCGCCGCCAATCGTTGCCGCCAGGGGCACTGTGGTATCAATCACAATCGTTCCCGGTTTCCAAACGCTCTTCAATTGCTTGAGCAGCGCCACCACGCCGGAGAAGGGAACCGTCAATACCGCGATATTACACGCGGCCGCGGCAGTAGGATTGTCCATGCCTTCAATCTGCACCGCGCTGCCAATTCGTTCGCGCAAAAGTCTAGCAGTCTCTTGCGCGCGGGCCGCCTCGCGCGAGCCGATCAGGATGTGTTCCCCAGCCTTCGCCATTCGAAACGCAAGCCCGGAGCCCTCGGCTCCCGTTCCGCCCAGAATCGCGATCTTTCGCGCCATGATGGTTCGCTCCGTTTCGCATTGCGCCGGTCATTTGAATCGCCGCCACAGCACATTCGATTCGAACCGCCGCTTCGCTTTTCCCGCACCCAGTATGGTATCTTCAAAAACTTCCAAGATGCTAACCCCACATCTCACGGCATTCGAATTCCGCAAAGCACTGGGTCATTTCACCACCGGCGTGACCGTGGTTACCGTCGAATTCGAACCGGGCAAGATCCACGGCATGACCGCCAATTCGTTCACCTCCGTTTCGCTCGATCCCATGCTGATTCTCGTTTGTGTCGACCACCGTGCGAAGATGCTTCCCCTGCTGGCGAAGAAAAAACATTTTGGCATTAGTGTCCTCAAAGCAGGGCAGGAGGCTATTTCCGAATATTTTGCTAAAGGCGTACTGAGTGCGGAAACTGAGGAGCGGTTGTCGATTCGTTATCGATCGACCCCAGGGGGCATCCCGGTCCTCGAGAATACGCTACTCCAGTTGGGCTGCAAGGTGAGCGCGTCGCATATCGCCGGCGACCACACCATCTTTGTCGGAGAAGTGGAGGAAACAGAAATGCACGAAGGCGAGCCGCTGCTTTATTTCCGCGGTGAATACCGGCGCATCGCGCGCCACTCCTAGAAAATTACTTTTTGCGAAGAGTCACTTTCGCGGCGAAACGTTTATTTCTTGAAGAGTTCGCTACCGTTCGGGATTGCCGGAAGGCCGCGTCGATTCCGTCGAATCGCCCAGCTCCTTGCGGTGGCTCTTCACTTCGCGCAACGCGTAGATCGGCTTGTTTTGCGATTCGTAGTAGGTGCGCGCAATGATCTCGCCGAGCAAGCCCATGGAGAAGAATTGTACGCCGCTGATGAACAGCGCCACGGACAGCATCATTAGCGGCCCGTGTTCCGCCATGATGGCCTTGTGCAGATAGAATTTTTCGTAGGCCAGGAAGCACGCGAGCAGGGAACCCAGCCCCGCCCCAGCCACGCCCAGCAACCCGAAAAACTGGAGCGGCCGCGTCGAATAATCCAACAAAAACTTGACGATTATTAGATCCAGGAATACGCGGATGGTGCGCCCGATCCCGTAATTGGACCTTCCGCTTTTCCGCTCGAGATTCTCGATGGGCACTTCCGCGATTCTTGCGCCCGTCGAACTTGCCAGCGCCGGAATGAAACGGTGCAGCTCGCCGTAAAGCTGAATTTCCTGAATGATCTCGCGGCGGTAGGCCTTGAACGTGGTTCCAAAATCGTGCAGCTCGATTCCCGATAGTTTTGCCATCATCCAGTTGGCGGCGCGGCTGGGAAGCTGCCGCATCAGCCAGTGATCCCGCCGGTTGTGGCGCCAGCCACTCACCAGGTCGAAGCCTTCCTCGATTTTTTCCAGAAAGCGGGGAATCTCTTCGGGGTCGTGCTGCAGATCGCCATCCATGGAGATGATGACTTCGCCCCGCGCGAAATCAAAACCTGCTTTCAATGCCGAAGTCTGCCCGAAATTCCGCCGCAGCCGCACCAGGTTCACGCGGCGGTCGTGCTCATAAATTTCAGAGAGCACCTTGAACGAATCGTCCTTGCTGCCGTCATCCACAAACACCAATTCGTAAGGCTCGCCAATCCCGTCCATCACTTCCGTAATCTTCATGTAGAGGGGTGGGATGTTTTCCTGTTCGTTGTAGAACGGAACGACGATGGAATACTGGATGGGTGAATCGCTTGCCATTCTTTTGCGCAAAGTCCTTCTTTAAGCTTCCTGGGTTACAAAGCCATAGTCTATCAGGCGAATCCCCAGCGATGCGACAAGATTTCGGATCGTGTTGTCTGTCAGGATCCGCAACTCGGTCTCCCGCGAATCCTGAAGGCGGGTGGGCGTTTTTTTCAGCGCGGCATCGGCGTAGCCGGGGTGGCACATCAGCTCCGTCGTGCCGTCCGGCAAGCTTTTCACGAATTGCTCCACGCCCTCGCGCGTCAGCTCGCCGGTTTGCGCAATCCCGCAAAAAAAATCGGCAGTAGAAATACCCGCGCGCTCGGCTTGCTCACGCGCATCGCGCGCTAGAAATTTCAATCCGCGCGCCTGCACTCCTTGTTTCATGACCACTCCAGCGTGCTGTTTTGAGCCCGAAGAAAGAGCCGCGCGCAGGCTCGATGCTTCCAGCGAAACCCGAATCGCACCGATGCCATGCCGTTTCGCAAGTTTGAGGGCGATCTCAAACAGCCCGGGCAGCATGTGTACATGTTTATGCCCGTCGAGGTGCGTCGGCGGGATACCAGCGTCGCGGACTCTCTGAATCTGCGCATCCCACTCGGTCTCCACTTCGGCCAGCGTGAGCCCGCGCCGTACCCGCCGCAGCAGCAGGCTCTCGGGTCCGCCCGCGAATTCGCCGTCGTCATTCAGAAGACTGGTGATGGTTTCCCGTTCGGCCACCGGGGGGCCGTCGCTCAAGTTCAAATGCACGCCCACGCCCAGCCCGGGTGCCGAACGCGCGGCCTCCACACCCCCGGCAAAGGCGGCGCCGTTGGCCAGCAGCGAAGTGCTGGTCACAATTCCGTGATGAAACGCCTCAAGGATCCCGCGGTTCACCCCATCCGTCCATCCCAGGTCATCCGCATTGACGATCAGATTCTTCACAGCCTGTCCTGCCTTCGCGGGCTCACCTGTCCTGTTGGACAGCTACTCTTTCGTGCTCCTGTCTGTATTCGTACCATTGACCCCCTTCACCCGCAACTCTAGCATGGCGTGGTAGAGGCGAAAATGACGGTAAAGCTGCGTGAATCCAAGCGCCTTGGTTCGCGGCACCATGAGAAGCGTCGTGGCCGCCGAATGAACTCTCGTGTACCCGTACGTCTCGAGTGGGACGACGAGTCCGGGAAGCGCATCACTGTCGAAGGGCATACGCGGGTCGTCAACCCTTACGGCTGCATGCTGGTTCTCGCGGAGTCGCTCGATCTCGAGCACCGCCTGGCCCTCAGCAATCTCGCCACCGATACCAGCAACGCTGCGATCATCGTGTGGAAGGGCAACCAGCGCCCCGACGGCTGGGAATACGGCGTTGAACTTGTGGCCCCGGAAATGGATTTCTGGGGACTCGAGCTGTGAAACCCATTTCCCACGCAAAACCTTCGCCGTACGCGAAACCCGGTTCGATCAGTGGCGTGCGTCCCGCCCTGACGGCGCGCCAGCCAACGGCCGAACAGCGCCGCCGCGCCCAGCGCGTTCTCCTGCGTATGCCTGTGCTCGTCCACGTCGCCACAAACCCCAAGCCCATCGAGGGATTTACTCATACGGTCAGCGCCACCGGCGGCATGATCATTCTTCCGCAGGGCTTTGCGCAGGGCACCAAGTTCACGCTGGAAAATCCAAAAACGCAGCAGCGCGTCGAGGCGCACGTGGTCCGTTCGCCGCAGATGAATCAGGAAGGCTCTCTCATTCCTGTGGAGTTCCTGTCTCCCGCTCCCCTGTTCTGGAATATCGTTTTCCCTCCGAATATCAACTGACGATCCGATAAAAGGAGGCATCCTGTTTGCCGCGGGCTCGCAGAAGTGCGAGAACACGCGGATTGGCTCTTCGAAGTAGAGGAGAAGAGTGGGAGGGGGTACATTTGGGGCGGTCGTTTCTTGGTACTGAGTGGGGTCGCAGGTGACGGGCAAAAAAAAAGCGGCCCCGGATGGTCCGGGGCCGCCCGGTCTTAGAACCAGTTCGTTTAGTTGATCGTCACGCTCACGTTGCCGCTGGCGGTCGCCGACCCGGAGGCTCCGGTAATGGGCAACTGCGTCGTGCCGGTAACCATGACGTTCAGCGCCCCGCTCGATGACGCCTGGGTGTAAGTCGCATCGCCAAGGTAGTGTGCCGTGATGGAATGCATTCCTACGGCGCTTAGTGCAGCCGTGGTGAGGGTCGCCGTCCCTCCCGACACCGTCACCGGGTTGCCGGTCGCGACGCCGCCATCAAACAGTTGGACCTGATCGGTCGGTGTGCCGCCGGTAACGGTCGCCGTGAATGTAAAGGTGCCGCCCACGGCAGCTTTCGTCACACTCGTGACCGTGATGTGAGTAGTCGTCGCAACAGGCCCGCCTCCTCCTCCGCCACTGTAGCCGCCGCAGCCCAGCGTGAAGCTCAATACGCACACTAGGCCCAGCCCCAGCGCCGCGCGGAACCGTTTGTGGCCCTGCAGCAAGAGCAAGATGAGGGCGCCGAGCCCCGTAATCCCGCTCAGTGTCCACCAACCTCGGCCTCCACTTGCCGGAATCATGCCTGCTGCGTAGAGCCTGCGCTCCGCCGGAGTCACTGAGGCCATCGCGTTCTGTGCCGACGGCGCGGCCACGTTGATTGCGAGCTGCCCCGTTCCGTTCCCGCCGCCGCTAGGCACTGTGACGTTGAGGGCCGTGCAGCTCACTCCTGGCAAGGTCGTTCCGCAAGTGATCGCCACGGTACCCGTAAACCCGTTGGTCGGAGTCACCGTGATCATCGAATTGCCGCTAGCGCCAGCGGTCACTGGCGTCGCCGCCCCGCTCACGGTGAATGAGCCGCCGCTCGTCACTGTGAAAGCTACGCCGTTGCTGGGTACGCCGCCCACTGTAACGACGACGTTGCCGGTTGTTGCGCCCGCGGGCACCGCGACGACGATGCTCGTAGCGCTCCAGTTAGCACTGGTCAGCGTTGCCGGCGTTCCGTTGAAGGTGACGGTGCTCGTGCCTGGTGTTGCACCGAAGTTCGTGCCGGTGATCGTCACGGATGTTCCCACGGCGCCCGAAGTTGGGTTCAGGCTGGTGATGGTGGGTGTTGTGGCACCAGCAGTGATGGTCAAGGTCGGCGGGGATGGGTTGGTATCCGGCCCGCCGCCAGGCTGCGGGTTGAATGTATCAACACTCACCGTTTGGGGTGTTGCCAGATTGGCAGCGGGAACTTGTACAGTCAGGGTGGTCGAATTTGTGACGGTCACGGCATTGGCAGGGAGCGAGATGGAATTAAACTGCACGAGCGTGGCGCCGGTTAGAAAGTTGCTGCCGTTCACGGTTAAAGTCAGCCCGCTGGATCCCGCAGTGGCGGTGGTGGGTGAAATCGAAGTGATTCCGGGAATGGGATTGAGAACTGTGAAGGGCACTGCGTTGGTCGTTTTGCCGGTGTCTGCGACGGTGATTTGCGCTAGAGCCCCACTCTGCAGT
>Ga0209527_1000306_pt1 | contig 11072 bp, 10 predicted proteins | sample JacPinW_OM2H0_M2_FD_187968 | JGI IMG/M metagenome (GOLD analysis project Ga0209527, IMG submission 187968) | Forest soil microbial communities from Algoma, Ontario, Canada - Jack Pine, Ontario site 1_JW_OM2H0_M2 (SPAdes) (version 2) | ecosystem: Environmental > Terrestrial > Soil > Boreal... | reverse complement strand
CCCTCAACGAGGTGCGCTCGGCTCTGCGATACCAGTTCGACCACACCACGCTGATCGCAGACGACGACCCCCAGCGCGACCTGTTCGAAATGATGGCCGAACGGGGCGTCGTCGACCTACGGATCATGGAACACACCAGCATCGAGGGCTCGGCGGCCTGGGTGTTCGACACCACCGAACGTATCGTCACGCTCGCGACCGGAGGCCGCGTATGGGTGTCCCGGATACAGGCATGCGAGAGCCGCAACAACGTGGTCACCCTCACCGCCGGACCGATCACGGCGCCGGGCTGGGCATAGCGCACAACCCTCCGATGGAGGAGTATGCGATGGTGAGCGACGCGTCAGCCATCGGCTGCGTCGGAACCCTCACCGTCGCAACCCGCGGGGATCGAGGAGCCGGCGAGGTGCTGGTGACGGTGCGGGGGTCGAAGGAGGCCTTCCTGGCATGGTCCGACGAACCCTTGCCGAAGGGCGCCCAGGTGCTGGTGGTTGAGGTTCGGGGCGCCCGGACGGTGGTGGTCGAGCCGTGGAAGGGCCTGCGCCTGGCCTGAATTGACGGCCTCAATTCATCGATATAGAACCGGCAATACCATAAGGAGTCCAAATGCTCGGTTACAAGGTGCCCGCCCCGGACGAGGCGATGCTCGTCTCCGGTGGCCGGGCCAGAAGCAACGCCCCGTTCCGCGTCGTGACCGGCCACGGCGCCTTCATCCTGCCCATATTCCGCAAGGCCCGATTCCTGACACTGGCCATGTGCGAGGCCGAGGTCGCCGAGAAATGCGTTACCCAGCAGGGCATTACCCTCAACGTCCGGGCCGTGATCGCCTTCAAGGTCGGCAACGACACCGAGAGCATCATCAGTGCCGCGCAACGATTTCTCTCCGACCAGAACCAGATGTCCGTGCTGACCGGACGCGTCTTCGCCGGTCACCTGCGGTCGATCATCGGCTCGATGACGGTCGAGCAGATCATCCGGGAACGGCAGAAGCTGGCGACCGAGATCCTCGACGGATCCAAGGAGGAGATGGCGCGGATCGGCCTCACCGTCGACGCTCTCCAGATCCAGTCCATCGACGACGACGGGCTCGGCTACATCAACGCCATGTCGGCTCCGCACAACGCGGCCATCCAGCAGCAAGCGCAGATCGCCCAGGCGCAGGCGAACCAACTCGCCGCGGAGGCCGAGCAGGAGTCGCAGCGCAAGCAGGCCGAGTTCGCGCGGCAGACGGCCATCGTGAAGGCGCAATACAAGGCGGAGGTCGACAAGGCTCAGGCGCAGGCCGCCCAGTCCGGCCCGTTGGCCGAGGCCCAGGCCCAGCGCGAGGTGCTTCAGATGCGGACCGAGCTGGCCGAGCGCGCCGCCGAACTGCGACAGCAGGAGCTGGTCGCCGAGGTGGTCAAGCCCGCCGAGGCGGAAGCCGAACGCGTCCGGATCATGGCAGTGGCCGACGCCGAGAAGATGAAAATCCAGGCCGAGGCGGCGGCGTCGCACAACCGGGTCGCGCTGGACAGAATGCTCATCGACCAGCTACCGCAAATCGTCGAGAAGGCCGCGCTTGGCCTGTCCAACGCGAACCTGACCGTCCTCAACGGCGCCGAAGGACTCAGCGAAATGGCCACCGGGCTGGTATCCCAGGGCAAGGCCATCTTCGACGCGTTGCGCGGTGACGTGAATTACGACGACGAAGAGAGCCGAGATATTCAAGCGCCGCTCGTCGCCAATTCGGAGTCGGGCCGTGGACGGTAACGCCGTGAGCAAACGGGGATAAATTCGTCGCCCTACTGGGTATGTGTAGAACAACCAAGGCTGCCTGCCGCATAGGGTGGCGGGCGCCTGGTGGTGGTGCGACACTGTAGCGCTACAGGTCAGCAGTGACGGCAGACAGGAATTAGGTCGACGGACGTGAGCAAAAAAGCCCAATCACCGGTGGATGCGGCGCGGGCGAACCTCGCCGCGGAGCTGGACCGGCTGAAGCAACGGCGTGATCGCCTCGAGGTCGAGGTCAAAAACGACCGCGGCATGGTCGGTGATCACGGAGACGCGGCCGAAGCGATCCAGCGCGCGGACGAGCTCGTCGTCCTCGGCGACCGGATCAACGAACTGGACCGGCGCATGCGCAGCGGGCCGTCACCCTCGGAGGACTCGGAAACGCTGCCCGGCGGCACCGAGGTCACGCTGCGGTTCCCCGACGGGGAAGTCGTCACGATGCACGTCATTTCCATCGTTGAGGAGACCCCCGTCGGCCGCGAGGCCGAGACGTTGACCGCCCGCAGCCCGTTGGGGCAGGCCCTCGCCGGGCACAAAGCGGGCGACACGGTGACCTACACAACACCGCAAGGGGAAAACCAGGTCGAGCTCATCGCGGTGAAGCTGCCCCGCTAACCCACCATGTCTCCCGCCGCGCCGCCACGCCTGAGTCTGACGACGCAGGTCTGGCGTTTCGTCGTCACCGGCGGTCTGGCCGGAATCGTCGACTTCGGCATCTACCTGATCCTCTACAAGGTGGTGGGCGTACAGGTCGACCTGTCCAAGGCGACGAGTTTCGTCGTGGGCACCATCACCGCCTACCTGATCAACCGGCGATGGACGTTTCAGGCGACGCCGAGCACCGCGCGCTTCGTCGCGGTCATGGTTCTCTACGCCATCACCTTCACCGTGCAGGTCGGCCTCAACCACCTGTGCCTGGCGCTTTTGCACTATCGAGGGTGGGCGATACCTGTCGCGTTCGTGATCGCGCAGGGCACCGCGACGGTGATCAACTTCGTCGTTCAGCGAGCGGTAATCTTCCGCATCCGCTGAGCCGTGCGGCCCAAGCGGTACCCTCTTTGACGATGTTGACGACCAAACGGCTCGCGGGCTGGGGCCGCACCGCTGCCTCCGTAGCGACGGTGCTTTCCACCCGAGATCCCGAAGAGATCGCAAAGGCTGTGGCCGACGCGGGCGACCGCGGGGTGATCGCCCGTGGGTTGGGCCGTTCCTACGGCGACAACGCCCAGAACGGCGGCGGGTTGGTCATCGACATGACCGTGCTGAACCGCATCCATTCGATCAACGCCGACACCCGACTGGTCGACGTCGAAGCCGGGGTGAACCTTGATCAACTGATGAAAGCAGCGCTGCCGTTCGGGTTGTGGGTCCCGGTGCTGCCCGGAACCCGGCAGGTCACGATCGGTGGGGCAATCGCCTCCGACATCCACGGAAAGAACCACCACAGTGCGGGCAGCTTTGGCAACCATGTGCGAAGCATCGACCTGCTGACCGCCGACGGCCAGATCCGAACCATCACGCCCGATGGCGAGGACGCCGAGCTCTTCTGGGCCACCGTAGGCGGAAACGGCCTGACCGGCCTCATGCTGCGGGCCATCATTGAGATGACCCCCACCGAGACGGCGTATTTCATCGCCGACGGCGACGTCACCCGAAGCCTCGACGAAACCATCGCGTTTCACAGCGACGGCACCGAGGCCAACTACACCTACTCCAGCGCTTGGTTCGACGCCATCAGCGCACCGCCCAAGTTGGGGCGGGCAGTGATATCGAGGGGATCGCTGGCCACCCTGGACCAGCTCCCGAAGAAGCTGCACAAGAACCCGCTGAAATTCGATGCGCCGCAGTACTTCACGACACCCGATATCTTTCCGAGCGGCCTCGGTAACAAGCTGGTCTTCGGCGCGGCGACCCAGCTGTGGTACCGCACGGGCGGCACCTACCGAGGAAAGGTTCAGAACCTGACGCAGTTCTACCATCCACTCGACATGGTCGGTGAGTGGAACCGCGCCTACGGGTCCGCAGGCTTCGGTCAGTACCAATTCGTAGTGCCGACGAATGCGGTCGCGGAATTCAAGGGGATACTCCGAGACATCCAGAAGTCAGGCCACTACTCGTTCCTCAATGTGTTCAAACTGTTTGGACCAGGTAACCAAGCGCCACTGAGCTTTCCGATTCCCGGCTGGAACGTCTGCGTCGACTTCCAGATCAAGCCGGGCCTCAACGAACTGCTCAACGAGCTGGACCGCAGGGTACTGGAATTCGGCGGCCGCCTCTACACCGGCAAAGACTCCCGCACCACCGCCGAAACCTTCCACGCCATGTATCCGCGCATCGACGAGTGGATCGCCGTGCGCCGCAAGGTCGATCCCCTGCGGGTGTTCGCCTCGGACATGGCCCGACGCTTGGAGTTGCTGTAGATGGTGCTCGACGCCGTGGGAAATCCGCAGACCATTCTGCTGCTCGGTGGAACCTCCGAGATCGGGCTGGCCATCTGCGAGCGCTACCTGCAGAATGCGCACGCGCGAATCCTATTGGCCGCCATGCCCAATGACCCCGGCCGCGACGACGCCGTGGCCCAGATGAAGGCGGCCGGTGCGCGGTCGGTCGAGCTGATCGACTTCGAAGCCACCGCCCCCGACAGCCACCCGAAGATGATCGACGAGGCCTTCGCCGACGGCGATGTCGACGTGGCCATCGTGGCGTTCGGTGTACTCGGGGACGCCGAAGAGCTGTGGCAGAACCAGCGCAAGGCCGTGCTCGCTGCCGAAATCAACTACACCGCAGCGGTCTCCGTGGGCGTGCTGTTGGGCGAGAAGATGCGAGCGCAGGGCTTCGGCCAGATCATCGCGATGAGTACGGTGGCCGGTGAGCGGGTGCGGCGCTCCAACTTCGTCTACGGTTCTACCAAGGCCGGCCTGGACGGTTTCTACCTGGGACTGGCGGAGGCGGTGCGCGAGTATGGGGTTCGCGTGCTGGTGATCCGACCCGGCCAGGTGCGCACCCGGCTGAGCGCGCATGTCAAGGAAGCGCCGCTCACCGTCGACAAGGAGTACGTCGCCAACCTCGCGGTGACCTCCGCCGCAAAAGGTAAGGAATTGGTTTGGGCGCCAGCAGCATTCAGGTACGTGATGATCGTATTGCGACACATCCCGCGAAGCATCTTCCGGAAACTACCAATCTGATCATGCGTAACGCCCTGGCCGGCCTCGGCCAGATGTTCGCGGCGGTGGTGGTCGCCGTGGCCGTGGCGGTGCCGTCGCTGATCGCGATCGCCGGGGTGCAATGGCCGGCCTTTCCGTCGTCCAACCAGCTGCACGCGCTGACCACCGTCGGGCAGGTGGGCTGCCTGGCCGGACTGGTCGCCGTCGGCTGGCTATGGCGCCGGGGGCGTCATCGGATCCTCGTCCAGCTGGGCGGGCTGGTCTTCGTTTCCGCTTTCACGGTCGTGACGCTGGGCATGCCGCTGGGTGCCACCAAGCTGTATCTGTTCGGCATCTCGGTGGACCAGCAGTTCCGCACCGAGTACCTGACCCGGCTTGCCGACAGCCCGGCCCTGCACGACATGACCTACTTCGGGCTGCCGACGTTCTACCCGCCGGGCTGGTTCTGGATCGGCGGTCGCGTCGCGGCGCTGACCGGGACACCGGCCTGGGAGATCTACAAGCCGTGGGCCATCACCTCGATCACCATCGCGGTCGCCGTCGCGCTGGTGCTGTGGTGGCGGATGATCCGCTTCGAGTACGCGCTGATCGTCACCACCGCGACCGCCGCGGTGACGCTGGCCTACGGCTCGCCGGAGCCCTACGCCGCGATGATCACCGTGCTGTTGCCGCCGGTGCTGGTGCTGACGTGGTCGGGATTGCGCGCCGGCGAGCGCGGGGGCGGTTGGGCGGCGGTGGTCGCTGCCGGGCTATTTCTCGGCTGGGCGGCCACCTGGTACACGCTGCTGTTCGGCTTCAGCGCGTTCACCGTGTTACTGATGGCGCTGTTGGTGACCGCCGCACGCTGGCGGCAGCAAGGGTTCAGGGCTGCGCTCGACCCGCTGCGCCGGCTGGCCGTCGTCGCCGTTATCGCGGCGGCCATCGCGAGCGTGACCTGGCTGCCGTTCGCATTGCGTGTGGCGAGCAGCCCGGTCAGCAACAGCGGCAGCGCCTTCCACTACCTGCCGGCCGATGGCGCCGAACTGACCTTCCCGATGCTGCAGTTCTCGCTGCTCGGGGCGATCTGCATGCTGGGCACCCTGTGGCTCGTGGTGCGCGCACGATCGTCGGTGCGGGCGGGCGCCCTGGCCGTCGGCGTGCTGGCCGTCTATCTGTGGTCGCTGCTGTCGATGCTGACCACGCTGGCGCGCACCACGCTGTTGTCGTTCCGGCTGCAGCCCACGTTGACCGTGCTGCTGGTCGCCGCCGGGGCATTCGGCTTCGTAGAGGCCGTCGCGGCCCTTGCCCCACGGAGCGGGGCCTTCCAAAAAGCCGCAGCCCCCGTGGCCGGCGCCATCGGCCTGGCCGCCGCGATCGCGTTCAGCCAGGACATCCCCGACGTGCTGCGGCCGGACCTCACCATCGCCTACACGGACACCGACGGCCACGGCCAGCGCGGCGATCGCCGGCCGCCGAGTTCCGAGAAGTTCTACCCCGTGATCGACGCCGCCATCCTCAAGGTCACCGGCAAGCCGCGCGACCAGATCGTGGTGATGACCGCCGACTACAGCTTCTTGTCTTACTACCCCTACTGGGGATTCCAGGGGCTGACGTCGCATTACGCCAACCCGTTGGCGCAGTTCGACTTGCGGGCCGCGCAGATCGAGAAGTGGTCCAAACTCAAGACCCCCGACGAGCTCATCCAGGCGCTGGACACGTCGCCGTGGCCCGCGCCGACGGTATTTCTCATGCGCCGCGGCGCCAACAACACCTACACGCTGCGGTTGGCCCAGGACGTGTACCCGAACCAGCCCAACGTTCGTCGGTACACCGTCGAGTTGCCGGCGGCCCTGTTCGCCGATCCCCGTTTCGTCGTCGACAGCGTCGGCCCCTTCGTGCTGGCCGTCCGCAAGCCGGTGGTGTAGCGGCGGATGGCCACCGAAACCGCGGCTGACTTGGCCGAACAACTACCATCTAGCCCCGTGGACGACGCGGGAGGTAACCACCGGATCGCCCGGCTGGTTGCTACCGTCGCCGGTCTGCTCGGCGCCCTGCTGGCGATCGCCACCCCGGTCCTGCCGGTCAACCAGACCACCGCCCAACTCAACTGGCCGCAGAACGGCACGTTCAACAGCGTCGACGCACCGCTGATTGGTTACGTGGCAACGGATTTGAACGTCAGCGTGCCATGCCAGGCCGCCGCCGGTCTGGCGGGACCGCAGAACGCCGGCAAGACGGTGCTGTTGTCGACGGTGCCCAAACAGGCCCCCAAGGCCGTCGACCGCGGACTACTCATTCAGCGCGCCAACGACTATCTGGTGCTGGTGGTGCGCAACGTCGCAGTGGTCACCGCCCCCCTGAGCCAGGTGCTCAGCCCCGCCTGCCAGCGGTTGACCTTCACCGCGCACGCCGACCGGGTCACCGCCGAATTCGTCGGCCTGACGCAGGGACCCAACGCCGAACATCCCGGCGCGCCGCTGCGCGGAGAGAAAAGCGGCTACGACTTCCGGCCCCAGATCGTCGGTGTGTTCACCGATCTCACCGGGCCGGCGCCACCGGGGCTGAGCTTTTCGGCAACCGTCGACACCCGCTACAGCAGCAGCCCCACCCAGCTGAAGATGGCGGCGATGATCCTGGGTGTGGTGCTGACCGCCGCAGCGCTGGTGGCGCTGTACGTCCTGGACACCGCCGACGGCGCCCGGCACCGACGCTTCCTGCCCGCCCGTTGGTGGTCGGTCGGCGGCCTGGACGCCCTCGTCATCGCGGTGCTGGTGTGGTGGCATTTCGTCGGCGCCAACACCTCCGACGACGGCTACATCCTGACAATGGCCCGGGTGTCCGAGCACGCCGGCTACATGGCCAACTACTACCGCTGGTTCGGCACGCCCGAGGCCCCCTTCGGCTGGTACTACGACCTGCTGGCCGGGTGGGCCCACGTCAGCACCACCAGCGTCTGGATGCGGCTGCCCACCCTGGCCATGGCGCTGACGTGCTGGTGGGTGATCAGCCGCGAAGTCATCCCCCGCCTGGGGCACGCCGTCAAGCGGAACCGGGCCGCGGCATGGACCGCGGCGGGCATGTTCCTGGCCGTCTGGTTGCCGCTCGACAACGGTCTGCGCCCCGAGCCGATCATCGCCCTGGGCATCCTGCTGACCTGGTGTTCGGTGGAACGCGCGGTGGCCACCAGCCGGCTGCTGCCGGTAGCGGTCGCCTGCATCATCGGCGCCCTGACCCTCTTTTCCGGGCCGACGGGTATCGCCTCGATCGGCGCGCTGCTGGTCGCGATCGGGCCGCTGCGGACCATCCTGCACCGCAGATCCAAACGGTTCGGCGCGCTACCGTTGGTGGCGCCCTTACTGGCCGCGGTCACCGTCACCGCCATCCTGATCTTCCGCGATCAGACACTGGCCGGCGAGATCCAGGCCAGCATGCTCAAGCGCGCGGTCGGACCCAGCCTGAGCTGGTTTGACGAACACATCCGTTACGAGCGGCTGTTCATGGCCAGCCCCGACGGGTCGGTCGCTCGCCGTTTCGCCGTGCTGGCGCTGGTGCTGGCGCTGGGGATAACGGTCGCAATGTCGTTGCGCAAGGGGCGAATTCCGGGCACGGCCGCCGGGCCGAGCCGCCGGATCGTCGGGATCACCATCATCTCGTTCGTCGCGATGATGTTCACCCCCACCAAATGGACCCACCACTTCGGGGTGTTCGCCGGGCTGGCCGGACCGCTGGGCGCACTGGCCGCGGTCGCGGTGACGTCGATTGCGATGCGGTCCCGGCGCAATCGCACCATGTTCGCCGCCGTGGTGCTGTTCTTGGTGGCATTGTCGTTCGCCAGCGTCAACGGCTGGTGGTATGTGTCCAATTTCGGTGTGCCGTGGTCGAATTCGTTTCCGGCATGGCATTACGCCTTTGCCACCGCGCTGCTCGGCCTGACCGTGCTGGTGCTGCTGCTGGCGGCGTGGTTCCACTTCGTCGACCCGGAGAACGGGCCACCCAAAACCCGCTACGGGGCGCGAGTGGCCGGAATTGTCCAGTCCCCGTTGGCAATTGCGGCATGGATGTTGGTGGTGCTCGAGGTGGCTTCGCTGACGCTTGCGATGACCAACCAGTACCCGGCGTGGTCGGTGGGCCGCTCCAACCTGCAAGCTGTGGCAGGCAAGTCCTGCGGACTGGCCGAGGACGTGCTGGTGGAGCCGGATCCCAACGCCGGCATGCTGCCCCCGGTGGGCGCCACGGTGGGCGACGCCCTGGGAGCGGGCCTGTCGGAAGCCTTTACCCCTAACGGCATTCCGGCCGACGTGCGCGCCGATCCGGTGATGGAACGTCCGGGTGACCGCAGTTTCATCAACGAGGACAAGCTGACCACCGGCGCCGAGCCCGGCACCGAGGGCGGCACCAACCCGGCACCGGGAATCAACGGTTCGGTTGCCCAGCTGCCCTACAACCTCGACCCGGCCCGCACCCCGGTGCTCGGCAGCTGGCGCTCCGGCATCCAGGTCCCCGCCCACCTGCGCTCTGGCTGGTATCGACTGCCCGCCCGCGACAAGGCGCGGCCGCTGCTGGTCGTCAGCGCGGCGGGCCGCTTCGACCTCCGCGAGGTCCAGGTGCAGTGGGCCACCGATGACGAGGCGGCCGGCGGGCACCCCGGCGGGTCGTTCCAGTTGTCGGACGTCGGGGCCTCCCCGGCCTGGCGCAACTTGCGGCTGCCGCTGTCCGCCATCCCGAGCACCGCCACCCAGATCCGCTTGGTCGCCGACGACGAAGACCTGGCGCCGCAGCACTGGATCGCGCTGACACCGCCGCGGATTCCGCAGCTGCGCACGCTGCAGGACGTGGTGGGCTCGACGGACCCGGTGTTGCTGGACTGGCTCGTCGGCCTGGCGTTCCCGTGTCAACGCCCATTCGGCCATCAAAACGGCGTCGACGAGACACCGAAATGGCGAATCTTGCCGGACCGCTTCGGCGCCGAGTCCAACTCACCGGTGATGGACAACAACGGCGGCGGCCCCTTGGGCATCACCGAGTTGCTGGTGAAGGCGACCACGATGGCGACGTACCTGAAGGACGACTGGTCCCGCGATTGGGGCTCGCTGCAACGGTTGACCCCCTACTACCCCAACGCGCAGCCCGCCCGCCTGCAGCTGGGGACGGCGACGCGCAGCGGTCTGTGGAACCCGGCGCCGCTGCGCAAGGGTTAGCACCGGTCGGCATGGCGGAGGACATCTAGCGGTATCCGCACCGTCTCACTCGACGTCATCGCGCTTGCCGCCGGCCAATCGGTAAGCCTAGACTAACGGTTCGTGGTCACTTACCGAACGGCTGACGCATGGCTCGCGCTGGCCGACGGGACTCGGCGCTCCATTGTGGAACGTCTTGCGCACGGCCCGGCGGCCGTCGGCGAGCTGGCCCGCGATCTGCCCGTCAGCAGGCCAGCCGTCTCGCAGCACCTCAAAGTCCTCAAGTCCGCGGGCCTGGTTCGCGACCGCGCCGCCGGCACGCGCCGCGTCTATCAGCTTGACCCGACTGGTCTCGATGCGTTGCGCGCCGAGCTCGACCGGTTCTGGGCCCAAGCGCTGGCCGCCTACGCGACAACCATCGATGAGATAAAGGAGGAACCGGAATGACACGAACACCCGATGTTGCGCACCACGTCGTCGTCAACGCCCCGATCGAGCGCGCGTTCGCCGTCTTCACCGGGCGGTTCGGCGACTTCAAGCCCCGCGAGCACAACATGCTCCCCGTCCCGATCGCCGAGACGATATTTGAGCCCCGCGTGGGGGGGCGCATCTTCGATCGAGGCGTCGACGGCACAGTGTGCCGGTGGGCACGCATCTTGGCCTACGAACCGCCCCACCGTCTGACGTTCACGTGGGACATCGGGCCGACCTGGCAGTTGGAAGCCGACCCGTCCAAGACCAGCGAAGTCGAAGTCCGCTTTACCGCGGAGTCCGAGGACCGCACTCGCGTCGACCTCGAACACCGCCACATCGACCGCCACGGTCCGGGCTGGGAGTCGGTAGCCGACGGCGTCGACGGCGACGCGGGCTGGCCGCTGTATCTGGACCGCTACGCGCGCCTGCTGAGTGTCGGGGCCCGCAAGTGACCGCGACATTGATGAGCATGGCCCGCGCCGAGCGGGCGGATCTCGCGGAATTCCTG
>Ga0209527_1000304_pt1 | contig 11099 bp, 9 predicted proteins | sample JacPinW_OM2H0_M2_FD_187968 | JGI IMG/M metagenome (GOLD analysis project Ga0209527, IMG submission 187968) | Forest soil microbial communities from Algoma, Ontario, Canada - Jack Pine, Ontario site 1_JW_OM2H0_M2 (SPAdes) (version 2) | ecosystem: Environmental > Terrestrial > Soil > Boreal... | reverse complement strand
GAATTGCGAAATCGCCTCTCACGGCAGAAGACATCGCAGAAAACATCGACGGGATCATGGATGCCCGTGAGGCGCGCGTGACCGGCACCGTCTCGATGGAGCAGTAGGAGACCTCGTGAGCGACCTTGAATCCGCAGACTTCTTCACCGACCAGTCCCTCATCCCGGACCCGTACCCGTACTTCGACCAATTGCGCTCGAAGTGCCCCGTGGCGCCCGAAGCCCATCACGGCCTGTTGGCCGTCACCGGGCACACCGAAGCACTCGCGGTGTACAAGGATCCTGCGTTCTCATCGTGCGTCTCGGTGGCGGGGCCGTACTCCGGGCTGCCGTTCGGGCCCGGAGGCGACGATGTCGGCGCGCTGATCGAGCAGTATCGCAACGGCATTCCGATGAGCGAACACATCGTGACCGAGGATCCTCCCGATCACACTCGTACGAGAGGGCTACTGAGCCGGCTCCTGACGCCAAAGCGGCTGAAGGAGAACGAAGACTTCATGTGGCGCTTTGCCGATCAGCAGCTCGACGAGTTCGTGTCCAGCGGGAAATGTGAGTTCCTGGACAGCTACGCAAGGCCCTTCTCCGGCTTCGTAATCGCCGATCTGCTCGGAATCCCCGTCGAGGACCACGAAGAGTTTCGTGCCGTCTTCTCGGGCCAGGTCGTCGGGGCAATAGACAGCGATTCGCGTACGGTCGCACACAATCCGCTCGAATGGCTCGACGACAGGTTCTCGACGTACATCGCCGAGCGTCGACGACAGCCGCGCGAGGACGTACTGACCGAGCTCGCCGAGGCGAAATACTCCGACGGCTCGACTCCCGAAATCATCGACGTCGTCAGGCTCGCCGCATTCTTGTTCGCGGCCGGACAGGAAACCACGACGAAGCTACTTGGCTTCGGGATGCGAGTGATCTGTGAGCGGCCCGACATCCAGGCATCGTTGCGCGAAGACCGCAGCCGCATTCCCGCCTTCATCGAGGAGACGCTGCGGATCGAAAGCCCGGTGAAGTCTCACTTCCGCATGGCGCGCACGTCGACCACGGTCGGTGACGTTGCGGTCCCCGCCGGTACCACCGTGATGCTTCTGCCCGGAGCGAGCAATCGGGATCCCCAGAAATTCAGCGCGCCGGACGAGTTTCGCGCCGACCGCCCGAACGTGCGCGAGCACGTCGCGTTCGGGCGCGGTATCCACTCCTGCCCCGGCGCCCCGCTGGCCCGGGCGGAGGGGCGAATCTCCTTCAACCGCATCCTCGACCGAATGGGCGACATCAGGGTTTCCGACGCCGAGCACGGCCCCGCCGACGCACGTCGCTATGCCTTCGAGCCCACGTGGCAGCTGCGGGGCCTGACGGAACTGCACCTGGAGTTCGAGCCGATCCCCTGAGTGTCGTCGGCGCTCGAACCGGCTAGCTTCTTCTCGTGGGGACAACCACGAGGAGGCTGGCGACAGGGTACGCGGGCCGCCTCGCGCTCGCGCAATTCCTCGCGTGTGTGGCGAGCACCGCGATCGTGATACCGCTGGGTGGCATCACGATCGGCGGAACGCGCACATATTTCACCGAGCAGAACGTGATAGTGGCCGTCGTACTTGTCGTTCTCGGCACTGTCGCAGTGGCGGTAGGCGGCGTCGTGAACATCACCCCGACACTGCGGTGGTTTGTTCCAGGGCGCGAACCGAGCCCGGATCAACGCCGAGCGGCGATGAGACTTGTCGGCCGGCAGTCGGCGATCCTGTCGGCGACGTGGGCGGTCAGCGGCATCGTCGCTGTGCTGTTGAATCTCGGTGGCGGAGCTGCCGTCGCGGTGCCGACCCTGATAGGTGTGGTGCTCGGTGCCGCCGCTGCGGTCGGCACCGGATTACTGCTCACACAGGGTGCTCTTCGCCCCATTCTTGCGGCCACCACGCAGGGTTCCGAGGGTTGGGTGAGGGTGCCGAGCGTACTTGCGCGGCTGGTGGGCATGTGGACGCTGGGCACCGCGCTTCCTTCGGGCGTAATCGCCGCTCTCATATTGATTCGGGCGAATGGCTGGATCGTCGAGAAGAATGCATCCGTCGAGATTCCTGTACTCGTGGTGACGGCTGCCGCGGTGCTGCTGGGCCTGCCGATAATGATCCTGACGTCACGGTCGATTTCGGATCCGGTTGGTGAGGTCGTCGACGCGATGGCCGAGGTCGAACAAGGGCGACTCGGCACCCGGATCGGCGTCTATGAGCGCTCTGAAATCGGCCGACTGCAAAGCGGGTTCAACCAAATGGTCGCGGGGCTCGCCGAGCGGGAACGGTTGCGAGACCTGTTCGGCCGCCACGTCGGTGCCAACGTCGCCCGTCGCGCCATTGAAGAAGGCGCATCGCTGTCGGGCGACGTGCAAGAGGCAGCGATCCTGTTCATTGACTTGGTGGGCTCAACACAGCTGGCGGCGACCCGGCCGCCGCAGCAGGTCGCCACCGTGCTCAACGACTTCTTCCGCATCGTCGTCAACGCCGTCGACGAACGTGACGGCATGATCAACAAATTCGAAGGCGACGCTGCGCTCGCTGTCTTCGGCGCGCCGCTACGGACAAGCGGAGCAGCTTCGGCCGCGCTGGCAACCGCACGCAGTCTGGGCGACCAGCTGCGCGAGCTGCCGATGGTTGATTTCGGTATCGGTGTGTCGGCAGGTCACGTGTTTGCCGGAAACATCGGTGCCGAGAACCGCTACGAGTACACGGTGATCGGCGACGCCGTCAACGAGGCCGCGAGGCTGGCCGATCTCGCCAAGACCTCAGATCGACGGATCCTGTCTTCAGCTGCCGCGATCGAGCGCGCCGATCCGGCTGAACGCCAGTACTGGGCGTCACGGGGGAGCGAGGTGCTGCGCGGCCGTTCCAACGCGACGCATTTCTCCGCGCCCGTGGACGACGAGTAGACCGTCGCACAGCTGATTTCACTGTCGGCGGCAGTCGAGGCGACGACTGCGCAGCGCGGAAACCACCCGCTTTACAAAAACTTCGGAGAGTGTCACGCTCGATGCGTGGACCGCTACGAACTGCGGAGGCTTGACTACAGCCTTTCTGAGGCTCACACGGATCTTCAGGCTGCGTACAGGCAGTTCTTCAAGACGTCCTGCTCGATCGACACCGTCCGCGCCGCAGAGGCATCTGGTTTCGACAAAAACCTGTGGGAACGGTTGTGCGCCATGGGAGCGACGACAATGGCGCTGCCCGAGTCCTGTGGCGGTGACGGGGCAACGCTGGTCGACCTGACACTGGTCGCCGAGGAGATCGGCCGCTCACTGGCACCGGTCCCGTGGATCGACCACGTGTGCGCCGCTCGGCTGCTCGCTCGGCTGGGTGCACTGGACATCGCCAACGACGGCGCCGCCGATCTGGTCAACGGTGCCCAGATCGCGGGGTTGGATCCGCAGATCGACAGCGCGGGACGGGTTCGGTTGATCCCGGCGGGGTCGGTCGCCGATCACGTCATCGTGCGCGACGGCGAGACCATCGTGCGACTGACCTTCGACACCCGGCCCTTCAGGGTCGACAACATCGGCAGGCTCCCGATGGCCTGGATCGACCCGGACAAAGCCGATACCCGAGTAATCCTGGCCGGAGGGACAGAGGCACTCGCGGGATATCGGCGGGCGCTGGATGAATGGCGGCTGCTCACCGCCGCGGCGTTGGTCGGTCTGGTCGAGGAGACGATGACGATCGCGGCGGAGTTCGCCAAGACCCGTTACACGCTCGGCGTGCCCATCTCGACGTTGCAGGGAATCTCGCACCCGCTGGCCAACATGGCTATCGCACTGCACGGTGGGCGGAACCTGGCGCGGCGCGCCGCGTGGTTCCTCGACAACGAGCCCGACGAGCGACCCGAACTGGCGGCTTCGGCGTTTGTGTTCATGGCCGAGGAGGCGGCCGAGGCCGCGACCATGGCCGTCCACATCCAAGGCGGGCTCGGTGTCTCGGCAGAAGCGGCCGCCACCGCCTATTTTGTGCGGGCCAGGGGATGGCCGTTGGCCGGCGGTGATCCTGGCGCCAGCGCGAAACAGATCGCCGAGATCGTCGCGGCGCGCGAAAGCCGCGCGGAGCGGAGAAGTTAGGTGGACTTCTCCCGGGTAGATCTGTGCGAGGACGATCAGGCCTTCCTCGACGAGGTACGGACATTCCTGCGCACCCACGTGACAGATGAGGTGAGGCGGCGCGACCGCGAGACAGGCGAGAACTTCGACGAAGGCGTGCACTTGGCGGTCGGCGCGCAGGGTTACCTGGCCGCGGATTTGAAGCCCGAATCCGACGGTGGATTCAGCCCCGTGCGCCGGCGGATATGGGAGCTCGAGAGGGGCCGGGCTCGGATGCCCTCGTACCACACCGGCACGACGGCCATGATCGCCCGGACGGTGGAACCGTTTGCGTCCCAGCAGATCAAGGACGAGGTTCTGGCGGCCGCGCACACCGGTCACGTCCGGCTGTGCCTGGGCTTCACAGAGCCCGAGGGCGGTTCCGATGTCGCGACGTGCAAGACGAGGGCCGTGCGTGACGGCGATGGGTGGATCATCAACGGGTCGAAGATGTTCACGTCGAATGCGCACAACAGCCAATACGTCTTCCTCCTCACCAACACCGACCCGGGTGCCCCGAAACACAAGAGCCTGACGATGTTTCTGGTCCCGCTGGATACGCCCGGCATCGAAATCCAGGGCATCCGCACCATCGACGGCGACCGCACCAACATCACCTACTACAGCGATGTGCGCGTTGACGACAGGTACCGGGTCGGTGACGTGAACGGGGGGTGGACGGTGCTGCGGGCCGCCCTAAATGCCGAGCACGGCATCGCCGAGCGCGATGTCCACGGCCTCCAGAAGACCGCGGCCATGAGCGAATTCGGCGTTCAGATGGCCGAGGCCATCGACGCGATCGCCGCGATAGCGGCCGAAGAAGACAACGACGGTCGACGCCTGCTCGACGACGAGTCGGTCCGGTACCGGCTGGGCCGCAGTATCGCCCGCACGGAGGCTGCGCTGAGTACACCCGAGATGTTCGGGCGTGTTGCGGTTGTCCAGACCATCCGAGACGTCACACCGGATCTGATGGATATTCTGGGCACCGCGTCGAGCCTGCCCGCCGACGCCGACAGTTCCCCCGTCGACGGAGCAGTGGAGTACCTTTTCCGGCTGGCGTTGCCGGCCGGCATCTACGGCGGCACCCTGGAGGTATTCCGCAACATGATCGCGGAACACGCGCTGGGACTTGGCCGACCGGACTACTCACCGCCGAAACGGTAATCTGCTGCGACGCTAGGCTTCTGGCCCTACCTTGTCCTTGGCGGCCGGGGAAACCGGCGGAGCGGTCCGCCAGTTCGGGAGGCCGTCTTCCTCGAGGCCCACGGGCCATCTGTTCTCGTGAGCCCACGCCCAATGAGCGTGGTTGAGTTCGTGCAGGGTGAAGCAGGCGTTCAGCGCGTTGTAGAAGCCCATGTTGTCGACGGTCTGGTTGACCGCCTCTTTCATCAGCAGGGCGGCCATCGTGGGTACCCGGGAGATACGTCGCGCGAACTCCAGCGCCTTATCGCTCAGCTCAGACTCCGGAAAGATCTTCGACACCATGCCGAGTTGATATGCCTCCTCAACGGTCAACGCATCGCCGGTGAGCATGAGCTCCTTGGTCTTACGGGGCCCGAATTCCCAAGGGTGGGCGAAATACTCGACGCCGCACATGCCCAGCCGTGTTCCGACGACGTCTGCGAACCGGGTGCCCTCGGCGGCGACGATGAGGTCGCAGGCCCACATCAGCATCAGGGCAGCGGCGTAGACCTCGCCATGGACCTGCGCGACGGTGATCTTGCGAAGGTTGCGCCATCGGCGCGTGTTGTCGAAGAAGTGGTGCCACTCCTGCAGCATCAGCTTCTCGGCGGCGTCGCGCGTCCCACCGTTCACCCGATAGCTGGGGTGCTGATCCGGTCCCGGTGTGTACTCGGCCTGCATGACCTTCGATCCCAGGTCGTGGCCCGAGGAGAACATCGGCCCCATGCCTCCGAGGATGACGACCCGGACCTGGTCATCGGCTTCCGCCCGAAGAAACGCGTCGTTCAGCTCGGCGAGCATTCCGCGATTCTGTGCGTTGCGCGCTTCCGGCCGGTTGAGCATGATCCGCGCGATGTGGCCGTCGTCCAATGTCTCGTAGATCAGATACTTATAGTTCGTCATCGTGGGTCTACCCCGTCCTTTCTCACCGTCAAAACTATGCACTAGTCGGGTGCGGGACCGTGCGCGGGTGCTGTCGGCATCGGCATCTCCTGACAAGGCACCTGGTGAAAACTGAGCTTTACAAAGTATGGCAAAAGTGTCAATAAACCAGAAAACGCAAGGGGCCCGTTCCGCGACGAGACCTCGGCGCTAACGTCTAGCTGTGACTACTTCCGCGTTAGCGATCACCGACGAGCACCGCGATCTGGCCGACTCCGCTCACGGCCAGCTGAGCAGGGTCGACAGCCGCGCGGCGGCGCGCGCGACCCTAGAGGGCGGCTCGGCTCATCCCGCCGACATCTGGACGGCGTCGGCGGCATTGGGCTGGAACGGGCTGGCGACCGCCGAAGAGCACGGCGGGTCGGGGTTCGGCCTCTCAGAGTTGGCGATCGTGCTCGAGGCCCAGGGCCACGAACTGTGTCCCGGCCCCTTCCTGCCCACAGTGGCGGCAGCCGTGGTTATCGACCGTTGCGGGTCGGATTCCCTTCGCGCGCAACTACTGCCGGGCTTGGCGGACGGCAGCACCGTTGCTGCGGTGGGGTTGTCCGGCAGCGTGGTTGTGGGTTCGGACCTGACGGTGAGCGGCGAGAGTCCCGCGGTGCTCGGTGCACCCGATGCCGATGTGCTGGTCCTCGCCGCCGGCGAGGACGTCGTGGTGTTGGACGCTGCCGCCAGCGGTGTGACAGTGGCCGCGTTGGCGGGGCTCGACACTACCCGCACGATCGGGGCGGTCGAGTTGAGCGGCGTTGCAGCGGCCGAAGACCGGGTGCTGCGCGGCGCGGCTCGCCGGGCGCGCACGGTGTTCCGGATCCTGGCCGCCGCCGAGGCTGTCGGCGTCAGCTGGGCGACTCTGGAGATGGCCCGCGACTACGCGAAGGTGCGCGAGCAGTTCGGCCGCACGATCGGCACTTTCCAGGCCGTCAAGCACCACCTGGCGAACATGCTGGTCGGCGCCGAAGAAACCACCGCGGCCGCGTGGGATGCCGCGCGCAGTGACGACCTCGACAGCGCCTGGTTCGCCGCCGCGGTGGCCGCCGCGCATGCACTGGAAACCCAAATATTCAACGCGGAGAAGAACGTTCAACTGCACGGGGGCGTCGCATTCACATGGGAGCACGATGCCCACCTCTATCTTCGGCGCGCGCGCACGCTGGCAGCCGTGATGGCCGACGGCGCCGACCCACTGGTCGATGTCGTCGATGCGCAGCGCAGCGGCCAAGCGCATGGCGCGTCGTTCACGCTGCCACCCGAGGCGGAGGACTATCGCCAGCAGGCCCGCGAGGTCGCCACCAAGGTGCGCTCGCTTGCCGAGTCCGAACGCCGTGACTTTCTCGTCGATTCTGGATATCTGGTGCCGCATTGGCCCAAGCCGTGGGGCAGGGCCGCCGATGTCGTCGAGCAGTTGGTGATCGAGGAGGAGTTCCGCGACGTCGACCTCCCGGACCTGGGGATCACCGGCTGGGTCACGCTGACGGTCGCGCAAGCCGGGACCGACGACCAGCGTGAGCGCTGGGTCGAGCCGGTACTGCGTGGCAAGGAGATGTGGTGCCAGCTGTTCTCCGAGCCCGACGCCGGCTCCGATGCGGCGGCCGTGCGCACGTCGGCCAAGCGGGTGGACGGTGGCTGGGAAGTCACCGGGCAGAAGGTATGGACCAGCCTGGCTCGCCAATGCCAGTGGGGTCTTGCAACCGTGCGGACCGACGCCGACGCGCCCAAGCACGCCGGCGTCACCATGATGGCCATCGACATGAACGGGCCCGGCGTACAAGTGAAACCGCTGCGCGAGATCACCGGCGACTCCCACTTCAACGAGGTGTTCTTCGATGGCGTGTTCGTGCCGGATTCGGACGTGGTCGGCGACGTGAACAGGGGTTGGCTGGTGGCCCGCGCAACGCTGGGCAACGAGCGCATCTCGATCGGCCGCGGATCCTCAACCACCATCGCCTTCTCCATCGACGATCTGGTCAAGCTGCTCGACAGCGTGCCCGCCCCTGCGGCCTATGTTCGTCCGGCCGGCGAAGTGATCGCTCACTTCCACACCCTGCGGCTGCTCAATTTGCGCAGGGCCAGCCGCGCCATCGCGGGCGCCGAACCGGGGCCGGAGGGCAATGTGACCAAGCTCGTTCTTGCCGAGCAGCAGCAGCGCCTCACCGAGCTGGGAATGGAGCTGGCCGGGACGGCGGCCGTCGTCGGGCAGATGCCCAGGCTGATGCGGTCGTATCTGGGGGGACGGGCAATTACCATCGCCGGCGGCACCTCCGAGATCTCTCGGAACACGATCGCCGAGCGCATTCTCGGCCTGCCGCGAGATCCCTTGCTCAAGTAACGGCAGGGGCGAGGCCGGCGACGCCGCACCGGGTCCGATCAGTCGCGGATGAAGCCCTTGTTCCGCAAAAGAACATCTGGGCGTTTATCGCGGAAAGTTGTGACGGCTGTGCGACAGAAGCCCAGGTCACGCAATAGGCATACCGGTTATGGAAAGTATCGAAAAATTCTCTAGCGGACTCGCTGCGGACTGCGAGCTGATTTGTCAGGACATGGACTGGTCAAAAAAGCCGCGCCCGCGTACCGGCAGCGGCACGCCGTACTTCAGGTCGTACAAACGGCTTATTCGCCAGTTGATCTCCTCCTGCAGATCGGCCTGAATGAGGTGGAGCGCGGTTAACTCCACCTCAAGCTGCAAGATCTCGTCGTCGCTCATCACTCAAGCTCGTTGTCGTCTGGCAGCTCGTAAAAGCCCGCGAACGCCCTCACGGCACGCAGGGCCGCCAGCGCGCGGATCAACCTACAGATCAACATTGGTGCTACTCCTCCTAGCTGGTGGCCCAGCCCCAGCCGCGACCGAAGGGTAAGGAGGTCAAGCGGCCAGGGCCGGGTGACATCGAGCGTATGGATCCACCGCTGCGCATACCTTGGCGCTACTGGCCGAATTGCCCCCCTGCCAGCACCTGCCACCCGGCCAGTCGGCGGCGGCGCAGGTTGTGAATCGTGATGATGCCGAGGGACTGCAATTTCATGTCCTGCCCACTGACGATCCCCTGCGTGCGCTCAACATTCTGCGTGAAGCCGCTGGGCTGGAATCACTTTCCGACGAGCACGATGACCAGGGCGGCCCGTCGGTGTCGCGACACCGCGCGGTGTGGCTAGCACCACATCCCCCGCGAAGCGGGTAGCGAAATCGCCATGTCCGCGTTGTTCTCGGTATGTCGACACTGGTTCTTGGCCATCCGCATGCGCCGGTGGGTGCTCGCATGGAGGAGCCGGGAGTGGTGTCACGCATGTTCACCGGCCTGGTTCGGTTGGGGGTCACCGCGGCTTACGCGGTGGTGTTGGTGGCGGTTGCGGGCACCCTATGGGTGCTCGGTCCGCAGGTGCAGAAGAGTGTCATCGCTCACATGAGCACCAACTTGTACAACCTGCAGCGAGGACATCTCGGCACATTGGTCGGCAGCGCGTTCGTCACCGACGGCGGTCCGATCTACGTGTGGCTGCCCGGATTGGTGTGCCTGCTGGCGTTGGCGGAGTGGTTGTGGCGGGGTAGGCGTCTTGTGATGGCATTCGCGCTCGGTCACGTCGGCGCCACGGTGATTGTTGCTGTATGGCTGGCCGTGGCGACCTATGTGGGCTGGCTGCCGAAGTCGGTCACGCTCGCCAGCGACGTCGGGGTGAGCTATGGCGCCGCGGGTGTCTTGGGCGCGCTGACAGCCGCGATACCGCCTCGCCTGCGACCCGCGTGGATCGGCTGGTGGTTGGCCGTTGGCGTGTTGATCGCCGCGCCCGGGCAGGACTTCACCGCCATCGGCCACGCACTCGCCCTGACGTTGGGAGTACTGCTAGCCACGCGGTTCCACGCCGCCACGCGTTGGACGCCAACGCAATTGGCGCTGTTGGCGGTCAGTGTCGTGTTCGGCTATCTGATGCTCGCCGGGTCGTCGCCGCTGACGGCCCCGATTGTCGGGGTGGCCGGGGCGTTGATCGCGCTGACCGCGCAGTGGATCGCGCGGCGATGGGGACGTCGGCGAATCCACGAGCCGGTCGCCGTCCAGATCCAACCACCGACAATCACCAACGCCAACCTGCCACGAACTGCCCGTGAGACAAGAAGCTCAGCTCGGGATCTTGTACTCGCCGGTCTCGCGGTGGGCGGCAACGAGCAGCTCGCGGTAGATGGACTTCAGGTTGTCCATCGAGAACCAGTGGTTTCTGTAGCTGCTTAGGGCGATGTCTTCCAGCATCGCCAGGGTGAACCGCCGGTAGCCGCCGGGCGTACGTAGCGGCTGGACGACGGTGCCGTCGGGCACGATGAACTGGTCTTTACGCACACGTTGGTCCAACCAGGAATACGATCTCCCGAGCTTCGCGGGCCGAGTAAGTCGGCTTAATGCCGAGGGCGGCGATTACGGGTGTGGGATCGGCTGACATCATGATGACCTCCTATGGTGCGGGCACCGGTGGCAGCGGAAGCTGCGCACTACCTACACACATTTAGGCGCGAGAGTCCAAGTGACACAGGATAGATACGCACTCGGGGAGGCATTTAGGCATCGGTAGATCGGGCACTCTGGGCCGTGAGCTGCGGATTTCTCTCGCGGAGCTACACACAACGTTCGCAATTTCCGGGAGCAAAGTGGCCGTCGCGTTTCCAGGTCGAACCGGCGGTGGTTTCCGGCCCGGAAGAGACTCAACGGCATGATCAGAAAGACGCCATCTCCGCAGGTAGAGCCACTGACTTAAGCCAGCGCACTGGTAGGGTTGACCCATGGGTGGCCCGTTTATCGAGATCCGGATAACCCACCCCTGGAAACTCATTCAGCCGACGCCCGAGGCCCTCCGCCCGCGGCTGCTGGACTGGCGGGTTGACGCCAAGGGCA
>Ga0209527_1000300_pt1 | contig 11280 bp, 5 predicted proteins | sample JacPinW_OM2H0_M2_FD_187968 | JGI IMG/M metagenome (GOLD analysis project Ga0209527, IMG submission 187968) | Forest soil microbial communities from Algoma, Ontario, Canada - Jack Pine, Ontario site 1_JW_OM2H0_M2 (SPAdes) (version 2) | ecosystem: Environmental > Terrestrial > Soil > Boreal... | reverse complement strand
TCGGTGGCCGCTTGCTCAGACTTGGGTCTACTACCGACCGCCCTCATCGAAGGGCACCGGATACGGGCCGCCATAGACGCCGCTGCTGAAGGGATCCGCTACCACCGGGGGCGCGTCGTTGATCTCCACGTTTCCAGGGCTTGAGCACTGCGTCGCGGCGCCGGTGTCCATGCAGCTTTGACCGGGATCTTCCGCCATGGCTGAGGGCGCACCGACCATCGCAGCGACCGCACCGGCTGCCAACAAGTACCGAATTTGAATTCGCATAGCAATCCTTTTCCTGCTGCCTGCTCGGGGTATGGAGCTGGCGCTACCTCAATCCTGCGCCGCGGCGAACCCTGTGGCATCCCTGCGAGCACCCATTTCGACCCCTGCAGCTAGCTGGAACTTGAGGCCAGCGAGGCAGGGGGGCAGCGTGCGTGTCACCGCAACGAACCTGGTTGAGCGCGCTGACATTTCCGTTGTGGGCTCCACAACGATCAGTGCTGAGGCCCTGGACTGCGTTGAGCGGCTGCGCCCAGACACATAGCCGAAGCCAACCAGCCGGTGGACCTGCCGGGGAGTAAGGAAGATGATGAGAGAAGAGGCCTGTTGGCCTCGACATGGCGGTTACACGATGTGAGGTGAGTCCGACCGCGCATGGAGGTGTCGGATGGAGGCGGGTGGGTTGCTTTCGGACGAAGGTCCGCCCGTTCGGCACGAAATAGTGCACGTCAGTGACCGAACCCGCGTCACCCGGCTGTGGTTCGGTAACCGTGCGGTGGTCTCGAAGGAGCCGCAGGGGCCGGACGCGCAGCAGCGGCTGCGGCACGAGGAGACCATCCTGGGGCGGCTGCGCGGCGTGGATGGCGTCGCCCAGCTGGTGGATGCGCCGCGGGACCCGGGCTCGATCATGCTGGAGGACGCGGGCGGCAGTAGCCTCGCGGAGTCGGCGAAGCCGCTAACCAGTGATGGGCTGACCGAGCTTGCGGTGCGGTTGGCGCGGGCGGTGTCGGGAATGCACCACAGCGGCGTGATGCACCGCGACATCACCCCGGCCAACATTGTGCTGTCCCGCGACGGAGCACCGTGCCTGGTGGACTTCGCGTTGGCGACGTCGCTGGCCGAAATCCGCTCGGAGTTCACTCATCACACCGAAATTGTCGGAACGCTGGCGTACCTGGCCCCAGAGCAGACGGGACGTACCGGCCGGGTGGTCGATCAGCGCGCCGACCTGTACGCGCTGGGCGCGACCTTGTATGAGCTGGCGACGGGTGAGCCGCCGTTTGGGTCCGGCGACCCCCTGCGGCTGACCCATGATCACCTGGCGCGCGTGCCGGTGGCACCACGTGAGCTGAATCCCGAGGTGGCCGCGCCGCTGTCGGCGATCATCCTGCACCTGTTGGAGAAGGAGCCGGATAACCGCTACCAGACAGCTGACGGCTTGATCTACGACCTGGAGCGGCTCCGGGATGCCCAGCCGCGTTCGGGAGCGGCGGCACCACCGGTCGGCGAGCATGACCGCCCGATCCGGCTGCTGCCGCCGTCACGGCTGGTGGGTCGTGACAGCGAGGTGGCGTCGCTGCGGGCGGCCTTTGAAGGCGCGCTGGCGGGCGAGTGTCGCGCGGTTTTGATCAGCGGTGGGCCCGGCGTCGGCAAGACCGCACTGGTCGACGAGCTGCGGCCCGTGGTGACCGGCTGTGACGGCTGGTTCGTGGCGGGCAAGTCAGACATGTATCGGCGGGATCTGGAGTTCGACGCCATCAATCAGGCGCTTCGCGCACTGGGCCGGCTGCTGCTGGCCGAGCCGGAGGATCAGTTGGCACAGTTTCGCCAACGGATCTTGGTGGCCGTTGGCGCCAACGCCGGTCTGCTGACCGCAATATTGCCGGAGTTCGCGGCGCTGCTGGCGGTGTCGCCCAATCCGGGCAATCCGCTGACCGCCCAGACCCGGGCACAGCGCGCGGAAATGGAAGTGTTACGGGCGGTCGCCTCGCGGACTCGGCCGCTGGTGGTGTTCCTCGACGATCTGCAGTGGGCCGGGCGCACCCCACTCGGCTTCGTCGATCTCGTGCTGAGCGAGGAGCCACTCGAGGGCCTGCTTCTCGTGGGCGCCTACCGCGAAGGCGAGGTGGAAACATCTCATCCCCTGGCGCCGATGGTCGAGCGGTGGCGGCCGCATGCGCGGGTACACAATGTGTGGCTGGAAAATCTGCCCGAACCCGGCTCCGTGACCATGGTTGCTGAGATGCTGCATATCGACAGGCCGGCGGCGGCGACCCTCGCCGAGCTGATCGAGCCACTCACCCGCGGCAATCCGTACGAGATCGTCGAGCTGCTCAACGCGCTGCGCCGCGACGGCGTCTTGACGGCGACAGCCGACGGTTGGCGGTGGGACGCCGCCGCAGTGCGCGCGCTTATGGGCCACTCAGAGCTTGTCGGGCTGCTCGCGGCTCGCGTTGCCGCTATGCCGGCGTCGTCGCAAGCGATCGTGGAGGCGATGGCCTGCCTTGGCGGACGGGCCGAGCTGGGCTTGCTCCAGACGGCCACCGCCGAGCCGCTTAGCGTGGTGGAACAGATGCTCGCGCCCGCCATCGAGGATGGACTTCTCGTGATCGAGCCCAGGCTTCATGAGGCGGTGCAATTTCGCCACGACCGCACCCGCGAGGCAGTCCTACGCAGGTTGCAGCCGGAGCGGCGACGCACCCTGCAACTGGCGATGGCACGCCGACTTGCCGAAGTGCCGGAGCTGTTCGCCGTCGCGGCAGAGCAATACCTGCCAGTGATCGACGCGGTTGACGACGCAGCCGAGCGGCGCGGCGTGGTGGCGCTGCTGCGCCGCGCCGCCGACCAGGCGGCGCTGACCGGCGACTACTCCCTGCTGGATTCACTTCTGGCTGCCGCGCTTCAGCTGGTCGACCCGGGCGAGATTGCAACGCTCGTCGAGGTACACACCGGCCGCCACGCCGCGCTCTACAGCCTCGGGCGCTTCGACGAGGCAGACGAGGAGTACCGGGTGATCGCGGAACTATGCACGAACGCGACCCAGCGCGCGGACGCGACGGTGGTGCAACTGCTCAGCCTTACCCAGCGGGGCCGCCTCATGGACGCGGTCAGCTTCGGCCTGGAGTCGCTGGGCGAGCTAGGTATCACCGTTCCAGGCGCCGACCGGCTCGCCACCGAGCTCGACAACCAATTCGACCATCTGTATCGGTGGCTGGACCGCACAGACGGCAAGGATGATCTGGCTCGACCCCCCATCACCGACCCGACGCTGATCGCCACGACGCGTCTGATGAACGCGATCCTGCCGTGCCTCTACTTTGTTGGCGACCACGCCACAAACGCCTGGCTCAGCCTGGAAGCGCTACGCATCTGGCTCGAGCACGGCCCAGGCCCGACCCTTGTCGGGCCGGCCAGCACCGCCGCTTTCGCCACTGTGACACAGCGCGGCGACTACGCGGCCGCGTATCGGGCGGTGCGCCGGATTCTGACGTTCGGTGAGGCCCGCGGCTACGAGCCCGACACCTCACATGCGCGGTTCTTGTTCTCTGTCCTCTGTTCCTGGTTCGAGCCGGTCGAACACTGCGTGCAGGCAGGTCAATTGGCCCGGGACGGATTGATTGCCGGCGGCGACCTGGCCAACGCCGGATACGCATGGCAGTCGATCGCGGCCGGCCTGCTCGACTGCGCGCCGTCGCTGGACACGTTCGTCGCCGAGGTCGACGCCGGGCTGGCGTTCGCGCGGCGGATCGGCGCCGAACCAACTATCGAGTGTTTCGAGAGCTACCGCTGGCTGGCCGGTGTGCTGAGCGGCGAAAACCCGGCCGAGGCCGGGGACACGGTCGCCGTCGAGCGCTACGCCAGCAACCCGCAGGCGCTGTTTTTCGCCCACATCACCCGCGCGGTCGGCGCCGCCATCTCCGCGGACCCAGTCGGTCTTGCGCGCCACACCGCCGCAGCGATGCCGCTGCTGGCAACGGTATTGGGCCACTACGTGGGTGCTGTGGCCCACGTGCTGCGCGCGCTGGCCGTCGCCGGGCAGGCGCGCGAAACCGACGGCGAGGAGCGCGACGCGCTGCTCTCCGAACTCGATGAGATGACACGGTGGCTGGCCGCACGCGCCGCCGATGCGCCGACAAATTTTCTGCATCTGCTGCGGTTGGTCGAGGCCGAGCGGGCCTGGGCGGTCGGCGATTTTCGCGCCGCCGTTCTTGCCTTCGACGCGGCCCGTCGCGAGGCCGCACGGCGTCAGCGCCCGTGGCATCGGGCCCTGATTGCCGAACGCGCGGCCCGTTTGTACCTCGCCCACGGCGTCGAGCACACGGGTTACGAGCTACTGGCCGAGGCCCATCAGCACTACCTCGCGTGGGGCGCGACCGCCAAGGTCGACCACCTGGACTGGGCCTACCCGGTGCTACGGCCAACAGCCGACACGAGCGCCGATCGCAGATCGACGGTTACGACCGGCATGATCGACATGCTCGGCATCGTGTCGGCATCGCAGGCACTGAGCTCGGAAACCGACATCGACGGGCTGCAAGCCCGGGTGGCCCAGGTCCTCGGCGCGATGACCGGGGCCACCGGCGTACACCTGTTGTTGTGGAGCGACGACCGACAAGACTGGCTGCCGCCCGCGCCGGCCGCCGCTGACGCCGTAGCAGTCGATGGCACAGACCCGGAACGTGGGCTGCCGATGTCGGTGCTGCGTTACGTGCAACGGACCCGTGAGCCGCTCGTCGTCGACGACGCGCTGCGTGACGACCGTTTCGCCCGCGACCCGTACTTCACCGACATCAGCTGTTGCTCGGTGTTGGCCGTGCCCATTGTCAGCCGAGGTGCGTTACAAGCGGTGCTGGTGCTGGAAAACTCCCTGATGCGCGGCAGCTTCACCGCGGAGCGGCTCGACGGGGTCAAGCTCATCGCCGGCCAGCTCGCCGTTTCCGTCGACAACGCCCACCTGTACGCCGAGTTCCGCCAGATCGCAGACGACCAGGCTGCGCTGCGGCGGGTGGCTACCCTTGTCGCCCGCGGCGTCGAACCGTCGGAGGTATTCGGCGCCGTGACCGCCGAAACGCGCCGCGGCTTGCGCATGACGACCACGGCATTGTGGCGATTCGAGGCTAACGGCGAGATCACCCTCCTCGCCGCGGCGGCCGATCGCGAGTTGCGCGCGAAATGGCCCCTGGGCACGCGCACGCCCGGCGAGGGCGACAACCTCGCTTCGGCCGTGCTGAGCACTGGCCAGCCCGCGCGCATGGACGACTATAAGAACGCCACCGGCCCGATCGCCGCACGCGTGCGTGAACTTGGCGTCCGCGCAGCGGCCGGAGTGCCAATCATCGTCGATGGACGGGTGTGGGGCCTCATGGCCGTCGGGTCGGTAACACCTGGTCCCGTACCGGCTGACACCGAGGCGCGCATGAACGACTTCGCCGAGTTGGTGGGCACCGCGATCGCCAACGCCGCCACCCGCCACGAACTGCAAGGCAGCCGCGACAGCCTCGGTGTGCTGGCAACGCAGCAGGCGGCGCTGCGGCGGGTGGCGACGCTGGTCGCGCGCGGCGTCAATCCGGCGGAGGTGTTTTCGGCGGTGGCCGAGGAGATGGCCCGCTGCCTGAATGCGGAAAACGCGGAGGTGCACCGCTTTGATGCGGATTCCGCGGGGAGCGTCGTTGTTGCCTGCTATGCCGAATCGGGAGTGCCACACATTCCGGTCGGTGAGCGCCGCACCTTCGAAGGCGAAAACGTTTCGGGGCAGATATGGCGTACGGGCCGCCCGGCACGGATGGACAGCTACGAGTGCGCCGCGGGCTCTATTGCGGCGCGCATGCGTGAGCTGGGCATACGCTCGCGGGTTGGCGTCCCGATCGTCGTCGACCAACGAGTGTGGGGGATGGCAGTCGTCGGCTCGTCGCGATCCGAGCCGCTGCCTTCAGACACCGAACAGCGCATGGGAGATTTCGCCGAGCTGGTCGCCACCGCAATCGTCGCGGCCGCAACCCGCGACGAGCTCATCAAGTCCCGCGGGCGCATCGTCGCGGCCGCCGATGAGACGCGGCGTCGGCTCGAGCGCGATCTGCACGACGGGGCCCAGCAGCGCGCCGTCTCGCTGGGGCTGCAACTGCGAATGGCCCAGAACCTCGTGCCCACCGAACTCGCTGAGCTAACCGAACAGCTGTCCGAGATCGGATCGGCCGTGGCGGGACTATCTGAGGAGCTGCGCGAAATCTCACACGGACTTCACCCCGCCGCCCTGGGGAAGTCGGGACTCGGTCCGGCGATAAAGACGCTTGCGCGTCGCTCGACGCTGCCGGTGACCTTGGATATCGCAACGCCGCGGCGATTGCCGGAGACTGTCGAGGTCGCCGCCTACTACGTGGTCGCCGAGGCGTTGACCAACGCCGCCAAGCACGCGCAGGCCTCAGAGGTCATCGTGAGGATCAATGCCGACCCGGGAATCCTCAATCTCCTGGTTCGAGATAACGGCATCGGAGGAGCGGACTCCGACAAAGGCTCTGGGCTCATCGGCCTCAAAGACAGAGTCGAGGCCCTCGGGGGTCATATGCACGTTGCCAGCCAGCCCGGACGCGGAACGTCACTACACGCGACGATGCCGATCAGCACCGATTAACACCGGTCGTGCCGCACGCGGTGCCCGCCGACATCCGAGCAAGATGTCTACGGTGAAATAACCCGCAAATGATGGTGGAGTCATTCCTGATGAGAAGACCGAAGGTACTGGTCGGCATCGGCCTGGTCATCGCCATCACCCTCACCGCTTGCTCGACCGGTGAACGAGTTGACCTCGGCAATGAGTCTTCTCACAACCTCATCGCAGCCATCGCCGGCGAGCCAGACCAACTTGACCCCCACAAGACCAGCGCCTACTTCTCGTTCGAGGTTCTCGAGAACGTCTACGACACGCTCGTCGAGCCTGATGAAAACCTCGAAATGCGTCCGGCGCTTGCCGAATCGTGGGAAGTGAGCGGCGACCAGCTCACCTGGACCTTCCATGTGCGGCAAGGCGTCACGTTCCATGACGGCAGCCCGTTCTCGGCTGACGACGTCGTGTACTCCTACAAACGGATCATCGATCAAAAGCTCTCGAACGCCGACCGTTTCCGCGCGGTCACTGACGTGACCGCCCCCGACAAATCCACCGTCAAGATCACCGTTGCGCAGCCGACGCCGAACCTGCTGTCGAACATCGGCGGGTTTAAAGGAATGGCCATCGTGCAGCGAAAGAACGTCGAGAGCGGCGAGATCGCAACGCACCCAATCGGAACCGGGCCGTTTGCGTTCAGGAGTACGAAAAGCGGAGATTCGATCACGCTCGCGGCGAACAAAAACTACTGGGGGGGACCACCGCTCATTTCGGGTGTGACGTTCCGCTTCATCCCTGAGGCGTCCACGGCTTTGTCGGCACTGCAGGCCGGCGAGATCGACTGGACCGACTCCATCCCCACTCAGCGCGTCGAGGAACTCAAGACCGACGACTCGATAAACCTGGGCGTGACGCCGAGCAACGATTACTGGTACCTCGCGCTCAACGAAGCCCGCAAGCCTTGGAACGACGTGCGTGTGCGCCGGGCGATCGCCTTCGGCATCGACCGGCACGCGATCGTGCAGGCCACCAGCTACGGCACCGCCACCGCGAACCAGCTCGCGATCCCGAAAGGCAGCCCCTGGTACACCGAATATCACGGCTACACCCTCGACATCGCCAAGGCGAAGAGCCTGCTTCACGAGGCCGGGGTGAAAGATCTCACCATCGACATGACGGCGACAAGCCAATATCCGGAGACGGTTACCGCGGCGCAGATCATCGCCGACAACCTCGCCGCGCTCGACATCACCGTAAAGATCCGCAGCATGGACTTCGCCGCGTGGCTCGACGGGGAGAACGCCGGCAACTTCGACATGCTCATGATGGGCTGGCTCGGCAATATCGACCCCGACGACTTCTACTACGCGCAGCAGCACACGGGCGGAAAAAGCAATGCCCAGAAGTACTCGGACCCAGATGTCGACGGTCTGCTCGACGCCGCGCGGGCCGAGACCAATCGCGATGCCCGCGCGGGTCTCTACGCCAGGGCCGCAACGATCGTCGCGGACGAGGCCAGCTACATCTACCTCTACAACCCGTCCGTGATCCAGGCCTGGAGCAAGAGCCTGGCGGGCTACCAGGCGCGACCGGACCGGGCGATACGCTTCCGCACCGCGGCGCTGAACTGAGTGACGATGAAAACCTTCTTCACCAGCTCGATCGTGCGCTTTCTCGCGCGCAGACTGCTCTATTCCCTCGTGGTACTGCTCGGTGTGCTGATCGTGGCGTTCAGTCTCGTGCATCTCGTGCCCGGAGACCCCGTACGAATCGCCCTGGGCACGCGCTACTCACCCGACGCCTACCAGACCCTCCGGGCGGCGAGCGGGCTCGACCGTCCGATCGTCGAGCAGTTCCTCGGCTATATCGGTTCGGCACTCACCGGCGACCTCGGCGTGAGCTTCCGCAACGGCGATCCGGTGACGCTCACACTGCTTGATCGGCTGCCCGCGACGCTCTCCCTGGCCGTCGTCGGCATCGTCATCGCTTTGCTCATCTCCGTTCCAGCCGGCATCTGGGCGGCGCTGCGCGAGGGCCGAATCAGCGACGCGGTCGTGCGCATCTCAAGCCAGTTCGGCGTCTCCATCCCCGACTTCTGGATGGGCCTCTTGCTCATCGCGTTATTCGCTTCGACCCTCGGCTGGCTTCCGACCTCCGGATATCAGGCGCTGTCCGACAATCCGGCCGGATGGTTGCGGCACGTCATCCTGCCGGGACTGACCGTCGGCCTGGTGGCGGGCGCGATCATGACGCGATACATCCGCTCGGCGCTGCTCGACGTCGCCTCGATGGGGTACGTGCGGACCGCCCGGTCCAAGGGTCTGCCGCCCTGGGTGGTGACACTGCGGCACATCGTGCGCAACGCCCTCATCCCCGTGCTGACAATCACCGGCATCCAGCTCGCGACGATCCTCGGCGGCGTCATCGTCGTCGAGGTAGTGTTCGCGTGGCCAGGCATCGGGCGGCTCGTCTACACCGCCGTGGCTGCCCGCGATTACCCGCTGATCCAGGGCGCGGTGCTGCTCATCGCGGTCCTGTTCTTGCTCGTCAACCTGGTCGTGGACGTGCTCTACGCCGTGGTCGATCCCAGGATCCGGCTCTCATGACGGACATGCGCCTCGCCGACGAGGCATCGGGCGATGAGAGCGCCCGGGTGGCGTCGTGGCGGCTGCTGCTGGGCAATCCGGTCACCACGATCAGCGCGGTCGTTCTCGTGGGCATCGTCGTCGTCGCGCTCACCGCGCGCCGGATCGCTCCGTACGGCACCAACAAGATCGATGTCGCGGACGCGCTGCAGCCGCCGACCGGCGCGCACTGGTTCGGCACCGACGAACTCGGCCGCGACATCTTCTCCCGGGTGCTGCTGGCCGCTCATGCCTCCCTGCAAATTGCGCTCGCGAGCGTGGCATTCGCGTTCGTCGTGGGCGTGACGATCGGCGTCATCTCCGGCTATCGGGGTGGTCTTCTCGATGCGGTGCTCATGCGCGTCGTCGATGTGATGTTCGCGTTTCCGGTGCTGCTGCTCGCACTGGCCATCGTGGCGATCCTCGCGCCCGGTAGCGCGACCACGATCCTGGCGATCGGCATCGTCTATACGCCGATCTTCGCCCGGGTGGCCCGGGCGAGCACGCTGAGTGTGCGCGTCGAGCCGTTCGTTGCGGTCTCCCGCACGCTGGGCACCGGCCATCTCTACATACTCGGTCGCCACATCCTGCCGAACATCGCTGGACCTGTGATCGTGCAGACCTCGGTGTCACTGGCATTCGCGATCCTCTCGGAGGCAGCGCTGTCCTTTTTGGGGCTGGGCATCCAACCGCCTGAACCGTCGTGGGGGCGAATGCTTTTCGATGCGCAGGGCTTCGTCCAGCGGGCGTGGTGGATGGGTGTGTTTCCCGGCGCGGCGATCTTCGCCACGGTGTTGGCCTTCAACCTGCTCGGTGACGGACTGCGCGACGTACTCGATCCAAAGCAGCGGACCATGATCGAAGCCCGGAGGCAGCGGTGATCGGCCCCATCCTGAGCGCACGCCACCTACGGGTGCGCATCGGGCGACGCGACATCGTGCGCGGGATCGCGTTCGACGTGCAACGTGAGCAGACGCTGGGCATCGTCGGCGAATCCGGATCCGGCAAGTCGATGACCGTGCTGGCTGCGACCGGACTGCTGGACGCCCCGGGCTCCGTCGTGACCGGGACGAGTGTGCTTGCCGCTGCGGGGGATTCGGCGCCTACCCAGCTCCTCGGAGCTTCCGGCAGGCTGCTGCGCACCATTCACGGCAGCCGGATCGGTTTCGTGTTCCAAGACCCGGGGACGTCGCTGAACCCGCTGCTCACGCTCGAGCGGCAAATCACAGAGTCACTCCGGACGCACCGCGGTCTGACCCGGCGACAAGCGCGGGCGCGGGCGCTAGAGCTCCTGGACGCGGTGGGCCTGCCCGATCCCGAGGCACGCCTGCACAGTTACCCGCACCAGCTGTCGGGTGGACAGCGGCAACGTGTGATGATCGCGATCGCCCTGGCGTGCGACCCGGAGTTGCTGATCGCCGACGAGCCGACCACCTCGCTGGACGTGACGACGCAGGCGCAGATCATCGACCTGATTCGCAATCTGCAGCGCGACTTTGGCACCGCGGTGATCTGGATCAGCCACGACCTCGGGGTGATCGGACAGGTCGCCGACGACGTGACGGTGATGCGGGACGGCGAGGCGGTGGAGCAGTCGCCAATTCTCGACGTATTCGATCGACCGCAGCACCGCTACACAAAGCAGCTCCTCGAGGCCCGGCCGCTCATAGGCGGCCCCGGGCCGCCGCCGCCGGCGGATGCCCCGGTGCTGTTGGACGTCGACGGACTCGATGTCCGCTTCCCGGTGACGACGCCGATCGGCAAGTCGATCGTCCATGCGGTGCGCGACGTCTCGTTCTCGATCCGACGCGCAACGACGCTCGGTCTGGTTGGCGAATCGGGTTCGGGCAAGTCAACCGTGGCAGCCGCCCTCACCGGACTGGTCAAGCCGGACGCCGGTACCGCAACGATGGGGGGAACCGATGTGTTCGGCGTCCCGAGGGCCGAGGAGAAGGCATTACGCAGGCGGATCAGCCTGGTGTTCCAGGATCCGTTCTCGTCGCTTAACTCGCGCACCCGCGTTGGACTGGCGATTGCCGAGCCGCTGTTCGTGCACCGGCTTGCGAAGGG
>Ga0209527_1000298_pt1 | contig 11338 bp, 9 predicted proteins | sample JacPinW_OM2H0_M2_FD_187968 | JGI IMG/M metagenome (GOLD analysis project Ga0209527, IMG submission 187968) | Forest soil microbial communities from Algoma, Ontario, Canada - Jack Pine, Ontario site 1_JW_OM2H0_M2 (SPAdes) (version 2) | ecosystem: Environmental > Terrestrial > Soil > Boreal... | reverse complement strand
AGAAAGTGAGAATCGCCGCATATATATTGGTGATTTGAATGGTGGGCCTGGGTGGACTTGAACCACCGACCTCGCCCTTATCAGGAATGCGATCTTCGTAATACGCTCGCTGTGTGAAACAAGAGTGCTGGACACCGGTGACAACGATCTCCTTGAGCGCTTCTTCCAGAAAGAGCAGGCCTGGGATCATGTTCTAGTTTCCGCTGCGCAAACCAAAACCGGGCCGGTGCGTGGGATGAGCCTTGCCGATGCTGCGGCCGCTATGGAAAGCGAGTTCTGGGGAGGTTATCGGGTCGCGCGTGCAGCGCGTATCAACGATGGCGGTTCCTTAACTCTTATCTCAGGATTCCTGAGTGAGCGTCCATCGGCGACAGCGGTTCTCCAGGGAGCCATCAATGCCGCCTTGGAAGCTCTTGCGCGTGGGCTGGCTCTGGAACTCGCACCCGTCCGCGTCAACGCTGTTTCGCCGGGGATGATCGAGACTCCGATCTGGGACGACTTGCGTCGAGAGAAACGTAGAGAAATGTTTGAAAGCAGGCCGCACAGTTGCCAGTGCGCAAGATAGGTCAACCAGACGACATCGCTAAGGCAGTTCTCTTCTTGATGACAACAACTTACGCAACCGGGTCCACGGTTCGCGTGGACGGAGGCGGGGTCATAGCGTAGGGAGTCGCCGGCGTATGCGTGGCAACTGCTTCAAAGGGGAGGAAAAGGAAAGTGTCTACCCGGTGCGTTGTTCTCGTCGCCTGCGCTCATGCGCGAACCGAATCCAGAACGAAATTCACTGTTTTGCGCAAATTCTTCCGGTACGAGGAGGGGGTATGACGCCGATCAAGCAGCGAGTTCTGCGCAAAGCTAACGATGATGTGCGCTACGTCTGCAGAGCGAACCGAGGACCGGCGCGGTTTGAATTCGCCGTCTCGAATGCCCTGCTGCACGAGGCGGGTCAGGAGTCTCTCGCCATGGCGCAGGCATTTCTCGACCACAGTCCGTCCGAGCTGAAGGTTTGCCTGAAAGAGCTCATGGCCGCTTGCTGTGCCGTGGACGATGTCGGAAGTCGCGCCGTATTGCGCCATGACAGTTGCGAGAATTCGTTCTTCGGCAGACCCTTTCTTCGCAGCGGCGGTTTCGGCCAGGATCCAAGATTGCGAGTTAAATCGCTCCAGCCCAGCCACAAAAAGGTCCTGCTTCGTCTTCCAATGCAAGTAGACCGTGGCGCGCGCCAATCCGGCTTCTTCGGCGACATCGTTGATCGAGGTGCGGCGGTAACCGAACTTGCTAAACCTCTGTATGGCAGCAACGAGAATCGTCTCTGTCGTGTCTTCGGATTTTTTCCTTCCAGGCACTTTCACGCACCAATCATGCCACGCGATAGTCATCTGAGTGAAATCAGGGCTACCCAGAACCCATCATGGCTGGAAAAACCGTCTTGGCTGGCTAGACGAAATAGACAATATATGCCATATCGTCTACCATTATGAAACCTCGTAAGGCATTTGTCGTGCCCGAGGCGAGAGGACCAATGATCGGAAGGAACTTGATACGCAATTGTCTCTTGGTGGCCATCACGTCATTGACGTTGGCGATGGCGGCGCCAGGGCAAGAGCGAACCGAGAACGTCCTAACCTTGGATCAAGCGATCGAGCTGGCGCGATCGCACAACCGAGAGTTGAAACAGGCCGGACTCGAAATCCATAAGCAGCAAGAAGCTTTTAGCGAAGCCAGGACGCAGCTCTATCCACGCTTTGATACGTACTTTCTCGGATCGGAACTTCTCACTCCGCTGGACTTCACAATTAAATCTGGCACGCTCGGAACGTTTCCGGCAACAGGTCCGATTCCAGCGAAAGACTCCGTAATTCACACCCCAGCTCGTCCTGTTGCAATTGCCTCCGTCACCGTAACCCAGCCACTTACCAAATTGCTTCGAATCGACCTCTCCATCAGACAGCAGAGACTAGCCACAGAGCTCAGTCAGCAGTCTTATCTGGAACATCAGCAAGTGCTTGTGAACGAGGTTCGGCATGCCTACTACGCCATCTTGCAATCCCAGAGCGAGGTCGAATCGCAGCGCGCTTTGCTTGCCTACCTTGAAGAGTTACAGCAGCTCACTGCTCGACGCCTACAACAAGAGGCTGTGCTGAAAGCCGATAGCCTCCGTATTACTGCTCAACGCACGAAAGCTCTTTATCAACTTACCGTCACCGAAGATGCGCTGGCGGACCGGAAGGAGGCGCTGAACCGTTTGCTCGGCCGCGACCTCCTGGAGGAGTTCACCGTCGAAATGGTTCCCGCTTCTATCCCCGAGGAATCGGGCTTGCAACAAGCAAGAAAAGTCGCAATCGAGATGCGGCCCGAGATTAAGGCCGAAACGATCAAGAAGGAAAGAGCCGCCTTAGACACGAAAATCGAAAGGACCCGCTACATTCCGGACGTTTCGATCCAGGCGAACTACCTTACGACCCCGAATATCTCGTTTCTCCCGCAGAACGTCGGCGCGGTCGGCGTGCTGTTGACTTGGCAACCCTGGGATTGGGGGCAGAAGCGCCACAATATTGCCCAGAAGGTTGATGCGGAAGAGCAGGCGCAACTTTCCATCGACAATCTGAGAGAGCAAGTTCTACAGGAAGTGGACTCATCGTTTCGGCGGCTCCGGGAAGCGCGGGAACTGCTCACCGCTGCACAAGCCGCACGAGACGCGGAAGCCGAAAAACTTCGCAACCAGATGGACGCCTATTCGCACCAGGCGATTGTGTTGAGCGATCTCTTGCAGCAACAGTCCTCGGTTGCGAGTGCCGAGGATCAGTATCGGCAAGGTTTACTTGCGTTTTGGCGAGCGCGAGCAGATTTCGAACGCGCATTGGGTGAGGAGTAGTGCCATGAAGGTCGCTGTACGTGCCGTCCGAAGAGGTCGAATGTCAAAATGGGCCGGACTTTGTGCGCTGATGGCAGCGATAACTGGCTGTCATCGAGATTCGCAAATCCCCGCGAAATCTCCGACACCTGTTCGTCTAGCGGAGGTAACTTCATACACATCTCCTGAAGGTCTCCGCTACTCGGCATCCATCGTGCCCTTCGCACAAGCCAGCTTGTCATTCAAGTCTTCAGGCTACGTAACAAGCATTCAGCAAGTCGTAGGCGCAGATGGACGTCGCCGAGATTTGGGCACAGGGGACTATGTTGTCTTCGGAGCTGTCCTTGCGCGGATTCGCCAGCAGGACTTGAAGAATCAGGTTGACCAGGCAGAAGCCCAGGTAAGTCAAGCTACCGCACAACACATCCAGGCCGGACAGGACTACGAGCGTGCGAAGGCCCTTTACGCCACACAGAGTCTAACCAGACCTGATTTTGACCAGGCGCAAGCCAAATTTGATTCCACACTCGCCGCTGTGAACCAGACCAACGCCGTCTTGCATCAAGCACAATTGGCTCTGAGTGATTCGGACCTCAAGGCGCCATTCTCCGGATACATCCTTACGCGAAACATTGAGCTGGGAAATCTAGCCTCACCCGCGGCAACAGCCTTCACGATTGCCGATACGAGCGCAGTGAAAGTTAGCTTTGGAGTGCCGGACTACGCATTGAGGCACCTACATCTGGGACAAGAATTCACGATTCGCTTGCAGGATGACCCGAAAGAGTATCAGGGGCGGGTGACCAGTATTTCCCCAAGTGCGGACGAGCGGAACCGCGTTTTCAACGTAGAAGTTACCGTATCGAACCATTCAGGTTCGTTGAAGCCGGGGATGATTGCGTCCATCAGCCTCAGTGGTGTTCCGCAACCTCCCGTTCCGTCCGTGCCCCTCAGCGCCATCGTTCCATATCTTTCGAAACCCGGTCGGTTTGCGGTGATGGTAGCGCAAGAACGCGCCGGCAAATGGACAGCAAGTCTGCGCGAAGTGCAGTTGGGCGCGACCCACGAGAGTTCGATTGCCGTCGTGGGAGTGCAGACCGGGGAGAAGGTGATTGCCGTCGGCGCCCAACTCTTGACGGATGGAGAACCCATCGAAGTCATTCCTTAGGTAAATGAGCCCATGGCACAGAGAAGCGATCAGGATCGGATCGAGAAAACACATAACCTCCCTAGGTTCTTCGTTGAGCACCCGCAGGTTTCTTGGGTCCTGCTCGTTGGTGTCCTCGTTTGGGGCTGGTTCGGCTACCATTCCATGCCACAACGAAAAGATCCTGACATTCCGGTGAGAGTAGCTGTGGCTTCCTGTTCGTGGCCCGGTGCGACCGCGCAGCAAGTCGAGCAATTTGTTACCCGTCCGATTGAAAACGCCGTCGCTGAAAATAAGACCATCCATCCCGGAACGGCTGCCGACTACGGAATCCGTTCTGTCACCATTCCCGGTTACGCCTATGTTTACGTCCAGCTTGCCGAGGAAATCTCGGACGTAAAGCGACAATTCAGCGACATCAACCTCAAGCTGAACGCACTGAACAGCCAACTCCCGCGAGGCGCCGGCCCCATCTCGTTCCAAAGTGATTTTGGAGACACCGCCGCGCTCATGCTGACCATTGCCAGTCCAAAAGCAGATGCGGTCGAGATCGACATCCGCGCACGAGGGATTCAATCGGCGATTCAGACTGCGCGAGCCGCAAAGAAATCCAAGGAGCAAGGCGCGCCGATCACCATTGTCTACTCCTTTCCTCAATCTCTTTCCTTGAGCAAGACAATACAGGACGCCGGGCAACTCTTCGAGGAGCAGGCAGAGCGAGCGGGAATCCTAAGGGCATCGCAGCTGATTCAGGGAAGCGGGTTTATCGCTCTAGATGGCGTCTCGACCGCAAACGATGCATCAATCCGTAACTTCCTCCGGACTTTCTTTCAGACGCGGCTACAGCGATCCGATTTGCATCCCGATGCCTGGGACCCAGTCATCGTTCGCGATCCTCAGGAAATTCGCGAGCAATTGGCCAAGGTCGCGGGCGACAAATACAGCTATGCCGATCTTGACGACTTTTCGGACCTGGTCGCTCGCACGGTTCAGGGTGCGCCGGAAACGTCCAAGGTGGAAAGACGAGGGGTACTGCCGCAGGCGGTCTATCTTGAATACGCGCAGGATCGGCTTGCTGCGTACAGGCTGCAACCAGCAGCTCTCGGAAGCGTTCTGAGCGCTCGTAACATCATTGCTCCGGGCGGCGCGTTTGAGACCGGGCAGGAGCAGGTGATTCTTAACCCCTCTGGTCAATTCCAAGACATCAACGCGATTGGTGATGTTGCCGTGTCCACGTCATCGGTTGGCGCGCCGGTCTATCTCCGTGACCTGGTCGAAATCAGTCGCGGCTACCATAGTCCCGCTCAATACCTGAACTACTACACCTGGGAGGATCCGAAGGGGCAATGGCTGCGTAGTCGTGCGGTTACGCTTGCGATCTACATGCGCGACCAGCGGCAAATCGCGACGTTTGGTCAATCCGTCGACCAGAAGCTTGCTCAACTCAGAAAGATTTTGCCGCCCGACCTGATCATCGCGCATACCTCTGACCAGCCATTGCAGGTCCAAGAAAACATTCATCTATTCCTGCGTGCTTTGTACGAAGCGATCATCCTTGTCGTCGTGGTTTCCTTGATTGGGTTTTGGGAATGGCGTCTGGCACTCATCATGGCCCTGGCCATTCCGATTACGCTCGGCATGACCTTCGGCGTTTCCTACATGCTGGGAATCGACTTGCAACAAGTGTCAGTGGCGACGTTGATCATTGCGCTGGGCCTGTTGGTAGACGTACCCGTAGTTGCCGGCGATGGCATCAAGCGCGGCCTTGCCAATGGCTTGCCTCGTGCCATTGCGGCATGGCTGGGTCCAACCAAGCTGGCAACCGCCATCTTTTTCGCAACGCTGACGAACATCATCGCCTACCTGCCTTTCCTTATGCTCACCGGGAACACCGGAGAGTTTCTTAGGAGTCTTCCCATCGTCATGACAGCGGCGTTGCTGTGCGCTCTGGTCGTGGCCATGACCTTCGTCCCGCTGCTGGGTTACTACATCCAGAGGCCACCAAAAAAGAAAGAGCTAACAGTAGAGGAAAAGCGCCAGCGCGGTTTCTATGGTTTCTACAACCGCTTGGTAGGCCGGGCCATTCAGCACCGATGGCTGGTGCTGGCAGGTTCCTTTCTTTTCTTGCTGGTTGGCGGGCTCGTAGCTTCGCACCTCAAGCAACAGTTCTTTCCCGAAGACGTCCAATATTGGTTTTACCTCGATATTTGGCTGCCGAACGATGTGCCCTTGACCGCGACAAGCGACGCTGCAGCGACGGCGGAGGAGGTCGTCCGTCAGATTGTGGAAAGTTCGGCGAAAACGGTCTCAAAGGAGGAATCGGGAAAGCATCTCCTTACTTCCATGACGAGTTTCATCGGGGGTGGCGGGCCACGTTTCTGGTTCTCCATCTCTCCCGAAGCTCCCCAGACGAACTATGCGCAAGTCATTGTTCAGGTGAGCGACAAAGAGGCCACCCCGAAACTGATCGGACCTTTGCAAGCCGCATTGAACAAAAATGTGCCGGGAGCGTGGATCACCGTCCGGCAACTGCAAACCAATCCCGTCGAAACTCCCGTGGAAATACTCATCTCGGGTCAGGCGGACACCGACCCCCGCACGGAAAGCCAGGACATACAAACGCTTCGGGCGCTAGCTTCGCAAGTCATGAATGTTGTAGGACAGTCACACGGAATTGCGGTGCTGAGGGATGATTGGGCTCCCGACAGCCCACAGGTAAAGATTGAGATTGATCCGGACCGCGCGAACGTGGTCGGAATCACGAACGCTGATGTAGCCAACTCGTCCGCAGCGGCGATCAGCGGAGCACTAGTTGGCACGTTCAAAGAAGGGGACAAGAGTATCCCGATTGTCGCCCGCCTTCGCCCGCAAGACCGTGCACAGTTGTCGCAGATCAAGAGTCTTTATGTCTATTCCTCGCAGCAGGACACTAGAGTTCCTCTACTCTCTGTAGCGAGCGTGAGGAATATTCTTGAAACAGGTCGGATACGGCGACGCGAGCATTTTCGCACCATTTCGATATTGTGCTTTCCGTCGCCCGGAGTCCTCGCGTCGGAAGTCCTTGGACCGATCCAATCCAAACTAAAGGATCTTCAGAATAGCCTCCCGCCCGGGTATCAATTGCAGATCGCTGGCGAGAAAGCGAAGCAGGACGACGGATTCCTGAATCTCGCCGTCGTTCTCCTCATCTCTCTCGTCGGCATTTACCTGGCTTTGCTTGTGCAATTCAAGAATGCCGTCAAGCCGTTACTTGTGTTTGCGGCCGCACCGTACGGAGCGATCGGAGCGTTGATCGCTCTGGCGATCATGGGTACGCCCTTCGGGTTCATGGCATTTCTTGGGATTGCCAGTCTCATCGGGGTCATCGTCAGCCATGTGATCGTGCTCTTCGACTTCATCGAGGAGATGCACGAAAAGGGGGAGCCGCTTGAGCGAGCTCTTCCCGATGCGGGGATTGAGCGTATTCGACCTGTGATGATCACCGTTGGCGCGACAATCCTTGCCCTATTTCCTCTCGCGCTTGAAGGTGGCCCGCTCTGGAAACCTTTGTGCTATGCCCAGATCGGCGGACTTGCCGTCGCTACCTTCATCACCTTGCTCTTGGTTCCCGTCTTTTACTCGATCTTTGTACTCGATCTGAAGTGGATCAAATGGGACACGACGGAGAACCCAACATCTTGATTCTTACTGGAGGTAAGCAATGCAGGAAAGAGGGATACCCGCATATATCACCAGCCTAATCCGCCATTTTAGGGACCTTCGCGACGGCACACACGGCGGCTCGGCAAATCGAAAAGATAAGGAAGCCCATTTCGAGAAGGCGGTGCACTTGCTCGCTCCCATCGCTCGCCAAGTTCTGACGGAACTAAACACGAACCTCCTGCTCGACGCGGGACAACTCAACGAGACGGGACTACGACGCACAGCAGATGGAGGGCTCAATGCGTCCTGGGCTTTGAGTTGGCCTGAACAACGAGCGGCCGCGCTGTCGCCAATTACGCTACAGGCCTATTTCGGCGGCGGCTTTCACCACCCTCACCTTCGGGGGGCGACCATTCAAGACTGGCCGCTGAACGTGTTCAACGACGAGGACGCCGCAAACCAGCTATCCGTACTCCGAGCCATCGCATCCGGCGACCTGCACAATTTGGTCTGTCGCGCGGATTATAGGATCGTCCCTGCGGTCACAGCAAATTCCTGATCTCGCTCGTCGGCGTAGGTAAAACATCGCAAGGGAGCGTGGAGGAACTTGTGCCCGCTCAACAAGCAGGTAATTACGACAATGCAAGCCCCACCCAGGAGGAGTGACGCTATAGAAGATAACGTACATGTACCTTCACAGCGATACTTCTAGTTTTTCGGAATCCCCACCATCGCCTGCGGAACCTGCCCGGTACTTTGCCCCATGGATGCCATTCGCGAATTATAGTCCCACTGCCTGATTCCAAGCACTTCAAGACCTGCCGCAAAGCATCATCCTCGGACAATTGCGAGTCGTCACGGGCGATCCGGAAGTAACGGTACAGATGCGTTCAGCCCAACCGTCAATACCGGTGGCCCGTATACACATCACAGTTTACGGCCCCAGTCGATGGCAAAGCACACGACTCCGATCCTCTACGGGGCCTGCGGTCACGCATCCGGCTGTTCAGCGATCCGTCCAGCCGGGAGGGATACTCGTGCGTATCTAGAATCGCAGGATGATCATCGAATTAGAATGCCTGCACATATGGCACGCGCCGTTCTGGAGGCGTATCCTGACGACGAACCGGTCGTAAGCCGGGACCCAGGATGGAGAACGTTATGAGCTCCGCGGAATTGCGACCCAACCCGGACGACAAAATACAACTCAGTCACGCCGCAGGAGTGGTGAGCGTGGTGCCGCCGGCCGGTTCTGAATCCAAAGAAGGGTTGAATACGACAACCGCATCTCAGGCGGAATCCCTATTAGGTATGGAAAAACTAGCGTACATCTTGGCGGCCGACATTGACGACCGGAAGAGCGCTGAGGGTGAATTAGAGAGGGCATTCGAAAAAATACGCAAATCCGAAGCCGAACTTCGAACAATAATCGATGCAATACCTCAGCTCATCACGGTCATTGGGACCGACGGAAACTTTCTGTATGCGAATCAGGCAGTGCAGGAGTACACCGGCCTGAGGAAAGATGAACTCCGGTTGGAGTGCGTTCATCCGGTCTTTCATCCGGAGGATTCCGAGAGATTGCGCGCCCAACGCGAAACGGCGATGTTGCGACGGGTCCCATTCGAGTACGAACGACGAATCCGCCGGAAGGATGGTCAGTTCCGTTGGTTCTTGGTCCAATACAAACCGTTGCTGGACGAACGAGGAGAGGTCAGCCGCTGGTATGCGACCAGTACCGACATCGACGATCGCAAACAGGCGGAGGAAAGAACGAGGCAAGAGAACGTCGCGCTGCGAGAGCAAATTGATCAGGTCTTCATGTTTGAGGAGATCGTGGGTTCCTCGCCCGCGTTGAAAAGTGTCCTTTCCAGCATCGTAAAGGTCGCTCCTACCGACTCCACGGCGCTGATTACCGGCGAAACCGGTACCGGCAAGGAACTGATTGCGCGTGCCATACATAAGAGTTCGCACCGCGCTGGCCAGGCTTTTATTAGCGTGAATTGCGCCGCGATTCCTTCTTCGCTCATCGCCTCAGAATTGTTTGGCCACGAGAAGGGGGCATTTACCGGTGCCTTGCAGCGTCGGCAAGGACGCTTCGAGCTGGCGCACTCCGGAACGATCTTTCTCGATGAAATCGGCGAACTTCCCGCGGACACTCAGATTGCTTTGCTTCGAGTGCTCCAGGAGCGCCAATTTGAACGAGTGGGAGGTACCCGTGTCATTCCCGCCGATGTTCGAATTATCGCAGCTACCAACCGCGATTTGGCGGCCGCCATTGCCACGGGAACATTTCGCGCCGATCTCTACTACCGCCTGAATGTTTTCCCGATCCACGTGCCGCCTCTCCGAGAACGGAAGGAAGATATTCCGATGCTGGTCGAGTACTTCGTTAAGCGCTACGCGGAGAAGGCGCGAAAGCAAATCAGCAAGATCAACAAAAACACCCTCATGCTATGCCAGTCCTATCCTTGGCCAGGCAATATTCGTGAGCTGCAAAATATCGTCGAGAGATCCGTAATCCTTTGCACCGGAGATACGTTTTGGATCGATGAGGCCTGGCTTTCAGGCCAAAACGCACCTCGCCCGGAGTCGTCACGCCCTCTGACAGAGAACCTGCGTAGCTACGAAAAGCAAATCATCGAGACAGCTCTTGCGGCAAGTAAGGGGAAAGTAGCCGGGCCAAATGGCGCGGCGGCCAAGCTCGGAATTCCGCCATCTACGTTACATTTGAAAATCAACCAGCTCAACATAAAGAAACACACCTTCCGGTAATCCCCTCGTTCAACTCGCAGAATTCTGACAGTTTCTAAGATTCTGTCACTTCAAGTTCCTAACCAAGCCTTGTTTTCAGTGAGATCCAATTGGGCACTCGCTTGCACCACGGTTTCACCTGGATGAATTGAAGCCGAAGAAGCACAGGCAACTTTCCCATTTTCAAAGATTGGAGCTTATATGGGTCAAGGTCGAGAAACTGCAGCCGAAATCACGGAAAAGTCCAAACGCCCTTTCCCTGTGGTACCAACGACAAAGATTCTCGCATCAGGCCGATTCACGTGTCCGCCGACGCCTGAGCAGCTCAAGACGATATTTCCAAAGGAGGTCCCAGCTACACTTCGTCTTTACCTCGCTGGAAAGATCGACCAATGGTGGGCGCGCCAAGATCAAAAGGGTCCCGTCTTCCTGATGAATGTAACGTCAGTTGAAGAGGCACGTGCCATCCTTAAGAAGCTGCCGTTGGGCCAAGCTAAGCTCATGGAATTCGAATACGTCGAGCTTAGTCCGCTGACCCCGCTTCATTTGCTCCTCACGGAAGGCCGGGCGAGCGCCAACACATAAGTTCTGGGTTCGATTGCGGAGTTCTCGAAGCACGTCATCTTCCTGGCTGCACGGTGCGCCAAATGGCTTGACCGATGACCTTTAGGATTGAGACAGCGGCGCGGGGGCGAGTCACAGTATTCAGCCTGTGTGGCCGAATCGAAAAACAGGTGATAGCCGAATTGAGGAGACTTTTCGAATTCCAAACCGAGTACCGCGACATCGTCTTAGATCTGAAAGAAGTTGGCGTGGTCGATCGCGAGGTAATGCGCTTTCTTATAAGTTGTGAAGCGGATGGCGTGAGGCTTGAAAATTGCACGCCATATATTCGCGAATGGATGGAAAGAGAAAAGGATTGAGTGGCAGCGACGTAGTAG
>Ga0209527_1000297_pt1 | contig 11341 bp, 7 predicted proteins | sample JacPinW_OM2H0_M2_FD_187968 | JGI IMG/M metagenome (GOLD analysis project Ga0209527, IMG submission 187968) | Forest soil microbial communities from Algoma, Ontario, Canada - Jack Pine, Ontario site 1_JW_OM2H0_M2 (SPAdes) (version 2) | ecosystem: Environmental > Terrestrial > Soil > Boreal... | reverse complement strand
GAGAGCCAGCGGCGAGATGCTCGCGGCCGCCGTGATCGCCGGCGTCACCAGCCAGGGCGTGGATGCGCTGCGGGTCGGCGTGCTGCCGACGCCGGCGGTGGCGTACCTGACCAGTGCCTATGACGCGGATTTCGGGGTGATGATCTCCGCGTCGCACAACCCGATGCCCGACAACGGCATCAAGGTGTTCGGGCCCGGCGGCCACAAGCTCGACGACGCGACCGAGGACGACATCGAGCAGCTGGTGTCGACGGATCCGGCCGAACGGCCCGTCGGCGCAGGGATCGGACGGATCGTGGACGCGGAGGACGCCCTCGAGCGTTACCTCCGCCACGTCGGCAAGGCCGTCACCACTCGCCTCGACGGTCTCACCGTCGTTGTCGACTGCGCACATGGCGCCGCGTTCGCCGCCGCGCCGCGCGCCTACCAGGCAGCGGGTGCTCGCGTCATCGCGATCAACGCCGCGCCCAACGGGCTGAACATCAACGACGGCTGCGGTTCGACGCACATCGATGCGGTGCGCGATGCCGTCGTCGCGCACGGCGCAGACGTGGGCCTGGCCCACGACGGAGACGCCGACCGGTGCCTTGCCGTCGACGCGAACGGCGATGTCGTCGACGGCGACGCGATCATGGTGATCCTCGCGCTGGCGATGCGCGAGGCCGGCGAGCTCGCGGCGGACACGCTGGTCGCCACGGTGATGAGCAACATGGGCCTGCATCTGGCAATGCGTGCGACGGGCATCTCGGTGCGGACCACTGCGGTCGGCGATCGCTATGTGCTCGAGGAACTGCGCGCGGGCGGCTTCGCGCTGGGCGGTGAGCAGTCCGGCCACATCGTCATGCCCGCGCTTGGGACCACCGGTGACGGCATCGTGACGGGCCTTCGGCTGATGTCGCGGATGGCGCAGAAGGGCAGGCCGCTGTCTGAGCTGGCAGCCACGATGCACACGCTGCCCCAGGTGCTGATCAACGTCGAGGTCTCCGACAAGACCACCGTTGCGACGGCGCCCTCAGTGCAGGCCGCGGTCGCCGACGCGGAAGCCGAGCTCGGCGATACGGGCCGAATCCTGTTGCGGCCCTCGGGAACTGAGCAGATGGTGCGGGTCATGGTCGAGGCGCCTGACGTAGACACCGCCAAGCAGGTTGCGCTACGGGTTGCGTCCTACGTCAGCGAACAGCGATAGCCCGAACCGGAACGCGCACCGCGGCGTCGTTGCCGGATGCGCCCGTTAGGACTTGAGCAGCGCGACGACCTTGTCTTCGAGTTGCACCGGGTCGGCCTCTGGATCGGGGGCCGTTGTCTTCGGCAGCTGCGCGTCGGGGTCGGCGAAGTCGCGGTACGTCTTGTCGCCGGCCAGCACGTTCAGCAGATATCCCGTCAGCAGCGCCCGCACGTTCTTCTGCGTCTTCTTGTCGGCGCCCGGCAGCCCGACCACCCCGGCGAAGCGACGTCCCTCGATCAGCCCGGCCGGCTTCGCCTTGCTCACAATCCGCAACACCGCGCCGTCCCACGCGCGGTCCAGTTCGACGGCGTTGGACCGCAGCGTCAGCGGATCGCCAGGCGCAGTCAGCACCAGACCCGGGACCGTGAGCGCGTAGGCCGCCTGCTCGGCCGGCGGCTTGGTGACTGTCGGGAACACCGCGGCCACGGCCTTCGGGACGAACCGAGAGTTGCTGCCCAGGCGCGCCGCCGCGGCGAGTACTGCGGCGGATGCACCGAAGCCGTGACCTGCCAGACCGAGTTTGGCGGGGTGCACGCTGATCTGCCCGGGACCCAGACGGACCCCAGCGACGATGTCCAGGGCCGTGCCCAGGTCGTAGGCCAGGTTCAGCGCGGACGGCGCCACCCCGCGCTCGGTGTCGGGCCCGGCCGCGACGATGCCCCACGACGCCAGATGCTCCAGCGTGTGCCGGTAGCGGTCGGCCCCTGTGAGCCAGTCGTGACCGAACACCACCGCGGGCAGATTGAAGCCGGAATCCGGCGTGTAAACCACACCGGGCATGCCCGCAAAGGCCAGGTCACCCCGTAAGACGCGGTGCGGGCCGCGGCGGGTCAGCGCGGAGAACAGCTTGCGTGTGCCGGCCATGGATGAACCGTAGCTGAGCGACTTGACACTGGCCGCTGCACTACCCTGTTGACCTATGTGCGGCATTGTCGGCTACGTCGGGCAGCGTCCTGCCTGCGATGTCGTGGTGCAGGCACTTCGCCGGATGGAGTACCGAGGCTACGACTCGGCGGGCATCGCCGTGCTCGACGGCAAGGGCGGGATGACGGTGCACCGCCGCGCCGGCCGGCTGGCGAACCTCGACGACGCGCTGGCCTCCGCGGACCCGTCGTCGCTGCAGGGCCAGTCCGGGCTGGGCCACACCCGCTGGGCCACGCACGGCCGTCCCACCGACCGCAACGCCCACCCGCATCGGGACAGCACCGGCAAGATTGCGGTGGTCCACAACGGCATCGTCGAGAACTACGCGACCCTGCGCCACGAACTCGAGGTGGCAGGCGTCGAGTTCCACAGCGACACCGACACCGAGGTCGCCGTGCATCTGGTCGGCCTGCAATACCGCTCGGGCGAGACCGCCGGTGACTTCGTCGCATCCGTGCTGGCCGTGCTCCGCCGGCTGGAGGGTCACTTCACTCTGGTGTTCGCCAGCGCCGACGATCCGGGCACAATCGTCGCGGCCAGGCGGTCGACGCCGTTGGTGCTCGGTGTCGGGGACGGCGAGATGTTCGTCGGTTCCGACGTGGCCGCGTTCATCGAGTACACCCGCGAAGCGGTGGAGCTCGGTCAGGACCAGGCCGTGGTGATCACCGCCGACGGTTACCGGATCACCGACTTCTTCGGGCAAGACATGACCGGCCTTGCTCGTGCTTTTCACATCGACTGGGATCTTTCCGCCGCGGAAAAGGGCGGCTATGAGTACTTCATGCTCAAGGAGATCGCGGAGCAGCCCGCCGCGGTTGCCGACACGCTGCTCGGGCACTTCCGCGACGGGCGCATCGTGCTCGACGAGCAGCGCTTGAGCGACCAGGAGCTGCGCGAGATCGACAAGGTCTTCGTCGTCGCGTGCGGCACCGCGTATCACTCCGGGCTGTTGGCCAAGTACGCGATCGAGCACTGGACGCGGCTGCCCGTGGAAGTGGAGCTGGCCAGTGAATTTCGGTACCGCGATCCCGTGCTTGACCGCAGCACCCTCGTCGTCGCGATCTCGCAGTCCGGCGAGACCGCCGACACGCTGGAGGCGGTGCGGCACGCCAAGGAGCAGAAGGCCAAGGTGCTGGCGATCTGCAACACCAACGGCAGCCAGATCCCGCGCGAGTGCGACGCGGTGCTCTACACCCGCGCCGGGCCCGAGATCGGCGTCGCGTCGACGAAGACCTTCCTGGCTCAGATCGCGGCCAACTATCTCGTCGGGCTCGCGCTCGCGCAGGCGCGCGGCACCAAGTATCCCGACGAGGTGGCCCGCGAGTACCACGAGCTCGAAGCGATGCCGCCGCTGGTGTCGCGGGTACTTGGCGAGATCGAACCCTTCGCCGCGGTGGCGCGCCGGTTCGCGACGTCGTCGACCGTGCTGTTCCTCGGCAGGCACGTCGGCTACCCGGTTGCGCTCGAGGGTGCGCTAAAGCTCAAGGAGCTGGCGTACATGCACGCCGAGGGGTTCGCCGCCGGTGAGCTCAAGCACGGACCGATCGCGCTGGTCGAGGACGGTCTGCCGGTGATCGTGGTGATGCCGTCGCCGAAGAGCTCGGCGGTGCTGCACGCCAAGCTGCTGTCCAACATCCGCGAGATCCAGGCGCGGGGGGCGATCACCATCGTGATCGCCGAGGAGGGCGACGACACCGTGCGTCCCTATGCCGACCATCTGTTCGAAATTCCGGCGGTGTCAACGCTTTTCCAGCCGCTGCTGTCAACGATTCCGCTGCAGGTGTTCGCCGCGTCGGTGGCGCAGGCCCGGGGCTACGACGTCGACAAGCCACGCAACCTGGCCAAGTCCGTCACCGTCGAGTAGGCACGATTTCACCCAGACTGAAGCTGTGGCGGTGTTTTTCGGCGCGTCGTGTGCGTAGTTTCAGTGTCGGCGACATACGCGCGAAGGACGGAGATTGAATATGGCCACTGACACACCCATGCAGCTCGGCATGGTCGGACTGGGCCGAATGGGGGCGAACCTCGTGCGGCGACTCATGCGAGACGGACATCGGTGCGTGGTCTATGACGTCAACCCGGCCGCGGTCACCGAGCTCGCGGGAGAAGGGGCGACCGGGGCCACGTCGCTGGACGACCTGGTGGCGAAGCTGGACAAGCCCCGTGCCGTGTGGCTCATGCTTCCCGCGGCGATCGTCGACTCGACGCTCGACCAACTCGTCCCGCTGCTGGAGCCCGGAGACGCGGTGATCGACGGCGGGAACTCCTATTACCGCGACGACATCACCCGGGCAAAGCGCCTCGTTGCTCAGAACATCCACTACGTGGACTGCGGGACCAGCGGCGGGGTGTGGGGACTCGAGCGCGGTTACTGCCTGATGATCGGCGGGGAGACCGAGGTGGTGAGCCGGCTCGACCCGATCTTCAAGACGATCGCCCCCGGCGCCGGGTGTGCCGAGCCGACCCCGGACCGGACCCGGACCGACGGCACCGCCCCCGACGGGTACCTGCACTGCGGCCCGAGTGGCGCGGGGCACTTCGTGAAGATGGTCCACAACGGGGTCGAGTACGGGATGATGGCCGCGATCGCCGAGGGACTGAGCATCATCAAACACGCCAACGCCGGCAAGGTGAGCCGGACCGTTGACGCCGAGACCACACCGCTTCGCGATGCGTGGGCCTACCAATACGACATCGACGTCGGCGAGGTCGCCGAGGTCTGGCGGCGGGGATCGGTGGTCTCGTCATGGTTGGTCGACTTGACCGCGGACGCGTTCGCCCGGTCGCCCGGGCTCGACGATTTCAGCGGGCAGGTCTCCGACTCCGGGGAAGGCCGGTGGACCGTGCTGGCCGCCGTGGACGAGGGGGTTCCGATCCCCGTCATCACTACCTCGCTGTACGAGCGGTTCGAGTCGCGACAGCTCGGAGAATTCACCGGCAAGATCTTGTCGGCGATGCGCAGCCAATTCGGCGGCCACGCCGAGAAGAAATAGATTTCGCCGATGGACGCAGCTGCGACCGCGGCGGCGGATGTTCTCGTGATCTTCGGCATCACCGGCGATCTGGCGAAGAAGATGACCTTTCGGTCGCTGTACCGGCTGGAGCGCCGCAGGATGCTCGACTGCCCGATCGTCGGCGTCGCCCTCGACGAGTGGTCGGTGGTGATGCTGCGTGAACACGCGCGCCGCGCCATCGAAGACAGCGGCGAGGACATCGACGAGGACGTGTTCCAGCAGTTTGCGGCCCGCCTGTCGATGGTGTCGGGCGACTTCGGGGATGCCACGACCTATGACCGCGTGGCCAAGGCGATCGAAGGGCGGCACACTCCCGTCTTCTACCTCGAGATTCCGCCGTCGCTGTTCGGCCGGGTCGTTCAGGGGCTGGCCCACGCCAACCTCACCGACCGGGCCCGGGTCGTGGTGGAGAAGCCGTTCGGCCACGACCTCGCGTCGGCCCGTGCGCTCAACGATCAGCTGCGCGGGCTGTTAGAGGAGTGGCAGATCCTTCGCATCGACCATTTTCTCGGCAAGGAACCGGCCATGGACATCATGTTCCTCCGGTTCTCGAACTCCATCTTCGAGCCGTTGTGGAACCGCGACCGAATCCAGTGCGTGCAACTCACGATGGCCGAGAACTTTGGGGTCGAGGACCGTGGCGGCTTCTACGACCCGGTGGGGGCGCTGCGCGACGTTGTCCAGAACCACCTGCTGCAACTCGTCGGGTTGTTCGCATCGGAGCCGCCGAGTACCGCGGATGCCGACGGGCAGCGCGACAAGCGGGTGGAGGTATTCCGGGCCATCCCGTCGGTGGACCCCAAGCACTACGTCCGCGGACAGTACGACGGCTATCAAGCGGTATCCGGGGTGAAACCGGGCTCGCAGACCGAGACGTTCGCCGCTCTGCGCCTGGAGATCGACAATTGGCGCTGGGCGGGGGTTCCGTTCTACATCCGCGCGGGCAAAGCGCTTCCGGTGCGCGCCACCGAAATCCGCGTCATCTTCAAACGGCCGCCCAAGCTGGCGTTTATGTCACTCACGCCGGATCCCGACGAGCTCATCCTGCGGATCGATCCCAGCCCGGGAGCCGACCTGGTCATCCAGGCGAAGCAGCCGGGCACGGACGGGACGAGGACCGTTGACCTCTCGGTCATCTTCTCCGAGGAACTCGGGGACGCGCCCGAACCCTATGAGCGGCTCCTCTGCGACGCCATGCACGGAGACTCCAGCCACTTCACCCGCGAGGACGGCGTCGAGGAAACCTGGCGCATCGTCCAGCCTCTGCTGGACGCGCCACCCCCGGTGCAGCCCTACCAGCCCGGGTCGTGGGGTCCGCCCGGCGCGGACAAACTGCTAAGCGGGCACCCCGGCTGGCGCGAGCCCTGGCTAGGCGCGGGCGGTTTGCCTCACTGACCAGGCAGCCCGGGGATCTGGAACGGGAGGCCAGGTATGCCGCCGCCCATGCCCGGTATCCCGCCCATGCCAGGTATGCCGCCCATGCCAGGTATGCCGCCATTGCCAGGCATGCCGCCGTTGTTGAGCCAGTCGCCGTTGGCGAACGAGGCCATCATCTGCGGGCAGTACATCGATATCGCGATGCTGGTGAACATTGACGCCATGCCCGGCGGGATGCCGTTGTTGGAGACGCTCGACGCAACACCGGCGAATGTCCCACCCGGCTGCGCCAGCATCGGACAGATCGACTGGCCGAGCTGAGCAGCGTTCGAAGGATCGCCGTATCCGACGCCCTGATTGTTCAGGGCCGAGAGGAACGCGTCGGTCGTGACGTCCGCGCGAGCGGGCGCCGCGGACACTCCCGCACCGCCGATCATCCCGACCGACACCGCGGCCACTCCAATGGCTTTTGCCCAGTTACGACGGTTTGGCAGCACAGTCATGTCTCATCCCCCACGGTTAGGACGAACGCTAGTTGCGTTCAAGTCACTTTGAGAACACTGCTTTACAACAGTCACATTTGCAACACGGTGACGTAACTCTTCGCACACTATGCGCGCGCTGGCCGCGGTCTGTGCGATCAAGGTGCGATCATCGCCGGTTTTACGGCGAGTGCCGGGCCGAAGAACTCAGATCGCCCGCCCATGTCGCTCTGGGCCGCCACGGCGTCAACCTAACACTATGAGGGGTCTGTGAACGGGTTACGCGTCGCATCTGCGGCCCCACCTGTGGGCGTAACGTATTGCCGCGCGGGCGACTCGGGAATGGGGGCTGATGCGGCACTACTACACCGTCGACGCTATCCGCGCCGCCGAGGCACCGCTGCTGGCAAGCCTGCCCGACGGTGCGCTGATGCGCCGAGCGGCGTACCCGCTGTCCATCGCGGTCGCGCGGGAACTGGTGGCCCGAACCGGCGGGGTCGCCGGGCGAAGCATCTGCGCGGTGGTCGGATCCGGTGACAACGGCGGCGACGCGCTGTGGGCGTCAACGTTTCTGTGCCGGCGCGGCGCGGCCGCGGCCGCGGTACTGCTCAACCCGGAGAAAACGCACAAGAAAGGGCTGGCGGCATTCCGGGGGGCCGGCGGCCGTGTGGTGCAATCGGTCCCCGCCGCAACCGATCTGGTGATCGACGGGATCGTCGGGATCTCCGGCTCCGGACCTCTGCGACCGGCGGCCGCGGAAGTGTTTGCCGCCGTTGACAAGGCCGGCATTCCCGTCGTCGCGGTCGACATCCCCAGCGGCATCGACGTGCACACCGGTGTGGCCAGCGGCCCGCACGTGCATGCGGTGTTGACGGTCACGTTCGGCGGCCTCAAACCTGTTCATGGGCTCGGCGACTGCGGACGGGTCGAACTCGTCGACATCGGGCTGGACCTGCCGCCGACTGACATGCTCGGCTTCGAGGCCGACGACGTCGCCGCCCGCTGGCCCGTGCCGGGCCCGAAGGACGACAAGTACACCCAGGGCGTCAAAGGCATCCTGGCCGGGTCGGCGACCTACCCCGGTGCCGCGGTGCTGTGCACGGGCTCTGCGGTCGCGGCCACCTCGGGCATGGTCAGGTATGCGGGAAGTGCTGCAGAACAAGTACTTTCGCACTGGCCCGAGGTCATCGCATCCCCTACCGCCGAGTCGGCTGGGAAGGTGCAGGCCTGGGTCGTCGGGCCGGGGATCGGCACCGATGCGGCAGGCGCGAGTGCACTGTGGTTCGCACTGGACACCGACCTTCCGGTGATCGTCGACGCCGACGCGCTGACCATCCTTGCCGCCCACCCCGATGCCATCGCGTCGCGATCCGCGCCGACGTTGCTGACCCCGCACGCCGGGGAGTTCGCCCGGTTGGCCGGCTCACCGCCGGGCGACGACCGTGTCGGTGCCACCCGCCAACTGGCCGACAAGTTCGGTGCGACGGTTCTGCTGAAGGGCAACGTCACCGTCATCGCGGACCCCGGCGGGCCGGTGTATCTGAACCCAGCGGGCGGATCGTGGGCGGCGACCGCCGGATCCGGCGACGTGCTGTCCGGCATGATCGGCGCGCTGCTGGCAGCCGGACTGCCCGCCGCGGAGGCGGCCGCCGCGGCCGCGTTCGTCCACGCACGAGCCGCGAACCTGTCGGCCGCCGACCCCGGTCCGACGCCGGTGCCAACGTCGGCGGCGCGCATCCTCGCCCACATCCGCTCGGCCCTCGCCTGTTTATAAGAGCCCCAACGAAAGGATCCCGTCATGCCACGCGGTGTGTACATGTCACCCTCGATCGCCCCGGCCTACACCGGACGGATGGCGTGCGCATCCATCCCGTCGCTGCGGCTGCCCGACGAGCCGATGGACCCCGACGCCGCCTACCGGTTCATCCACGACGAGCTGATGCTCGACGGCAGCTCCCGGCTGAACCTCGCGACGTTCGTCACCACCTGGATGGAGCCGCAGGCGGAGAAGCTGATGGCCGAGACGTTCGACAAGAACATGATCGACAAGGACGAATACCCCTCCACCGCGGCGATCGAGCAGCGGTGTGTGTCCATGGTCGCCGACCTGTTTCATGCCGAGAGGCTGCGCGACGACGACCCTAATAGCGCGATCGGAGTGTCCACGATCGGTTCGAGCGAGGCGGTCATGCTCGGCGGGCTGGCGCTGAAGTGGCTGTGGAAGGAGCGCGTAGGCGACGGATGGAAGACGCGCACACCCAATCTGGTGTTGGGCTCCAACGTCCAGGTGGTGTGGGAGAAATTCTGCCGCTACTTCGAGGTCGAGCCGCGCTACTTACCGATGGCCGAGGGCCGCTACATCATCACACCCGAGCAGGTGCTCGGCGCCGTCGACGAGGACACCATCGGTGTTGTCGCGATCCTCGGCACCACGTACACCGGTGAACTCGAGCCGATCGCGGAAATCTGCGCGGCGCTTGACAAGTTGGCTGAACAGCCGGGAAAACCGGATGTCCCGGTGCACGTGGACGCGGCCAGCGGCGGGTTCGTCGTACCGTTTCTGCACCCGGACCTCGAGTGGGACTTCCGGCTGCCGCGCGTGGTGTCGATCAACGTCAGCGGCCACAAGTACGGGCTGACCTACCCGGGAATCGGCTTCGTGGTGTGGCGCAACAGCGACTGGCTGCCCGACGACCTGGTGTTCCGGGTCAATTACCTCGGCGGGGACATGCCGACGTTCACTCTGAACTTCTCCCGGCCCGGCAACCAGGTCATCGGCCAGTACTACAACTTCCTGCGATTGGGCCGTGCCGGCTACGCCCGGGTGATGGAGTGCCTGTCCACTACCGCGCGCTGGGTGGCCGATCAGCTGGAGAAGAGCAAACACTTCGAGGTGATCTCGGACGGATCGGCGATCCCGGTGATCGCGTTCCGGTTGTCCGGTGATTTCGGTTACACCGAATTCGACGTGTCGGCGGGCCTGCGGTCCTACGGCTGGCAGGTGCCTGCCTACACCATGCCCGAGGGTGCCGAGAACGTGTCTGTGCTGCGCATCGTCGTGCGCGAAGGGTTCTCTGCCGACCTGGCCAGGTCGCTGTACGAGGACTTGGCATTGGTGGTGCAGCACATGGACGAACTGAAGCCGGGCGGTCAATTCAATCATCAGAGGCTCTTCGCGTACTGACCGGTGCGGGCGGCCTCCGGCCGCGTTCTGGGACAATCGACAGCGGTGAACAGCATCCACACAGTCCCACTGACCACACCGGTGACGCCCAACGTCGTGGCTGAGGCCGTGATCGACCTCGACGCGATCGCCAACAACATCCGCGTGCTGCGCGATCACGCTGGGTCCGCGGCGGTGATGGCCGTGGTCAAGGCCGACGGCTACGGGCACGGCGCCACCCCGGTGTCGCGTGCGGTACTGGCCGCCGGCGCGACCGAACTCGGGGTGGCCACCATCGCCGAGGCGCTCGCGTTGCGCGGCGACGGCATCACTGCGCCGATCCTGGCGTGGCTGCACCCGCCCGGCGCCGACTTCGCGCCCGCGCTGCGCGCCGATGTCCAGCTCGCGGTGTCGTCGGTACGTCAGCTCTCCCAGGTGCTCGACGCGGCCGTACGCACCGGCGTGACCGCCGCCGTGACGGTGAAGATCGACACCGGACTGAACCGCAACGGCGTCAGCGCGGCCGACTATCCGGCGATGCTCGACGCGCTGCTGCGCGCCCAGTCCGATGAGGCCCTGCGTGTGCGGGGATTGATGTCGCATATGGTCTACGCCGACGATCCCGATCATCCGACCAATAACCTTCAGGCGCAACGATTTTCGGATATGCTCGGCCAAGCTCGATCCAGTGGCGTGCGCTACGAGGTTGCGCACATATCCAATTCGTCGTCGGCGATGTCGAGGCCCGACCTGGCCTACGACATGATCAGGCCTGGCATCGCCGTGTACGGTCTGAGCCCGATTCCGGAACGCGGGCAGATGGGCCTGGTTCCGGCGATGACGTTGAGATGCCCTGTGGCGCTGGTCAAACCGGTGCGCGCGGGCGATGGGGTGTCGTACGGTCACATTTGGGTCGCCGATCGCGACACGACGCTGGCGCTGATGCCGATCGGGTACGCCGACGGGGTGTACCGGGGACTGAGCGGCCGCTTCGACGTGCTGATCAACGGCCGCCGGCGGCCCAACGTCGGCCGGGTCTGCATGGACCAGTTCGTCGTCGACCTCGGACCCGGCGAGACCGGCGTGCGCGAGGGCGACACCGCGGTCCTCTTCGGCCCCGGTACTGACGGCGAGCCGACGGCTCAGGACTGGGCGG
>Ga0209527_1000296_pt1 | contig 11411 bp, 10 predicted proteins | sample JacPinW_OM2H0_M2_FD_187968 | JGI IMG/M metagenome (GOLD analysis project Ga0209527, IMG submission 187968) | Forest soil microbial communities from Algoma, Ontario, Canada - Jack Pine, Ontario site 1_JW_OM2H0_M2 (SPAdes) (version 2) | ecosystem: Environmental > Terrestrial > Soil > Boreal... | reverse complement strand
GATTTCAGTCCGTAAGGGCGGAATGAAGAGTGAGGCTGTCGTAGATTGGGTACTGCACGCAAGCAACGGCCCACCACACCAAGCCGCTCGGAAAGACCACGATTGAGTTCTTGCCCAAATGGCAGGCGCTTATACGTTCAACTGTTGCCATACCTGCGGTCTCGGGTACAGAGGCAGGAAGGGTCAAACTATTGTCGAGCGTAGGATGATGCATTCCAGGATGGTGATAGATGCTTGAGAGCGCCGAAATGACCAGCGTGAGTCGTGGAATAGAACAAAGGGAAGTTCAGTCGTCTTTAGAGAAACAGAGCCATCGATTCCGAAATTTGAATCTTTAGCTAAACAGGAAGAGGAGAACACTATGGCTTCACGTTGGATAGTACGGTTTACTGGAATTACAACACTTTGCATGGCCGCGTGTGCCGCTGCGTCCGCCCAGTATGGCGGAGGCGGGGGAACAGGTGGTTCCGGAGGGACTGGTGGGACTGGGGGATACACCGCGCCACCGGGAGGATACAGCTCCGGCAAAGCAATTGGAATTGGCGTTGGCGCTGCGGCTGGCGCTGCTGTTGGCATCGCTCTTCTTGTCCGGCACCATCATCACGCCGCGAACAAAGCACAGACCTATGTCACCGGCTGCACTCAGTCCATTCAGGACGGAATCAGTCTAACAAACGAAAAGGACAACCAAACCTACTCGATCATGTCCGGTAGCAACTCCCTGAAGGCCGGCGAGCGAATGACCCTTAAGGGGGTTGTAGTGGCGACCGACGGATCTGAAAATCCAAAGTTTCAAATACAAGGCCTGATCAAGGACTATGGGGCTTGCGGACAAGCATCGGCCTCTAGCTGGATGTCTCCGAGCTCAAGATCTCTAAACTGAACGACGAATTTGCGGCGGCCTTGCCCAAGTTCACGGGGGCCAGTGCCAGATCAAGTACCGGTTGGACGGACTCTCTCGCATGACCAATGCTGTATTTGAATCGATACGCGTTTGTCGCCGAGCGGCGGAGTCTTTGAGCCGTAAAGTGAAAGAGATGACGAAAAGTGTTCTTTTGCTGAGCTTGGCATCACTTCTTTTCTCTTGGCCCCTCCTCGCGCAAGAAGAACATCACCACACTGAACCGCTCGAGAAGATCGGCAAAGTTTCCTTTCCCATCACCTGCAACCAGTCAGTTCAAAAGGAATTTGAGCGGGGACTCGCCCTTCTCCATTCCTTCTGGTACGAAGAGGCTCAGAAGAGTTTCAAGGAAGTAATCGATCAGGATCCTCATTGCGCCATCGCCTATTGGGGCCAAGCCATGAGTATCTATCGTCCCCTTTGGAACCGTCCCACTGCTTCCGACCTTCAGAATGGCAGGAAGCTCACTCAAGTGGCCCAAACCATTGATGGCAATTCACAACGGGAGCGGGATTACATTGATAGCCTCGCAGTCTTTTACGGCGACGATAATCGCGACTACCAAAAACGCTCAGCAGATTATTGCAATGTGATGCAAAGACTTTTCACCCGCTATCCACAAGATCGGGAAGCCGCTGTATTTTACGCGTTATCATTACTTGGGTCGCGGCCCGATAATGACAGTAAGCTGGAGAATCCTAAGCGAGCCATCGCAATCCTTGCCGAACTCTTCAAGGATGCACCTGATCATCCCGGCGTGGCCCACTATTTAATCCACGCTGCCGACAACCCTCATCTTGCCGACTTGGGGCTGCCGGCCGCTCGCCGTTACGCGGAAATCGCTCCTGTTTCACCTCATGCCCTGCACATGCCCTCTCACATTTTTGCTCGCCTCGGCCTCTGGCAGGAGGACATTCAGTCGAACCTCGCCTCCATCGCTGCGGCGCGCCAACCCTCCGGAATGCACGTCGGAGCGGAACATCAGATTCACGCCATGGATTTCTTGGAGTACGCCTACTTGCAAATCGGCGAAAACAACAAAGCGAAAGCTGTCGTCGATCAATTGGCTGCTATACACGCGGACGATGTCGATCCGGGTCTTGATGGATATCTGGGCAGAATGCGCGCACATCTCCCAGCGATGTATGCACTCGAAACGCATCACTGGAAGGAAGCACTGGCGCTCGAGCCTCCCGGAGGCGCTGAAGCCAGCAGCCAAGCGATCACCTATTGGGCACGCGCCGTCGCCGCGGGCCATCTTAACGATGTACTCGCCGCCCGTGCTGCTGTCCAGCAATACGACGCTATGGTCGACACGGTTCGGAAGTCGAGCCGTCCCTATCAAGCTGATTTCATGAGCACGAACGGCGTTGAGGCTCATGCCTGGCTAGTTTTCGCCGAAGGAAAAATTGACGAAGCGCTTAGCCTGTTGCGTTCCGTCGCGGACAAACAGGACGCGGAAGGCAAGGGAGAAGTTGAGCTGCCCGCGCGCGAAATGCTCGGAGACATGCTCTTGGAAAGGAGTCGTTCGCGGGAGGCTCTGGCCGAGTACGAGAAATCGTTGAAAACTGACCCTAACCGTTTCAATGGTCTCTACGGTGCCGCGCTGTCTGCCGAATTACTCCAACAACCACGGACCGCTGCTCGCTACTATGCAGAACTCCTCAAAAATCGTGATGCGTCCTCTCAGCGCCCCGAACTGTCGGACGCCAAAGAATTCCTCGCCAGGAATTAACCGCATCCTAGCCTTGGTCCTCAAATTCTCGAATTTAATGATTGAGACCAACACGGCGTACAAGCTCCTGGAACCGCGGATCGGAGCGCAACGGATCGAAGCCCGGCCGCAGGAGGACGCTCGGGTTAAATCGCCCTTCGTATCCTTATTCTGCAGCCAATTCATCGGTTGATCTCTATCCCCGAGAGCTGCATAGACCCACGGCAATCTCCGAAGCATACGAATAGCTAGGTTTCGCGCGGGTCTTCAGATCGCTTAGCAGCTTTGCCGCTTCGTTTCTCGAGCCGGATACGACGTAGGCGGAAGCAAGATTGGCTACGCACGTCGGGCTAGCCAGTGCACGGCCGAATTGCGGCCACACCCGCAGGAGCGGACTCGCGCGTCTATTCCCGATCATACACAAAGATGCTCTGGGGTCTGTTTTGACCCACCAGGCGCACGGTCACCGTCAAGGTCTTGAGATCTGTAGAGAGCTCGATCTGCCGCGTGCCCGTAATTTTGCCTTTGAATTTGCCGTCCGCTCGTATACATGGGGCAAGAACAATGTTGAACCGTCGGGCAAAGCATGCGAGAACAATGTCGTACCGTCGGGCAAATATTGCGTGAAGGCGTCGTTAAGTGTTTTGCCGTCTCCGGAAAGCGTCCAACGCGCCGTGGGGAGCATGCGGCCCTTCATCCTCCGGACGACCTTCCAGTTATTGGGCCCCTCCACCGTGACGGAAAGCGTGGTCCCCTGCAGAGCTGGCTGGTCACTCCCATCGGCCACGACTGTGTCCACTTGGCCGGGGCCAAAGGTGAAGGTGTACTTGTTTGCACCCACGGCCTCAACCTTCATTTCGTCGTTGAGTTTGCTTTTGGACGGGTTCACCTTCCATTCACCTACGAAGGGATCGTTCGCCGCCCACACCGTGCTCGTAACCACACAAGCACCCAGCAGCAACTGAAAAATACGGCTTAACATTTAGTCTCCCTGGAAACGTGCTCCGTTCATCGACTTATTCATTCAAACATACGGTCAGTAGAACCTGAGTCCTTGCCTGCGATCCCCAACCTGCTAGACGAGATGACCATGTGTACCAGCCTGCTTTCCCTCAACTTGGTGCCATAGAAGGGCACCAGTAACAGCCCACGGAACGCGTCTTTCAATAATGCCCGCTGCTGGTTGAAGCTAAATAGCCCGCGCCAGCCGAGCTTCCCGAGAAGAGCGAGCCGCAATCGTGCAAGGTCGAAAGCCATCTTCGACAAAGATGCCGGAATGCCCTCCTCACGGTGGTGCTCGTAGTACGGGAAGTTCATCGACGCGCAGGATTGCACCTTGATGAAGTTCTCGACCGTGCGGTTCTTCGGATTCGCAGCAACCTCCCGAATAAGCTCTTGGATCTTCTTGGAATCAGCCTCAAGCGTGTCGAGGCTGGAAAACCGGTTCACCATTTTTACTCCCAGTGGATCCCACAAATAGTCGTTCATAACCAATGGGAGCCCGAAGTGAAAAAGCTTAAGCACCGCCAAATAGACGCGAAGATGGCATTGGTAAGCGTCACCCATACATTCATACAGTCTCGTCGTATCCCGCGTCACGCTTCGTTGAAACGCGGCGAGAACCGTATCGAGATCTTTCGTGAATTCTTTGGTGTCGGAGCCGTTCAATTCCCTCTGGATGATCGCCGCGATCTGCCGGATCTGCACCGACGACAAAGCCAGCCCAACGCTGTATAACGGATCAACCGTATCACCCGCATCGCCGATGATGTACCAGCGATCGGATGAATAGCGCTGGCGACATTCCCACATGTAAGACCCGTAGTAATTCGTGTCCACAATCGTGCCGCTTCGCACTAGTTCCACGATCACCGGGTGTTCCCGCCCCACGCACTCGAAGAACTGCTCCATCGTGCGCACGTCGCCATGGGGATAGACGTCCCTACGGTAGGTGATGCCGATGCTTATGAGTGGCTGGTTTTCCGGCGAGCGCATCGGGATGCACCAGATCCAGTTGCCTTTTCCAAAAAAATGATGAGTCGCAAAATAAGGAACGTAAGCTCGGTTTTGCTTCTTGACGGCCTGGATACGGCTCAGAATCTCAGGATTGAAATTCATCAGCCGGAACCAGAAAACATTTTTCTGTTCCTTGACAGTTTCCTGGAGCTGCAACTGTTTTGCGAGCACCCGGTTCCGGCCGGTGGCATCGACGAGCCAGCGCGCGCTCAACATCCGTCTTCCCCCAGCCGGGCCTTGCACGGTCACAACATGCAGCCCGCCGCCACTGTCGATGTCGACTCCCATCACGTTGCCGTCGATCAACTGCACGCCGTTCTCCAGGTTGCGATCCCGCACCTCGCGATCGAATGTGAATCGGTTAATCTGGAACGAGAGTATCTGCGGCGCAGTCGGAATTTCGTCGACGACGTACGTGCGATCCGCAGGATCGTCGATATTGGGCTTGAAATAGTAGGTCAGGCCGTACTTCGGATAGTGCTTTTCCACGAGGTAAGCGCCGAGCCCGAGCTCGAACAGGAAATCGACACTGACCTCGACCAGCGATTCGCCGACGATCGGACGATTCTTGCGCGGGCCCTCAACCACCGTCACCTTCAAGTTCGGGAAGCGCTTCCCCAGGTACGCGGCCGCAAGCTGGCCCGTTGCTCCGCCTCCCATAACTAACACATCGCTCGTCATAGGCCTCCGAGGCTAAAATCTGCGAGCTTGCTGCTCAAAAAGAGACGATTCAGAATTTTCCTCCTACTAATTGGTGCGTCGCGAGAAAACAAATCTGCCTTAGCTCTTCGTAGGTGAAAAATGTCTCTTTCTGATCCCCAGAGCGCTCCGTGTGGCCGAGTTCCGATTCGCCCGAGATCCGGCTCAATTCCTTTTCCGGAACCTATAGCAAGAGCGCGGCGCGTTTCTGCGTAACGCATTTCGGTACCTGGTTGCACATGTGTGTTCGCCCCGCGTCGAAAGCAGTACCGTGGCGTCTTCCACGACTGCCAGAATTGATCTCCTTTGTAAATGTTTGCTCTTCAGCTAGCCGCTGCAATGTGCTCGGACAATTCATGTTGAGCGATGATTGTGTAGAATTCCTCGCGCAATTGAAGTGCTGTGAGAATCGCCAGCGCTTTGCCGTAAGCTGCTATCGCTCCAGTCAAACTGTGGAACGCCGGGGAGTCTTTAGGTGTTTTGCGTCTTGTTATTTGGGCGTCCGCAGACAATTCGAGTACTCGTTCTATGGCTTTGTCCTGCATGACCCGTGCTGGACTTTCTCATGGACCGGGCCTCCCTCTTAGAGCGTCATTGCAGATAACTACGGCTTCGAAGCTTTTATTCCGAAAGGACGGCGCTAGCACCATCATCCTCAAAGCGTGTACAGATGATGAGACGTGGTTTTTACTTGCGAGAAACACAATCGAACGCACAGAATGTGTCCCGTGTTCGTCATGCGATCTACGTGCTGTGCCTTAAGACGAGAGCTAGGTAATAGGCAGGAGAATGCACTCTCGGATGGTGATGTTCTGCGCGGTCAGGAAGCTAACACAAACCATGTATCGTCACAAGATGAATTCGACTGAATTCGACGCATGAATTCGACGCAGTGCTCGACGAATCGGCTTCGATCTGGTTGCGGCGGAACGGAAAGCGAAAGAAAAGGAATGCTAGCGTATCGGGGCGCCGTCCTCCTGCGTCGACCTCCCAAGATCGAACAGGAAGAAGACCTCCTCTTGCCGAAGAGAAAAATCCAACTGAAAGAAAATGACGATTCGCACCTGCAGTTTTTGGGGTGTGATTCAGAGGATTGGCCGGTTATAAACGGCAACCAGGAAATAATGATGCGCATCGGGTCTGCCGCGATTACTTCCGCATAGCCCGCCGTTCGGGAGCAATCGAGAACGATTTGGCGAGTCCTGGCAAATCACTTCGGCAAAACGGACTTATCGGTTAAGCAAAGGCTTTCTGGTGGGGCATCCCCGTTTGGACCGGCACGGCAGAATCACGCCAAACTGTCACCTCAATGCTCACTCGGAATGACGACCAGTAGAGTCAGGATTCGAGATTGTCAGGGCGCTGCCGTTGTGTCTCGCGGCTTCCAATTGTTCACCAAAAGACACTGATAGGCGCTAAACAGACAACGCCCAAGAAATCTTGAATGGCGACGGAACTTTCTGGCGTGGCTATCGTCTATGCTTCTGTGGGAATTGCACAGGAGGGTTCTTGTCACCTCAACTCGACATCTTGAAGGGCAACCTGGACCTCATGGTGCTCCAGACCCTGGAGGTCATGGGCGCACTCCATGGCTACGGTATCGCTCGGCGCATCGGGCAGATTAGCGGAGACACCATCTTACTGAATCAAGGCACGATATACGCTTCTCTGGTGCGCCTCCAGCAGCGCGGCCTGATCCACTCCGAATGGGGCGTTTCGAATAACAACCGCCGCGCCAAGTTCTACTCCATCACGCGGCGCGGCTCCCGCCGCCTGGCCTCTTCAGCCCGGAATTGGGAGCAACTTTCGATTGTCATGGGGCGGTTCTTCGCCGCCCAAAAGGAGCCACAGCGATGAACGACTCTTTACTCGCCTTTTTCTCACGACTGCGCGCGTTCTTTTTCAAGACGAGCCTGGATCACGACTTTGACGATGAGCTTGCAGCCCACATCGAACTCCTCACCGAAGAAAACGTCCACCGCGGTATGACTCCTGAAGAAGCTCGCCGCGTCGCCTTCATCAAGTTGGGCGGCGTAGAACCGGCCAAAGAGCTACATCGCGACACCCGCAGCCTGCCATTCCTTGACAGTCTTTTGCAGGATCTCCGCTACACTTTCCGCACTCTGCGCCGTGACATCGGCTTCACCACATTCGCTATTCTCATCGTCGGCCTCGGCATCGGTGCAAGCTCCACCATCTTCAGCGTCGTCAACACACTTCTCATCCGTCCACTTCCGTTCCGCGATCCCGCAAGCCTCGTTTGGATCGCCAACAGTCCCGGTGCACTCGGCCTCTCCGGCCAAACTATGCAGGTCGGCCACTTTCTCGATCTGCGCGAACAAAATAAATCCTTCTCGGACATGGCCGCCTATTTCGCCTTCTACGGCGTCGGCGATAACAAACTCACCGGTATCGGCGGCGAACCCGAGCGGCTCACCAGCGTTCCCGTCTCGCAAAATTTCTTTTCTTTCCTCGGCGTCGAGCCGCAGCTCGGCCGCTTCTTCACCGCCGATGAGTGCAAGTGGAACGGCCCTCACGTCATTCTCCTCAGCCACGGCCTATGGCAGCGCCGCTTCGCTTCCGATCCTAATATCGTCGGTAAGTCTTTCACGCTCGACGGTCAGCCTTCTACCGTCGTCGGCGTTCTTCCCGCTTCCTTTGACTTCGCTACAATTTTCGCACCGGGAAGCCACATCGATCTTTTCAATCCGTTTCCTCTCACGCCGGAAACGAATCGCTGGGGCAACACACTCGCCGTGGTCGGACGCCTCAAACCCGGCGCATCAGCCCGAAGCGCGCAAGCCGAATTCACCATCCTCTCCAAGCGCATCACTCACGATCATCCTGAGCGCAATGATATAGACGCCTCGCTCACTCCTCTCGCCTCCCATGTCAGCGGACGTCTTCGCCCCGCACTCATCGTCCTCGCCTGTGCTGTCGGCGTCGTTATGCTCATCGTCTGCGCCAATCTTTCCAACTTGCTTCTCGCGCGCTCCGCTTCACGCCAAAAAGAAATCGCCATTCGCGCCGCGCTCGGCGCTGGAAAAGCCCGTCTCATTCGCCAGATGCTTACCGAGAGCGTCGTTCTCTCTTGCTGCGGCGCCACGCTCGGCCTGCTCTTCGCTTTTCTAGGTACGCGCGTTCTCGCGCACTTGACCTCCATCAGCATTCCTCTCCTTTCCGAGGTACACATGGATTTCTCCGTCCTCGGCTTCACCGCGTTGGTCGCCATTGTCACAGGCATCCTCTTCGGCCTTTTCCCTGCCTTCCAGGTTCCCGGCATCAAGCTCCACGACACTCTGAAGGACGCCAATCGCGGCTCTAGCCACGGCCACGCCCGCGCATGGATTCGCAGCGCTCTTGTTGTATCGGAAGTGGCTCTCGCGTGCGTGCTCGTGGTTGGCGCGGGTTTGCTCATCCGCAGCTTCCTTCGCGTCCTCGATATCGACCTCGGTTTTCATCCCGAACGCGCCGCCGCGCTTCGCGTCGATCCCGGCTCAGGCTATGACACCCAGGAAAAGCGCAACGCCTACTTCACCCAAGCTCTCCACGGTGCGCTCGAAATTCCCGGCGTCGAAGCTGCTGGGCTTACCGACGCGGTTCCTCTCGGCCATAACCGCAGTTGGGGCGTCCGCGGCAAAGGTCAGATTTATAAACGGGAGGAATATCCCGACGGCTACGTTCGTATTATCAGCAACGGCTATTTCAAAGCCATGGGAGTTCCTCTTCGTGCAGGCCGGGACTTCACCGAGCGCGACGACCTGCACTCGGAAAAAGTCATCATCCTCAACGAGACTCTGGCTCGCTTTCTCTTCCCAGGAAAAGATCCCATCGGCCAGATCGTCAACGCCGATAATCCCGACCGCAAGGTTGTCGGCGTCGTCGGCGACGTCCACCATCTTGCTCTCGAAGAAAAATCCGGCAACGAGTTCTACATTCCCATGCGGCAAACGCAGGATTTCGGCTCCGTCGATCTCGTCGTTCGCACGTCGCTCCCTAACTCCGAGCTCGTTCCGCGCCTCCGCGAAGCTCTCAAACCGATCGACCCAACGTTCGCCACAGGCACGCTCCGCACCATGCAGCAAATCGTCGATAAAGCTGCCTCACCGCGCCGCTTCGTCGTCCTCTTGCTCGCAGGTTTCGCCGCTTTCGCCCTCGTCCTCGCCTCGCTCGGCATCTACGCCGTCATCTCGTATTCCGTCAGCCAGCGCACGCAGGAAATCGGTATCCGCATGGCCCTCGGCGCTTCCGCGCAAAAACTTCAGGCCAGTATCCTTTTTCAGACGCTCGCTCTCGCCGCCATCGGGATCCTCGTCGGAGTTGCCTCTTCCTGGGCTCTCGCTCGCGCCATCAGCGGCCTCCTCTTCGGCGTAACTGCCAGTGACCCAGCCACTTTTGCGGGCATGCTCATTTTGCTGACAGCCGTCGCCGCCCTCGCAGGTTATCTCCCCGCGCGCCGCGCCTCCCGCATCGACCCTATGTCCGCATTGCGGGCGAGCTGACGCCATTTGCACAGTGAGGGGCAATCCTATCTCTTCTTAACACTGGTAAACGCGTTCTCTGTACTTAACCTCCGGATCGTCGGCAAACCTTACCTAACTGGACCTAACTGGAGTATGGAAGGTTTGCCCGTCAACGCGCCACGGGAGACGAACGCCATCTCCGAGATGGCCCAGGCGCAGCTGGTGAAGCGCCTACAATAAAAGCCATGGCACTGAGAATCCCAAGTGGGCTCGCGGCTAGCTGCCAAAAGACCCCACTGCGTGCGGCATGGCTCGAACGCCTGCCCGATGTGCTGCGAAACTTGGAGCGCAGATGGTCGCTGACGCTCGATGCCCCGTTCGATGACGACGAGGTGAGTTGCTCGTACGTGGCTGCAGTCACACGCGCAGACGGAAGACCCGCGGTACTGAAGATCGGCATGCCGCATATGGAGGGAGAACACGAAATCCACGGGCTGCGCTTCTGGGACGGAGACCCGACTGTGCGACTACTCATGGCCGACGATGATCTGGGTGCCATGCTCTTGGAGCGTTGCGAGCCGGGGACGGTGCTGCGTACGCTGCTGGATCGCGAGCAGGACGTGGTGATTTCAGGTTTGCTGCGTCGTCTGTGGCGCGCACCATCAGCACAACATCCCTTTCGCCCTTTGTCTGCTTTGACAAAATATTGGAGCGACCAGACGCTGGCTCAGATCGAGCAGTGGCCGGATGCAGGACTAGTCCACGAAGGTCTGCGTCTCTTTGCGGAGTTGCCACGCACGCAACCCACTGAGCTTTTGTTGGCTACCGACTTGCACGCAGGCAACGTTCTCCGGGCGGAACGTCAGCCATGGCTCGTCATCGACCCAAAGCCCTTCGTCGGAGATCCCGCCTACGACGCGACGCAGCACCTCTTTAACTGTTCTGCAAGACTACAATCGGACCCAGACGCAACGATCCGAAGCTTTGCGGACCTGCTTGGCGTCGATCACGAACGTGTCCGGCTGTGGACGTTCGCTCGCGCAGCGGCGGAGCCGCGCGACGATTGGAGTAACGGCGACCGGCTGGCATTCGCTCGAGCGATTGCTCCGTGAGCTACGCACACGAGCTAAGCCTTTGCATTCGAGGCTGCCGCGAGAACCGACTCCCGGTTGACAATCTGGAACTTAGACGGTCGGTACTCCCGATCGCGGTCGACCGGATTCAATGGAATTTCGAGCCGATGAGGGAAGCAGGCCGAGAATTGTTTTGAGTTATAGGCTCAGGTGGCCTTGATCTCGGCGTCGTTCTAAGCTCAATTCCCTAACTGTAGGGCTCGTTCCTTTTTAGGAGTTTATCTTCGAGGACCCGCATCGTCGTTCTGTTTGTTGATCGGAAGTACGCCAAAACACTGCACTTCCTGGCTGAGCCAGTACATCTTGACGCTGCGCGGACTGAACCCTCCGCGATAGGCGGAACTCTGATTCCGAGATCGTGCACAGTAAGTGGACCGGAGAAGTTGCAGTCTTGTACCGAAGCGCAGATTCCGACACGCAGATTCCGCACAATTGCGAAATACGCTAAACCACCGTACAATGAGATAGTTGTGAACGTTCCCCCT
>Ga0209527_1000295_pt1 | contig 11436 bp, 7 predicted proteins | sample JacPinW_OM2H0_M2_FD_187968 | JGI IMG/M metagenome (GOLD analysis project Ga0209527, IMG submission 187968) | Forest soil microbial communities from Algoma, Ontario, Canada - Jack Pine, Ontario site 1_JW_OM2H0_M2 (SPAdes) (version 2) | ecosystem: Environmental > Terrestrial > Soil > Boreal... | reverse complement strand
CTTCCGAGACCGTCGTACGCTCGCCAAGGGCGGGTAGGATTTATTTCCAATGCCCTTTGGAAATGCGCGCTCGCTTCATCTAAAAGTTCCTTGTCAAAAAGAGCGCGTCCAATCTCGATGTGTGCTTCCCAGCTTTGAGGGTTCTTTTCGATGACGGTCCGATAACACGTTTCTGGGTCGCGGTAGATGTGAGTTTGATTCCAAGTCAAAACGGTCAATATCGCTAACAGGACAAAGCAAAACCCGTAGCCGGCGGTTCGGCCCCATCCATCCCATCGCGTGAGCAGAATCGCGAGCCCGGCTGAGACCGGAGTAATAATTCCGATGCTCGGGATATATTGGAAATGATCGGCGACAAACGAAAGACGAAAGAAACTGACATTAAAAAATCCGAGCATTGGCAAAGCCGCGACCGCGAAAAAGAGCAGACCCGCCAGTAATCCCCGCCATTGCTGTCGGAAGGCCCATGCGAATGCGTAGAGGCCCAGCGCTGCAATCGGAAACAGATATTGCCACCACGCGGACGCATCGACATTCCAACGTGGATAGATCAAAACCAAACTCGCCGGCCAGAAGAGCTTGCCGATGTAAAACCAAAATGCACGTCCGGCGATCAGGAACCGCTCTATTGGAGAGAATTCGAATGCTTCGCCCTTGGCCCCAGCAAATTCACGTTCCATCCAAGCCGTGAAGATTGCCGCAGCGATGCCCAAAACTAAAAAAGGAATCAGCGGCACTACATCGCGTTTCCATTCCAATTTTTTTCGCTTCCACCAAACTGCGATCAATACCGCGGCTGGCAGAATGGCCACAATCGCCTTGACCATTAAGCCGAGAACGAACAGCAACAGAACGAGAGCGTACCATCGCACACTTCTACTTTGGTCGAAGCGCAAGTAGGCCAGGACTGCGGCGAACAAGAAAAGACCCGACAGCGTATTCTTAAGCTCCGCCAGCCATGCCACCGATTCTGCCTGGACAGGGTGGAGGGCAAAGATCGTGCAGGCAAGCCAAGCCCCGGGGATCTCCAATTGCCTGAGAATTTTCAACAATAACAAGGCTGAAGCAGCGTGAATCAGGATGTTGAACAGATGATAGCCAAGCATCGAGTCTCCCCAGAGCTTGTCCTCAACCCAAAACACCGTATCCAGGAGCGGATGATACTGCCGTGTAGTCTGCGGCTCGATCCAGAGATGCCCAAGACCACTCAGCGAACGGAGCTCCACCGTATTGATGAGATACATGAGGTCGTCAAAAATTGGTTTCCCATTCCAAGCCGGTGCGTACGCACAAAAGGTTAGAGCAAGCAGAGCTCCGCCGAAAAACCAGTCCCAAGAAGAACGAGAGTTGGCAGGTTTGGCCGGCTGACTTGTTTTCTTTCGCGTTCGATCCATTCGCATCGCTGCAGGGCTGTAGATGACTAGCACAGCCACGTGCGACTGACCGCAAAAACTTATGTGTCCATGGACGCGTTCCGTCTTGAGATCGACAATTACTCGCCGCTGGGGTTTGCCAATACCCACGGTCAGTAGGAAAATCAGTTAAATGTCTTTCGCGGCCATCCTTGATAGTCTCGCGTTTGAGAAATCGCCGCTTGTCCGGCGGTTCGAAGAACTGATTGCGCCCAAGTCGGACGCCGAATTGGAATCAATGGCGCAAACTTCCCGCGCCCTCACGATTCAAAACTTTGGCCGAACCATGCGGCTCTTCGCACCCCTTTATTTGTCGAATGAGTGCATTAACAATTGTCGTTACTGCGGGTTTTCTCGGGACAACCCGATTTTGCGCGTGACTCTTAGCGTGGAGGACGTCGTGGCTGAAGCTCGCTATCTCCGCGACGCCGGCTTCCGACAGATCCTGTTGGTCGCAGGCGAGCATCCGAAATTTGTCAGTGGCGATTATCTCGTCGAATGCGTGCGAGCATTAGCGCCTGATTTTCCTTCGATCGCTATCGAAGTCGGTCCAATGGCGAGCGATGATTATGTCCCCATCGTTCACGCGGGCGCCGAAGGACTCGTCGTTTACCAGGAAACGTATCAGCGCGCAGTGTATGCGGAACTGCACACCGCGGGTCCCAAACGCGATTTTGATTATCGGCTGGATTGTCCCGAGCGCGCATATAATGCGGGATTTCGCCGGCTTGGAATCGGAGCGCTTTTCGGCTTATGGCGCTGGCAGGATGAAGCCGTCGCCCTGGCCGCGCATCTGGATTATTTATTGCGGCGCTGTTGGCAGGCCCAAATCACCATCAGTTTGCCGCGGCTGCGGCCGGCCGCGGGTGGATTCCGGCCGCTTTTTTCGATAAGTGATCGCGAACTGGCGCAACTGGTCTGCGCTTTGCGCATTAGTTTTCCTCAGGTTGGGATTGTCTTGAGCACGCGCGAACGCCCTTCCTTGCGCGACGCGCTCGTGTCGTTAGGCGTAACGATGATGAGTGCCGGCAGCCATACCGAGCCCGGCGGCTACACCCGGCGCGGCACCGAACATTTGCATCAGACCGTGCGCGGTCGAATCATGCCGCCGGAGTTTCAGGACGGCGAAGACCAACTGGCCACCGGTCAATTTGAAATTAGCGACGACCGGCCACCGGAAAGAATCGCAACCATTTTGCGGGAACGGGGCTTCGACCCGGTTTGGAAGGATTGGGAGCAGGCGCTCTCTCACTGATGCGTATTTCGCTCAACGGCCGGGAAGCGGACGCAAGTGGCGCGCAAACGGTGGCCGAACTCATCGGACGCTTTGAATTGCCGCCCGAGACGATCTTAATCGAACATAACGGCGTCGCATTGCACCGCCGCGAATGGCCGCAAAAGGCGTTAACTGATGGCGACCGGATAGAAATTATTCGCGTCGTTGCCGGCGGCTGATACTCCGCTAGCTGCGAAACCAAATCCTAGAGGACTATCGTTCTTGCACGATCGCGGATTTATGATCATTAAAGTCGGTTCGGGTTATTGCTGGCGATGCGCCACTTCACTTTCAGTCATTGGTTTCTCGGTGGATTAAAACCAGCAAGCCTGGCAGATAATGGGCTCTAAAAGCGCTTCCGCAGGAGCATCGTCGCTTGGTCAAGCGAGGCTATCGAGAATTGGTCTCGAGCGAATTGAGTGGGCGTGCGCCATTCTTCTTTCTGCGACGGTTCTGTTTCTCCTGATAATTCGCACAACGCACGCTGGCGCTCTTTGGCGCGATGAATGCGACTCCGTCCAGCTGGCGCAAATGCCACGGTTCGCCGATCTCCTGGCAAACCTCCATTACACCGCGTTTCCGATTCTTTTCCCCATAACTGTCCGAGGTTATATTGCTCTGTTTGGCGCGGGCGACTTTGCGCTTCGATGCTTTGGCTTGGCAGTTGGCATCGCTTTTATCATAGCAGCTTGGTTTTATTCGCTGAGGACGAGCCGGCAACCGCCGCTGGTCTTGCTCGGCTTGATCGGCCTGAATACGAACTTCCTGACCGCCGGAACGTGGGTTCGTGGTTACGGCATCGGAAGCGTCCTGATTGTCATTACAACGACTGTCGCGTTCCCGCTTCTGCAACAGGTCACTACTCGCCGGTTAGTCACCGTGCTACTGGCGGGATTAGTGGCAAGTCAGTTCCTCTTTTTTAATGGCGCTCTAATGCCGGCAATCCTTCTGCCGGTGGCTGTCATTCTTTTTCTTCGCGGAGAATTGAAATCGGGCTTGCTCGTAATCTGCGTTGGACTGGTGATCGCGATTACTTACGTCCCTTACATTTTGAGCATCTTTTTCGATGTCGGCCGATGGGCGATCATCCTGGGAGAGCCTGTCTCATTACATTGGATTTTGAAGGAGCTCGATTATGCGTCCGGCACGCCGAGCTATTTTACGCGATGGGCCTGGTTGGTTGTTCTTTCGGGCGCTGTCGGCGGAGCGATCTGGCGACTGTGCCAAAAAAAATCTGGCGCTGAGCGCCACGTCCTACTGTTTGGACTACTAGCAACTGTAGTTTCCATTGCCAGCTATGGTGCGCTTATGTCGGTCACCCATAAACAGCCGCTGCAACGTTACTATCTGGTGCTTTTTTGCTTCCTCGCTTGCATCACCGATCTATTGGTCGCGACCCTCTCACGCTTCACCTTCGTGCGATTTGCGCGAATTGCACTGGTGCTCAGCTTGACCGTGGTGCAACCCTTTGCCGAATGGTCGATGATCATCAGCCGAGAAACGAACATCGACATCCTCGCCCAACGATTGGAAAAAGAGGCCGGTCCGAACGACGTGATCGTGGTTAATACGTGGTCGAGAGCGCTTTCATTTAACCGCTACTATCACGGCTCAGCTCGGTGGCTGACGGTGCCTCAGATCTCGGAGCGGCGCATCCACCGCTATGATCTTCTTCAGGCTAAGATGACCGAATTTTTCCCTCTTAACGATCTCGAGCAGGCGATGGCTGCCGCCCTAAAAACGGGGAATCGTGTGTGGCTGGTCGGTGAGTTCAGAGATGCCGTCAGTGCGCGACGCCCGCTGGCGCTTGCCCCTGCGCCCGATCCAAAATTCGGCTGGCGGAGTGGAGTCTACAGTTATGCATGGGCGCAGCAACTGTTCGTGTTTGTTCGACGCCATGTTGAGAAAATGGATGTCGTGGTTCAGCCGCAACCATTGGTCAATCCAAATGAAAATTCAGCGCTGATTGTCGCCGAGGGCTGGGAATATTGAGGTTTCCGGTGTCCAGGCTTGACACTGGTGATTCAAACGTCTATCGGGCGTTCCCCGACCTTTTTTCATCCGGTATCATTGCAGGTTAAATGCCGTTGAATCTTCGACTAATACACGCGCTAACGCTGATTTTTCTGGTGGTTGGCTGCCGGAGCCACGCCAGTGCATTGCGGGATCGGTGCAGCAATGCGGAGAAGAAAGGCATCGATTTTCTTGCTGCGAGCCAACAGGACGGTGGCGCATTTGAGGCGCTCGCGAAATATTTTCGACAGTGACGCCACGAGATTTGCAACTGGCGCAGCTGTTTCGCTGCATTCGCTGGGCTGACGTTCTTATTCTTCAAGGAGCGCCAATCCTCGGCATTGCTTTCTCTGTCGGCCTGATCACGGCTGCGAAACTGACCGCGTTGATATTTTTTTGCGCGGCCAGTTTTCTACTCGTGACTCATATTTTCACGTTCAATGATTGGGCCGAATCGGTACAAGCGGCAGACAGCGGCGGTGCGGCGACACCGTTGGCCACACGCGAAGACATTCGTCCCTCCATTCCACTTTTCTTTTCATTCTCGCTTCTAGCCGCAAGCATGTTGCTGTTCCTGTTTCTGTCGCCGCGACTCTTTTTGCTTGCTGTGGTGATCGCGGCATTCGGAATCTTTTATTCGCATCCTTCACTGAATGCCAAAAGCATGCCGATTATTTCGACGCTGCTGCATTTTGCGGGAGGTTTGCTTTATTTCCTGCTCGGATATGCGCTCTTTTCGACCCTTGATCTCCGCAGTGTCCTGATCGGGACGTTTTTCGGTATAACTTTTGCGGCCGGCCATCCTATCCAGGAGGTGCGCGACTTCCACGAGGACCGACAGGTTGGCGCGAGAACAAACGCAATCGTATTTGGCCCACGACCAAACTTTTTCGCCGGTGTGATTCTGTTCACAGTGCAATACCTGTATCTATTCCTATTGGCATGGTCGGGGTTGATCCCGCGTTTCCTTGCACTTTTGCCAATCGTTTTCTTCCCGATCCACATTTGGTGGACATTTCTCACGCTTCGACGGGGGCTGACCTCCGAAAACGTCATTCGCTTCCAAAATCGGTATCGAATTCTTTATATGTTGATCGGACTGGTGATACTGGTTTCGCTGCTTCTGCGGCGTTAAGTGGGTTCTGACGGTTCAACGCGGCGCCCGCGCGCTGATCCCGGCGATTACTCGTCCACCGAGTGCAGCCGGAAACAAAGAAACATCCGATTCGTCAAACGGTATCAGTTGGAGATTGCCTTTGCATTCGGCCGGATCATGCGGGCATTTAGATGCAGGCCGCTAGGCAATCAAACCTGGCCGCCGAATGTAGATCAGTCGCTTGATTTGACCACGACACGCATTCCGTCTCGTCGCACAACCGTGATGGAAGTGTTTGGCGGAATGAATTCGCCTTGCGTGATCACGTCAATAATCTGGTTGAGAAAACGCGCCTTGCCGCTCGGCCGCAAGATCGACAACGAGATTCCCTCGGTGCCTGGCGAAAGATCGATGGCGGTGGCGAATTCGCGCGGCACGCCTGCTAATGACGGACCAGGTGGATTCGAAGTCATTAGCGCGAACCGACGGTAAATGCTCGTGCGCGGCAGATATCGCGCGAGCAACGCGATCAAGATCGCGGCCGATATGAGGGCGATGAAAAGATTACGCAGGGGAACGGCAAGCATTTGTCCGGTGGGAAAGAATGGTTGCTCCGGATAACGGTCTATCATCGCCCAAAGCATTGAGGCCAGCATCAGCAGGACACCAAGCACGCCAAACACGATCGTGGAGTGAGCGAAAAACAGGATCTCGATGATTACCAGGGACAAACCGAGAACAAAAACCGCGACCACCTCCCATCCCGCCAGGCCCGCGAGGTAATGACCCAGAAAAAAGAGCGCGAAACAGATGGCGGAGATAATTCCGGGCAAACTCGCCCCCGGAATTTTGAATTCGAGATACGCCCCGATGATTCCGCCGAGCAACAACAACGGCGCGAGCGCCGTGAGCCAAAGCGCGAGCCGCTCGAAACCCGTCGGGGTGATCGAAACGAGCTTCCCTTTCAAGTCCGCTTTTCTTGCAAGATCGACAACGGAATCGGCAACTCCATCGGCGAGCAAGGGTTTACCGTTTATTTTTTCGGCCGCTTCCTGGGTGTTGAGAGTGAGCAAAGTTCCTTTCGGATGAATCACGCGATCGCCGATCTTTACTTCTTTCTCTTTGTTCATAAACGCTTCGCCCAAGTCCGGATTGTGTCCGTTTTTCATCGCGGAACTGCGGATCAACGCTGACCAGTAGGAGATTGTTTTTTCGCGCTGGGTCAGCGGAAGATCTTCGCCGGTCGGCAACACCGGTGCGGCCGCACCGATCGCGCTCACCGGTGCCATATAGATGTGTTGCGTAGCAAGCGCTATGAGCGCGCCCGCCGATCCGGCGTTCGAATTAATAAAAGTGTAGGTCGGAATGGTGGCGTGATTCAAGGCGCTCGTGATCTCCTCGGCGCTGTCAAGGCGTCCGCCGTAAGTGTTCATCTCGAAAATGATCGCACTCGCGCCGCTGGCTTCGGCCGTCTTGAGAGCACGTCGAACAAAAGCCAGAAGCGAAGGTGAGATCTCGCCATTAATCGGCGCGACAACAACGTCGCCTTTATGAATGACTTCCCGGGCCTGGGCAATTTGCAGCGCGGGCAAGACCGTGATCAAAACGAGGATCGACAATTTCTTCATTGTTTGGAAAGCGCCCCGGCGCTGAGTAAGTTTGGCATCGCTTCAGAAAGCAAACGAGCGAAAAATAAGAGTCGGTGATTCCATCAGAAACCATAGAGCAAGTCGCGGGCGCCAACGACATCGTCGAGGTGATTGGCTCGTATTTTCCGCTGAAACGGGCCGGCGCAAATTTTAAGGCGCTCTGTCCGTTTCATCAGGAGAAAACGCCGTCGTTTCACGTCAATGCGCAGCGCCAGACGTTTCATTGCTTTGGCTGCGGAGTGGGGGGAAGCGTTTTTCGGTTCGTGATGGAATATGAGCATCTCGATTTTCCGTCGGCTGTGCGGAAACTGGCGGCGCGTGTGGGCGTTCCGATTGTCGAGGAACGCGCCGCCGGGGACGAAGATCGACAACATGAAGCGCGACGCACTTTGCTCAAGCTTCATGCCGAGGCCGCGGAGTGGTTTCAGGAAAATCTTTTGAAGAAACCGTTCGCGGAAGCAGCCCGCGACTACTTGAAAAATCGTGGAATCGACAAACAGGTCGCAAAGAATTGGCAACTCGGTTTTGCGCCGGACAGTTGGGATGCATTTTTGAAATGGGCGCTCGATCGCGGCTATTCGCGGAGCCAGCTGTTGCAAAGCGGACTGGTGAAGCCGCGCGATGAAGATCGCCCGGGCAACGAAGTCTACGACCGTTTCCGTGGTCGAATCATATTTCCGATCTGCAACGACGTCGGCGAGGTAATTGCGTTCAGCGGCCGGTTGCTTGAGTCCGATCCGCAGGTCGCGAAATATTTGAACTCGCCAGAAACGCCGCTTTTCCAAAAAGGGCGCGTGCTTTTTGGATTGCAAAAAACCAAACGGGCGCTGATCGAAGCAAATTGCGCGATCGTTTGCGAAGGCCAGCTTGATTTGATCTCTTTGTATGAAGCTGGCATTAAAAACGTGGTTGCGCCGCAAGGCACCGCTTTCACCGAACAGCAGGCCCGAATTCTTAAGCGTTTCGTCGAAGAGGTCGTTCTTTGTTTCGATGCCGATCAAGCCGGACGGAAGGCAGCGGAACATTCGCTCGACGCGCTGCTTCAAAACGATCTGATCGTGCGTGTAGTAGACATGCCACCAGGCGAAGACCCTGATTCACTCATTCGACGGAATGGGAAAGAAGAATTTGAAAAACGGGTCGCATCTGCGCGCGACTTTTTTGATTACTGGATCGATCGCGAAGCGGCGGTTGTCGACCTAAGCTCGCTTGGCGCAAAAATGCAGCTGGCCCGCAAGCTGGCCGAAACGCTTTCGCAGGTGCGCGATCCGCTCATGCGCGGCCAGGTCTCGAACAAGATGAGCGCGCGCCTCGGCGTTCCGGGATCTGAGTTCGAAAAACTTACGTCCAAGCCAAGATCGGAGCGTGCTAGTGAAGGTGATCGAGCTCCATCGGCCACCGGGATGGCTCCGCGGCATGATATTGCCGTGCTTTGCCTTCTTGCCTTGCGTGATGAAGCGGCGCGCAAGTTTCTTCTCGAACAGAACTGGCGCGAAGTGTTGCCGCAAATTTCCGGAACGGAATTGCTCGTCCGGATTCTGGAGAGCGAATTGCGCCCGGACGACGCTGTCTCTCTGAATTCCTTTATGTCGCAATTGACGGCCGAAGAGGAGGGCGTGGTTTCTGCTTGGCTGATGCAAAAGATGCCGGCAAACGCGATAGAAGTGGCCGAGAGCTGGTGGAAAGGCCTAATTCAGGCGACTTTGCGCCGACAACTAGAGATTGCTGAGACGCGAATGCGGCTTCCCCAATTGACCACGGGCGAGGTCGTTAATTTACAGAAAGAAATTGTTGACCTGCGGGAGCAACTCCACCAGATTTCCCGGCTTTCGTCTGTTCCCGAGGTCGACCGGTAATTGTCGATCTATGGGAACGCTGATCGAAGGCCGCAAACCTTAACCCACAGTCTTGGCCAGGCATTCGAAAGCAAAGAAGAGCCTTCGCCGATCATCGGCGAAGCGTCCGAAATTTAAGCGAGCCCAACGGGCGTCAGGCAGCAACGGCAACGGTTCGGCGCCGCGGCTGGGATTAAAAGGACGAGCAACTATCGCAGCCTTCAAAGCCAAGCGAATTACGCGATTGGTGCGCGCGCGGAGAACAACTCCTGACGCGTTGCTCAAATCGAAAACTGAAGCTGACTCGGCAGCGGAAATTCAGCTTCGTCTTCGGGAGCTGATCAAACTGGCCAAAGAGCAAGGGTATCTCACTTTTGATGACCTGAACGAGGCGCTGCCCGAGGGAATAACGGATGCGAATGAGCTCGATGACATCCTGACCCGACTCCGCAAACTGGAAATCGACGTCATCGAAGCATCCGACGTCGATCGGCATAAAGAGGTCAAAAAAGACGACGAAGAGGAGGAAGAAAAACCGGAGACGAAGCTGGATATCTTGGATGACCCGGTCCGGATGTATCTCAAACAAATGGGTCAGGTGCCGCTTCTGACACGCGAGCAGGAAGTCGAAATCTCGAAGCGGATCGAAGAAGCGGAAAATATGGTGCAAAAGCACATCAACCGTTTCGGCTTCACTGCGCAAGCCCATCTCGATCTTGCCCAGAAACTCACCGAAGGCCGGGAGCGATTCGACCGCGTCATTCTCGACAAGAAAATCGAGAGTCGTGAGCGTTACATGAAAATGCTGCCGCGCTTGTGCAAGCAGGTCGAAAAATTAGGCGGCACGATCACGCAGAATTACGGGAAGCTCTCAAGCAATTCTTCCAAAAAGGACAGCAAGCGGTTGAAAGCGTTTCTGCGAACGCTGTCTTCTTTGCAACGGCTTTATCCGAAATTCTATTTCAAGCAAAAGGTCACCGAGGAGTTCGTTCATCTGGCCGATGAGCATTATCAAACGCTCGTGAGTGTTCAGGGCGAATTGGCGAAGCATCGCCGCAGTGCAGGTGCGCGTTCACCGGCCGGGATCAAATCGCGCGATTTGGAGAAATCGCTCTGGCTTTCGCTCGATGAGTACGCGGAGCAATACCAGTCCCTGAAAAACTGGCTCCGGAAAGCGCTCAAGGCCAAGACCGAGATGGTCGAGGCGAACCTTCGACTCGTCATTTCCATTGCCAAAAAATATACCAACCGCGGTTTGTCATTTCTGGATTTGATCCAGGAAGGAAACATGGGGTTGATGAAGGCGGTGGAAAAATTCGAATACCGTCGGGGATATAAATTTTCGACCTACGCCACGTGGTGGATTCGCCAGGCCATCACGCGCTCAATCGCCGATCAGGCCCGCACGATTCGCATTCCCGTGCACATGATCGAGACGATCAACAAGTTGATGCGGGTGCAGAAACAATTGGTCCAGGAGTACGGCCGGGAGCCGACGCCTGAGGAAGTGGCCGAGGAAATTTTGTTGCCAGTGGATCGCGTCCGGGCGGTTTTGAAGATGGCGCAGCAACCGATCTCGCTTCAGTCGCCTGTGGGTGAAAGCGAGGAGACAAATTTTGGCGATTTCATCGAAGACAAAGGCGCTGAAAACCCCTGCGACATGACCGCGATTGTGTTGTTAAAGGAGAAGATCAAGGACGTGCTTGAAACCCTGACTGAACGGGAACGTCAGGTTCTGGAGCAACGCTTCGGATTGGTGGACGGATACAGCCGCACTCTGGAGGAAGTCGGCCGCCAATTTCGAGTGACCCGCGAGCGTATTCGCCAAATCGAGGCAAAAGCCTTGCGGAAGATGCGCCATCCTACCCGTATTCGTCAGTTGGAAGGGTTTTTGGAAGCGCCCGAAGCGTAAGACGTTGTCGGACGCACAGCGGCCGCAACTTTCGGGACTCGATTTTGTTCAATTCGCGAAGGAAATGAAACGCGAAGACGACCAACAACTATGGGATCTCCTGGGCCGGGCTGAGCCCAGCCAGCTTTCGCCTTTTTTCGCACGCAATGTTGTGCGGAGAATTCAGGAGCGCCCGGCCCGCTTCGAATGGCTCCGCAGTTGGCTTAGTCCGCGGAGACTTGTTCCAGCGACGGGCGTGGCGAT
>Ga0209527_1000293_pt1 | contig 11462 bp, 11 predicted proteins | sample JacPinW_OM2H0_M2_FD_187968 | JGI IMG/M metagenome (GOLD analysis project Ga0209527, IMG submission 187968) | Forest soil microbial communities from Algoma, Ontario, Canada - Jack Pine, Ontario site 1_JW_OM2H0_M2 (SPAdes) (version 2) | ecosystem: Environmental > Terrestrial > Soil > Boreal... | reverse complement strand
GGGAGTCTCTCGCGCACGCGCCATCACACGCGAGAATGCGCCAGTGACAAAGTTTCTTTATCCGAAATTCGGCGGAATCGCACTCGGCATCAAGCCCGCCGACTTGCTGGCCGCTTAACGTTTCGCGGCAAGCGAATAGGCGGGGGATAACGGACGTTGAAAATCAACACCGCCGCTCCGGCGTCGGCGAAAATGTGGCTGGGGGCGGAATCGAACCGCCGACACGTGGATTTTCAGTCCACTGCTCTGCCAACTGAGCTACCCAGCCGCGAAGATGCTCACTTAAGCAGAAAACGCCCAACGCTCAACGTCCAACATCTAATATCGAATTCAGAATTTTCGCGGCAATTCCATCGCGCGTCGTAACAATTTCAAATAATGGTCTCGCGAAATCTCAACCGCGCCGAACTGTTGCAGATGCGACGTGACCCATTGCGTGTCGAGCAGCACAAATTTCTTCTCGCACAAACGTTCGACCAAAGCGACCAGCGCCACCTTCGAGGCATCGGTCACGCGATGAAACATCGATTCGCCAAAAAACGCGCCGCCAATGGCGACACCGTAAAGCCCCCCGGCAAGTTTGTTTTTGCTCCAGGCTTCGACTGAATGTGCGTAGCCAAGTTCGTGCAAGCCCTCGTAGCTCTCGATGATCTCGCGATTGATCCAGGTGTCCGTCCGTTTGGCGCACGCTCGAATCACATCACCAAAGCGATTGTCGATCTTGATCTCGAAGATTTTTTTCCGGGCGACGCGTTGCAACGCATGAGGGACGTGAAAATTCTCCAGCGGAATGATCGCGCGCGGATCGGGCGAAAACCAGGCGATCGAATCGTCTTCCATCGCCATTGGGAAAACGCCAAGCCGATAGCCCTGCAGTAAAAGCTCCGAATCGATCATCTGGAGCAGAAATCCTAGACAGGATTTACAGGATGGACAGGATTTCCCAGAAGAGGTTCTGGTTCTAATTCAGTAAATTCTGTTAATCCTGTCTATTTGCTTTTGATGACTACGTTCCTAAAATGAGCAGATGAGGCCCTTATCGATCCTATTCGCGGTCGGATTAGCAATCCTCGCGGGCGGTTGCGCCGATCCGCTCGAACAACGAAGTGGTGGAGACGTTCAATCGCAATTGGAGCGCGGCGTTACCGGTCAAGGCCGGATCGGCCCCGAGCAACGCGAAGCTGGCGACCCAGCCGTCGAACACGGCGTTCCCCAAACGCATCCGTAGCGAATGAAAACGGCCGCACCCCCGAAACATTCAAAGATTCTTATCCTCGATTTCGGCTCGCAATACACCCAGGTCATCGCCCGCCGCGTGCGGGAACTCCAGGTCTATTCCGAAGTTGTTCCGTTCAATATTTCCGCGGGCCAAATCAAAAAACTGAGCCCGAACGGAATCATTCTTTCCGGCGGCCCGGCCAGCGTTTACGACAAAGGCGCGCCGCAAATTGATCCGGAGATCTTTTCGTTGGGCATTCCGGTTCTTGGAATTTGTTATGGATTGATGCAGATGGCGCATCATCTCGGCGGCAAGGTCGTCTTCACCGGACGGCGCGAGTACGGCGCTGGAATGTTGAACATCACCAACGGTTCGCAGTTGTTCGACGGGCTCGGCAATCAACTCGATGTCTGGAACAGTCACGGCGATGAAGTGACCGCATTGCCGAAAGGTTTTCTCACCGCCGGGCGGACGGAGAGTTCCGATTTTGCCGCGGTCGAAGATCGACAACGCAAGCTTTACGGATTGCAATTTCATCCCGAAGTCGCGCACACGCCGCGCGGCAAAGAGATCCTGCAAAACTTCGTCTATCACATTTGCCAGTGCGCGATGGATTGGACGATGGGCTCGTTCATTGAAGAAGCGTGCGAGCGTGTCCGCCAGCAGGTCGGCGACGAAAAAGTGGTGCTCGGTTTAAGTGGCGGCGTCGACTCATCGGTTACGGCCGCGCTGCTCCACAAAGCGATCGGCGACCAACTCACCTGCATTTTTGTGAACAACGGCCTGTTGCGCGCGCGCGAGGAAGAAATTGTTCAGCGCGTGTTCGGCGAGAATTTTCATGTTCGCTTGAAATATGTCGACGCGACCGAGCGTTTCCTGACCGCGCTCAAAGGCGTGACCGATCCCGAGCAGAAAAGAAAAATCATCGGGAACGAGTTCATCGCCGTGTTTCAACACGCGACTGAAGAATTGCTCGCGGAAGATCGACGAAACAAGACGCGCAAACACGGCGGTTATAAATTCCTCGCGCAGGGAACGCTCTACCCGGACGTGATCGAGAGCGTTTCGATCGCCGGCAATCCGGCGGCCGTGATCAAGAGTCATCACAATGTCGGCGGGTTGCCCGAGAAAATGCACTTCGAGCTGGTCGAACCCGTTCGGCAGCTGTTCAAAGACGAAGTCCGCCAGGTTGGATTGCAGCTCGGTTTGCCGAAAGAAATTGTCTATCGCCAACCCTTCCCCGGTCCCGGACTCGCCGTCCGCATCCTCGGCGACGTCACGCCCGAGCGATTGTCGATCTTGCGCGACGCGGACAAGATCGTGCAGAGCGAAATGGAAGCGAGCGACTGGTATTATCGCGTCTGGCAATCGTTCGCTGTGCTTTTGCCGGTGCGCTCGGTCGGCGTGATGGGCGATCAGCGCACCTACGAAAACACGATCGTGCTGCGCATTGTCGAAAGTCAGGACGGCATGACCGCCGACTGGGTCCGGCTTCCTTACGAATTGCTCGCCCGCATTTCCTCGCGGATCAGCAACGAAGTCAAAGGCGTCAATCGCGTCTGCTTCGACATTTCGAGCAAACCGCCAAGCACGATCGAGTGGGAATAACGCAATTTTAGATTGCCGATTGTCGATTTTCGATTGGTAATCGCAGGTGATGAACGCGGAGCAGCGTCGCCTCGAGGAAAATAAAGCGTCGGAAGAGCCTTGGCATTTTTGGGGGCCGTATCTGGCCGAGCGCGCATGGGGCACGGTCCGCGAGGATTACAGCGCGAACGGCGACGCCTGGAATTATTTTCCGCACGATCACGCGCGGTCGCGCGCTTATCGCTGGAACGAGGATGGCATCGGCGGAATTTGCGATTACAAAGGACGGCTCTGTTTCGCGTTCGCGTTTTGGAACGAACGCGATCCGTTTTTGAAGGAACGCATCTTCGGCGTGAGCGGCCCGGAGGGAAATCACGGCGAAGACGTGAAGGAACTCTATTGGTACATCGACAGCACGCCGTCGCACAGTTTCATGCGGATGATTTATCGGTATCCGCAATCACCTTTTCCCTATGAAGAGCTGGTTGCGCAAAGCGGCGCCCGCTCAAAGATGGAAGGCGAGTTTGAGATTTGGAACACAAACGCCTTCGCCGAGAACCGCTATTTCGACATCGAGGTTGAGTACGCCAAGGCGGACGCACACGACATTTTGATTCGGGTCAGCGCGAAAAACTGCGGTCCTGAAGCAGCGCCGCTGCATTTGCTTCCGACGATTTGGTTTCGTAACACCTGGAGCTGGGACCGGGCCCAACCCAAACCGACGCTCCGCAAAACCGCCGAGCAGGGCCACGCAGCTGTAATCACGGCGACTCATCCTGCGCTCGGTGATTACGATTTATTCTGCGACTCAGTCGACGATCTCTTCTTCACCGAAAACGAAAGCAATTCGCAGCGGCTATGGGGCGTTCCGAATTCAACCCCATTCGTGAAAGATTCGATCAACGACCGCATCGTGGGCGGCAAGATCGACATGGTTAATTCGGCGGAATTCGGGACGAAAGCGGCCGCACATTACAAATTCAACATTCCGGCAAACGAAACAATTTCGATCCGGCTGCGGTTAACTCGGGCTGATGACCCGCCGTCGGCGACTGCCAGTGCGACTCGAACCCACGGCGTAACAACCAAGAAAAAGAGCGATGAGCCATTCGATGATTTCGAAGAGATCTTTACGAAACGACGGGCCGAAGCCGACGAATTCTATGCCTCACTCGTGCCGTCGTCGTTAACTGAAGAACATCGTGCGATTCAACGGCAGGCATTCGCCGGGCTGATTTGGAACAAACAATTCTACCATTACATCGTCGACCAATGGCTCGACGGCGATCCCGACCAACCGCCGCCGCCTGACGAACGGCTGCACGGCCGCAACGCCGGCTGGCGTCATCTTTATAACGAGCGCGTCATGTCGATGCCGGACAAATGGGAATTTCCCTGGTACGCATCGTGGGACCTGGCCTTCCACTGTCTTCCGCTCGCTCTGGTCGACGTTCAGTTCGCAAAAGCGCAACTCGATCTCATCGTGCGCGAATGGTACCAGCACCCGAACGGCAAGATCCCGGCCTACGAGTGGAATTTCGACGACGTTAATCCGCCGGTGTTGGCCTGGGCAGCGTGGCGCGTTTATCAAATCGAGCGCAAACAAACCGGAAAGGGCGACCGCGCATTTCTGGAAACGATTTTTCATAAAATGCTGATCGCCTTCACGTGGTGGGTGAACAGCAAGGACTCCGAGGGGAAAAATATTTTCCAGGGCGGCTTTCTCGGTCTCGACAACATCGGGGTATTCGATCGCAACGCGGTTTTTCACGATGGCACCCATCTCGAGCAGAGCGACGGCACCAGCTGGATGGGAATGTTCTCGCTGAACTTGATGCGGATTGCGATCGAGCTCGCGCGAGAAAATCACGTTTACGAAAATATCGCGACCAAATTTTTCGAGCACTTCCTCAGCATCGCCGCGGCGATGAACAAACTCTGCGGCAAAGGCGTCGGTTTATGGGACGAGCAGGACGAATTCTACTACGACGTCCTGCATACGCCCGGCGGACGAAATCTTCCGTTACGGGTGCGTTCGCTCGTCGGTCTGATGCCGCTGCTCGCTGTTGAAACGATTCAATGGCAGCTGATCGAAGCGCTGCCCGGATTCAAATCGCGGCTTGAGTGGTATCTCCAATATCGCCCCGATCTGGCGACCTTGGTTTCGCGCTGGCAGGAACCGGGCATGAAGGAACTCCGCCTCGTCGCGCTCACCCGTGGGCATCGCATGAAATGTTTGCTCAGACGAATGCTCGATCCGGAAGAGTTCCTGAGCGACTACGGAGTTCGTTCCCTCAGCAAATTTCATCAGGCGCATCCCTATTCGATTACCGTGCGCGGCGAAGAAAAAATCGTGACCTACGAACCGGCGGAATCGCAGACCGGCATTTTCGGCGGCAACTCAAACTGGCGCGGGCCGGTCTGGTTTCCGATCAATTACCTCTTAATTGAATCGCTCCAGCAGTTTCATCATTACTACGGCGACGATTTCAAAGTGGAATGCCCGACCGGCTCCGGGCAGTTCATGCATCTCAAAGAAGTCGCGAACGAACTTTCGAATCGGTTGATCAAAATTTGGCGGCGCGACGAGAAAGGCGAATGCGCGTTTGCACGCGCATCAGATAAATCTGTCGCCGATGCAGCCAGCGTCACAAATGCCAGTCCGGCTCGGACTCGTTACCTCTTCCACGAATATTTTCACGGCGACATCGGCGCCGGTCTTGGCGCGTCGCATCAAACCGGGTGGACCGGCCTCGTCGCGAAATTGATTCAACAACAAGGCGAGTTCGGCACGATCCGCTAAGCCACTGATTACTCGCTCTGGCGCGGTCGCCGCATGATGTGGATGGCGAGGATGCGGCTTTGGTGACGCGCGAGTAGATAATCGATGAAATCGCCGATGATCGAGTTCGGTTTGTTCCCGAGCTTAGTCACGACGCGACAAATGAGCGTGTTGCTCCGGCCGTGCCATTCCAGATTGATCGCGCCATGAACATCTCGCGCGCTATGGATTTTCGCCCAGCCATGCGGGCGCCCCGGTTGTTTCGACCAGGCTTTGATAAAACCAAATTTTTTCTCCAACTGCGGATCTCGCGTGATCTGGCTGCGCAACGATCCGCGCCCTGTCGCGATCACTTGGATCACGGTCTGCATCGCTCGCTCACGCTAAGCAAATCGGACTAACGAGCGAAAATTCAAACGAAAATTGCAGCCGCATCACTGTCCGAAGTCGTCCGCCAAACACGCTAAACAACGCCAAAAAAGAATTTCGACCAGACTTTAGTGTTCTTTGGCGTCTTTAGCGGACTCAATCTCTTCCTCGAACGACTGAAACATGACGTAAACATCGACATACCCTTTTTGCGGATGACGAAACGCCCCCGGCAACGTGCCGACGATTTTCATTCCGAGCGTTTGCCAAAGTTTCACCGCGGATTCATTCGTTGTGACCACGAAATTGAATTGCATCGCGCGAAAACCGAGACGGCGGGCTTCCTTCAAGCAATGCTCACCCATCGCGCGACCGATCCCCTGCCCGCGCGCAATCGCGGGCACCATAAAAGCCGCGTTGGCCACATGCGCGCCGCCTCCCGATTGGTTGGGGTGCAACGTGTAAATGCCGGCGATCTGTCTATCTTGTTCAGCAACATAAGCGCGCGCACCAGTTTGAAACCAGTAAGCAAACGCCTCCTCGCGGGACATTTCCGGATCGATCGGATAGGTGTCGCCCGCCGAGACCACTTCGTGGAAAATCTTCCAGATCGCATCGCGATCCGAATTCGTCGCCGGGCGAATGTTGAGCACGCGCTACTTTAGCGTCGTTTGAAATACTGCACCGCCTTTTCGTGCTTCTTGGCGGCAGCTTTGGTTTTGAACGTGCCGAGATTTCGGCGTTTCCCGGTCTTCGGGTTTTTCTTTCGCGAATACAAACGGTAACCGGATCTGAGCTTTCGAATCATGTGGATGCCTTGGCGGTGTTGTGAAACCAAAGCACAAGAAGGCCGGCGAGAATGCTGAGATCGATTGCAAGGTGTTGTGGGAAACTCCAGTGCTGGCTGGCATGACCGAAACAGCCGCAGGTTATATCGAGGCCGCGCATTTTCGCGGCGATGGTCGCACCAATAAAAACCGCGATTAGCGCGGTTAGGGTCGACAATCCTCCGCGATAGAAAAAGCGGAAGATGACCGCGAGGCCGCACAAGATTTCCAGCCACGGCAAATAAAATGCCAACCGGACGCTGACGAACCACGGCAGCGTTTTGTAATTGTCGATGTCGTTCGCGAACTGGACTGGGTCGAGCCCCTTAATTGCGCCGGCATAAATGAAAATTCCGCCGACGATAAGATCAACAATGCGCCAGACGTACTTCATTTCCCGGATTTGAGCCATTCTTCCCAGCCGCCCTGGAGAACGAAAACGTCTTTGAGCTGCGCTTCATCGCGCAATCGTTTCGCGACGTCCCGGGCGGCGTTGCAACTCGCCGCGCTGCAATAAACAACGACCTTTTTTCCAGGCGACCAATTTGGAAGAAATTGCGGGAGCAATTCGTTCCAATGATCTTCATTCAACGAAAATGCGCCTGGAACATGATCGCGCGCAAACTCTTCGTCCGGCCGAGCGTCCACCCAAATCGCGCCATCGCCCCACGCCCGTGCTTGATCGACAGTGACTAATTCCGAAGCCGGAATCGGCGATTGCCAGGAAATTTTGTCGCGAAAATAAATCGCCTCGCCGATCGCCGGGACACAAGCGAGCGCGATAAGGAGCAGTCCTTCTCGAACTGCGCGCAATTTCACCGGTCAGTGTTCCACGCCGCCGGCCGGTGACGCCGACGGAATTGCCGCCGGTGTACCAACTTTTATTGCCGGCGCGTTTGGAACATTTGGCCTTAACGCCGGCGGAGCACCGGGCGGATTCGTGATCTGCACGTTCACGGAAAACGATTTCGGCGCATCTTTCGGGTAGTCAGATTGAACCACCAACGCCGTTCCCATCGGATGGCTTGTGTCCTTCGGCATGACTTCAATCGTCCATTCTCCGGACGTCCTTCCCGGTTCGACCTTCGATTCAAAGTTCGGACTGTTCGATTTCACGGTGATGTTTTTCGCGGGAAAATCTTTGGCGGCTTTGACCCAGATCTTTTTTGGCTTCGGCTCTTCGCCACTCTGCCAATAAACAAATGCCGGCTTGACCTCCATGGCCTGGGCAATGGTTGCCTTCAATGTAAGAACGGTGGTGGCCTGGGACGGATTCGGATCGTCCGTTTGCACGTTAACCGTCTTCATTTGCTGACCGGTGCGATCGCCAATGTTGAACGTCGCAACGATTTCGCCCTTCTCGCCCGGATTCACGACTTCCTTTTGGCTCTGCGTTGTGGTGCAACCGCACGAGGCCTTGACCGATTTAAAATGCACCGGAGTCGTGCCGGTGTTCTGATATTTGAAATGCGCGACTGCGGTCTTGTCGCCCAGGGCCGGATGCAGATCGATGACGTTCTGCTCCCATTTCAATTCAGCGCGCGCGGCGACGCAGAGAAGGATCGATAATGTGAAAGTCAGTATGCGAGTTTTCATTTTTTCGAATAGAAGCGCTCAATATAATCGGCCACGGCATCTCGCCAAGAGCGAGGTGTGACGCCCGTCAGCTTGGCATATTTCGCAGGAGAGAGGACCGAATAAACCGGGCGGCGCGCGATCCAGTTTTTCATGTCGGCGAGTTTCAATGCGCCGACCTTTTTCGCGCTCAATTGGATGCCTGAGGAGATGCAACAATCAAGACCGTGCTGCGCGTACTCCTGCCAACTGCATTCGCCCGAGTTGGAAAAGTGCAAAATCCCTCCGGGAACATCGACATCGAAAAAGCGGGGCAGGGCCTCAGCAATGTCATGCGTGTAGGTGGGGGTGGAGAATTTGTCCGAGACGGCATCCAGGTAGTCCTGTTCGCGGGCACGCTTTATCATCGCGTCGACAAAACTCGGCCGGTCGGGTCCAAACACCCACGAGACGCGCACGATCAGATGTCGATCTTGCGTTTGTAGAACGAGCTTTTCGCCTGTCCTCTTGGATTCGCCGTAAACACTGATCGGCTTGGCGACGTCAGTTTCGGTGTAGGGTTCGCGCTTCTCGCCGTCGAAAACGTAATCGGTGCTGAAGTGAATGAGCCGCGCCTGCTTGTCCCGGCAAATTCGCGCCAATAATTGCGGCGCTTCCGCATTGATTGCGAACGCCTGGTCGATTTCTTTTTCGCAAAGATCCACATTCGTAAACGCGGCGCAGTTGATAAGCAGGTCGAACTCAAGTGGCGAAAGTTTGTCGCGGATGTGCTCCGGTTTCGCGAGATCGAGCTGCGCGTGATCGAAAGCAACAACCTCGAATTTTTCCCGATACTCACGCGTGAGCGCAGAGCCGAGACGGCCGCCTGCGCCCAAGATTATAATTCGCATCGCTCAGTAACGTCCGGCGCGCTCGAGCAGCGGTTGCCACCACGCCTGATTGTCGATGTACCACTGGATCGTCGTTTCCAAGCCTTTCTTGAAATCGTGGCGCGGCTTCCATTCCAATTCCTTTTGCGCGAATGACGAATCGATGGCGTAACGCCGATCGTGTCCGAGTCGATCCTTGACGAAGGAAATCAGACTTTCCGGTTTGCCTAACTGCTTCAAAATCATTTTCACCAAATCGAGGTTCGCCATCTCAGCGCCGCCGCCGAAATTGTAAACGACGCCCGGTTTCCCCTCGAACAGCGCGGCGACAACACCGGCGCAATGGTCCTGAACGTGGATCCAGTCGCGCACATTCATTCCGTCGCCGTAAACCGGCAGCGGCTCATCGCGCAACGCTTTGATGATCATGAGCGGAATCAATTTTTCCGGAAATTGGTAGGGCCCGTAATTGTTCGAGCAGCGAGTGACGATAACTTCCTGGCCGTAGGTTTTGTGATGGGCGAGCGCGAGAAGATCGGCGGCGGCTTTGCTTGAAGAATAAGGTGAGCTCGGATCGAGCGGAGATTTTTCGCTAAACTTTCCGGTTTTCCCTAACGAACCGTAAACCTCGTCGGTGGAGATTTGCACGAAACGCTGGACTCCGTGTTTTCTAGCGGAATTGAGCAGCACGCTTGTGCCGATGACATTGGTGTGAATGAAATTCTCGGGCGAATTGATGCTGCGATCGACATGCGATTCGGCGGCAAAATTGACCACCGCAAAAAACTGGTGCTCGAGCATGAGCGCGTCGATCGCGTCGGTGTTGGCAATGTCGGCTTTGAAAAATTCATAACGTTCGCCATGTTCTTCGACCACGCCATCAAGATTGGCCAGGTTGCCCGCGTATGTGAGCGCGTCCACATTTGTGACCGAGGCCGGCTTGTAATGTTGCAGAATATAGCGAATAAAATTGCTCCCGATGAAGCCGCAGCCGCCGGTCACGAGAATTCGCACAGCAAGAGCTAGCAGCGCCCAAGCCGGCGCGCTAGCGGATTTTCCGCTCCTCGGCGATTACATCGAGACTTGGAAAAACGCGCTCGCCGAAAGCGAATGGATGCCGTGGCTCATCATCGGTCTCGCCGCGTTCCTGCGATTCTTTTTGCTCGGAATGAAGCCGCCACACTTCGACGAAGGCATCAACGGCTGGTTTGTCGATCAAATGGTCAAGAACGGTTTCTACAAATACGACCCGACCAATTACCACGGTCCACTTCATTTTTACGTGCTTTTCCTTTCGCAGACATTGTTTGGCCGCAATCTTTGGGCGCTGCGATTGCCGGTGGTGCTCGTCAGCATCAGTTGCGTTTGGTTGACGTTAAAATTCGAACCGTTCGTTGGGCGAACCGTCAGCCGGCTCGCGGCATTGGCGATGGCGGTCTCGCCCGGTTTTGTTTTTTACGGGCGCTACTCCATTCACGAAGTCTGGCTGCTGCTTTTCACGATGCTGTTTTTCTACGGCCTGTTCGGGGTCTGGAAATTTGGCACCGCGAATTATCTCTGGTGCGCCGGCATGGGCGTGACCGGAATGATTCTCTCGAAGGAAACCTACATACTTCACATCGGTTGCGCCGTGATCGCGGCGGGCGTCTGTTACATTTCAAATTATCTCAGCAAGCTCGAAGATAGCCGACCGGCAACGCAAACCTGGAATTATGTCGATCTTGCCGTCGTCGTCGGGACCGGCGTCTGTCTGATCGTCTTCTTTTATTCCGGTACCTTCTTTCACTGGAGCGGAGTGAAAGGGCTTTATCAGGCCTATCTGCCGTGGTTCAAAACCGGCAGCGAAGGCCACGGGCACGAAAAACCGTGGTATTACTGGTTGAGATTGATCGCGCGCTACGAATGGCCGGCGCTGGCTGGACTCATTCTTTGTTTGTTCAGCATTCGCTTCAAACAAATGGCGTTGCGTTATCTCGCCATCTACGGCGTGGGAACCGTCATGGCCTACAGCATCGTCAAATATAAGACGCCGTGGTGCATTATCAGTTTCGTCTGGCCGTTTCTGTTTTCGTTTGGCGCCATGGTTACGACGGCGCCGTTGCGATTTCCGGCAGCAACCTATCGGTGGATCGCACTCATACTTTTCGGCTTTCTCGCCTACGCATTTTACTACGCAGAAACGAGCAAGTTTGAAGATGTCTGGCCTTACGTACTGATCCTCGGAACTGGTTTGC
>Ga0209527_1000292_pt1 | contig 11478 bp, 8 predicted proteins | sample JacPinW_OM2H0_M2_FD_187968 | JGI IMG/M metagenome (GOLD analysis project Ga0209527, IMG submission 187968) | Forest soil microbial communities from Algoma, Ontario, Canada - Jack Pine, Ontario site 1_JW_OM2H0_M2 (SPAdes) (version 2) | ecosystem: Environmental > Terrestrial > Soil > Boreal... | reverse complement strand
GAAGCGGATGACGTTGTTGAACGTCCCGCAGGACAAGACGATTACGCCGGCCTCGTGCGCCCGCGTGCACAGCGTGCGGGTCAGCACCGGATCCGGCTCGGCCGTCCCGGATTTGACCAGCTCCATTGCGATCATCGCGCCGCGGCCACGCACGTCGCCGATCCGGTCGTCCTCGGCTTGCATCCGGCCGAGGATGTCCTTCATCACCTGCTCGATCTGTGTTGCGCGCGCCAGGAGCCCGTCGGCCTCGATGGTCTCGATGGTGGCCAGCGCCGCCGCGCATGCGATCGGGTTGCCGCCGTAGGTGCCGCCCAACCCGCTGATGTGCGGTGCATCCATGATTTCGGCTCGCCCGGTGACGCCGGACAGCGGCAGCCCGTCGGCGATGCCTTTCGCGGTGACGATCAGGTCCGGCTCGACGCCTTCGTGCTCGCAGGCGAACATCTTGCCCGTCCTCGCGAAGCCCGTCTGAACCTCGTCGGCGACGAACACCACGTTGTTGTCGCGGCACCAGTCCAGCAGGGTGGCCAGGAAGCCCTCGGCGGGGACGATGAAGCCGCCCTCGCCCTGGATCGGCTCGATGACGACGGCGGCCAGGTTGTCCGCACCTATCTCCTTCTCAATCATCGTGATCGCCCTGGCGGCGGCCAGCTCACCGTCGGTGGCCATCTCCTTGCTGAGCAGCCCGTCGCGGTACGGATACGACAGGGGAGCGCGGTAGACCTCGGGTGCGAACGGGCCGAAACCGCTCTTGTAGGGCATCGACTTTGCGGTCAGCGCCATCGTCAGGTTGGTTCGACCGTGGTAGGCGTGATCGAACGCGACGACCGCGGTCTTGTGGGTGAACATGCGGGCGGCCTTGACCGCGTTCTCCACCGCCTCGGCGCCGGAGTTGAACAACGCGGAACGCTTCTCACCTGTACCGGGGGTGAGCCGGTTGAGCTGCTCGGCCACCGCCACATACCCCTCGTATGGCGTGATCATGAAACAGGTGTGGGTGAACTCGGCGACCTGTTTGCTGACCGCGTCGACAACGCGAGGTGCGGCATTGCCGATCGTGGTCACCGCGATCCCGGAGCCCAAGTCGATCAACCGGTTGCCGTCGACATCCTCGACGATGCCGCCGCCGGCCCGCGCGACATAGACCGGCATCGTGGTGCCGACCCCGCGCGGCACGGCCGCGGCCTTGCGAGCGATCAGTTCCCGCGACGTGGGACCGGGGATTTCGGTGACGAGCCTGCGGCTCTGTTCGAGGATGGTCAATGGCTCTCCTCAGGGCGCCCTCCTGCGGTCGAGCCTAGTGTGAATCGGCCTTCCCGCCAGGCCCGGGGCCTGCGAAAAACCGCCACCGACTCGGTGGTAATAAACCCGATCACGGGAAACGGACTGACGTGCTGCGCGGACGCCGCCGGGCCAGATGGCACACTGGTCAGTTGCGAGGCCCTCCGGACGGCCGCGGGGCTCAACTACCTGCACTACACGAAAGAAACGTGCCTTCATGCAACAGCTGATCGTCTTCCTGCCGCTGCTCGTCATCTTGGGCGGGTTCATGTTCATCGCATCGCGACGCCAGAAGCGCGCGATGCAGGCCACCATCGACCTGCACGAGTCGCTGCAGGTCGGCGATCGGGTGCACACCACCTCGGGCCTGCAGGCCACCATCGCCGGCATCACCGATGACACGGTCGACCTCGAGATCGCGCCCGGCGTTGTCACCACCTGGATGAAGTTGGCGATCCGCGATCGCATCGAGCCGGATCTCGAGGATGACGACGAGAGCCACGAGGTCACCGAAACAGATGCGGCTGCCGAACCGGGCCGAATCACCAACGACTGAGAGCACCCCGGCAGCACGTACGCTCTGCCGGGGTAGACGAATCGAGCGCGAGGAGAACTGAGGACCGTGGCATCGTCGTCGCCGCCGGTGCGCCCTGCCCGGTACCTATCGGTGTTCCTGATTCTTTTGATCGGCCTGTACCTGCTGGTGTTCCTCACCGGCAACAAGAAGGCCCAGCCGAAGCTCGGCATCGACCTTCAGGGCGGCACCAGGGTGACGTTGACGGCGCGCACCCCCGATGGTTCCCGGCCCACCCGCGAGGCGCTAAACCAGGCACAGCAGATCATCAGTGCCCGCGTCAACGGTCTCGGTGTGTCGGGCTCGGAGGTCGTCATCGACGGCGACAACCTGGTCATCACCGTCCCGGGTAGCGACAGCAACGAGGCGCGCAACCTCGGGCAGACCGCCCGGCTGTTCATCCGGCCGGTGGTCGATGTCGTGCCGGTTCCTCAGCAAGGGGAGCAGCCACCGGGCGCGATGCCGGGGTTGCCGCCGGGTGCGGTACCGGGGATGCCGCCGGGTGCGGTACCCGGGGCGGAGCCAGGCGCGCTGCCTGCCGAAGAGCCGGGGCCCGGGCCCGCCTCGCCGGAACAACCCGCCTCGCCGCAACAACCCGCGCCACAGCCGAGGCCCTACCCCGAGGATCCGCCGCCTTCGCCGACTCCAGCACCGCCAGCGCCAACGCCTGCTCCAGCGCCCGCTCCCGCTCCCTCGTCTGGTCCCGCTCCTGCTCCGGGCCAACCACTTCCCCCGGCGCCGGACCCGCGAAAAGACCTGGCGGACAGCATCGCGTTCCAGAAGGCGCTGCGGCAGAATCCGGCGCTCGCCCAGGTGGCGATCAGTGTGCTGATGGAGTCGCGGTGCCAGGGCTCTGACCCGCTGGCCGGCAATGACGACCCCCAGCAGCCGCTTGTGACGTGCTCGAGCGACCACACCCAGATCTACCTGTTGGACAAGTCGATCATCAGCGGTGATCAAATCGACAGCGCCAGTGCCGGTTTCGATCAACAGCACAGCCAGTGGGTGGTGAACCTGAAGTTCAAGTCCGCCGCGGCCAACACCTGGGCGGACTACACCGCCGCCCATGTCGGCACCCAGACCGCGTTCGTGCTCGACTCGCAGGTGGTGAGCGCGCCCGCCATCAGGGAGGCGATCCCCGGCGGCAACACGCAAGTCACCGGCAACTTCACCGGCGCCAAGGCGCGCGACCTGGCCAACGTGCTGAAGTACGGATCGCTGCCGCTGTCGTTCGAGTCGTCTGAGGCCGAAACCGTCTCCGCCACACTGGGTTTGACGTCGCTGAAGGCCGGGTTGATCGCCGGCGCGATCGGCCTCGCAATTGTGCTCTTGTACTCACTGCTCTACTACCGCGCGCTCGGGCTGCTCACCGCTCTGTCGTTGGTGGCATCCGGCGCCGCGGTGTACGCGATCCTGATCTTGTTGGGCCGCTACATCAATTACACGCTCGACTTGGCCGGTATCGCCGGCCTCATCATCGGCATCGGCACCACGGCGGACTCCTTCGTTGTGTTCTTCGAACGCATCAAAGATGAGATCCGCGAGGGTCGTTCGTTCCGATCCGCGGTGCCGCGCGGTTGGGTGCGGGCGCGAAGGACGATCCTGTCGGGCAACTCGGTCAGCCTCCTGGCCGCCGCAGTGCTGTACTTCCTGGCGATCGGTGAGGTGAAGGGCTTCGCGTTCACGCTCGGTTTGACCACGATCCTCGACACCGTAGTGGTGTTCCTGGTGACTTGGCCGCTGGTATACCTGGCATCGAAGTCGACGCTGCTGTCAAAGCCGGCGTTCAACGGGCTCGGTGCCGTTCAGCAGATCGCCCGGGAACGCCGTGCGGCGTCGTACGCGACGGAACAGAGGTAGGCGATGGCTTCCCACGACAAGAAGACCCGCGGCGAAGCAGGCTTCATCTACTCCGCCGCCGACAGTCCCGAGTCGGGCGCGGTCGAGGAGGGCGTGGACGCGCCGCGGCACAACTTTTTCACCCGGCTCTACGCCGGCACCGGGGCGTTCGACATCATCGGCAAGCGCCGACTGTGGTTCGCGATCAGCGGCGCGATCATCGTGATCGCGATCGCCTCCATCGCGATTCGCGGGTTCACGCTCGGCATCGACTTCCAGGGCGGCACCAAGGTGTCGTTCCCTCGGGGCAGCGCCACGGTCCAGCAGGTCGACGCCGTGTTCCACAAGGCCCTGGGCCATGACCCGGAGCAGGTGGTCGTCGTCGGCAACGGCGCCTCAGCCACCGTGCAGATCCGCTCGGAGGCGCTGTCCAATGACCAGACCGCGAAGCTGAAGGACGCGCTGTTCAACGAGTTCCACCCGGTGGGCCTTGACGGCAAGCCCAGCCAGCAGGCCATCAGCGACTCGGCGGTGTCGTCGACGTGGGGCGCGCAGATCACCAAAAAGGCAGTGATTGCGCTGGTGGTGTTCCTGGTGCTTGTCAGCCTCTACATCACCATCCGCTACGAGCGGTACATGGCGCTGTCGGCGTTGGCGGCGCTGGGCTTCGTCCTGACCACGACGGCGGGGGTGTACTCGCTCGTCGGCTTCGAGGTCAGTCCCGCGACGGTGATCGGGCTGCTGACCATCCTGGGCTTCTCGCTCTACGACGCGGTGATCGTGTTCGACAAGGTCGAGGAGAACACCCGCGGCTTCCAGCACACCACCCGGCGCACCTTCGCCGAGCAGGCCAACCTGGCGATCAACCAGACGCTGATGCGCTCGTTCAACACCAGCCTGATTTCCGTGGTCCCGATCCTGTCGCTGATCGTGGTGGCCGTGTGGTTGCTCGGCGTCGGCACGCTGAAGGACCTCGCCGTGGTGATGCTGGTCGGCATCATCGTCGGCGCGTACGCGTCGATCTTTCTCGCCACACCGCTGCTGGTGACCCTGAGGGAGCGCACCGACCTCGTCCGTACCCACACGCGCCGGGTGGTGCGCCGCCGAGACGGGGCCACCGCGGTCGACGCCACCGACACCGCGTCGTCATCCGACGACCGGGCGACCAGCGAGGAACCCGTCGCGGCACTGGCCGGCAAGCCGGCGCCCGGCGCGCGCCCGGTCCGGCCGGCGGCCGCCCGTGCTGGCCGACCGTCGGGCAAGCGGAACACGCGGCGGCGCTAGATATATGGCACGGCGCTGGCGGGAGCTCATCCACGCGTCGCTTCCGCCGGCTGTGCTCGGGGTTATCGCGCTGCTGGTGGCGCCGTTCGCGCTGACCTCCTGCTCGAGCACCCCGGCGGATCAGATCGGCTACGCGGTCGACGGTCCGCTGATCACGTACAACCCAAACACGGTCGTCGGGGCCGCGTCGGCCGCGCCCCAGGCGTTCGCCCGCGTGCTCACCGGGTTCGGCTATCACGGCCCCGACGGGCAGATCGTCGCGGACCACGACTTCGGCACGGTGTCGGTGATCGGCCGCGAGCCACTTCTGCTGGACTACACGATTGCCGACAGCGCGGTGTATTCCGACGGTAAGCCGATCACCTGCGATGACATGGTGCTGGCATGGGCGGCGCAGTCGGGCCGACTGCCCGGCTTCGACGCCGCGAGCCACGCGGGCTACGCCGACATCACCGCGGTCGACTGCACTGCTGGGCAGAAGAAGGCTCGCGTGACGTTCGCGGCGGATCGTCCGTTCCCCGACTACGCGCAACTGTTCACCGCGACGTCGATGATGCCGTCGCATGTCGTCGCCGACTTGCTGGGCGTCGATGTCACCACCGCGTTGCAGAACGACGAAGAGCCGGCGGTCGGACGGATCGCCGACGCGTGGAACACGATCTGGGACCTGAAACCCGGCTTCAATCCGCGGTGGTTCCCCTCATCGGGTCCGTACAAGCTCGACTCGGTGAACTCCGATGGCTCGGTAGTGCTCGTCGCGAACGATCGCTGGTGGGCGACCAAGCCGGTCACGAAGCAGATCAAGGTGTGGCCGCGCGGTGTCGATGTCGCGCAGCGCCTCAAGAACAGCACCGTCGATGTCGTGGACGTGGCCACGGGATTGGTCGGCGGGTTGACAGTGCCGGATAACTATCAGCGCGGCGACAGCCCGTCGGCGGGCATCGAGCAGCTCATCTTCTCCGGGCAGGGGACGCTGGCCGCGCCTGCGGCGCGCCGTGCGCTGGCGCTGTGCACGCCGCGCGACACGATCGCGGCTGACGCCAGCGTGCCGATCGCGAACGCACGGCTCAATCCGGCCACCGAGGACGCGTTCGGTGCCGCGGAGAGCGCCGTCGCCAACAACCAGTACGTGGCGGCGAACGCGGACGCCGCCCGGGCCGCGCTGAACAACGCGCCGCTGACTGTCCGCATCGGCTATCAGGCGCCAAACGCCCGGCTGAACGCGGTGATCGGCGCGATCACGAAGGCCTGCGCGCCGGCCGGCATCACCATGCAGGACGTCTCGTCCGAGGGCACCGGTCCGCAGTCGCTGCGGGCCAACCAGATCGACGTCCTGGTGGCCAGCACCGGCGGCGCGACGGGCAGCGGCTCCAGCGGCTCTTCGGCAATCGATGCGTACGACCTGCACACCGGCAACGGCAACAACCTGTCCGGCTACTCCAACCCACAGATAGACGGCATCATCGACAGGCTCGCCGCCACGACCGATCCCAAGGTGGTCGCTCGGCTGCTGGGCGACGGCGCCGCCACGCTGTGGAACGAGATGCCGACGCTGCCGCTGTACCGTCAGCAGCGCACGGTGATCACCTTGAAGAAGACGTACGCGGTGAGCGGCAACCCCACCCGATGGGGCGCGGGCTGGAACATGGACCGATGGGTGTTGAAGCAATGAGTGGCGACGAGCGCTCGCGCGAAGAGCAGACAAGCAGCGCGCGAGACATCGCCGCGGTGATCGCGTCGCTGACTCGCGAGGTTTCCGATTTCCCGTCGCCCGGGATTCAGTTCAAGGACCTGACCCCGCTGCTGGCCGATCCCGACGGGTTTGCCGCCGTGACCGAGGCGCTGGCCGAGATCGCGTCGGGGGCCGAGCTGATCGCCGCTGTCGACGCGCGGGGTTTCCTGCTCGGCGGGGCGGTAGCGACGCGCCTGGGTACGGGGGTGCTGGCGGTTCGCAAGGGCGGCAAGCTCCCGCCGCCCGTGTTCAGCAAGACCTACACCCTGGAATACGGATCCGCGACGTTGGAGATCCCGGCCGAAGGCATCGACCTCGCCGGGCGCAGCGTCGTGATCATCGACGATGTGCTCGCCACCGGTGGCACACTCGCGGCGACCGCGCGGCTTCTCGACGACGCAGGTGCGGCCGTCACCACCGCGGCGGTGGTGCTGGAGCTGGCGCAACTTCGGGGCCGCGATGCGGTCGCCCCGCTGCCGGTCAGCAGCTTGCGCCAGGTCTGAGCGATATCCTCTCTGTAGAGAGGCCGACGAGCGGTTTTGCGCGAGGAGCTCAGAGGGACGATGAGCGGTTGCGCGAAGAGCTCAGAGGGAGGTGCTGATGGCGGCTGACGACCCGGGCGTGGGCCAGGCTGTTCAGGTGCCACCCGCACCGCCGGAAGCTGCGGCGCCAACGTCGACCAGCGCGTCGCGGCGGGTTCGCGCCCGCCTGGCGCGCCGGATGACCGCCCAGCGCGGCGCCGTCAACCCGGTGCTGGAGCCGCTCATCGCGGTGCACAAGGAGATCCACCCGAAGGCCGACCTGACGATGCTGCAGCGCGCGTACGAGGTGGCCGAGGAACGGCACGCCGCCCAGTTCCGCCGCTCCGGTGACCCGTACATCACCCACCCGCTGGCCGTCGCGAACATCCTGGCCGAGCTCGGCATGGATACCACCACGCTGATCGCCGCGCTGCTGCACGACACGGTGGAGGACACCGGCTACACGCTGGACGCGCTGACCGCCGAATTCGGCGAGGAGGTCGGCCATCTGGTGGACGGCGTCACCAAACTCGACAAGGTCGTGCTCGGCGGCGCCGCCGAAGGCGAGACCATCCGCAAGATGGTGATCGCGATGGCCCGTGATGGGCGAGTGCTGGTGATCAAGGTCGCCGACCGGCTGCACAACATGCGCACGATGCGGTTCCTGCCGCCGGAGAAGCAGGCCCGCAAGGCCCGTGAAACGCTGGAAGTCATTGCGCCGCTGGCGCATCGGCTGGGCATGGCGACGGTCAAGTGGGAACTCGAAGATCTGTCGTTCGCGATCCTGCATCCGAAGCGCTACGAGGAGATCGTGCGGCTCGTGGCCGACCGCGCACCGTCCCGCGACATCTACCTGGCCAAGGTGCGGGCCGAGATCGCGTCGATGCTCAACGCGTCGAAGATCAACGCCGTTGTCGAGGGCCGGCCGAAGCACTACTGGTCGATCTACCAGAAGATGATCGTCAAGGGGCGCGACTTCGACGACATCCACGACCTGGTGGGTGTGCGCATCCTGTGCGACGAGATCCGCGACTGCTATGCCGCCGTGGGCGTTGTGCACTCGCTGTGGCAGCCGATGGCCGGGCGGTTCAAGGACTACATCGCGCAGCCGAGATTCGGTGTGTACCAGTCGCTGCACACCACGGTGGTGGGTCAAGAGGGCAAGCCGCTGGAGATACAAATTCGCACCCGGGACATGCACCGCACTGCGGAATACGGAATCGCGGCGCACTGGCGGTACAAGGAAGCCAAGGGCCGTAACGGTTTACCGCACGGTCACGCGGCTGCCGAGATCGACGACATGGCGTGGATGCGTCAACTGCTGGACTGGCAGCGTGAGGCGGCCGACCCCGGCGAGTTCTTGGAGTCGCTGCGCTACGACCTGGCGGTGCAGGAGATCTTCGTGTTCACCCCGAAGGGCGACGTGATCACGCTGCCCACCGGGTCGACGCCCGTCGACTTCGCCTATGCGGTGCACACCGAGGTGGGCCACCGCTGCATCGGCGCGCGGGTCAACGGCCGCCTCGTCGCACTCGAGCGCAAACTCGAAAACGGCGAAGTCGTCGAGATCTTCACGTCCAAGGCGATGAACGCGGGGCCGTCGCGGGACTGGCAGACCTTTGTGGTGTCCCCGCGCGCCAAGGCCAAGATCCGCCAGTGGTTTGCCAAGGAGCGGCGCGAAGAGGCGCTCGAGGCCGGCAAGGACGCGATCGGGCGCGAGGTGCGCCGCGGTGGGCTGCCGTTGCAGCGCTTGATGAACGCCGAGTCGATGGGTGCGCTGGCCCGCGAGTTGCGCTATGCGGACGTATCGGCCCTGTACACGGCGGTGGGCGAGGGTCACGTGTCGGCGCGGCACGTTGTTCAGCGGCTACTGGCGCAACTGGGCGGCGACGAGGCGGCAGAGGACGAGCTCGCCGAACGGTGGACACCCGCCACGATGCCGGTGCGGCAACGCAACACGGAGGACACGGGGATCGCGGTGCCCGGCGCGCCCGGCGTGCTGACCAAGCTGGCGAAGTGCTGCACGCCGGTCCCGGGCGACAAGATCATGGGGTTCGTCACCCGCGGCGGCGGTGTGAGCGTGCACCGGACGGACTGCACGAACGCCGCGTCGCTGCAGCAGCAGGCCGAGCGGATCATCGACGTCGAGTGGGCGCCGTCGCCGTCGTCGGTGTTCCTGGTGGCCATCCAGGTGGAGGCGCTTGACCGCCACCGGCTGCTGTCCGACGTCACGCGGGTGCTCGCCGACGAGAAGGTCAACATCCTGTCCGCGTCGGTTACCACGTCGGGCGACCGGGTGGCGATCAGCCGATTCACCTTCGAGATGGGCGACCCGAAGCATCTGGGCCACGTGCTCAATGTGGTCCGCAACGTCGAGGGTGTTTACGACGTCTACCGGGTGACATCCGCGGCCTGACGCTGTCGCGGCGAGGACCTCTAGTCCAGCCGTGCGGACGTGATCACGACGTCGGTCTTCGGCTTGCCGTCGGGTTTACCGTCTGCGGTGCCTGCCTGAGCGATTTTGTCCAGGACGCCCATGTCCTTTGCGTCCACCTGGCCGAAGACGGTGTAATTCGGTGGCAGTTGTGAGTCCTTGTACACGATGAAGAACTGGCTGCCGTTGGTTCCCGCTCCGGCATTGGCCATTGCCAGCGTGCCGCGGGGGTACACGATCGCCTGGTTCCGCGCGGGATCGTCGGGAGGGTACTGGTTGGAGGGGTACTCGTCGGCGAACTGGTAGCCGGGGCCGCCGGTGCCGTCGCCCTTGGGGTCGCCGCACTGCAACACAAACAGACCCGGGCCGGTGGTCAGCCGATGGCAGTGGGTGTCGTTGAAGTAACCCTGCTGGGCCAGGCTGGCGAAGCTGTTGACCGTGCACGGTGCCTGCGCGTTGTCCAGCTGCACGCCGATCGGGCCCTGACTCGTCGCGATGCTCATGCTGACGTGGGCCGGGTCGGTCGGTACCTTCCCCGCCTTCGGCGGGTTGTTCTTCTTCGCGGCGGGTTCGTTGGGTGTGGGCTGGTACTGGCAGTTGGCGCCCAGGCCGGCGGGCGGCTTGAACGGCGGCAGTACCCCGGCCTGCGGCGCAGCGGTGCTCGGCGTGGGGGCGACCGAGCTGGTGGTGCTGGACGCCGTCGGTGTGGGGTGGGAGCTCTTCTTGAAGAACACCGTCCACACCGCCAGGCCGGCTACCACGATCACCACCGCGGCCAGCGCGGCGATGGTCAAGTTCCTGCGGCGACGTGCCTGGTTCGCACGCTTTTCGAGCTGCCGCTCCAATTTGCGCTTCGCCGTCGCACGCCGCTGCTTGTTGGTCGGCACGCCGTCGTCCTCCTATGTTGTCTGCTCTTCGCCCGAGGGCTCATCGTCGTGTGTCGGTGTTCTGGCCACCGAGTGTGCCATGCAGCGCTGGGCGGCCCACCCCGCAGTGGGAAACTGAACCCGTGTTGTTGACCGGATTCCCGGCCGGGATGTTGCAGTGCAACTGCTACGTGCTGGCCCAGCGACCGGGTTCGGACGCCATCGTCGTCGATCCCGGGCAGCGTGCCATGGCGCAGTTGCGTCGGATCCTGGACGAGCACCGGCTGACCCCAGCGGCGGTTCTGCTCACCCACGGGCATATCGATCACATCTGGTCGGCGCAAAAGGTGGCCGACACCTATGGCTGCCCGGCCTACATCCACCCCGAGGACCGGTTCATGCTGACGGACCCGATCAAGGACTTCGGGCCGCGCATCGGCCAGCTCCTGTTCGGCGCGATGTTCCGCGAGCCCAAGCAGGTGGTCGAGCTGGACCGCGACGGCGACAAGATCGACCTGGGCGGCATCACGGTGGCCGTCGACCACACGCCCGGACACACGCGCGGCTCGGTGGTCTTCCGGGTCGAGAACGGGCCGAACGAGCTCGTCTTCACCGGCGACACGCTTTTCCAGAAGTCCGTCGGCCGCACCGACCTCCCCGGCGGCAGCGGCCGCGATCTCCTTGGCTCGATCGTCACAAAACTGTTGGTGCTCGACGACGACACCGTGGTACTACCTGGACACGGCGAATCCACCACCATCGGCGCCGAACGCCGTTCCAACCCGTTCCTCGAAGGCCTCAGCCCGTGACCGAATTTCAAGCGCCCAAAGGCGTTCCCGACTACCTGCCACCGGAGTCGGCCGAATTCGTTGCCGTGCGTGACGGGCTGCTGAGCGCGGCGCGGCTGGCGGTCTCGACGGCTTCCGTCAGTTCCTGGTTGTGGCGGG
>Ga0209527_1000290_pt1 | contig 11500 bp, 9 predicted proteins | sample JacPinW_OM2H0_M2_FD_187968 | JGI IMG/M metagenome (GOLD analysis project Ga0209527, IMG submission 187968) | Forest soil microbial communities from Algoma, Ontario, Canada - Jack Pine, Ontario site 1_JW_OM2H0_M2 (SPAdes) (version 2) | ecosystem: Environmental > Terrestrial > Soil > Boreal... | reverse complement strand
GGACTTCGACAAGCAGGGCCCGAGCGATCTCAACCAGTTGCTGGGCGCCGGGGCTCAATCGTCCGACATAATCGTCGGCATGGATCTCAGGATGCTCCAGAAGATCTAAGGCTCCCTGCACAAGGCGTCTTTGCTCTTTGCTGCGGACAAATCCTAGCCGACTCCTTTCCAGCCCCAGCATGACATTGGCCTCAACGGTGAGATGCGGCGCCAACGTCAACGACAGGTCCGGCGACGCCGGCAAAATGATGCGGGCTGTGAAACGGAGAACCGGCAAGAACAAACGGGAAGCCAGCCCGTCGAAAAAAGTAGGGCTGGCCCGCGCGCTCTCGAAACTCGGCTATTGCTCGCGATCCCGCGCGGCAGAACTGATTGTTGCGCGGCGTGTGAAACTCAACGGAACGCTGCGCTATGATCCGGAAACGCCGGTGCACTTGGGAAAGGATCGCATCGAAATCGACGGCCAGCCTCTGGCAAACGGGTCGAAGATGTATCTCGCGTTGAATAAACCTCGCGGTGTTGTAACGACTGCAGCAGACGAAAAAAACCGGGAGACTGTGTACGCGTATTTGCGCGAGGGCTTGCCGTGGATTGCGCCGGTCGGGCGACTCGACAAAGCGAGCGAAGGTTTGCTGCTCCTGACGAATGATTCGGAATGGGCTGCGCGCCTTACGGCGCCGGAGACGCATCTCGACAAGACGTATCACGTGCAAATCAGCGCCATCGCCGATGAAAAGTTGTTGCAGGCATTGCGAAATGGAATCCGCGCCAGCGATGGCGAATTCCTGCGCGTAAAAAATGTGCGCTTGCTTCGGCAAGGCGAGCGCCATTCGTGGCTCGAAATTGTGCTGGACGAAGGCAAGAATCGACACATCCGGCGGATGCTCGAAGACTTGAAAATTGAAGTGCTGCGGCTCGTGCGTGTTGCCATCGGACCGCTAGCCCTGGGCGCTCTACCAAAGGGTGTAACTCGTCCGCTCGATCAGGAAGAAAAGCAATCGTTGGATCGCGCGATGCGTGCGCCAAACCGCGAACCTGCCTCTGCGGTTCGATGACAAAGACTATTTCGATTTGTAAGCGAATGTCACTTTGGTTTCTTCATCGAGGACCAAAGGCCTGACGAAGTGATACGAATTCCCTGCCCTCGGCACATCGACGCGAACCGGCAAGATGCCGGAAATGCGCTGCTGGAGATTCGTAACATTGACGGACGCTGCCATCTGCTGTCTCTCGGCATTTTTCTTCGCGTCGCGCTGGATGGCTTCGAACTTTACGATGTTTCGGCCAGCCTCGGCGGTCACTGTTATCGTTTCCGAGACCGAGCCAACGCTTAAAGCGGAATTGAAAGGCGCGGGCCTGCTGCCGTCGTAATCGATTTGACTGACAAGCTGCTTGAAACCGTTGGCGTTGGCGGCAATTGTGACTCGTCCGGAAGACAAATTGGAAACGATCCAGCGGCCAGAAGAATCGGTCACGACGTTTCGAACGGCCCCCGTATCGAGGTGGGTGACCGTGACTCGCGCGTTCGGGACGACTGCTCCCGCGGCGTCCACGATGGTGCCGCCCATTTGTCCGGGAAGCAGTGACACCATTTCTATGTTGCGGACAAAATATTGACCGGTCATTCCGGTGGCGTCTCCTTCTTCTCCGGAAACGTCCAGAGAACCAGCGGGAAGCAACTTGGCGGCGATAGCGTCACCGCCGAAGTCTTTCACCTTGTACTGCTCGGGGAGAAAGACCTCCCATTGCAAGAGATTGATTGGCACGTCCATTTTCGGAAGCGAAAGATCGGAGCCTCCCTTTTTGGCAAACGGCGCGCCCGAGTGCATGAAAACAAACGCGACAGTGTAGGAGTCCACTGGCCGGAAGCCAGCTCGCAGCAAGGGCACTCGGTTGCCGTCCGGTCCCTCGACGGGCTTCACTTTTTCTCCGGCAACTTCGGCGGATAGAATGCTCGCGCCTGGAGGTAACGCCACTTTCAAAAACGGCTGCGCCTGGTTTTTGATGGTGAGTTTAATTTCGGTTAGCGACCGGCCCTCGGTGGTCACGAGAGTGGTGACGACCGCGCGTTCGGCGACGGCGGCGAGCACGCTGCTATCCGGAAAGCGGGTCCATTCGAACGCGAGGGCGGGCTTTTCATTCGGCTGCTTGTGATAGCGAAACGCCGCTTGCATCGGAAAGCGTGCCAGCGAACGGAGGTACGGATTCGTTTCTTTGAAATCCATGCGCTTCAGGCCGCCAGATTCTTTGGCCGTTAACTCAATTGTTCCGGCGCCCTCGACGAGAACCTCGCCGGTTTCCCGCTGAGCATTTCTGAAACTGAGAAAGGGCGCGTCGGCTTTCGTGGCGGTGATTGATCTTTCCATGGAGATCAGGAACTGGTGGATGCGCTGTGCGGGGCCGGTGACTTTCAGCGTCAAAACGCCGGAATCCACTTCGCTCGATTCCACCGATGCGCCGGTGGCACCAGTCAATTCGAATCCTGCGGGGACTTCCATTTCGAATTGAGAGGGTTCACCTTGCACGACCGTGATATCGGCGAGAGCTGCGATTCGAATGTCCGCTTCGCTGACAGAAACGAGTGTTTTGACGTCCGACAGAAAACGCACCTCTTTGGGTACGGCCGGAGCGGCGGTTTCCCTCGTCGTCCACCAGATGTTGGCGACTTGCCCTGGTGCGAGTGTCGCTTCGACGGCGGTTTGTCCATGCTCTGAGGACCTGGAGGTAATGATGCCGGGACTGATTCGAACATTGGTGTGATCGCCCGGGACTACAAGAGCGAGACGCGCGCTGCCTGCCGACGGTACGGGAAGATTGAAGGAAGCGCGTCCGGCTTCAATGCTGAGCGGAAGGCCGGCATCGAGTGTCACCGCGAAATCCGCGGGTCCCGTGAGAACGGCCGTGTGCGTTCCATTTTCCAATTCGAGAGGCAAGCCCTTCCCTTCCTGGCGGGCGTCGAGAATGGCCACGCCGGTTGTCAGTGGAATTTTGGTCGCGCCCTTATGAAGGATTTCTCCCTGAAGTTGCACCGTCCCCTGAACCGATTCGTTGGCGACGCGGAACTTCAGGTCCGCGCGCTTCATGGTGTACGGAACGGGCGGCGTGTCCAGTTTTCTGACGGGCTTGCTAGCGAGTTCGACGAGCCGGTTGTATTCGTCGAGCGGAAGCGTGACGTTACCCGAAGCCGGTACGGGAGGCAGTGCGACATCGTCTGCTGCTGCGACAAAACCAGGGAAGAGCAACATCCACGCCAACAATATCGATAAGATTTTTTTCATTTGCCACCTGCCTTTTTCTCGTGCTGATACGTTAGTCCCGCAGAAGGGGACTGATTTTCGCCGGTTAGTTCGGAGACCAGATAAAGAGAAGGGCCGAACGCGGGGAAAGAAACGCGGATGGGAAGAATCCCGGCGCGCTTCCCTGCCAACGAATCGGTCCTGAATTTATCGAGAAGTGCCTCAGTTGCCGCTTGAGAGCGCTTGGATTTTGTTTCGTCCTTGGCGTCCATATCTGATGACGGCGGCGCCGGAGCGGTTAAGAGCGCTGATACTGCCCCGCCTGCGCCTGGACCTACTCCTGCACCCGTTACGCTATATGTCACGGGAGGATTGAGCGCGGACGAGATCGGATTTTCATAGGGTTCCATTCGAAAGGCCCCTGGGTCGGGCGTTACCTTGAAAAGTGGCGGATGATACACAAGAAGCCCGGTGCGGGAGACAGGCAGGTCGAGTGCGGGCAAAGCCAGCTTGAACTGGCCTTTGTCATTCCATGCGGTGCCGCGGCTCAGGTAGACAACCTCAACCGCAAACTCCGGCGCTTCTTCACCGGCGCGCGCTTTGTCCAGCGGCAAAAGGAGACTGCCGTCCGGCGACTGCCCCGGGCGCACGGCTTTGCCCGCCAGGGATGCGCTCCAAAGCGTGGCGTTCGGCGGCAACGTAATCTTCAGGAAGTTGCGCTGGTTGTTGCGAACGGCGTAGCGCGCCTGGACGAGCGTTTTGCCCTCGTTGCTGATCAAAACCTGGTAGCGGGCCTCCGAGACGTTGGCCATCAGAACGGCTTGAGGTGTATATCGCGCCACGTTCAAGCTGAGCGACCGCGTTAATTTCGAATCGCCGGTGCGAAACCGAAACGCCGCGAGCGATGGCGATTGGCGATTCGAAACCATTTCGCCGAGGTCCGTCGCATCCGCGGTTTCGAGCCCTTCGAATTTAAGATCCTTGATCTCCCCGGCCCCGAGGACTTCGACTGCGACGCCGCCGGTTTCGCGCTCGACGTTGAAAAGACGAAGCATGGGAATATCAATTTCTCCTTCCCGCGGGCTGCGAGTCTCCCCAGTCACCACGAATCGCGCGGTTTGCTCAACGGGTTCCAGGAAGGTCACGGTAAGCTCGCTGGCCTTCACCTCCCAATCGGCTACCGTCGCGCCGAGAACCTGATTGATCGTGACCTTGTCGGGAATTTGCATTCTTGCGACGCGCGCTGCGCCCTGAGTAACCTCCAGATTCACTTCTGCGTTGATGGAAGTCGAGTCTTCGCCAAGCCCCAGGAGTTGCGTCAACGATCCGCGCATTCGCAAAGGCTGCGTGGCGCGGTGGTCTTCGGTCTTCCTGCGCCAAGCGAAGGTGAGGGGTTCGTTTCCGCGCCCGTAAGCGATCCACTTGCTTTCCGCCGCGGATTCGGGCTTCTCCGAGAGCAGGCCGCCCGTGAGCCGGACGTCCACGCCCTGGCGAGGAAGCTGCACGGATGCGCGGGTAACGCCGGAGGCGGTCGATGGCAGCGTGATGCTTTCTTCGCCCGTTGGGGATGTCACGGGAATGGCAATGTCGAGCAACAAGACCGCTCGGCCCGAATGGGAAAGAAGTGCGGAGAGTTGGCTTCCTGCTTTGCCGCTGGCGCCGGGCACAAGCGAAACAAGTTTGCCGTCCAGCCTTGCTTCGCGAACCAGCAAACCCGCGGGAACCGGTACGCGCACCCAGCCGTCCTTCAGGACATCGACCGTCAATGTCGCGCGGCCGGCAGCGAGTTCCCCGTCGATGCGCAAGTCGTAGTCAACGCGGGTGAGCGTGGCTTCGACAGGGGGCGGCTCGGGATCGCGTTCGATGGGATAGGCCCTCGCGTGAAGGGTGCGGTATTCATCGACGGGCAGGACAACCCAGCCCGGCGAGTGAGCAGCCGTCTGTCCCATGGAGCGGGCCGCAGAAATGAATAGGAAAGCAAGCAGAAAAGCACAGAAAAGTGGCAAGCCAGGCCTGTCTTTCAGCGTGAAAACTGCGGCAATTCGTGCGGGCATACAAGTAGCCTCCTCATCTTCAAGACGGACGAGCGAATGAGCTCTTTGTGCGACCCGGGGACGGAGCGTGCTGTTGAATGGATAGGATGGCGTGTTGCGCGAAGATGGTTGTTCCATAAAATAATTCCTTCATAAGAGCGAACGGCTAAGGCATACGAGTGCCGCTACTCTGTCATTAGAACGACGAGCCGATTATTTCTTGCAGGACTTGCTAGCGAGGTGAGTTTGAATCCAACGGGCGAACTGCGAGTTTTTTGGATTGTCGAAGATGACCCGGAGCGGCGATGGGATTCGAACCCGAGTCCGAAGCCTGGCAGGTTCGCGTTCGATTGAAGCAAGATGCGCAACAACCCGTTTCCCTTTGGACTTTTCGACGCCGACCAGTTGGGATAAACACAGGCGAACGTCGAAAAATGGCAAATGAGGAGCAAGAGTTGGTGCTGACTCGCGTGTTCAACGCTCCGCGGGAACTCGTGTTCAAGGCGTGGGCGGATCCCAAGTGCGTGGCACAGTGGTGGCGTCCTCGCGGGTTTACAAACCCAGTCTGCGAGTTGGACGTGCGGCCCGGGGGCGCCATCCGCATCCACATGCGGGGCCCGGATGGCACCGTCTATCCTATGACGGGCGTATCAGGAGGTTGTCGAGCCCGAGCGGATCGTCTTCACCAGCGCCCCGCTGGATGCTGAAGGCAAGGCCCTGTTTGAGTTGCTGACCACGGTGACCTTCGCCGAGCAAGGCGGCAAGACGAAACAAGTTTTGCGGGCGCGCGTCATCAAGAGGACGGCTCAAGCCGCCCAGTATCTCAGGGGCATGGAGGCCGGGTGGACTCAGAGCCTGGAGCACCTTGCGGAATCCCTAGCAAAGATGTGACGGTCGAAGAAAGAAAAATGCCCGGCTGCTTGCATGAGGCAGGCTGTCCGAATCCGGACAAAGCGTCCCAGGATCGCGCAATGTGGGGGCCTGAGAAGGAAAGAGGCTTTGCGTAACAGATTCATGGGAAGGAACTTAGATTGATACGCAAGAGGGATTGTTACTTGCAATCCTCTCAACAACATGTTTTTCCTAGCACCGCGGGGTGCTGTGTGCAAGGCGCAGGAGTTCTTTCGACGTGTCCATTTCGCGGCGCTTTGTTCGTCGTATAGTAGGCGAGAGTTCACGTGGCTTCATCGAATGGCCGACAGCGAATTTGTACCGCCGGTCGGTCATAACTGCCTGGAAGAAGGAGCAAGAGCATGTCATTCCTTCACGATCTGAGAGTGGCACTTCGTTCGCTCGCGCGAACCAAAGGGCTTGCGATTACCGTGGTGCTCACGTTGGCGCTAGGCATCGGCGCCAATGCCGCCATCTTCAGCCTGGTTCGCGGCGTGCTGCTTCGGCCGCTCGTCAACAGCGACGAGGAGCGCCTCATTTACATCCAACAGAGCGCGCCTGGTATCAGCCCCGGGGGCGTGCCATTCTCAGTGCCGGAAATTCAGGACCTGCGCGCAACCGTCAAAACCCTCACCTCCTTCGGCGAGTTCTCCACCGTCGGTTTCACCATGATCGGCCTCGGCGAGCCGCGGGAAGTTCGTGCCGGCGTCGTTGACGGCTCCTATTTTGACGTGGTGGGCCTGCATCCCGTACTCGGCCGTCTCATCGGTCCGCAGGACGACGGTCCTAAAGCCGCGGGCGCAGTCGTCCTGACCTATCGATTCTGGTCGGGCACTCTCAAGAGCGATTCTTCCGTGATCGGTAGAGTCCTTCGCCTCGGCAGCGGCTTCGGCGACAGATCTGCCACTATCATCGGCGTCCTCGAACCCTCTATCCAATATCCCACGGACACTGAAATCATTGCCAACATTGTCACCAGCCCCCATCATCTTTCCGCGACCATGCAGAATGGGCGCGTTCATCGAATGACGGAACTTTTCGGCCGGCTCGCGCCTGGCATGGATCTAGAGCAAGTACGCGCTGAGCTCCGCGCCGTGCATGGAGCGATGGTCAAGGCGCATCCCGCCGAGTATCCGGAGCAAGCGAAATTTCGGATCGAGGCGAAACTATTGCGCGACCAGATCACTTCGCGCGCAAGGACCGTCCTGTTGGTGCTGCTGGCGGCTTCGGCGCTCGTCTTCGTCATCGCATGTTCGAACGTCGCCAACCTGATTCTCTCGCGGACGGTTCGGCGGGAAGGTGAGTTGTCAATCCGCGCGGCGCTGGGCGCAACCACGGGCGCGCTTCGGCGAGTCTTGCTGGCTGAAAGCCTCCTGCTCTGCGTAGCCGGCGCGACGCTCGGCGTGCTAAGCGCCCGGCCCATGGTGGACATCCTGGCGAGGTACGCCTCGCGCTTTTCGGTCCGCGCGCTCGACCTGACGGTGGACTCGAGTATGCTCTGGGTCGGGGCGGTACTGGCGGTTGTCGCAGCGGTGCTATTGGCGTTTGTCCCGCGTCTGCCGTCGGCTGACTCCTCGCAAGGAATCGGTCTCTCGAGCGGCAGCGTGAGAATTACGGGCAGCACGAGTCGCCGGCTGCGCATCTTCGCCGTGACGCAGATTGCCGCGTCCTTCGTGCTATTGGCAGGCGCCAGCGCATTGGTCAAAACGCTGCTCGCGCTGCAAGCGGTGCAGACCGGCTTCGACACGCGCCACGTGCTGGCCATCAACGTTCCCCCTATGTCCTACGGAAAAACACCTCAGCAAGTGGTCGATTTCTACAAGGAATCGATGCGCCGCATTGAAGCGCTACCGGGTGTGAACAAGACCGCTTTCGGGATTGTTGTTCCCTGGCGCGATGCCGGTAGTTTTGGTCCTGGTTTCCAGTTCTCGGCGGACGGCCACCTTCGCGGGCCAGGGGAAGAAGATCCTCGCGCGCAATTGCGGACTATCTCTCCCGGATTCTTTGCCGCGCTCGGTGTTCCCATCATCGCCGGCCGTGATTTCAACGCGCTCGACGGCCAAACCAAAGAACCGGTCGTTATCGTCAGTCAAACTCTCGCGCAACGAATGTTCCCCAATCAAGATGCTGTCAACCGCCACGTCTTCTGGACGGATCCCGTCATGAAATTCATCCCCGGGATTAGCACCGCGCCGCACCGCATTATTGGCGTCACCGCCGATGTTGACGACGAGCACGTCGTTCCTGGGCCCATCCTCACGGTCTATAATCCTTTTGAAGAGGGCCCAATGTTTGGCGGTCGCCTCTTCATCCACACCAGCGCAAATCCTTATTCTCTCGTCACGCCGATCACGCGGATCATTCGCGACATGTCGGTCGACCAACCCGTTGAACGCGCCGCTACCCTCGAAGACGTTCGCGCCGAAGTTCTCACTCCGGATCGTCTCAACACAGTTGTGTTTGGAGTCTTTGCGGCCGTCGCTCTTGCCATTGCCTTGGTCGGCGTCGCAGGCGTTCTCGCCTTCTCCGTCAGCGCACGCACGCGCGAGTTCGGTATCCGGCTGGCGCTTGGATCGCAGCCGCGTCATCTCCTGACGGGCGTCGTCGCCGAAGGCGCCGTGATGGCGGCCGCAGGCATCGTCGCTGGCGCGGTGTCCGGATACGCGCTAGCGCGTTTGGCGGGCAGCTATTTCCTGGACATGCAGATGCCGAGTGCCGCGCCAGTGGTCGCCTCGGCGGTTGTTCTGCTGGCCGCCGCGGTCGTCGCGTCGGCGCTGCCCGCGGCACGCGCCGCGCGCATCAACGTTACAGAGGCGCTGCGATCGGAGTGACCTTCCAATGTCAGATGCGACCTCCGGATTGTGGAACGTCGTCGTGCCCGCCCCGGACGGGTACGCTCAAGGACGTCTGATTCATTGGGCTTTATGGAGCGGGCGATGGGAATCGAACCCAACGCCAAATGCGGCCAAGTCGCTGAATCTACTAGCTCACTGTGGTTCGTTGGCGTCCATTAGCGTCCAACATCGAAGCTACTTTCTCGACCGCTTCCCGGTGCGCGTCACCTACGACATGTCCATAGATCTCTAACGTAGTACGAGCATCGGAGTGTCGTAGTTGACGCTGAACAACTTTGGGTGTGGCGCCGGAGTCAAGCAGTAGCGATGTATGTGCGTGGCGAAATGCGTGAAGACCGCACCGCGGGATCCCCAACGCGTCAAGAATCGTCCACAGGTGATACTCCACGACTTTGTTTGAAGATGGGGGCCGCCCATTTCGTGTCACAAAAAGGAAGCCCGCCCCGTTGAGCTTCCAGGTGACCTGATAGTTCTTAAGCACGGTGAGCAGTGAGCTCGGAATGGGCAGGACGGTCTCACTGGCTTCACTCTTGGCCGTCTGTATTTTCCCGTACCATGCCGTGCGCCGAATGTGGAGTAAGGACCGGTCAAAGTCGATGTCACCCCACTTCAACCCGAGCACTTCACCGGCGCGCAGGCCGTCTAGTGTGAGTATGCAGAACATCGTACGCCAGGGCTCCTCAGCGATCGCGAGGATACGTTTGAGTTGGTCGGGTGTGAATGAAGGGGCTTCATACTTCATTCCCCGCGCTGGTAGGCGCAGCTTGTCGAGGTTGATCTGTTCACAGTTGTAGCCCCAATTGCGGGCCGTCGTCAGAATCGTTGACAAAGTTCCCAGCACGTTCACGACTGTTTTCCGAGAGACGGTCTTCTTTGTAGCTCTCTCGGGCATGCGAGTTATGAATGTCTGTTGATTCTCGACACCCAACTGGTCGAGGCGAACTTTGCCAAGCTCCGGCAGGATGTAGCACTTGAGGTGCGAGCGAACTGCTCGCGCAGAGGATGGCTTTTGTGTCGTCAGCATTTGGGCTTTCCACCCTTCGATGAACTCCGCGATGGTTGCAACACGTCCGGGCCGATAGTCGAGACCATTGATGCCGGCGAGAACAACTTCCATGCGGCGCTCGGCCAGGGGTTTTGTCATTTCACGTTTACAGCCAAGAATGACTTCCCGCCGAATGCGCTTTGTTCCCTCTCCTGTGATCAGATCCTCGCGATACCTGCCCTTCCACTTGTCACCGTCCAGGTATACAAAACCCTTCTGGTAACGCTTCCTTGCCATCGAGCCTCCATTGCTCGATGACTCGATTGCCTCCGTCGAAACATTACCCTGTGGCGGAAGCGTGTGCAACGCGAGTTTTGACGCGGGCGCCATTTACGCTCGCCGGCTCGAACTGGGCGGTTCTCCAGGTCCGGGTGTACCCAAGTACGAGAGAGGCACTTTTTGCGTCTGCAAGTTCTTTGTTTCCGATTGAATGCAGACAGTTTTTTCCACACCGAGACACGAGCGATAATCCTGCTGCTGTCGGGTCTTTGCTGCGCGGCGCTGGTCGCGATTCTCGTATTTGCGCGGGCGTCCCGGCCTGAGGGTCGCAGACCTAGGAGCATCGCCCCTACATTCACGAGAGCAGTACACTTCGGATTTGCCGTACCGCGTGAAACGAACCGCACCGAGCACGATTCCGCATTTGCCGCAAATCCCGCGGGCAAAGCATCCATACTTCGCGAGAAGCTCGTAACTCTTCTGCGTAGTTAGCAGCATGCTTATTCCCCCTTGCCCCGAGACGCGCTTCTCGGAGAACGTGTGGGCTGGAGCGACCGCCACGATTCCCGTGGCAACGAAGTGGGGTCGCTCCAGCCCACTCCGGTGTTTTGCCCGTGTCCAAAATCAACGGACGCGGGAAGCGCAACCTCAATGCTCCCGACAATGTCCGCTCACCCAAGAGGTGAACGGAACGGTGAACCGCAACGTGAACCGTGTCTTTCATGCACCGTTCACTTTTCCGCGCCAGAAAAGGCGTTTGAATCTCATTCGGATCTTCGCCCCCTATCACTACAGAGGCCTCAGAAACAAAAAATGTAAACGGCAAATCGCGACCGGCATCGGAGCGTATCTGAGCCTCCTCCTCCTCCTTGGGCTTTCCTGCTGTGGTCCCCTGGGTTGGGGATACCTCGAGCGTGTCAAGTGGTGACGGCATGTTGTCTCGCTGGGAGGTGGGCTTCCTACGAGGAATTACGAGGAAGGCCGAGGGGGCGGCCTGGAGGAGTACCCCTCTACTTATACTAATGGGCAAGAAGTCCGAAAAACATTTCAGGCAAAATGAATTTTTTTGCTTTTGGGGTTCCGAAGGGGCCCTGCCTATTTCCGATAGACGATTTGGGCAGTGTTTTATCTGCGTGCTTCAGAGGGTGTGTTGAAGCCTGGATGTAGCTGTGGGCACTCTAGTTGAGCTTACCCACGCCCTGAACCCATATCTGAACGGGG
>Ga0209527_1000289_pt1 | contig 11538 bp, 16 predicted proteins | sample JacPinW_OM2H0_M2_FD_187968 | JGI IMG/M metagenome (GOLD analysis project Ga0209527, IMG submission 187968) | Forest soil microbial communities from Algoma, Ontario, Canada - Jack Pine, Ontario site 1_JW_OM2H0_M2 (SPAdes) (version 2) | ecosystem: Environmental > Terrestrial > Soil > Boreal... | reverse complement strand
CTCTCCTTATCATATATTTAATAAAGCAGAATTTAAATCACTACCTTGATAAAGAATAAAAAATGAATGAGTATAAATCCTTCCTCTTCAATCAGCATGAACATTTAAATAAAATGGTTTAAACAAATAAGTTTCACTTATTTTTAAAGTAATAATTCTTTGCAGATCATCATCAGCTTTTATTTTATCTAATAAAAATTTACCTTCATTATTTAAATAATTAAATAATAAATCGTTAATACAAAATTTTATAGAATTTAAATAATTAACAGCATTATATAATTTTTTTATTTTCCATTTTATGAGCATGCATAGAAGAACCAATAATAATATCTTCTCCTTTATTTTTTAATCTAAAAAACCTCCAAAAGATTTACAACTTCATTCTAGTGGTTCACATAACATAGGTAAAGAAGATAGAGGAATAATAATATTGTCTTTAATATAATTTAAATATTCTTCATTAAAATTTAATTTATAATATTCTGTATTATTTTCTTCTTTAACATATTCAAAATATAATATTTGTTGAGGGTAATTAGATAAAATAGTTAAATAAAAATATCCTAATTTTATTTTTATCTCATCATTTAAATCAATTTTTAATTCTTTTTTTCAATTAAAATAAGAAATAAAATTTTCATTTGAAGATTTTTTTAATCTATTTTTATAAATTAGATATAGTATATTTTCTCCTACTAAATTACTTATTGCTGTTAATTTTAATCTAGAATAATTATTAACAGCTATAGAATAAGTTACTATTAAATATTCTAATTTATGTAATTCTTCAGAAAAAAAAGGAAATTTTTTTTTATTATTATTTTTATATAATAAATTTAATGTATCTAAAGCTTCTTTTTTAATTATATAATATAATTTATTTGAGTGACTATTAATTAAAAATTTAGGATTTTCTAATTTTTCTTTAATTATATTTACTCAAGAATTTTCAATAAATTCTTGTTTTTTTAAATCCGAGTAATCAGGATTATTAATTATATTTTTAATTGAATCTAAATAAGATAATAAATAACTATTTTTAATAGTTATATTATTTATTTTTTCTTTAAAATTATTGTTAACATTTTTCATTTTTTATATGTTTTGTTTATATTTACAAAAGAAGAGGATTGTTTATAAATAAGATAATTATTAATCCTCTTACATTAATAATTAAATTTTGTTAGATTTTATATCTAACACTTTTAAATATAATATTTTAAAATATTATAAAGGGGGTTAATTTAATTTATTTAAATTATTAGAATAATATTTATTATAAAAAAAAAAGAGAATAAAGATGGGTCTTTTAAATCTACAAGTGGTTTCTTATATACATCCTCTTTCTGAAGATAAGAACCTATAACTGTACTATTCCCCATTCCTTCTAAACATGTCAAAAATTTAGACATTCTATCATGGACAAGTGATAATGTACCTCTTTTGGAATAAGATCCACCACCTAAAATAAAATTATTATTCCTAAAAGCTACAGAAAGTAGATGTCAACTACTATAATTTTTAAATATAAAAATAGGATGGGGATAATTATTTGATTAAAAACCTTTTTTAATAGATTTTAGAATCAATTTTTTTTCTTTATCTAAGAAGAATTCTTCATGAGTATATTTAAGTACTAAATAAAGAGGATTATCTGACGATAATTTCTCCCCTTTATCGTGTTCATGAAGAAAAGATATAGTAAAATCTTTGTCTGATTGATTTAGATTAAAATCAACAATTATTATTTTGTATTGAATACAACCTAATAATTTTAATCTTCAAACTAAAGATTTTAAATTTATTTCATATTCAAAAGAAGGAAAATAATTAGAATATACAATATTCTTTAATATTTCTTCTCTGAATAAAGAATCTAAATTTTGTTCATTTTTAAAAAATGAAAATGTGGCAAATATTTGTTTCATTTTTTTATGTAATTAAATACAAAAGAAGAGAATTAATTTAAAAAGAATGATATATCTCTTTCTCACATTATTAATTAAAAAAAAAAGAAAAATTATTAATTCAGATATTAAAATAGAAAAAATAAAATATGATTTACCTAATACAATGGATTTCCATCAATGAGGTGAAGTAATATTTTTAACTAAAACAAGATCTATTGTTAGAAGAGATTCTAAATCAATCTATTTTATAAATATTTTTAAAAATAAATTAATTGTTCAATTAAAAAATGAAAAAAAAGTTCTTATTTCTTTTGAAGATATTAAAAAAGAAGAAGATAATTTATCAACTTTCATTAGAACAGTAAATGATCTTGTTCATTTTGAAGACTATTTTTATATTAATGGTGAAATAAAATTAAGAACAAATCAAAAGAAAACTCCATTTATTTCACAGAAAGAAAAAGAAATTAATATAACAGATAAATTTTTAACCATGGATATAGAAACTAGAAATATAAATGGAGAATTATCTCCATATTGTATTTCTATTTTTGATGGAAAAATATCAAATTCATTTTATTTATCTGAATATAATAATTCAGAAGAAATGATAAAAGATAGTATCAAATCAATAATGAGAAAAAATATAATGGATATAAAATATATCTCCATAATTTATCATATTTTGATGGAATATTTTTAATAAAAATTTTAGCATCTTTAACAGATATTAATCTGAATCCAATAATTAAAGATGGAAGAATTATTAATTTCTCATTTTCCTTCAAAACTGACTCTTCTTCAAAATATTATGTTCTCTATTTTAGAGATTCTTATTTAATATTACCTTCTTCACTAATGAAATTATCAAGATCATTTCATACGGAATTAAAAGGAATATTTCCATATGATTTTTTAAATAATTCTAATATTTCATTATTGTATGAAGGAATAGTCCCTAATATAAAATATTTTAAAAATATTAGTGAAAAAGAATATAATATTTATTGTAAATCTTTTAAAAATCTTAATTGAAATTTAAAAAAAGAAACAATAAGATATTGTGAACAAGATTGTATGGTCTTGTTTCATATAATAAAAATTTTAATGAAAAAATATTTAATTTATTTAAAATAAACATTCATAAATATCCTACACTACCTTCTTTATCTTTAGGTATTTATAGAAGTAATTTTCTGAAAGAAGAATATAAAATTCCTTTAATTCATGGTAAAATATATAATGATCTAAAAAAAGCATATACAGGAGGATCTGTAGACGTATATAAACCTTATGGAAGAAAGGTTAATAGGTATGATGTAAATTCTCTTTATCCATCTGTAATGAGGAATAATTCTATGCCAAGTGGTTACCCTATTTTTTTTGAGGGAGATATTTTTTTAAAAGAAAATAAACCATTTGGAATATTTGAAGTTGAAATTACAGCTCCAGATAAATTAGAAATTCCAATCTTACAACTTATATTTAAAACAGATAAGGGAACAAAAACATTATCTCCATTAGGAAAATGAACATCATAATATTTTTCTGAAGAACTTTAGAATGCTTCTGAATATGGATATTCTTATAAATTTTTAAGAATATATATATATATATATATATTTTTGAAAAAGAAAATATAAATATCTTTAAAGAATTTGTTGAATTTCTTTATGAAATTAAATCTAAAAAGTGATAAAAATACTCATGATTATACTATTTCTAAATTATTACAGAATAATTTATAGGGAAGATTAGGAATGAATCCTGAAAATGAACTTCATTTAATTTTGAATAATGAAGATGCATTACATTATTATAATAATGCAACTAATATAATACCATTAGGTGGAGGAAAAGAATTAGTATCTTTTAAAAATAAATCAAAAAATTAAAAAGAAATAATAAATGTTTCTATTCCTATATTTACAACTGTAACTGCTTATTCTAGAATTTATACCTCTAATTTTAAAAAGATGTTCTTAAAATTATGAATAAGATTATTTTTTTAAGATACAGATAGTAGATAAATTTTTAGATAAAAAATATGTAGGGGGGTACCATCAACTGTCATTAAGTTTTAAAAAAGAATACTTTATTGAAGATAAATTCATTTTACTTTCTTAATTATTTTAATTTTAATTTTTTTATTCTTCATTTGATTTAATTAGTCAGAGGTAATTAGTCATTTTAGCTTTCTTTCTCCTCTTCTTTTGTAATTTTAAAAAATTAAAAAAATGTTAGAAAATATACGTCAGAAAAATAATATTACAAAGTCTAGTTGAAATTATTTTGTTTTTAGTTATAGAGATTTTTTAAATCAAATATTATTTTTTAGAATTATTAATGAATTTATTATTACTTAATAGGACATATTCTTTATTATTTAAATTAGGGTTTAGAGATAATATATTTTATATGGTTAGTAATCAAATAGGTGTTTTGGTTAGAAGTAATCATAATTTAAAATATTATAGAAATATTTATCAAGTTTTATAGGATAAAATAGAATATATAATGAGTCTATATGAAACAAAAGGTAGTCCTATTACTATAACTTTAATGTATAAAAATATAATACCTTTACCTGAATTTAGTTTGAAAGAAATTAAAAATATATCGGTAAATAATAAAATATTTAAGAAAAGTGAATTTAGTATTAATATTATTAGCAAGTATTTACCTTTAACTATAAATATTAGTTATTTTGGTTCTTTATTAGAAAGTTTTTTGATAAAAAAATATGTTTCTAGATTAATTAAAACTATTTCCTCTTCAGTAGGTAAAGAAAATATACCAAATATTTTAAAATAAGTTAGTTTAAATATTAATTTAATTGTTTTGATTATCAAATATTTCTTAAATATAAAAGTAAAAAACGGGGTATTACTTATTTAATTATAAGTAAAAAAAATTTAGATAATAATTATATTAGAACAGTATTTAATTTAAATACAGGTATTTGTTTGTATGATGTAATAGATATTATTAAAGATTACAAAAATAATTATTTTATTAGAAAAATTAAAAATATTAGTTTATTTGTTAAAAACGATAAATTAGTAGAATTAAGAAAAGATATAACATTCGAAGTATTAAAATGTCAATATTTTAAATATACATATAAAGGTAGATCTAATCCACATTTTTGTGTATTAGATATAGAAACATATGTAAATATAGAAGGTGAAAGTAAAATATATGCTTTAGGTTTTGTAACTTTATTAGAAAAATCTAATATAAATACTTTTTATTTAAGTGATATTCCACAATTAGATTCTAATCTGTTAGTAATTTTATGTATTGATTCTATGTTAATATTTAAGTATCATAATTATAATTTTTATGTACATAATTTAGGATTATTTGATGTAGTATTTTTACATAAAATATTGAAAGAATTTAATTTACACTATAAAAAAGATAAATATTTATTAAAAAGTATATTTAGAGATGGTGTAATGTTGAAACTAAGTGTTTCAATTAAGGTATCAAACATCAAATATATAAAAATAAATTTTATAGATTCTATTAATATTTTAAATAGTAGTTTGAATAATTTAAGTAAATCTTTTAATGTAAATACTCTTAAAGGAGTATTTCCTTATAAATTTGTAACAAAAGAAAATTTAAATTATATAGGTGAAACTACAGATATATTATTTTATAATAAAATAAGTTTGTTGGAATATAAATAAATGCATTTAAAAAATAATTGAAATTTAAGAAAAGAAACAATTCTTTATCTTGAAAAAGATTTAATTAGTTTATTAGAGGTATTAGAAAAATTTAACAAATCTTTATTTCTAAATCATGGAATACAAATGAATGAGTGTTTAACTATATCTAAAATAGCTTTAACTAAATTTTTAAATTTTTATCTAAATAATACTAAATTACCTTTAATAAATAAACTACAACATTTAATTTTATTAATTTTGGTTATTATGGAGGTATAACTGAAGTTTATATTCCATATGGTACTGATTTATTTTATTATGATGTAAACTCTTTATATCCTTTTGTAGCATTAAATTCTATGCCTGGTATAAATTGTAGTTATATTGAAATAAAAGAAAATATTGATTTAGATTTAAATAATTTATTTGGTTTTTTCTATGCTAAAGTAGAAACTAATAATAATTTATATTTAGGTTTATTACCTATTAAAACATCATTAGGTTTAATATTACCTAATGGTGAGTTTGAAGGTGTATGAAGTTCTGAGGAGTTAAAATTAGCTAAAGCTAATGGTTATGAAATAGAAATTAAAAAAGGATATAACTTCAATAAAGTTGAAGGTGTGTTTACAGAATATGTGAACGAATTATATCAACTTAAATATAGTACAGAAGGAGCTGAAAAAGCAATAAATAAAAGTCTTCTTAATAACTTATTAGGTAGATTTGGTATGAATATTATCAAACCTATAACTAAAACAGTTACAAAAGAGGAACTTGATTTTATATTAAGTACTAGAGAAGTAAAATCTTTTCATGAAATTACTAAAAACGATTTTTTAGTAACATATTTACCTTTAGTTGATGAACAAATTTGTTTAGAACATGGTTTAGATTTCATTAAAGTATTATCTAAAGAAAAAAATCATAGCATTGAAAAAAATATAGATATTTTTAAAGATGTATCTATTGTTATTAGTGCAATGATAACTAGCTATGCTAGAATTTTTATGTCTAAAATAAAATTAGAAATATTAAATTCTGGTGGTAAAATTTTTTATTCTGATACTGATAGTATAGTTACAAATATTGATTTAAATATTATTAACTCGAGATTAGTAGGTAAAGAATTAGGTCAATTTAAACTAGAATATTTAATAAAAGAAGCTTATTTTATTTCTAATAAAACTTATTGTTTAGTTTTAAATAATGATAAAACTATTATAAAAACCAAAGGTGTATTAAATAATTCTTTAACTTTAGAAGATTTTAAAACAATGTATTTTAAAACTAAAAATGTATCAGGAATAAAAAGTTATTCAACAAAAAATTATACTAAAGGTTATGTATCAATTGATGAAAAAGAAATAACTTTAAGTCATGATGCATATAAAAAAAGAGAAAAAGTATTTAACAAAGAAAATCTTTGAATGAATACTAAACCTTTAATTTATAATAATGTTGTAAAAAGTATTATTCATTTCTCTATAAAAACAAAATAATTAACCCCAACTCAACAAAAAAAATAAAACAATTTTATATAAATTATATATAAAAATTGAATTACTTCTTTTTTTTACCTCGCTTATATTAATTAATATAGGTGAGGTTTTTTTCTCATTTATATTATTAATATAGGTGAGATTTTTTTTATATTTTTATATTTTAATATATTACAACAAATTAATGTATAATATATAATAAAATTGTAAATATAGAATTAAAATTAAAAAAAGAGCTTTAGTTAAAATTAAATCTTCTCTCTCTTTCACTATTATCTTAAATAATTCAATAGTGGATCAGAAATTAATTAATTTCTGGTTTTTTAAATTAAATTTAAATTAAAAAAATTTTGTTAAATTAATGTATTAAATAAGTAGATTCTTGTATATCAATAGTATTAATATTAATAACTTTATTTATATCGGGATATTTAATAAAAATATATTTATTATTTTTAAAGATTGTTATAGTATTATCTTTAGAATAAATAAAAGGTTTAACTTTTAATTCTTTTTTATCATAATATTATTGTTGTACTACCAAACCTGTTGGTAATATTCAAGGTATTTGAATTTCTAATTTATTAGATATTTAGCAATATCTTTTAAATAATTAATAAAACTTTTTAATCTAGGGAAATCATTAAGTAAAACAGAGAGCAAAGCTTTTCTTAAAATTTGAAAGTCTATTTCCTTAAAAATAATATTATTATCAATTTTTAGAATATATTTATCTTTTTCAATATAAAATTCTTCTTTAAAATAATTAACCATAGAATAACTACTTACATTATACCGTCAAGTCATTATAACTTTTTTATAGATAGGTCTATAAATATTTAAATTAGCTAATTTTTTATAACTTTCTAATTCTTCAGTACTTAAATCTTTATTATTACATAATTCTTTAATAAAGAAGTCTTTAACTTTTAGAGCAATGAAAGAATAAAAATCTTTAGGTTTATCTGATCATTTAGATTTATTTAAATTTAGTTCCTCAGATAAAGCTAATTCACCTATTAAAAAAGTTAAATGTTGAAATCCATTGCAAGAAGCATCTAATTGTATAGGTAGATGTGTTATAAAATAAGATAAATCATATTCTAAAGAATTTAAATAATTATTAAATTCAAAACAGAAAGAAATAAATAATGATTTATTTTCTGCTTTAGAAATTAATATACCATTATCAAAATTTTTAATATTTTCTATATTATCCTCCACTCATTTTATCCTATCTAAAAAAGATGCTTTATCTAATTTATTTCCAAAACAATTAGCTCCAAATATTTTTAGAAAATTAATAGCAGTAATATCTGTTTTATAAACTTTTTCTCCTTTACTAAATAATAATAAAGCTTTAGCTAATTCAGATCCTTGATAATTTAGATATTCTGTCATACAGTTTAATCTTCCTCTAAAATCCAATCTTATTGGAATGTAAAAATTAGAAATATTTCTAAAAAGAACAGCTAAACCTAATATATTTTGTTCTAAAGTTTTTTTACTTAAAAAAAAAAAACTTTCTAATTCTTTTTTCTCAGAAGTAGTTAATTTTTGTTTCTTAGTTAAAGGATGTTCAAAATCATCATCTATTAGTAAATTATACTTTCTATAATTATTTAGAATAAAATCTAAAACTTGAATATTAATTTTATACGAAACAGAACTAATGTTATTTACCATATTATAAATAATATTTTTTTCATAATTTTAGTTTCTACAGCTAATTCTCTATTATTTAAGATTAAACTATCTGTATATTCCATATCATTTAATAAATAACCACCTAAAATTTCTATTTCTTTATTATTTTTTATTATTTTTTTATAAAGTTTAGGTGGTACTAGCATTGGTATTTTATTAGGTAAGTGAAGTAATGGAATATTATTCTTCTTAGGTAATAATTATTTAATAATAGATCCAGCTACCAAAATATTATGTTTTTCTGTTTTACTTATTTCTATTACTTTATTTTGTAACAATTCTAATTCTATTAATCAACCTATTAATTTACTTCCTAATTCTAATTTAATTGTAGAAGTATTAAAATACTCAACTATTTTTTTATTAGATTTTTTTCAAATACTAAAACTTTCTTTAATATCAGATGTTTTATATAAAAATAATAAATAATTATTTATTAAATATTCACCCAAATCTATATAAACATTTAAAGAATTAGTATTTTCATTAAATCTTTCATTATTAGATATTACTCTTAATAATCTTCCAAATAAAATACTAATAAAAAATTCTTCTGAAGTATTTAAAAATAAATTAGATTTTAGATTTTTTTATCATTTTTAATAGATTTTTTATAAATATTAAAATATTTAATTAAAGAATCTTTATTTTATTCTAAAATTTTAAATAATTTAGTATTTAATTTTTTATAATCAATATCTTTATTTTTATTTCTTAAATCTTTCTCTAAAATAGATTCTAAATATTGATTTTTTAAAAATTTTTCTATTTTTAATTGTGTTTCCATATTTTGAGGATTTTCATTTAAATAATTTTGTAATAATTTAAATATTCTAGAATTTATTTTATAAATACTAGAATTTTCTTTATAGTACTAAATTTATTTGTAAAAATGTGAGTAAGAAATGGATTAATCTGTTTATTTAAAAAGATTAAAAAGGATGTGAAGGATGGAACATTTTTCATTTTTTTATTTGTTATTTTTATATTTAAAAAAGAAGAGGATTGTTTTGTTTATAAATAAGATAATTATAAATATCAGAGGATTAATAATCATCTTAAAATTTTCCTCTTCTTTTGTATATTTTATTTTATTTTAAAAAATGAACAACTTTCCATTCTTTAATATAACATATGCTCCTTCTTTTTTTAAATTTCAAATTCAAAAAAGAAAATTTCATAGCTCACATATTGTTTCTTTAATTTATAATATTAAAAAATTTAATTATTTTATTGATAATTAAAATAAAAATATTAATAATACAAAAAAACTAATTACTACAAAATCAAATTATACTTCATATAAAATTAACTCTTCTTTATATCAAGTACTAATAAGTAATTTAACTTCAGATCCTTTTGATAAAAATACTCAAATATAAATTGAAAAATATTTAAAAAATGATTATTTAAATTCATTTTTAGAAAAAAAACTAAAAAGGAATTAAATAAAAAAAATAGAAATATAGAATTTTAAATTTTAAACACTTCTCTAAGTAAAGAATTAGATAGATCTAAAAATCTATTACTTAAATTAATTAATAATTTTAGAGTTGAATATTCAATAAAAAATTATGAGGAACTAATAATAAAAATTATTTTAAATACTTCTGATGAATTCATATTAAGTGTATTATTTGGAAGATTATTAAGAATAATTTATAATAATGAAAGAATAAATAAAAATACTAACTCAGTTGAAGTATATATAGATATTGGTAAAGAACTAATAAATAATTATTTATTATTTTTATATAAAACTAATAAAAATACAAATACAAATGAAAGTTTTTTTTTGTTTTAGTCAATGAAAAGAATCTAATCAAGATATTGTTAACAATAGTAAGAATAGTACTATTAATTTAAATATAGGTAGTTTATTAATAGGTTGATTAATAGAATTAAATTTATTAAAAAATAAAGTAATAGTATTAAGTCGAAAAGAAAAACATAATATTTTAGTTGTAGGATCTCAAATAGAAGTAATATTACCTAAAGATAATATTACTTTATTTACCTAATAAAATTCCAATGATAGTACCACCTAAACCTTATAAAAAAAGTAGTTAAAGGAAGTAAAGAAATAGAAATATTGGGTGGTTATTTACTAAATGACATAGAATATACTGATTCATTAATATTAGAAAATTGAGAATTAGCACAAGAAACTAAAATATCTAATAAAAATATTATATATGATATGGTAAATAATATTAGTTCTGTTGCATTTTCAATAAATAAAAATGTTTTAGATTTTATTTTTAATAATTATATAAAATATAATTTACTAATAGATCCAGATTATATTCATCCTTTAACACTAAAAACTAAATTAACTAAAAAAGAACAATTAGAGTTAGAAAGTTTTAATAGTAAAAAAAAAGATTTAGAACAAAATATATTAGGTTTAGGTAATATATTTAGAGATGTTCCTAAGTTTTATATTCCAATAAGATTAGATTATAGAGATAGACTCTATTGTATGTCAGAATATTTAAATTACCAAGGAATTGAATTAGCTAAAGCTTTATTATTATTTTCTATTGAAGAAAAGGTTAATAAAAAACAGATATTATTAGCATTAATTATCTAAAAATATTTGGAGCTAATTGCTTCGGTTTAGATAAATTATCTTTTAATGATAGAATTAAATGAATTGAAGATAATTTAGAAAATATTAAAAAGTTTGATAATGGTATATTAATTTCTAAAGCAGAAAATAAATTATTATTTATT
>Ga0209527_1000288_pt1 | contig 11555 bp, 12 predicted proteins | sample JacPinW_OM2H0_M2_FD_187968 | JGI IMG/M metagenome (GOLD analysis project Ga0209527, IMG submission 187968) | Forest soil microbial communities from Algoma, Ontario, Canada - Jack Pine, Ontario site 1_JW_OM2H0_M2 (SPAdes) (version 2) | ecosystem: Environmental > Terrestrial > Soil > Boreal... | reverse complement strand
ACACCCATCCTCTCGCCATTGCCGTCCCAGCCAACGCACGTTTTTCCAACCCATGTTCCGTCGAATGGGTTCTGTTGAGAAGCTGGCGTACTTTGCGGCGGTGAAGGCGTTTGCAGTCTTGGCGAGGCTTGCGTCTTCTTGGCCGTCGCCCCGCTTGGCGTGCCTTGCACAGGCACGATTGAAGAAAACAAAACAAGAGCGGCACTAATGGCTGCGATTGCGATCCGGTTCATAGATGATCTCCTTTCAGCGAGCATTGTTACCGGTGAGAGAGATTACGAAGTGCCGGGCAGAACACACCGGCTGACCCTTGCGAAACCTAATAGTCCGCAGACATCGGCGCCGCGAGATTACGCCTCGGGCGGCGCGTTGCGAGACAAATCGGTCTCGCCGGTGTCAGATGAAATTTACCGCGAATGAGGGCGCGGCAAATTAAAGTAATACAAAAACCCCGGAGCCTACGGTGCTCGAACCCACATTCTATGGCTTTCCAACTGTCAGCAAAATTGCCAGCAAACAGCAGTGAAAGAGCTCGCGACAGCAGTGGCCGAGTTGGCTTGATTGCCTAGGTAAATTCTGTTTAGATCGGCCTAACAATAGGGGAAGACAGCGCCGAATCGCACCTTGGAAGCCACTTTAAAACCTTAGGCGTGGCTTTGTTAGCTGAAGGATAGGCTACCTCGCTCCCTGGCCTTCGCTTTCGTATTTTTTGACAGTAGCGTTCGCCGCTGATAATTCGCCTTTTGTTTGCTCGAGTTTCTTTTCCAGGAAACCCTGGGCTTTGAAGTCTTCACTCAGCGCTGCTTTTAAGGAGTCGAGCGCGAGGTTCGCTCGATAACGTTGGAAGTCCTTCTCTACCTCTACGTCAGCGGCGACCACAAGATCTGCTGGTGGATAAAGAGCGACGCCTACCTTGACAAACAGTTGTCCAACTGCAGACCAAGAATGGTCTTTTTGCTGGCCGAAGCTGGCGGTCTGAATGACAACATCCAAAAATTTGTCCATGTTTGCCAACCAATCTTTTGCTTCCTGTTTGATCAGGTTGTCAGCTGCATGGTCTCTGATCGCTGCGCGAAGTTGCTTTTCAGCCTCCGTAATCTTCGATAGTCGTTCGGTGTCATCCTTATTTGAGCTGCCTTCAATTGCGACGCCTTCGCGCCCAGCAATAAGACCTTGAACCGCGTGAAGGGCCTGTTTCAAGGAATTGGCGGTCGCGGGGGTAAGGTATTTCCGTTTCGACAGTGTGTCGAAGGCCTCGCTCGCCGGAATATGCATGACAACGTCATTCGCAAAATCTCTTTGCGCTTCGCTCCGAATTTTTTCAAATTCCGCCTGATCCTTTTCCAGGCCGCCTTTCCAGCCACGCACTTTACCGAGTTCGTCTTCCAAATCTTTCTTAAGACTCTTCAGTGCCGTAACATTGCGTCTAGCTTGTTCGTATGTGGCCGGCGTCCTTTGCGAAATCTCGGTGGCAACATCTGCGGGATTAGGCAGCCAGATTGTCGCGGCTGAATTGTTGTTACCTAACACATTTTTGACGTGATCAAGATTACCTTGGGCTGCAGCTGCAATCTCAGCATCCCGTTTTTCCTTCTCAATTGTCTCCTGTAGGGTTTTTTCGCATTTCGCTATCTGAACATCGTATCCACTTTTGTTTTCGGGATATATCTCTCGCGCCTTTTTCCAAGATTCGATCGCCTTTTCCAAAACCGCGGTGTCTGCAATGTCCTTTCCAATTTCATCGTTCCACGCTTTGGCTCCTTCGTTCTCTATCAAATCCGCCCTGAGAGCACGTATGTTGCGCTCAAGTTGTACGTTTTCCAAATGGCTTTCGTAGACTTGTTCCCATAGCGCAATTGTTTGCTCGTAATCCCCGCGTTGAAACGCAGCCTCCGCGCGGTTTAGAAGAATTTTGGTCCGGCACCAGCTAAGCCAGTCCTTCAGATATTGATTGTCGGGGATGTCCTGAAGAGCCTGTTCGTAAAACTGGACTGCCTCGTTCAGCCTGCCCCTTTTTCTAGAGGCATCTCCGCGCTGCGAACTCATGACGCCTCGATGGCGCACTTCTCTTGCTTCCCTTTGCGCCTTCGTCTCACCATTGCTAGATCCGGGTGATGATGGGCGTCTGGTGGAAGGTTCGGAAGAATCCCCCCCCGATACGACGGTATGCCCTGGCTCGGGTGGAGCAATGAACTGAGCCTTAAGAACTCCCGTGAAAGCGGCGAGAACCCCTGCGCCTATCATCAACAACGCGCGGTATCGACCAGTTCGCAGCAGCGTATTAGATGTCTGCTGAGACTTTCGTTTCGATTTGGTTTCTGCGAAGGTCATTTTTCTTGCGAATCGCTGTTCGCCGCGCGTTCTGCCATCTCTATCCGAAGCAGGCCGTCTCCATACTTTTTCGCCCAAGCCCCGAGTGAAGGCGCAATGCTATGGGCGGGCGCCTCGCGAATTTCTTTGAGATACTTCTCGGGTTCAACGCTTAAGAGTTCGTCCGTTGAAAACTCCATCGCCAGGTTGATCCAAGTTCGAAGTTTTTTTGGAGGCAGGCTACTCGAAGCCACAGCTCCAGGTCCGACAATTCTTGCCTTTGCCGCATTGACTGCCTCTTCTAAACCATATAAGTGAGCCGGATCCTTTTCTTGGTAATGGGCATTTCTCAGGTAATTCCTAATCGTAGAACTGGCTTCATTAATGCAGCGGACCGCCCCCGCGGACGCTGCTTGGTTTGAAATCCCGCGAGGCCTATTTTGATAACCTTTGGCTAGCGCGAGAAGCGCACGAATCCGAAATGCTACTCCGGTAGGCCAACCGTCTTTCCATTCTTCAGGCGTCGGTATGTCCCGAAAGAACGCTTCGGCCTCTGCTAATTTGCCTTGACCGATTTGCTGCGAAATTATCTGGCCTAGCAGTTGTGTCTTCCAAATAAAGGGTTGGAAATCTTCTTCTGCATTCAGTGGCAGACCATCAATGACCCTCTTTGCTGCGTCCCATTTCTGTTGCAGGATCAAAGCATAAGCTATGTGGCTGGTGGCGAGATATTGCCCATGCGATAATTTCGTCTTCGCAATGTGAGCGAATTGAAGCGCTTGATCGTAGTCCCTCGCCATTGCCGCAGCGAAAGCGCATGTAGCCAAAAGTTCATACTTTCCGAGAACCGAGGAAAAATAGGTTGAGTACCCATCGAACTGTGTGCTGTACGAGAAGTGGAAAGGGAGCATATCAAACCGCACCTCGTAATCCAACAGCGACATGGCTCGATTGTATTCGCCTAGAATCACGAGAGACACCGCCTGATCTTCCGAAGCGACACCCACCGCTACTTCGGGGTGCTTGCTTTCATCATTGTGCATTTCAAGAATCTCGCGTGCGATATCTTTGGCGAGACGTCGATCGCCCGTACGCAATGCACACAACGCAGCGAACCTGAGATTGTTGCCGCGATCGAGCCGGCTTTTCCATTTGGGCCGAGCAGCCCACGATCGTGCCGCAACGAAGTTACCTGAGTCGAGAAGCATTTGGAAAATTTCTTGAAAGACTTGGCCATCCTGGGAACCATATTTTTCAAGCAACCTATTGAGCGTGGCGTCACTAACGCTGTCAGGCGAACGAGACCTTAGCCGCGTCGGATAATCCTTTAGTTCAGATGCAGCTTTTAGAATGGCGTCGGTTTGTTCTTTCCCATCTGCTGAAATAGTTGTTGCTGCGTACCTTTTTGCTTCGGTAAAATCGCCTTTCTTCGCAAGGTAGCGAACAACCTCACGAACTGCATCATCGAATTGTTTAATGCTAAATTCGCTATCCCCATCATCGGGCCTGTGCTTGTCCAAGAAAACTTTAGCATCAGTGACATCGTCGACTTGTAACAAATACCCAACCGCCTGCGGCTCGTCGACGAAACCCGTATAACCCCAAAGCACTGCTGCGCTATTCTCCACCTCATCACCCCGATTGCTGGGGTCGATATCACCGGCTTCTTTAACAAGCGTTAGTACTTTTTCTTTACAGGAAGCCTTTAGGCGTTTCACTTCATCTCTGATGGACTCTGCGTTCGGCGTATCTGGGACCGCCATTAAAAAGACGTCGAGCCAAGCAATAGCAGCTGGTTCATGTCCGGCTTGCGCCTCAACGAATCCCAAGTTGTAATAAATCGCCGGGTGCTCTTGAATCCCCACTGCTGTCAGAAAAGATTTTCTCGCGTCCTTCCAGGCTGCCCGCTTCTCTGCTGCCATCCCTTCCTCGAAAGAGTGCCGAGCATCATCCGTTAGCTCAGAAGGCGCCTCTTGTGCAAAAATCGAGCTACATCTCAAGAGGAATAATCCGGCAACGAACGCGCGAATCACAGTTCTTGTTCTCAGTTTCACATAGTTTCGTTGCGGTCCTGGTTTATCCCATGTCCCGACGTTAGAAAATCACCGACCTAAGTGTCGAGAGGTATTCCTAGGGTCCGATACTTAGAGACGAAGCTCAGCAAACAACCGTGCCAAACGCACCGAATGCAACATGTGCCAGCAGAATTGCCAGCAACTAGCAGTGAAAGAGCTCGCGCAACTAGTCGCCGATTACGCTTGATTACCTAAGCAATTGCTGGTTAAGTGACTCGAAATAAGGATAATACACCGCCGAATCCTATCTCTGTAGCGTTAATCTATTGATGCACAGGCGGTTATGTCGAAATGCCTTGCTGGCAATTCCCGAAAATGCACTTAGCCAAAACGGGACACCCGAAGCGCATTTCTCCTGAGTCGAGCCCCCTAAACCGAAAACCTGCCCATTTAAACGACTCTAGTCCTTTTTCTCGCTTCGAGAAACATCTTGAGACTGTGGCTTCTTTTTCGAGGAAGCTGTAATGCCCTTTATCAAAAACTGTCCCAACTTATACGAGAAAAAGCCAACAACTAAACCGCCCTGGAAGCTAGTGGCCGATACGGTCACGCCGGCATCGAACTGTTTGGATAACTCCCCAATATAAGAAAGGATCCAGGCAGAGAGGCCCCCAACCACGACATTTAGAGCGATTTCCCTGATAGCGCGCTTGGCGCCAATGCTCGAGTTCGAATCCCGCCATCCAACCACCAATACTAAAAGAGCCGCAACAAACCCTCCAACAGCACCGCCAAGCGCTATACCAAATTTGTCAGCGGCAAAGTCTAGGTCAAAAGGCTTGTCCTGAAATTTTTCTCCTTCCTCCGGCGCGTCGAAGTGAGCTCTAACATTAACCACTCGGGTTCCTGCGGGAAACCGTAGCAAAGAAGGTTTCTGAATTGCTTCCTTCCCAGAGATGCGGTCTAGGTGGAATCGGTACTCGCGAGTTTCCCGGGCCCCGAGAGATCCCGACTGATTAACCGTAGCGACGCACTTGGAAATATCCGGCCGGGCTTCACTCAGGAGCCCAGTGCTTAGCAGCGTCACGTCGCGCATCTCGATTCCGCCGATCTTTGATTGGATCTTTACAATGATATCGCGAGGAGAAAGGACAGTCTCTATCGCCGGATCGGTCGTTACTTCTATCTGGAGCGTCTCATGCTCTGGATCCAAGACGCCGTAAGACGGCAACACAATGCCGACAATTAAAATTGCGAGCGCGCTATCACGAACTAACGCACCAAGCCGGCTAAGGAGAGTGAGAGGCCGCAACTTCACGCTGTCCAACTTTCTCGGTTTCCTTCTTTATCCTGGCCGCAATCGCTTTGAACTTCGCACGGATTTGATCCGCGAATACATCGGCATCGCCGCGGCGCTGAGCCGTCTTTCCGAGGTTTATCCAATGTTGTCTCCACGTATCGTCATTCACAATTTTCTGAATTTGGTCTCTTCTTGCTTCCAAGACCTCGTTAGGTGGAGTAAATAGCTTGCCCCAATTATCTATCGCCTGCTCATTCAACCATATCTCATCAATTCTCTCGTAAGCTCGTACCGCCACAAGGCCATCCGTTAATACCCCATCAGGCCTCGGATCCTGACTGTCCCAAATGGCGGAGCACGCGGCTTCTCCTAAATACTTTCCGGCAACAACTATCCCTTCTTGTGTCGTCGTTAAATGCTTCCAGATAATTTTCTTGCCGATCCAAGCCTTTTTTTTATCGGGTTCCAACTCTTTAAACCATTCGAAGTAGTCGACCCATCGGTTAAATTCTTTGGTAAAATAGTAATGCTTTTGTTCGGGACTGAGTTTCCTGTCCCTTGCCTTGTCAGAACAAAGGTAGGCACAAAGACTGAGAAAACGTGCCTGAGTCGCAGGTTCGGGCTCTCCCTGAACTGCTGGGGACGTATGATCGCCAATGTTATCGCATCTCTCGATTGCTTCTAGTAGGTGGTCATGCGCAGGGGTGTTCCGCAGTAATTCCAAAGCATCGCATTCAGCCTGCAGCGTTCCGGCATTACTGGCTGGGATTATGACCCAAACAATTGCCAAGGGGACAAGCATCCTTGAACAGAGGCCTCTAACGGACACGCTGATGCCGTTCATGCTATTTCTAGGATAAGAAAACCCTGGCCGCTTACGCAATCCTTTTCAAATGTTCCCATCGACAAGAGCCAAGGATTTGATGCTGCCGGTTCGGCCTCTTGAAACCATCCTGAGGCAAAAAGCAGCTGCGGTAGGCTTTGATGTGGGCGCGTCATCTCGAACCGCACCATCGGCCTAACGAACACGTTTGTATGCAAGTCCAAGCTTTACGGACCGAGTCCGCACCGTTGCCGGATTTGCAGCGCGAACAGCGGCCAAGAACTGCGCGTGACAGGTTTTGTGTGAAATGTTTGATGTAAGCACAGCATTTGCATTTCCAGACCAGTGCGCGTTCTTCTTGCGAGCCGCTTTTACTAAAGAGAACGCTCGCTGAAACGGACCATTTGGAACCTTTTTAACATTGGGCCAAATCTGACCGCCGATCTCTGTCTTTCGGGTTACGGACCCTTCGTTTGATACCTTTTTGACACAGTTGCCCCTCTGCCCAAACGTTGTTCAGTTTACCAATAACAAATAATGAGAGCATCAGATTTTCGCCATATGTCGCCAGAGGATTTTGAACTCTATCGATCCAGCACGGAAGAAGAGTTCGAGGCTTACCGCAACGAATCAGCGTTCAGGAAATGGTGCAAGGAGTTCGACGAAGACCCTCTGGACGAAGCCGCTCGAGAAAGTTACGAGGAATATCTGAATGAATACGGCCCCGGCCGCTTTGACGAGAATGAAACTGCTCGGCGGCTAGATGACATGAACAAAGATCAGTAGCTGCGAGCAACGCTCCTAATTTCGCTCAGCTCCAAATCATACGCGGCGCGTTGCTTCTGAATATAATTCTTCGCATCCAAAAGCCGTTCTGACTTCGTGATTCCGCCTGGCGAATAGGTATTCTTGAGCCAGTTACAGGTCTTGCAGCAGAGTGCAATGTTCTCAAGAACGTGCTGACCGCCCGCCGACTGAGGGATCACGTGGTCCCACTGCCAGGAATTGTAGGCGTCAAACGTCTCGAGAAGATCCTTCTCGCAATAGATACAACGCCAATCTTGTTCACGTCCCAAGAGGACATTCCACTCTCCAATGCGATACGCCTTCAGCTTTTCAATCAATTCGGCCAGTTCGTCGCTTTCGTTATTCACAATCATAAGGGGTCTGCTATTCACTGCGGAACCAAACCGAAATAACGACGCCGAGGTATGTCCTCAACACCCGATGCACAGAGCTTCAACAATCCGATAGCACATGAGTGCTGCGGGTGTTCGACAATGCCATCGTTCCACGCGAACCCTTTTGCGCCGGCGATGCATGCCGGCAAACCGAATACTTCACTTGCCAGCTGGACGATACCTCGCTGACCTGAGCCCCCACCGGTGAGATGTATGCCCGTGCGCATTTCTCTAAGTCGCACTCCATTTGAGATCAGACGCTTCTTTGTTTTCTCGAGAATTGCCCGTAGTCGAAGATGGATAACTTTTTGAAAGGCTTCGGCGTGAGCACTCCGACCTGGGAACGCATGGCCATTCTCGATTTTTAGGCTTTCAGCGCGTGCCCACGGAATCCGCAAATGACTCGCCAAATCTTGAGTGACGTGAAAACCGCCGCGGCTATGCGATCCACAGTCTTTTATCTCGCCGTTCGAATACGCGATATGTCCTGTCTGCAACGCTCCGAGGTCAATCATTAATGCGCCATGATGTTTTTCTTCGGAACTAAGGACGGCCGTCGCACACGGAATCACGGGAAAGGCAACATCACCGGCTTCGACACCAAGCATACCGAGTAAAGCAATGTTGCTTTTCGCGATCGACTTAGGGCCGAGGACGGCAAGATGCACTTTGCGAATTATCACGTCGCTAGCTTCTTCTACCGCCTTCAAAGCTGTGCACAGATGGTAGAGCACCGGAGTTAGCTTCGGCGTTTGGTTCTCCACACGATAATTTGCCTCAGCGATTCCGAGGATTTTGATTGTGCCATCGACCATTTGTTTGCTGACCGCGGCGCAGAATTTTGATGTACCAAACTCGACCCCAACGATCGGTTCATTGAATCGCGCCGCTCTGGCGAGCTCTGCGATCGAAGGGTGCGGCCTGGGGGTGCGAAGGGACAGCCCAATGCCGAGCCCGATGCCTGAGAGCCCGACTTTCCGAATAAACGCCCGGCGAGTGGTCATCGGTTTGGAAAGCTCCACCTCGCTAACGCGTCTTTGGAATAAAGTTCCGGATAAACTCCCGGGTCTTTGAATCGAAAATCTTACTTTCGATAATCGGCTCAACCAGAGGTTTCGGGAGAACGAACCAAGTCGGGAGCCCTCGTGAGTGCGGATTGCCAACCGGCCGCCATTCACACGCGTTCCACCGAACGGCAAGGCAGGGTTCGTCGTCCCATTTGCCTAATGCGATCGAGTGACCTTCCGGATCTCCCTTGAATAATACTTTGATGAGGGACCAGTGAGCCCTAGGCGCGGTGATGTCTTCTGGCTGAACAAATTGTTTATTAGCTGGCATTTCGCTGCAATACTTTATATCGCATATTATGTCAATATTTATATGGAAGATTATATGGGGTCTCCTTCTGCTAAGCCGTCCAAAATGGGCGACTATCGACAACTCTTGGATTAAAGGCGCACCAAATTTTGGCCTGGCAGAATCATTTCTGCTACGTCCTGGGCCGCCGTCCGTTCAAGTCGAACCGATAGAATGATGCGCAGAGATTCGTCCAAGTTAACTGTGTGAACAGATGCGTTTTCTTGAGATTGCCCAGGCCGAGTTTGACTTTGCGCTTGATCGACATATCGGGACTCCACGTGCGCATTGATGTAGTCGATCAGACTATGCAGGTCGATTAGCCGGACTCCCTTCAGATTTCCGCGTCGCCGCAGTGTGCAGGAGCGGACTGGCGGCCTATAATCATTCTCTCTGCTTGGCAGGACCAGCAGATTGAGTGTTGATCTCCCTAATCCAGTCCATGGATCGGCTGTGCCGGGTCTAGGCAAGCGGATGAACTCAGGGCGGATATTGTTCTTTTGTTCGCTGATAACGATCGGTTTTGTTGTGAGGTCCATACCAGAACTCTTTGCTTGCGGATCGCTATTCCGCCAGAGGGCTCCGTTTCCAAAAAACACTTTGCCGCCGATCAGTATTCTTGCAGTTGTTCTGGGGGGAACAACGGGGCGTCTTGTGCGATTTTAGCGCGACGGCCGGTTTCTTCGTATTCGGTCTGCGTGCGCCACAGAGTAGTGACTAACGAAGGTAGACCGATATTGATCTAATAATTAAATAAACGCAAAGTGGCGCCGTGTTCTATGCGTTGGGGATTATCGTCACCTTGTTGGCACTTATTGTCGTATGGCTGGTACGACTGACGGCACCGTTGGATGCCGAATATGATCTGATTGCGATTCTTGATTTGTTGCCGCCAAGCGAACGAATCACTTTTCATATATCCGAGGACCTACGGCAGATGCTCGGAATGATGGGTTACGATCAGAAGCAATTTAGTTGTGCGAACCGAAACGGAGCGTTTCAAGCGCTAGAAGACATTCGGGCGCTAGCCGATTCGGGCAAACGGCTGATCCTACATATTGTATCGCACGGCAGCAGAAATGGTTTGTGGATCAAAAGCACTGATGAGCGAATAGCTTGGGCCGAGCTGCGGCAGCCTTTAAGATCGATCAACGAGGCACAGAAGCGCACGCTCATCGTAAATCTTTCCTCTTGTTTTGGCTTGCATGGCATTCGCGTGGCAAAACGGAATCGGCCGTTTTATGGGGTGATTGGCCCTTCCGTTGAACTTGAAGTTCCGACCGCACGCGACCTTAATCGGTCGTTTTATACCGGCATGGCTAACGGCAAACCAATAAATGTAGTTGTGAACGAAATCAACGCATTCGCCGGGGATCAGGTTCTATTTTGCATAACCGCAGGCATCTACGCTTCGCCACTACGGTGGATGCCACTCTGGATTTCGAAACCGGTGCTACGAATAGGTGTTGCTGTCCGCCATTTGCTCGTACGTTCATGACACTGAGACAATTCTGACCTCTGGGAAGTGGGGTCCGCGGATGCGAAGCAAAATGAGCAAGAAAAAAGATTTCAGCGAGATGTCACCGGAGGATTTCAGTGTTTACCAACCGCAGACCGAGGAGAACATCGACGCTTACGAAGACGAATCGAAACTCAGGCGCTGGTGTAAGGAGCTTAACTTAGATCCGACTGACCCAGACACCCATGAGAGCTATTTAGAGCAGCGCGAGGAGACGGAAGTCGACAAATTTTTCACAGGCCTCGATCCGGACGAGCGCGCAGGCTGGCAAGACAACATGAACAAAGCTTAGTTAAATCGCGAACCGGGACTGCTGGCCGGTTCCTCTGGACCAGCCCAGCCAGACCAATTCGTCGGAGGCTTGCCGATCAATACGGGCTGAAGATAATAATGCTTCGTTTCCGCATTCATCCCTTCGTACCATATGTCTGGGATCGGACCGAAATGCCGACGGTAAGCCGCCCTGAAATTTTCACCCGCTTCCTGAGGCACAGGCGTAGCAGGTGTGTCTGGTTGGTGGCTGACAAAAAATCCAACTGTGTCGTTGCAAAAATCTCGATATTGCCGGGTGAAGAGGATGAACTGGTGCCACACTTCGTCCACAAGCGGTCCAATCATTGCCAATGGATGTACGCCGGCCCGAACAAGGGCAATGAATCGCTTAAATTCCCGCTCCACCAGGGAACGCTTTGCGGCCGGAATTTTCCCCTCAGCAATCAGTTTGTCCAAAACGAAGGACATGTCATATCGCTGTAGACGCGAGGCCATCAGCTTCCTAGGGCTCCCGGTGGGACGCAACTCAACTTGGGATCTGCTGTTCTTGTTCATGCAGATTAAACGGGGCAAATCGGCTAATGATTCAAAGATTCTGCAGGCTGAACCTTACTGTACCAAGCAATTTTCGCGCCGAATACCTGGCGTGTTCTCCACATTACCGACTTCGCTCCAACGAGAACCGACCCGAGCTCATCGAGCTTCGGTGTAAGAGCCGCTATCAGCGACCGGTTAAACGCTGAACCGTTGCCGACGTAGGCCCGAATGGATTCAATAT
>Ga0209527_1000285_pt1 | contig 11652 bp, 14 predicted proteins | sample JacPinW_OM2H0_M2_FD_187968 | JGI IMG/M metagenome (GOLD analysis project Ga0209527, IMG submission 187968) | Forest soil microbial communities from Algoma, Ontario, Canada - Jack Pine, Ontario site 1_JW_OM2H0_M2 (SPAdes) (version 2) | ecosystem: Environmental > Terrestrial > Soil > Boreal... | reverse complement strand
TGTCCGTTCGTTGTCGGCCCCCGCGCCGCCGAACAAGGGTCAGACGAGCCCGACCCCGCCGGTCGGAGTGCCACCGCCGCCTATACCGGAAACGCCTGGCGTGCAGACCACACCAAAATGAGGCGGCTGGCGGTCCTGGTCGGGGCCTTCCTCCTCTGTACGGCGGCGACGCAGGGGGGCGAGTTGCGCGTCTGCGCCGATCCCAACAACCTGCCCTTCTCCAATGACAAGGGCGAGGGGTTCGAGAACAAAATCGTAGAGCTGATCGCCCGCGATCTCGGTGCTACAGTGGTCTACACTTGGTGGGCGCAGCGGCGCGGTTTTGTGCGCAATACCCTGCGGGCGCAGGAATGCGACCTCTGGCCCGGAATCGCAAGCGGCATCGAGATGGTTGTCGCCACGCGCCCGTATTAGCGCTCGACATATGTCTTCGTGACGCGGTCGGATCGACATCTCGACATCTCCTCTTTCGACGACCCGCGCTTGCGGACACTGACGATCGGCGTGCAGATGGTTGGCAATTTGATGAACACGCCACCCGCGCATGCACTCGCTCGCCGCGGTATCGTTGAGAATGTGCGCGGCTACATGCTCTACGGCGACTACAGCCGCCCGAACCCGCCGGCCGAGATCATCGATGCGGTCGCGCGGGAAGAGATCGATCTCGCGGCGGTTTGGGGGCCGTTGGCCGGCTATTTCGCCGCAAAGCAGCGGGGGACGCTGGCCCTGACGCCGGTAAGCCCAGCTTGGGACGGGCCGCAATCGCCGATGGTGTTCGATATCTCAATGGCAATACGCAAGGGCGACACCGCCCTCAAACACGACATCGATGCCGCGCTCGACCGCGACCGCGAAGCCATTGATGTCTTGCTCGCCGCGTACCAGGTTCCACGCCTGCCGACGCCCGGCGAAACCGGCGGCCACACAGAGCGTTGAGCGGCACTGTGCCTGCTTTCCGTTCGGTCAAGAGGATACACGAACCGGCCTAAATTCTTGGCGCCGGCGCCGGGCGGGCCATTGCTGTTTCCATCTTTGTCACACCTGGCGCCGCTGGAGCCGGCTCGTTCTGCCTCTGGGCCTCAGCCCGCGGCCGCGCGGCGGCGTCCCGCCGCGGGGTGCCTTGTTGTAGCTCGCCTGTTGCTCGGTGTCGCTGGCTTGCGCGCCTGACCACCTTCCGCTTCGAGGCTACGTCGAAGCGCGTCCATGAGGTTGATAACTTTCGCCGGTTTAGCCGCCTTCGGGATGACCGGCTTCTCGCCCCTTACCTTTTGCTCAACGAGGTGGCGGAGGGCCTCCTGGTACCGGTCACCGGCGAGCTCCTTGGGATCGAAGTGACCCGATTTCTGCTCGATGATGTGGACCGCAATATTGACCATTTCCTCGTCGAGCTTGCTCTCGCTGATCTCCTTGAAATACTCCGTGTCAGCCCGAACCTCGTCTGCCGGGCGCAAGGTTATCATCACTAATCCCTTGCCATGCGGGCGCAGCATGAGCGGATGCTCGCGGTTGGTCAGGACCACCCGCCCGATGCCAGCCTTTCCGGAACGGTGCATCGCCTCTCTGATGACCCGGAACGTCTCGTCGCCGATTTTGCCATCAGGCGCGACGTAGTAGGGGTTTTCGAGGTAGACGAGGTCCACCTGATTGGGATCGACGAACCGCGTTAAAACGACGTTCTTGGATGAATCTATCTCGATCGCGTCCAGCTCTTCCTCAGTCACAATGACATATTGCCCCTTGGAGAACTCGTAGCCACGCACCAGCTCGCTGCGCTCTAGCTGTTGGTCGCTCTCCGCATCATGGGGACGCATGGTGACGCGATTGTGGGTCTTCGGATTGAGCAGGTGGAAGGAGATGCGCTCCGACTGGCTCGTCGCTGGATAAAGGCGGATCGGGCATGAAACCAGTGAGAGGCGGAGATATCCTTTCCAGATGGGGCGCGGCGGCATCGCCAGAGATCCATCGAAGGAGTGGGTGACGATGCAAACGTCTCGATGACTACGTTGTTCCGAGAGCCCGCTCGGAAGAGTTCAGCCGACGCTGGATTCGTTTGCTGCGACTGAACTCGCAAGGCCACTGGCGATAAGCGCCGGCCGATTTCACACCTCGATCGTAGCGGCGCGGCAATGGCATTCGCGACGGCATTGTCGCGTTGAGCAAGTAACGCACGTGGCGAGCGTCCGGCCTCAAGGGAATCCCTCGATTCGTGGACCATAGTGCCGAGGTAATGGATAGATACGACTTGCTAACGTGAAAATTCCATCGTTGGAGACAGCGCTCGAGGTCACGCAGTCGGGCAAGATGTGTGGATAAGAAATTGACGCTTGTCAAGTGGGACGAACGATGTCGTGGGACGGGTGTTGGTAGGGTACCAGCAATCCTGAGGAGCATGACATGCGCGTCCCGTCTTTCCCGATGATTGCCTCATTTGTCCTGTTTGCTGCACCGGCCTTCGCCCAGACTACGAGCATGACCGGTGGCCAGCTGAGTGATTCCCCCACTTCTTCGCGTCTGCCGCCGGACACAGTCGTAACGCTCGACACGCAGCAAAAACTTAAGCAATCGATAGAGCAGAACGGCTTCAAGAATGTGATTGTCGTGCCCGAAGCCTACGTCATCCACGCCCAAGCGCCGGACGGATCGAAAATCGTAATGGAGGTGAGCCCCGATCAGATGCAGGCCGTCATTGAGCGGACCGGCAGCTCGTCCCCGCCGTCAGATAGTACAACCCGCTGACCGCAACAGGCTGTACCACGACCCTCCCCCGCAGTGCGCCGCCCCGCGGGGGAGGGAAACGGTGATCGGCGCTTTCAGTTAGGCCTGAGATCGGTGATGTGACGTGGGTCTTGCATCAGCTCCCCGCGCTCGACCTTTTTGAGGATATCGACTGACATTCTTCGGATGCCTGGAGCAATCTAGATCATCCGCCATTCCCCAGATGACGTACTCTGGGACCGGTTCGCAGTCCGTCGATCAGCGGCAGGATTCCTTGGAACGATTCCCTCGTCGCTGCGACCTGGATCATCTGTAACGCTACGTACCGGGTGTGCGTGACGATCCTCACGCCGATCTTCACGAGCTTATTCCTGCGACTGGTCAGCGACCAGTGCGCGTTTGCGTCGGGTATTGCGAGCGTCCGCGAGAAGTTGGCAGGTGGCTGGCGCCGCATCGATCAACGAACCCATCCCAGAAACGCGGGGTTATCACCCTTTTGCCTCACGCCACTTTAATCTGAGAGCGCCGACGGATAATCTGCACCCCGGCGCAGAGGGTCACAAGATTTTCCAGGTCCCGTCCGGTTGTAGACAGCTGTCGAGCACGTAATGCTCTGGGGGGACGGGCCTCGTCGTTGTCATTAGCGTATATCCGACCTTTTCACATCGTAGCCCCCTCACGGTATGTTTTTTCAGGAGTGTTATGGTTCCCGAGTTTCCCGTGTTCGGATTGCTCCAGGAAGCGGTCGTTCCAACGGGCTTCCCGTGTATCTTCTGGTCGACCGTCTGATGGATCAGGTCGATGTCGTCCTGTTTCAACGTGATGTTCGATTCGAAGCCTAGCATCAGCCCTTGAGCCTGGCTCGACTGGCTTGCGAAGAGGGCGACGATCAGAACGATCGGCTTGATCGGTATGGACATTGCTGCGCTCCATGCAGAGGCTCGACGGCGATTAGGCAACGAGCGCTGCCGTCGGCGCTTTGATCCTCGTCAAGAAAATCCCTAAAATGCTCTTCATTACGCAACAACGCAGTTTTGTATATCTTCAACAGCACAGGACATCGGCTATCGCGTTGCCAGCAGGGAAGCCGCCGTGTCATGCGATCTGGGGCTGACGGCGCGGGCAATAATAGGCGGTGCGTCCGGAAAATTTCGCGGTGGCGATCTCGCTGCCGCACCGGGGGCAGCATCCACCCTTTTGCCGGTGGGGGATTAGAAAAGAGCTCGGCAGACGATCGATCAGTCGCTCTGTACCGGCGCCATGCGCTATTGCGGTTTCCAATACCTCGTTGATCTGCCTGAACAGGCGCTCGCGCGTGGCGGCGTCGAGCCAATCGGAGCGCGTCCGCGGGTGGAGGCGGGCCTGAAAGAGGATCTCGTCGGAATAGACGTTACCGATCCCCGCCACCACCTCCTGATCCATCAGAACGGATTTCAGGTTGCGCTTTCGGCCCGCGAGCGCCCGCTCAAATGCCGCAAGATCAAAGCGCGGGTTGAGAGCATCGGGGCCGAGCCGTTCGGCTGCAATAAACTCAGCGGCATCCCGCGCCAGCCTGACGCGCCCTACCAATCGCGGATTGACATAAGCGAGGTGGTGTCATCGGCGAAATCGAGACACAGGCGGTCGTATGGCGGATCATCCTCGCCATCTTCGAAGTGCCTGAGCGAGCCGTTCATACCAAAATGCACAGTCAGCCAGCCCGGTGGTCCGAGATGCACCAAGAGATGCTTGCCGTGCCGCAGGGACTCGGTGATCCGCGCACCTTCGAGGCGTTGAGCCAGCTCGCTGGCCGAGACGCCTGCGAGGATCCGCGTATCGCCAATGATAACGCGGCGGATGCTCTGGCCGAGGCAGGTCGCATCCAAATGCCGCTTGAACAATTCGACATCGGGCAATTCCGGCATCGTATCCTCCGGAGATGTCCTCGCGCTCGGTTCTTCCGCAACGGAGATGCTTCTATCGATGGAGAACCAGGGGGTAGGTGGTGAGCAGAAGCTCGGCGATGATCAGCAATACGATGTACCATTCGACGCGCAGGCTGCTTCGGGTCTGCACCAGGCCGAGCAGCGTTTCAACCGTGCGGCAGACGACGTCGAGTTTGCGATCGAGCGCGCGGTCGCGGTCACGCAGCTCGTATTCGTCTGCCAGGCGCATGTAGAGACGCTCGAGTTCGGGATGCTCCCATAAGAGCTCGGGCTTCTCGCTGGTTTCGACGCGGCCGACCATCTTTTGCTGCATCAAGAGGACATCGCCGATATGGCGCAGCAGCTCCTTGCTGGTTGCCCCGGCGCGTCCCCTTTCCCGCAATGTCGCGGCGAGCGGCTCGATGCGGTCGAAGATGTCGGCGATCCTTGTTTCGTAATGCGAAAGTACCAGGCTCTTGGCGAGTATGTCTGCGACGAGCTGCAGTCGTTCCGGCGTCTTCTCGTGCAGTATGATGTTGCCGGAAGGGTCGACCTGCTCGTCGATGTCGGGCCGAACCAATAGACGAACCTCATCCTGTTCCGGGACCGGGAAGATTCCGGCGATAAACGGTTTTAGCGAGGCGACGAAGCTATCCATCGCGGCGGTTGCCATACCGAAAAGGACAATCGCGCCGTAACGAAACAGCACGGCCATGCCACCGCCGGCGATCTCGACAGTCAATGGGGCAATACCGAGCGGCTTGTCTCGTTCGAGCGCCCGGGTGTCCAAACGCTCTCCCAACAATAGAGCGCGGACGGGCACCACTTCGACTGTACCCACCAGCACTTCGGACGTCGCCGGGCGGCCCAACTCGACGACCCCGCGTTGCATCACTCCTTCCGCCGAATTCATCGTGAGCCTCGTGGTCGCCGTGTCCAGCGAATAATCGCCAGCGGACAATTGATCGAAGACCGCTGACCCTCGCATTGATGCCGGTCAATCGTTTGGCGAGTGGGCGAATCGCTCACGACGCGAAATCCCAGCGACAGGGCTTACCGCATCAGTTTTGATCCAATTCCTCGTAAGCAGGCTCTGATTGCGCCCGAAAGGGGTTTCCGGCATGCGCAGAACTCTCTGCGGATTGCTGGATCTCGCCCGACGGGAAGGGTCAAGGTCGGGTCGGTACAAGCGTGGGGAGTGAGCCCGTGTCTAGTCCAGAATTTGGTTGTGAAAAAAAAGCGAACCTGACGGTCGTCAAGGCGGCCGCAGCTCGATGGACAATACAGGTGGGGATGACGGCTCGTCCCTCTAAACCGAGCGACAAATCGAGGTGGAGACATGAGGTCAGACATCGATATCAAACGGGACGTGGAAGCGGAGCTCCGGTGGAACCCAGACATCGACGCGACCGATATCGCAGTGGCGGTAAAAAACGGCGTCGTCACGCTGACCGGCTTCGTGCGGAGTTACGCGCAAAAGCTCGAAGCCGAACAAACCGCCAAACGCGTGACCGGGGTCGTCGCCGTCGCGAACGACATCGAAGTCCGCTTGCCGATCTTCAACCAGAGGCCGGATCCCGAAATCGCGCGCGACGCCGTCGCCGCGATCCAGAACGAGCTGCCATATTCGTCGGATCACATCCGGGTCGTCGTCAAGGATGGATGGGTCACGCTGGAAGGCTGGGTCGAATGGAATTATCAGCGGGAGCGGGCCGAGCGGGCGGTACGCCGTTTGCGAGGCGTCAAGGGCCTCACCAACCTGATCCAGATCCAGCAGCGGGTTCCACCGGCCGAGATCAAGGAGAAGATCGAGGAAGCCTTTCGGCGCAGCGCCGAGCTCGACGCGGCCCGCATCACCGTGGAGACGGATGGCGGCGCCGTAATCCTCAAGGGCACAGTGCGCTCCTGGGCAGAACGGCAAGAGGCCGAACGGGCCGCTTGGGCGGCCCCCGGGGTCACCCGGGTGGACAACCGGATCGTGATTAGCCCGTGACGCCCTGTGAGCTGGCTGCCGGTCTGGTCCGTGTCGCCATGGACATTACAAACCGGCTGAGGTCGTCCGTTCGCAACGGGGCGTCTGACCGCGGGAACAGGAGGACACGATGACCCACTGGCACCGGCCGATGAGGCGCGAGCCACCCCTGGTCCCGCTGCCCAAGAAGGTACCTCCGATCGGGCCCGAACTACCCCCGCCGATAGACCCCACCACGCCGATACCCACGGACCTGCCGATGGCGCCGTCCGATGAATCGATCGAGGCGCCGCTCTGAGCGAGCCTCATTTCGAGCGCAGCGTTTGATGTTCGAGCCGTCTCGAGACCTCATGCAAGCCGAGAAAGACAGGATGGCGTAGCCGCCGATCTCGTGTTCATTCGGTGAAGGGTCCTCCGCCACCAGTTCGGGAATGACCCAATGGGAGCGCGTCGGAGCTGCGGCAGCTATTTCTGCGCCCGGGGCTGTGTTGACCGCCAGCTGATCCAACCGGTTTCTCAGATCGCGCATCACGGCGCGGGTGACCCTGTGCCGACGCGGCCGGCATAGCGAAGGTTCTCCTGGGAATCGTAGTAGCCCAGCAGCAGCGACCCCAAACCCCTCGCGGCTGTCAGCGGGATCGGTCCAGCCAATAATCGCGAACTCGTCGCGTGCGGCACACTTGATCTTGAGCCAGCCGAGTCCGTGTCCGAGGATATAAGGGGCATCGCGTCGCTTCAACACAACGTCTTCCAAAGCCAGACTGCAGCATTTGGTGTAAAAAACGGACCCGTCCCCTTCAACATGCTTACTGTAGCGGATCAGTTTCGCCGATCGGGGTGCGAGCAGCGCTTCAAGGAAGTACTTTCGCCCCCGGGTTTTGACGCCATCACGCCACGGGCATTGAGATACGGAAGGTCGAACGCATCCCTGTCTTCGTTCACAGCCAACTGTGATCCCGCGCCGCTTCCACCATGCCGATGTCGCGCCCCGTCGCAATGCTGGTTTGGTTCTGCGTTACGTCAGCATCGCCGCTACCGGGGCGGGCCTCGGCGTCGCGCTCCTTGATCAGAAGCCAGTACTTTGCGTTCCGCCGTCCGCCTATGCGCACAAGAGCCCAACGCCCGTGAAGCCGTTCTCCTTTCAGCTCGAACTCGAGCGAACCATGTTCGTAGGCTTTGACGGGATCCCCCTCCGGCACCCAGGTGCCGCGATCCCAAATCAGTACCGTACCCGCTCCATATTCTCCCTCGGGAATCACACCCTCGAAATCAACATATTCGAGCGGGTGATCCTCGACTTGCACAGCGAGTCGCTTTACCCCTGGATCGAGGCTTGGTCCTTTCGGCACGGCCCAACTCTTAAGCACGCCGTTCATCTCCAGCCGGAAATCGTAGTGCAGGCGCCGCGCTGCGTGCTTCTGGACGACAAACCGCCGCGGTGGCTTCCCGTCCTTAGCTATTCCCCCTCGCGGCTCCAGTGCCTTGGAAGAGTCGTGCTTGCGATGATATTCGGCAAGGCTCATCCAGCCGGCCTCTGCTCTCGAGCGCCGCCCATCGAGGCATCAGTATTCGGCGGGGGCCCATCCTCTCGGGTGGAGAAACTATGGGCTTATCGTGATGCGGTTATCCACTCTGATGACGCCCGGGGCCGCCCAGGCGGCTCTTTCGGCCTCTTGCCGTTCCGCCCAGGATCGCACAGTGCCTCTGAGCACCACCTCGCCTCCGCTCGCCTCGACCGCGACACGGTTCGCGTCGATCAATGCGCTGCGCCGGAATGCCTCTTCGATCTTATGTTTTATCTCTGTGGGCGTTACCTGCGGTTTGAGTCGGATCAAGTTGCTGACGCCCTTAACCCCTTTGATCCAACGGAGCGCTCTTTCGGCGTATTCTCGCTGGTAATTCCACTCGACTTCCCCTTCGAGCGTCACCCGGCCATTCTTGACGACCGGTTTGACATGCTGCCAGGAGTCGGGCAGCCAGGTCTTGAGCTCTGCCACGACGTCGCGGGCAATTTCAGGATCCGGCCGTTCGTCGGCGCCCGGCAAACGGACCTCGAGATCGTTTGCTAGGCCGACGACCCCCGCCACGCGCTTCGCAGCGCTCTCCGCGGCGAATTTATGAGCAAAGCTTCGAACAAACCCAGTCAGCGTGACGACCCCGTTCTTAATCGCCACCGCGATGTCGGTCGAGTCGACGTTTGGATTCCACCTCAGCTCGTCCTCGACGTCGCGTTTGATGTCGCTGTCGGACCGCATGATACTCCCATGAGTGTGCGTTCGCCTCGCAATGCTCAAAGCCTCTTTCCTGACCTTGCGACCGAGACCCGAAGCGGTCCGAGGCACCTCCGGTATTGACTACGACGCTGGCGTCCAATTCTGCCTTGACCGCTGTCAGTTTTCCTAATTTTTCCACGTGAGCCACGCCGGATCGTGCCAAAGAACGGGGATCCGAGAATTGCTTTGCCGTGAATTGATAACCGTCAATGCAACCCCGTTGAGGCTGGCGAATCCTTGCGTGACTGCGGCAACCCCGCCTTCAGCGGGTCGGCCGAAGAATTCTCTCATTGGAGAACGCACAATGGCTCTGAAGAGAATCGCTGAAAGCCGGAATCGGCAGCGCGGGAGAGACGACGTCATCCACGAATTCGGAACGGTCTATCCTGTGCCTGTCGGACTGGGTGAGAATGTGCGGAGCGCCAGCACTAATGCGCTCAACCAGCTGCTCGCCGACACAATGGCGCTGCGCGATTTGTATAAGAAGCACCATTGGCAGGTTTCCGGCGCTACCTTCTATTCACTGCATCTCCTGTTTGACAAACACTATACCGAGCAGGTCGAGCTGATGGACGGATTGGCCGAACGCATCTCCTCTCTCGGGGGTGTCCCGCTCGCAGCGCCGCATGACGTGGCTGAAGTGAGTACGATCGCACGTCCGCCCAAAGGGCGAGAATCGGTGCCGGCTCAGATCGCGCGGCTGCTCGACGCACATGAACAAATCCTCGTCCAGTCGCGCAGGGCGGCGAGGGAGGCAGGCGAAAACGGCGATGACGGGACTAACGATCTGATCGTCAGCGACGTAATACGGACCAACGAAATGCACGTGTGGTTTCTCTCCGAACATCTCGCCGACGGCGATCCGCACGGCCATCAGAAGGGCGCGTGAAGCAGAACATCACGCTGAATCAAGACGAGCGATGATCCACCAAAGGTGGATGATGCTACGGCCGGTGGGGTCCAGCGTGGTCCTGTTCCAGTCGGTCGAGGTACCGCTCGACCTCCTCCGGCGCGCCACCAAAGTGGAGATAGTCCTGATTGAATCCGGCGATCTCCTGCAGCCTCTCGACATCGAGCAGGGTGAGCCGACGGCGTGCCAGCGTAATGAGGTTGTCCTCCCGGAACCCCCGCATGATGCGGTTGACGTGCACGGAGGTCAGGCCGAGCGTGTCGGCAAGTTCGACCTGCGTTAGCGGCAGCCGCATCGCATCATCCTCGCCCCGCTCGACCGCCCTCTGCCGCCACACCAGCTCGCACAGCAGATAAGCGACGCGCCCGCGTGCGCTCCGCCGCCCAAGCGCGACGATGCGCTCGCGGCTGATCGCCTCCTCCTGCAGCGCGCACCACCACAGAGCGGCACCAATCCGCGGATGATGGTCGAATAGGTCGAGCACCGTGGCGCGGGAGATCGTGGCGAGCCGCGTTGGCACGAGCGTGCCGATAGAATGGTCCATGGCTCTGAGCAGAAAGGCGTGCAGGCCGAAAACGTCGCCGGGGATCATAAAGGTCAGAATCTGCCGTTTGCCGTCGGGCAGGAGCCGGTAGCGGAATGCCATCCCATGCGTGAGCACGAAGGCCGAGCGGGGCACGTCACCCTGGACCACGAGGTCGGTATCCGCCTCGAAGCGTTCCTCATTGAGGCACAGCGCAGCGAGCACGCGGACGTCCTCGGCGGAGAGCGGTACGAAATGCGAGAGCTTTGTTACGAGCGGGCTGCGAGCCCGTGTGATGTCTGCGATCATGCCGCGCCCCTCAGCCCGTATGTAATGGATCGGGTACCCTCTCGCGCCGGGCGGGCTTAACGTCCAACCGTCGACCGGAGAACGCGTAGACTTATCAAATTCCTGAATGGGACAATATTGGGTCTTTTACGGGGTCCTCGATTTCAAATGGCAATGAGGCGGTCGCGGATGGCGATGGCGACGGCCTGAGTTCGGTTTACGGCTCTGAGCCTTCCTAATGCCTGCTGGGCATGTTCCTCGACGGTTCTGCAGCTAATGCCGAGGATTTCGCCCATTTCCCACGCAGACTTGCCTGCGGCGGCCCATGTAAGCACTTCTCGTTGACGATTTGTGAGAACCCGCTTTTGGGCTGGTTGCGGGGAACAAAGGCGACAGATGCGGTCGAATGCATAAAGCGTGATGAGGTGGAATGCTCGCTTTTCGTGTGGCAGCAGGGTCCGCGTGGGGCCCTTAAAGACCGCAGCCGCCCTGCCGGTTGGACCGAAAATCGGGACTGAAAGTCCACTCGCGAACCCGAAATCGCTTCTGCGCCGCATCAGCTCGACTGCGCGTGGCTCCGGACCGTAGGTGATGTCATCATGCTCGAAAGGCGTAACCGATTGCCTCAAGCGGCGCATGAAAGATCGACATCAGCAAACCCTCCGTCGCTGTAAACCTTGAGCCATTCGGTGATGCCGGGACTCGGTCTGGTCAGAACAATCGTGTCCAGGCGCTTCTCTGGACTTGGAACGCTGGAATAAAAAATACACTGCTCTAAGCCAAATCCCGCCGTGAACCATGTGATTAAATTCGTCACTTCCTCAGTATTGGAGAGGCTATCCAGTTCTTCGACAAACTCGAACGCGAAGCGCCCGTACTCAAAGGGTGCTGGCACCCACTTACCTCCCTGACGCGGCCGTCCGTTCTTTTGCCTAATCGACTTGCGAGATCGTGCTCCGACATCCGAAATAGAAGCCGCGCTCGTTTAACATGATCGCGCAGGGTTGAGCGGAGGACTAGCGATATCTCGCAGGCTCGCGCCGGCACGCACCACAATGTGCGAGCCG
>Ga0209527_1000284_pt1 | contig 11658 bp, 10 predicted proteins | sample JacPinW_OM2H0_M2_FD_187968 | JGI IMG/M metagenome (GOLD analysis project Ga0209527, IMG submission 187968) | Forest soil microbial communities from Algoma, Ontario, Canada - Jack Pine, Ontario site 1_JW_OM2H0_M2 (SPAdes) (version 2) | ecosystem: Environmental > Terrestrial > Soil > Boreal... | reverse complement strand
CGCGTACCCGGCGCCACAGTCGAGCAAAGCGAGGGTGAGGTTGGCCAGGATCGTGGCCTCGAGATCACCGGTGGCTGCAGCGGCCGCGGCAGCCTCGTTGGCCGCCGCGCGCTGTTGCCCACCGTGCTTCTGAAACATCAGGTTGTAGGCCAGCCAGGCTAGATGCCGTGCCCGGGTGACCTCGCTGATGTCGCCCAACTGCAGCGCTCGACGATTCTCCTCGACGCGCCGCTGTGTAGTGTGCGTATTCTTCGTCGCGAGGCGCAGGCGAATCTCGGCTTCCTCTTGGGGCGACGCCGTCTCCAATAGCGCCGCAACGGCCAACTCTTCGGCCTCCTTATAGCGGCTGGCGCGGTTGAACAACCCCACCGTTTCGGCGACCAGTTGCCCGTGCTCACCGTCATCGGCGGGCAACAGCTCCAACGCGTGCCTGCTCAGGTCCGCGGCCGCACTCGCATCGCTGTGGCCAACTGATTGCGCGGCCTGCCGCAGCGCGTTGATCGCCTCCCGGTCTCCGGGCTCGGCGCTGCGTGCCAGCTGCGTGGCCACCTCGGCCGGGGCCGCGCCCATACCCAGCATGATCGACGCCGATTGGCGCTCCATGGCGCGCCGCAGCGACTGCGGCAACGACTGTCGGGTGGTCTCGCGCAGCAAATCGTGCCGAAACCTCAGCTGCTCATCGTCTTCGACGAGCAGATCCGCGCGCACCGCCTCTTGGACAGCCGAGAGCAACGACGACGGCTGGCGTTCCAGCATCGCGGCCAGCAGGCCAGCCGAGAACCGGTCCGGCAGCACCGCGGCCACCCGCACCACCTCGCCAGCACCGCTGGACAGCAGATCGAGTCGCTGCTGCATACTTGCGCCCAGACGTCGCGGCAGCCCGTGTCCGCTGGCCACCGCACGCCCGCCGCTGACATTGAGCCGGCCCTCCTCGCCCAGACCCCCTACCAGCTCGCCGACCAGGAATGGATTTCCGTGCGCCTTGGCGGCCAGATTCAGTAGCGACTCATCCGCGTTCGCCCGCACGGCGTCGGAGACCATGTCGGCGACCGCGCTCGGCGACATGGCGGCCACTCGCAGAAATGCCGCACCCGCGCGTTGCAGCACCGACAAGGTCTCCTGGACCCCCGGCCCGCCTGCCCCGGTGCGGACGGTCAGCACCCACAGCACCGCCACATCCGGGCGCGCGGTGGCCAGCGACCGCAGCGCCAACAACGTGCCGTTATCGGCCCAGTGGATGTCCTCCAGCACAATTGCCAGCGGGGTTTGCGCCGCCGCGGCATGAATCGCATCGGCCAGATCGTGCACCACCCAGTAGCGCAGATCGGCCGAGCCGCCCAGCCGGCGCAGCGCGTCGGCGTCTCCAACCGGGGGATCGGCGCGCAGGGTGGCCATGAAAAGTGAGAAAAACGGCACCGTCTGCTGATACTCGAATGCCTCACCGAACAACGTGCGCACCCCGCCCTTGTCGGCCAGCGCCATCACCTCGGTCAGCAATCGACTCTTCCCGATGCCCGGCGGGCCCTCGATGACCAGCACGCCCCCGTGCCCCTGCACCAGCGCCGTCACCGACGCGCCGATCACCTTCAACTCGCCCGCTCGGCCCCGAATGGGCGGAGTCACGAGTCGCTGGGCGCCGACGTCAAATCGGCCGGTTGAAGGCCCCACGAGGGTGTCCTGTCTACCGTTACTGGACTGCCACTGCAGTGCACGTCATTGTAGGCATCTGCCCACGTCGTCCGCCCCGATTTGATGTCGATCGCTCAGTGTGCGCGCGATCTGGGCAGCGCCTCGGCGCCGAACATCGAGCATCAGCGGCAACGACCACGAATAGCGGGTGATCGCGCGGGCAAGCAGAACCTCCAGTCATCGGTGCGCTGGTGGAGCGCTTTCGCCACTCTTCTCCGATCGCACTGCAACGGCGCTGGCGATCGAGTGGTCTACGGTGGGCTCGGGTGATGCGGTCATCTTTGAGGCCTGTACCGCGGCGCGCATCGGTGAGGTGTCAGGACGCTTGGTCCGTGACATCAATACCGATGACTGGATATGGACGGTCCGGCGCCAAACAACGCCGTCCCCCGGCGGCTTGGCGGACGGGCAAGCCACCACATCCGCCGGCGGCCTGGTGGACAAGAACACCAAAGGACGACGAGCGCGCCTAGTTCCACTGATCGACGCCATCCGCGACCTGGTCCAGCGACGAATTCACATGGCCGGCGGCAAGCCGGACGCTCGACTCTTCACAGGCCCCAGAGGCGGGCGCATCACCACCGCTACCCTGCGTGATGCAACCTCATGGGATGAAGTCGTCACCGGACTCGGCTACGAACACCTGAAACGCCACGGCCTGCGCCACACTGGCTTGACCTGGATGGCTGATGCCGGGGTGCCCCTGCACACCCTACGGAAGATCGCCGGCCACGCTGACCTGAGCACGACACAGCGCTACCTGCACCCTGACCGCCAGTCCGTGGCGGACGCTGGCAAGCTGCTATCCGGGCACCTGTGGTCCCAAAATGGTCCCAAACTCCACGTTGTGTGACTCGATCGCCAAAACGTCACCGCAGCTAAGACGGGGTTTTCCTCGGTCGGGCTGACAGGATTTGAACCTGCGACCACTTGACCCCCAGTCAAGTGCGCTACCAAACTGCGCCACAGCCCGTCGCCGCCGAGATCCTCAACGGCAGGTCGAAAGCCTACCGTAGCCGACGACGGTCGCCGGCAATCAAACAGCGCATCAGACCGTCACCAGCCGGTACAGCCCGATCAGTCCGACAATCACGATGGTCGCGCGCAGTGCATTCGGCGGCAGCCGACGGCCGTAGTGCGCACCGAGAAAACCGCCGATTAGCGAGCCCACCGCGATCAGCCCCGCCGCCGGCCAGCTGATGCGGTCGAATGCCACCAGCGTGTAGGACAGAGCCGCAACGATATTCACCACCAGAGCCAGCAGGTTCTTCGCGGCATTCATCCGCTGCATGTCCTCTGGCAGTAGCGCGCCCATCACGCCCATCAACAGGATGCCCTGTGCCGCGGTGAAATACCCGCCGTAGACGCCGACAGCGAACGTCAGCGCGACCAGCGCGACCATCCGCCCCGGCGGTACGTGGTCGGGTGGGTGACCGGCCTCTGCCGCTCGCCGGCGCGCCCACTCTTGGATCCGCGGACCCACGATCACCAACGCCAACGCCACGATCAGCAGCACCGGCACCACTCGGGTGAACACCTTCTCGGGCAGATGCAGCAGCAGCCACGACCCCAGAGCGCTCCCCGTCAGCGACGCGAGCAACTGCCACCGCAGCCGGTGCCACTGGCCGCGCAACTCGCGCCGATATCCCCACGTCCCCGACACGCTGCCGGCGACCAGCCCGACGGCGTTGGACATGGTCGACGTCACCGGCGGATAGCCCAGTGTGACCAGCGTCGGGAAGGTGACCAGCGTGCCGGACCCGACAACGGCGTTGATCGCGCCCGCCGCAACACCGGCAAGCGCAATGAGTGTCATGTGGAAGACGGACACTCCGGAAACGCTAGACGGCGGCCCGACTCCTACCGCGACCGCGCCTTGTGCTTCTCCTTGACCCGCACGTTGATCCGGATCGGGCTGCCCTCGAACCCGAACGTCTCGCGTAACCGGCGCTCGAGAAACCGCCGGTAGCCGGCCTCCAGAAAGCCGGACGTGAACAGCACGAACGTCGGTGGCCGTGCCGTCGCCTGTGTCGCGAACAGGATCCGCGGCTGCTTGCCACCGCGCACAGGTGGCGGCGTTGCCGCGACCACTTCCTTCAACCAGGTGTTCAGCCGGCCGGTCGAGATACGGGTATCCCACGACGCAAGCGCCGTCTCCAGGGCCGGGACGAGCTTCTGCACGGCCCGCCCGGTCTTGGCCGAGACGTTTACCCGCGGCGCCCACTGCACCTGGACGAGCTCTCGATCGATCTCGCGCTCCAACTGATCGCGCCGGTCCTCGTCGACCAGATCCCACTTGTTGAAGGCCACCACCAGCGCCCGTCCCGCCTCGATGACCATGGACAAAACTCGCAGATCCTGCTCGGTCAGCGGCTGCGTCGCGTCAACCAACACGATGACTACTTCGGCGGCGTCGATCGCACCGTGAGTGCGCACCGACGCGTAGTACTCGTGACCACTCGCTTGAGAGACCTTACGGCGCAGTCCCGCCGTGTCGACGAACCTCCACACCTTGCCGCCAAGCTCGATCAGCGAATCCACCGGATCGACAGTGGTGCCGGCCACCTCGTGCACCACCGACCGCTGATCCCCGACCAACTTGTTCAGCAGCGAACTCTTGCCGACGTTGGGCTTGCCCACCAGCGCGACTCGGCGCGGGCCGCCCGTCGCGGCGCTCTCCGATACCGCAGGCAACGCATCCACCACGTCGTCGAGCAGATCGGCCACCCCGCGGCCGTGCATCGCACTTATCGCATATGGCTGGCCCAGCCCCAGCGACCACAGCGCTGTCGCATCGGACTCGCCACGCTCGGTGTCAACCTTGTTGGCCGCCAGAAAGACTGGCTTTCCCGATCGCCGAAGTGTCCTCGCCGCTGCCTCGTCTCCGGCGGTCGCTCCGACCACTGCATCGACGACAAGGATGATCGCATCGGCCGTGCGCATCGCCACCGATGCCTGCTCGGCCACCAGCTGTTGCAGTCCTTTTGCATTCGGCTCCCATCCCCCGGTGTCCTGCACGAGGAACCGTCGCCCGATCCACAGCGCCTCATACGACACGCGATCCCGGGTGACGCCGGGCACATCCTGCACCACCGCCTCACGCCGGCCGAGGATCCGGTTCACGAGGGTGGACTTCCCGACGTTCGGCCGGCCGACAACCGCCACGACCGGCGGCGGTCCCGACTCGTCGACGCTGTCAAGATTCTCGGCGTCTTCGTTTATTGCCCAGTCGCTTTCGTCGGCCCAGCTGCCGTCACTCATCGCAGCGCCCGTGCCCGCTCCTCGGCCACCTCAACCAGATACGCGACCACTTTGTCTTCGGTCATGTTGCTGGTGTCAACGATGATCGCATCCTCAGCCGGCCGCAGAGGTGACAGAGCGCGCGTCGTATCCAGGTGATCCCGGCGCTGCACATCGGTCAGCACGGCGTCGTAGTCGTCACCCAGGCCGCTTGCGATGTTCTGGTTGTTGCGCCTTCGTGCACGGGTTTCCGCCGACGCCGTCAGGAAGAACTTCACATCAGCCTCGGGTAACACCACGGTGCCGATGTCGCGGCCCTCCACAACCACGCTGCCTTCGCCCGCCGCCAACTCCCGCTGCAGCTTCACCAGCCGGTGACGCACCGCAGGCACCGCGGAGACGGCCGAGACGGCGCCGGTCACCTCATCGCCGCGAATCTGCGCTGAAACATCCTCTTCGCCAAGGTAAGAATGATCGACGTCAGGGTCATATCCCACTGACAACGGGACATCGGCCGACTCCGCTGCGATGGCATCTGGATCCGACAAGTCGACTCCTTCGCGCAGCATGTGCAGCGTCATGACCCGATACATCGCTCCGGTGTCGAGGTAGCGGGCACTCAGCGCACGCGCTAAGCCCTTTGACACCGATGACTTTCCGGTGCCCGCCGGGCCGTCGATCGCAATCGTCACCGATGCGCTCACAGTCCCACCGCCTTGTACAGCGCGCCGATCTCGTCGCGCCTCAGCGCCCGGATGCTGCCCGGACGCTGGTTCCCGAGCGACACCGCACCGATCTCGGTGCGAACCAGCGACTCCACCGGATGGCCCACCTCGGCCAGCAGTCGCCGTACGATTCGCTTCCGTCCCTCGTGCAACGTCACGCGCACCATCGTCTTGCCCGGCACCGAGTCCACAACGGCGAAATCGTCGACGGCGACCGGCCCGTCCTCCAATTCCACTCCCGCCCGCAGTGTCTTTCCCAATCCACGGGGCACCGTTCCATTCACCATCGCCACATAGGACTTCGGCACCTCATACGACGGATGCATCAACCGGTGCGCGAGCTCCCCGTCATTGGTCAGCAGAATCAGCCCTTCGGTGTCAGCATCGAGCCGCCCGACGTGAATCAGCTTCTTGTTGCCGCGCACCCGGTGCTCGATCAAGTCGCCGATGCATGGCCGTCCAAGGTCATCGGACATGGTCGAATGCATGCCGCGGGGCTTGTTCAGCGCAAGGTGGACCAGCGTGTCGTCGAGCATCACCCGCGCGCCGTCCACCCGCACCACCGACAGGTGCGGGTCGACCCTCGTCCCCAGTTCAGTGACCACATGACCGTCGACCTCAACGCGACCAGCGGTAATCATCAGTTCTGCGGCCCGGCGTGACGCAATCCCCGCCTGGGACAACACTTTCTGCAGCCGGACGCCTTCCGGAGAAGACATGTCAGTCCCGATCCATGTCTATTGCCGAAAGCTCGTCGTCGCTGGGGGGCACGGCGCCGCTAAGCCTCGCGAATCGTGGCTCGGCTTCCAGCGATTCGCTGATGTCGTCGATCACATCGATATCAGGCAGCAGCGGCGCGATGTCAGGCAGATCCGCCAGCGACGACAACCCGAGCCGCTCCAAGAACAGCTCTGTGGTCGCGAAGGTCACAGCGCCGGTGTCCTGGTCGGTACCCGCCTCGGTGATCAGCCCCCGGGCGAGCAGCGTGCGCATCACGGCGTCGACGTTCACGCCGCGGACCGCGCTCACCCGCGCCCGGGTCACGGGCTGCCGGTAGGCCACCACCGCCAGCGTCTCGAGCGCGGCCCGGGTCAGTTTCGATCGCGCGCCGTCGAGGAGCAGCTTCTCCACGTACGGCGCGAACCTTGCTCGGGTGTACATTCGCCAGCCACCGCCGGCTTCCCTGAGGTCGACGCCGCTGCCACGGTCGGCGAACTCAGTGGCCATCCGCTCGAGAGCCGCAGCCACGCGGTCGGTGGTCTGTTGCGTCACCGTCGCCAACGTCGCAACCGGCGCCGGGGTGTCGACCACAAGCAGCAGTGCCTCCAGGACAGCGGTCAGTTCGGCATCGTCGAGCTGCGTCTGGGGCTCCAACTCGAGCCCCAGCCCCAGATCAAGATCCGGGATTTCTTCACTCATCAGTGGCCTCTACCAAGTCTTCGTCCGACGGCCGGTCTCCGGTCCACGAAACCTGGAGCACACCAAGTGGTTCTGGCTGCTCGAATGCTACCGCCCGCACTCGGTAAAGCTCGAGCAGCGCCAGGAACCGCCCCACAATTTCGATCGCTTCCCGGCAGTCGGCGACCAATTCCGAGAATGTCGCCCACGCGCCGACGCCGCGGCGCTGGAGTACGTCGAGCACGTGCCCGGCCTGTTCGGGGATTGAGATCATCGAGTCGTGCAGGTGCTCGGTTTCCACCGTCGGGATCGGCCGCGGCGTCAGCGCGGTCGCCGCGATCTGCGCGAAGCTGTTCGGGTCGACGCCCAGCATCACCTCGGGCAGCAGGTCGGCGAAGCGGTCCTCCAACGACACCGCACGCGGGTAGCTGCGCAGCGCTGCGGCCTCCAGTTCCGCGAACATCTCGGCGACGTGTTTGTAGGCCCGGTACTGCAGCAACCGCGCGAACAGCAGATCGCGCACCTCCAGCAGCGCGAGGTCCTCGGCGTCGTCGACCTCGCCCGCCGGCAGCAGCCGTGCCGCCTTGAGGTCCAGCAGTGTCGCGGCGACCACCAGAAACGCCGTCGTCTCGTCTAATCCCAGTTGCGCGCCAATGGCTTTCGTGTACGCAATGAAATCATCGGTGACCTGGTGCAGCGCCACCTCGGTGATATCGAGACGATGCGCGAAAATCAGCTGCAAGAGCAGGTCGAACGGGCCCTCGAAATTGCTGAGCCGGACGCGAAACCCTGACTCCGGCTTGGATTCTGTGGACGTCACGCGCCGCCGAACCGGTCGATCACCTCACGGGCCACCGACCGGTACGCCTCGGCTCCGCCGGACTTCGGCGCCCACGTCGTGATCGGCTCGCCGGCCACGCTGGTCTCCGGGAAGCGGACAGTACGGGTGATCACGGTGTCCAACACGAGATCGCCGAACCGCTCGACCACGCGGGCCATCACCTCGCGGGCGTTGACGGTGCGGGTGTCGAACCGGGTGATCAAAATCCCGGTGATGTGCAATCTCGGGTTCAGCCGGTCGTGCACCTTGTCAACGGTGTCAGTCAGCAGCGCCAGCCCCCGCAGTGAAAAGTATTCGCACTCCGTGGGAATCACCACGCCGTCGGAGCAGGCCAGCGCGTTGACCGTGAGCAGGCCCAGCGACGGCTGGCAGTCGATCAGCACGTAGTCATACCGGTCCAGCACCGGGTCCAGCGCGCGCGCCAGTGTCTGCTCGCGGCCCACCTCGTTGACCAGCTGGATCTCGGCGGCAGACAGGTCGATGTTGCTCGGCACCAGATCCATGTGCTTGACCCTGGTGCGCACCATCACGTCGTCCAAGGACACCTTGGACTCGACGAGGACGTTGTGGATCGTCGCGTCCAGCTCGTAGTGCGGCACGCCGAGCCCCGCAGACAGCGCGCCCTGCGGGTCGAGGTCCACGAGCAGCACGCGCCTGCCGTACTCGGCCAGGCTCGCGCCGAGGTTGATGGTCGACGTGGTCTTGCCGACGCCACCCTTCTGGTTGCACATCGCGATGACCTTGGCCGGGCCGTGCGTGGTTTTCGGCTGGGGCTTCGGGATCGTCCGCGGGGGCCGGCCGGTCAGCCCGACGCCCGAGTGATCGGCGTCGTCGGTCACGCCGAACCCTCCCTGAGCAGCGCAATGGTGGCGGACATTCGGGCAAGTTTAACGGGGTGAACGTTTCGTTACAGGCAGACCCGCAGGCAGATGTTCAGGCGTTCTGCGCGGAGGTCGGATAATTCATCGTGTCGGCGCCGACATCGTGTTCTCGGCATGAATCTCAAGCAACGCATCCCGTTCCTGCGCTGGTCAGTGTGGCGGCTTGCCGTGGGCGCCCGCAATATCACCACGACGGGCCAGATCGGCGACGGACGGGAGGCCGCCGTCGGGCCGCAGGGTCAGTGCGCCCGCGGGTGCGCACCTGCCCAGACTTCGCGCAGCGCGTGCACCGTCACCAGCGTGTAGATCTGCGTGGTCGTCACCGACGCGTGGCCGAGCAGTTCCTGCACCACGCGGACGTCGGCACCGCCGTCGAGCAGATGCGTGGCGAAGGAATGGCGCAGCGTGTGCGGCGATACCGCCGAGGTGATCCCGGCCCGCTCCGCGGCGTCTTGCAGCACCTGCCACGCACTCTGCCGCGAAAGCCTGCCGCCGCGCGCGTTGAGGAAGATGGCCGCTGTCCCCCGGCCGCGGCGCGCCAATTCAGGCCTGCCCCTTACGGAATACGCATCCAGCGCGTCGATCGCGGGCCTGCCGACCGGCACCAGCCGATGCTTGCCACCCTTGCCGCGCAGCAGCACGGACCGAGCGCGGGTGTCGATGTCGTCGATGTCGAGGCCCACCGCCTCCGAGATCCGAGCGCCGGTGGAGTACAGCAGTTCCAACAGCACACGGTTGCGCAAAGTCAGCGGGCCATCGGACGGACTGTCGCCGCCCGCGCCGGTCAGCAGTGCGAGCACCTCGTCGACCGTCAGACTCTTCGGCAACCGCCTGCCGGGCGTCGGCGGTTTGACCGCCCTGGCGACATCGTCGACGGTCAGGCCCTCTGCGGCGGCAAACCGGTGCAATCCGCGCACGGCGATCAGCGCCCGCGCCGCGGACACCGCAGACAGTCCGGCGATGCCCGCGTCGGGGTCGCCCCGGCGCAGCGACACCAGGAATTCGCTGACGTCGTTCTCCGTCACGTCGGCGAGGTCGTGGACGCCGCGCAGCATCAGGTGTTCCTGGTAGCGGCGAAGATCGCGCCGGTATGAGCTCAAGGTGTTCGCGGCCACACCGCGTTCGATGGTCAGGTGGTCGAGGTAACCCTGCAGTTGGCCGTCCAGGGCCGGCACGACAGTGGTCATCATCCGGCCCTTCGCCGGGCGAACGCGCTGGGCCGGTCGCGCCACGGCGCGCCGACCGGCCTGGTCGGTCTGCCGTCGATCACGGCCGCATAGGCGGCAAAAACACCGGCCGCTGCAGAGGCGTTGACGATCTCGCCGGCCAGCACCATCGCGGCGGCGTCCTCGAGTGAGAACCAGCGCAGGCTCAGATCAGCCTCTTCGTCCTCCGGCTCGGGCCGGTCGACCTGAGACAGGTCCCTGGCCAGATAGGTACGCACCGATTCGTCGGAGAAGCCCGGTGACGACGCGGTGTCCACCAGGACCCGCCAGTCGGTGGCGGCGAGCCCGGCTTCTTCCTGCAACTCACGTTGTGCGGTGGCCAGCGGGTCTTCGTGCGCCGCATCGAGAAGACCGGCGGGAAGTTCCCACAGCCGACGCCCCACCGGATGTCGATACTGATACACCATCGCCACGCGCTGGTCGCCATCGACCGCGGCAACCGCGACGGCGCCGTAATGCTCGACCACCTCTCGCCGGGCAGTACCACCGCCGGGCATGCGCACCTGATCGACGCGAAGCGCCAAAATGCTTCCTTCGTAGACCGTTTCGGACGAGACGGTCTCGAAGAGGTGGTCAGCCACGGGCCACGGGCTGGTGCAGCAGCCCCTCGACTCCAGTCGCATGCTCATTGCCGTTGGGTGGCAGCTCGGGGATCTCGACCGGGAGCCGTTCTGCCGCCTTGTATTCCAGCGCTGCGCCGATGAATCCGACGAACAGCGGATGCGGGCGGGTGGGGCGGCTCTTCAACTCGGGATGCGCCTGGGTGCCGACGAGGAACGGGTGCACGTCGCGCGGATATTCGACGAACTCGACAAGGTGACCGTCGGGTGACGTCCCGGAGAAGCGCAACCCACTGCCGGCGATCTGGTTGCGGTACTCGTTGTTCACCTCGTAACGGTGCCGGTGCCGCTCGGACACCTGCGTGGTCTGATACGCCTCCGCCACAATCGAACCCGGCTCGAGCACCGCCGGGTACGCGCCCAGTCGCATTGTGCCGCCCATATCGGCTTCCCCGGCCACGATATCCTTCTGGTCAGCCATCGTGGAGATCACCGGGTCGGGGGTCTGCGGGTCGAACTCGGCGGAATTGGCCTGCGCCAGTCCGACCGATCGCGCCGCCTCGATCACGATGCACTGCAGGCCCAAACACAGACCCAGCACCGGTAGTCCGTGCGTTCGGGCGTGGCGGATCGCGCCGATCTTGCCTTCGATGCCCCGGATACCGAATCCGCCCGGCACGAGTACACCGTGCACGTCGGATAGGGCGGCCGCAGCGCCGCTCTCCGTTTGGCAGTCGTCGGAGGCGACCCAGCGCATTTCGACCCTCGCGCGGTGTGCGAAGCCGCCGGCCCGCAGTGCCTCTGCTACCGACAGGTACGCGTCGGACAGGTCAACATATTTCCCCACCAATGCTATTCGCACGGTCTCACGCGGTTCGTGGACTCGTCGCAGCAGATCGTCCCACTCCGCCCAGTCGACGTCACGGAACGGTAGATTCAGCCGGCGAACCACAAACGCGTCAAGCTCTTCACGGTGCAGCACCTTGGGAATGTCGTAGATGGAGGGCGCGTCGGGGGTGGAGATCACACCGTCGATGTCGACGTCGCACATCAGTGCAATCTTGTTTTTCAGTGGCTCGGGCACGTCACGGTCGCACC
>Ga0209527_1000283_pt1 | contig 11666 bp, 10 predicted proteins | sample JacPinW_OM2H0_M2_FD_187968 | JGI IMG/M metagenome (GOLD analysis project Ga0209527, IMG submission 187968) | Forest soil microbial communities from Algoma, Ontario, Canada - Jack Pine, Ontario site 1_JW_OM2H0_M2 (SPAdes) (version 2) | ecosystem: Environmental > Terrestrial > Soil > Boreal... | reverse complement strand
CTCGCGTGTTCGCCGGACAATTTCTCAAGACCACTACGCCGAGTCACGATTACAGCTATCCCTACGCGTACTTCGAATACAACTTGTCGAAATCGGGCTTTCATTTACCCATCACGCCGAATCGGCCGAACTAGTCTTTCAGCGTCGCAGCTTTTCTTTCACTTTCGCCGAGCGATCAACAGCGATGAGCATCTCCTAGATGTTGGTAGGTGTATCGGCGTAAGGCTTGCACCCAGGGCTTGTTTCCGAGGTGCCCTTCGGCCAGCCAGCAATCTGCTGTTAACGATGAAAATCTCCAATATCAAACTCCCTGACAGGTACGAGGAAGCAGCGTCATGCGGTGCTGACCGATTGTCAAGGGATCGACACTGTCGCGACACGTGTAGAGTGCTAGGACACTAGAGTCAAGTGTTTGGCCTCTTCATCACTTCCGACAGGACCAGGCAATACTGACCACAATTCACTGCCATACCATCTTTCGCGTTTCTTCCACCGTTATTGCCGCCACTCCCATTGATCTTCACTTTGTCGTCTGCATTGCATTTCCGACGGGGCACTCGGCGAGGACTTCGCCGGTGAAGTGTGCCACAGAAACCTCGCCGGAAAGACTCGCGGCAAACAACGTGCAGACGGATTCCGCAGGGCTAGCGAGGTTCGGCGAGTAAGCGAAAGGTCGCTCGAGAATCACCATGCTAAGGACCGTGATCACCGATACACCCTTCGAACAGAAATGGGTGTTGCAAGATCGGCTTTGCAGGCAGTGGGTAGCCGACCTAAAGGACAGATGGGAGAGCACGCGAAGCACTAGAAAGGGCCGTAGGTGCATCGTCGATCTTGAAGATGTAATTTCGGTCGACACCCAGGGCGAGGATTTACTGCTCGAGATGGTCGCAGAAGGGGCAATACTCTTCGCCAGCCGGTCTTACATGAAACACATATTGGAATCGTTGCACGTACCTCCGAATTCGACGCGGAGAGGCGATTAATCAATTGCTTGGCCGCACGCAGTGCGGCCTGCCAGGAGAATTTCCATGTGGATCGTTCGGGTTGCGTTGGATCGTCCTTATACCTTCATTGTTTTAGCTCTGTTGATCCTTATCTTGAGTCCAGTCGTGATCTTGCGCACGCCGACCGACATCTTTCCCAATATCAACATTCCCGTCGTTGCCGTGGCCTGGACATATACGGGCCTGAATCCAGAGGAACTGGAAGGGCGGCTGACCAGCGTATACGAACGAAACCTGACGACGACGGTCGACAATATCGAGCACATCGAATCGACCACGGTGAACGGTGAAGCAATCGTCAAGATCTTTCTGCAACCTGGCGCGAGCCTCGATACCGCGAACGCTCAGGTGACAGCAATTTCCCAGGCGGTTTTGCGTCAGCTGCCACCGGGAACCTTGCCGCCGCTAATCATTAATTACAGCGCTTCGAGCGTGCCGATTTTGCAACTCGGGCTCAGCGGCCAGGGCCTCCAGGAGCAGGAGCTATACAATCTGGGCGCCTACTTCATAAGACCGCAATTGGTTACGGTTCCGGGTGCAGTCATTCCCTGGTCGTATGGGGGAAAACAGCCCCAAGTGATGATCGATCTGAATTCGACCCTGCTTCAGTCGAGGGGCGTGTCTCCGCAAGATGTGCTCAACGCCGTGACCGATCAGAATCTTGTGTTGCCGGGGGGCACCGCGAAGATCGACGAGTTCGAGTACGACGTTCGCGTGAACGCCAGTCCGCGGACCGTAGCCGAGCTCAACTATCTTCCGGTCAAGCAAGTCGGAAGCACTACCGTGTATCTACGCGATGTTGCCAATATTCGCGACGGTTTTTCTCCTCAGACCAACATCGTGCGTAAGGACGGGCATCGCGGAGTGTTGGTGAGCATATTGAAGGCAGGTACGGCCTCGACCATCAGTGTAGTAAAAGGGATTCGACAGCTTTTGCCTCGTGTCGCCCTGACACTACCTCCACAGCTGAAGATACTGCCCCTTTCGGATCAGTCAATCTTTGTCAGCGCGGCAGTCAGCGGAGTCATCCGCGAAGCTATCATTGCAGCTTGCCTGACCGCCTTGATGATCCTGCTTTTTCTCGGAAGCTGGCGCAGCACTCTTATCATCGGAGTTTCGATTCCATTGTCGATCCTGACGTCGGTGATTCTGCTGGGCCTCTTGGGACAAACCATCAATATTATGACTCTCGGCGGGCTGGCCCTGGCGGTCGGCATTCTGGTGGATGACGCCACCGTTACCATCGAGAACATTGAGCGTTATTTCGAAGAGGGGCATCCGCAGCGGGAAGCGATTCTTGAAGGCGCCTCTCAAATCGCCGTTCCCGCCCTGGTTTCCACACTCTGTATTTGCATCGTGTTTATGCCGATGTTTTTCCTGTCCGGCGTTTCGAAGTTTCTATTCATACCGCTGGCGGAGGCAGTTGTGTTCGCCATGCTTGCGTCTTACACCTTTTCCAGGACGCTGGTTCCAACGTTGGCGATGTATCTGCTCAAAGAGAAGGAACAGGGTAATGGCAGGCCTGGGTTGTTCACACGCTTCCAGCGCAGGTTCGAAAAAGGTTTTGAGCGGCTCCGGTCGTCGTACCAGCTTTTTCTGACCACCGCCGTGCATAGGAGAGCGATTTTTATCCCTGCGTTTCTGGGTGCGTGTCTCTTAGTCTTTCTCCTCGTGCCCTGGCTTGGTCAGAATTTCTTTCCAGCCAGCGATAACGGGCAGTTCATTCTGCATGTGCGGGTAAAGACCGGAACGCGTATTGAGGAAACCGCCAGGCTTTGCGACCTCGTCGAGACGTCCATCCGTCAGCAAATTCCGGCGCAGGAGATGGACAACATCCTCGATAACATCGGACTGCCCTACAGCACAATCAACTACATGCTCGCTACCTCTGGACTGATTGGAGCCGGAGATGGGGACATCATGGTGACTCTCAAAGAAAAACACCATCCCACGGCAGACTATGTTCGCGAACTGCGGCGCACTTTGCCTCGGGACTTTCCAGGAGTCATGTTTTATTTCCTTCCCGCGGATATGGTGACCCAGGTCTTGAACTTCGGATTGCCAGCGCCGATTGATATTCAGATCGAAGGAGATGACATCGACGGCAATCGCCAGGTAGCCGCGAAAATGCTTGCCGAACTTCGACGCGTTCCTGGACTCACCGATTTACGCGTTCAGCAGCCATTTGATTATCCGACCTACAACGTTAATGTCGACCGCACCAAGGCGGCTCAGGGCGGCCTCACCGAGCGCAATGCTGCTACTAGCGTTTTGAACTCGCTGAGTGGAAGCTTTCAGATTACCCCGATGTTCTTCCTAAACTGGCAGAACGGCGTGAATTACAATCTGGTCACCCAGACCCCGCAATACCGGGTTGAGTCCCTGCAGGATCTCCAGAACACTCCCATTACCACGCTGCCGCGGGCATCATTCACGGCTGCTTCGTTCACGTCGCGCCCCGGAATTCTGGCGGATGTGGCTTCGATCCAACGCGGCACCGAAATGGAGACCGTAAGCCACTACAACATCCGCCGTATCGTAGAGATTTACGGTGCGGTTCAGGATCGCGATCTGGGGTCGGCCGGGCGTGACGTCAACCGGATCGTCGACGCCAATCGAAAATCGCTGCCCCGAGGAAGCTTCGTCACGATCCGGGGGCAGATCGACACTATGCGGAGTTCTTATATCGACCTCTTAGGCGGTCTGGTGTTCTCCGTTGTGCTGGTTTACCTGCTGATCGTGGTGAACTTTCAGTCATGGCTCGATCCCTTCATTATTATCACCGCGCTGCCGGCCGCGCTGGCTGGTATCGTCCTGTTCCTGTTTGTCACGCACACCACACTCAGCGTTCCTGCGTTGATGGGCGCGATCATGTGCATGGGCGTTGCTACCTCGAACAGCATTCTCGTGATCACTTTCGCCGGGGAACGCCTGCTGCACCACGGCGATCCGATCCAGGCGGCCATTGAGGCGGGATTCACGCGCTTTCGGCCAGTCCTGATGACTGCTCTGGCCATGATTATCGGCATGATTCCCATGGCTCTTGGCCTTGGGGATGGAGGCGAACAGAATGCGCCGCTGGGGCGTGCCGTGATTGGCGGCCTGCTAGTTGCCACGGTGGCCACACTGGTCTTTGTTCCTTCAGTCTTCAGTGTTTTGCACAGAAAGCGTTCGGACGCCGATCCGGCACCGCCGACGCATACGGAAGGACAACCGACTCATGCTTAAGCAAGGGGAAACGCCGATGAAATCCGATGAAATGAATGTAACTCCGGCAGAAAAGCCAGAAATCGTGGAAACGAATCCTGCAGAAATTCCAGAACAGAAACCCGTGCGAACAGGATTACCACGGGGTGTCCTCCCGCTGTTTGCCGCGGCGGCGGTCGTGCTCGCGATTGTGATCGTCTTGGGTATTCATTCTCGAGTCGCGGCTGAGACTCGGCTGCAGCAAACTACTTTGCAAGCTGCAATTCCAAGCGTGAACGTGGAACATCCGCAACTTGGAGATCGCGCCCAGGAACTAGTGTTGCCGGGCAATACCCAGGCGTTCATCGATTCTCCTATTTACGCCAGAACCAACGGCTATCTCAGGCGGTGGTACGTCGACATTGGGGCCCGCGTCAGCAAAGGTCAATTGCTGGCACTAATCGAAACTCCGGAACTCGATCAGGCGCTGCGGCAAGCACGGGCTGATCTGGGCACCGCGGAAGCCAATTTCAACCTGTCGCAAATCACAGCGGCGCGGGACGAGAATTTGGTGAAGACGGGTTCGGTTTCTGCTCAAGAGCGGGACAACTCGGTGAACGGGAACGCTGCCAATCAGGCGACGGTTCGGTCGAACCAGGCCAATGTCGCGCGGCTCGAACAACTGCAGTCCTACGAGAAGGTCTACGCGCCCTTCGATGGAATCATTACGGCCCGTGAGACAGACATAGGAGCGCTCATCGACGCCGGAGCCAACGCGCCCAGAGAGCTATTCCACATCACTTCCATCACCACGCTGCGAGTCTACGTGCCAGTTCCGGAAGTGTATTCGCTCGCCGCGCGCGCCGGCAGGACGGCGGATTTGACCCTCGATGAATATCCCAGAGAGACGTTCCACGGCACTCTGGTGCGAAACTCTAATTCGATCGATCTGGCCACGCGCACCTTGCTGGTCGAAGTGGATGTAGACAACGCTCGTGGCCGTCTCATGCCGGGCGCGTATGTTCAGGTGCACTTCAAATTGCCGGAGGGTACACGTTCGGTGGTGGTTCCTGCGAATGCACTGCTTTTCCGCAGAGAAGGTTTGCAGGTGGGCGTGGTGCGCGATGGAAAAGCAGAGTTGGTCCGGGTGACGCCCGGCCATGACTATGGCGACAGCATGGAGATACTTTCCGGCTTGCAATCAACCGACGATCTAATTCTCAGTCCTTCGGACTCCCTGACGAGTGGCACGCCCGTCCATATCAGCGGCTCGAAGATGGGAGAAGTTGGCAAATGAAGCGCTCCATACTCATTCTCGGCGCGTTCTGGATGATGCTGCTCGCGGGCTGCACAGTAGGTCCCAAGTATGCGCGGCCCAACGTACCGACCGCGCCAGTAGACGCGTTCAAAGAAACGAACGGCTGGAAGCCGGCGCAACCGAGCGATCAGCTCCTTCGCGGAAACTGGTGGGAATTTTTCGGCGATCCGCAGTTGAACGCACTGGAGAGTGACCTCACAGTATCGAACCAGGACTTGAAAGTGGCCAACGCACGATTCCTGGAAGCGCGGGCGATAGTTCACTTCAATCGGGCTGCGCAGTTTCCGACTATTTCCACATCGCCTGGCATCGAATCACTTCGTTATTCGTCTAACACACCCTTGCTCCCGGCTAATAATTTCACGGATCTTGTGCTGCCTTTCGATCTTTCTTACGAACTTGATGTCTGGGGGCGCGTGCGCCGAACTGTGTCTGCGTCGCGGGAAGAAGCTCAGGCGATCGCGGGAGATCTTGCAACTGTCAACCTGAGTCTGCATGCCGAACTCGCGTACGACTATTTCGAATTACGAAGTGCAGACGCTCAGAAACAGCTGCTCGACGACACCGTGAAAACCTACCAGGTTGCTCTGCAGCTCACCGTGGATCGCTTCGAGGGAGGTGCCGCTCCGAAATCCGATGTAGCACAGGCGCGAACGCAACTCCAAACTACTATGGTTCAGGACACGGATATTGCTGTCCAACGAGCGCAGTTCGAGCATGCGATCGCCGTTTTGATCGGCAAGCCACCGGCTGCGTTCAGCCTGTCTGCATCGCCACTCAACTTGGCGCCGCCGGATATCTCCCCCGGATTGCCTTCACAGCTTCTGGAGCGGCGACCGGACATCGCCGCTGCCGAGCGTCGAGTCGCCGAGGCCAACGACCAGATCGGAATTGCTCGCGCCGCATATTATCCGACCGTCATATTGAGCGCTTCTGCTGGATTCGAAGGTGATTCCATCACCAACTGGTTTACCTGGCCGAGCCGGTTCTGGGCGGCGGGACCATCCATGTTAGAAACTCTCTTCGATGCCGGCCGCCGCCGTGCGACTTCAAACGCCGCCCTCGCCAACTATGACGCCACCGTCGCGGGTTATCGCCAGAGTACACTCACGGCTTTTCAGCAGGTGGAGGATAATCTCGCTGCCCTGCGGATCCTGAGTCATGAAGCGCAGCAACAAAAGGAAGCGACGGCCTCCGCGCAAGAATCACTGCAGATCTTCACAAATCGCTACATCGGAGGAAGGGACCCTTATCTCCAGGTTCTCACGGCGCAAACGATCGCTCTTCAAAATGAACGAAATGATGTCGACATCCTGAGGCGTCGCATGGACGCCAGCGTATTGCTGATCAAGGCCCTCGGAGGAGGATGGACTGTATCCGAGCTACCGAAAACAACGGAACTGCGCTAATCGCCACAGTTATCGGTTGGAGACACACAGGGGAGCAGATACGGATCTGAAACTCACGGGAAAGATTGCGCTGGTAACGGGATCTGCGGTAGGCATCGGCTTTGCGATCGACTACTTGCGATAGAAGGGGGCTAACGATGCAACAAGGATATCTCATGAAAACGGCGTCAATTGTCGGGATCATTTTGATCGTCCTAGGGATCGTTTCGCTCGCATACTTCGCAGCACCTATGCGACTCCCAGTCCAAGACGTCGAACAGCAAAACAGCAATCCCGTGATTCTAATTCTCGGGGGATTAGCGCTCATCGGCGGTATCGCTCCTTTGTTTGCTACTCGACCACGCGGTTCCGCGTAACTCCGCGATCCAGGGCGAAGCTAATCTGCGTTGAGCTGCGAGCGTGAGCCGTGTCCGACTGTTTTGGCACCTCCCTTGACGGGGCGAGGACGAATGCAACTTTGGCGTCTCACATGCCCGTATTGAACGCAACGAATGAACTATTCATGCATTGTGACAATCGCGGCTGGTTTCGTCGGCACGTGGTGCCCGAATTGGCAGGAAAAATGACCTCCATCCCAACGTGGAGAATGCCTCAGCCAACAAAGGAATTCTGGAAGAAGGGCGGCAGAGGTCATGGTCGCCCAGTGTAGCAATCCTTCATGTTCCGCGTCGTTTCTGTATTTCAAAGAGGGGAAACTCTTTCGCCTCGAACGTGACCCGACGCTCGGCTGTAAATCCAACCGAGTGGAGTATTTTTGGCTTTGCCCTGGCTGCTCGTCCACGATGACGTTGCGTCTCAGTGAAGATGGAACAGTGGTAACGGTTCTGATCCCAGAGCCATTTCGTGGCGTCCCTGAAGGTGTTGCCCTTACCTCGGTAGATCGAGAGAAAGGTCTGTTGCTCCGTACTGTCAGCTCTCCCTAGGCAGTATTTTGCCAGTTCCTGTCTGATGAAAAGGCAGAACACTAAGCTCAAGTGTCCTAAACGCTCGACACTTGTCGGGACAGTGTCGAGTCCTCGGACAACCGGTCAGCTCAAGTCTCCTCCAACACCTCTGTCGCAACGAAGCTCCATCGTCGTCAAAAGACAAATCACCCATATAACACCGCATTCCCAACTTTAGGCAAGTGGCGCGCGGTTATGGTGCGCGGTTATGACGGCGGGCTTGCGATGCAACACGGTGCCGACGGCAAAGGCGTCATGCCGCCAGAAAGATTCTCAGATCGGCTGCGGGATCCGGAGTGATCAGTCTGCTTTACACGATTCGAAGAGCTACGGCTTGCGCTCGAAGTCACGTCACCGGCCTGATCTCAGGCGCTCCGGCACGCCGCACTCCGCCCTCCGACTCCCAGTTTCCGACAGCCCATACGATTAGCGCGGCGCCGAAGAACGAAGCACCCAACGCGCACACGCCGGTCCATTGCCAGAGGCTCCACGCGAAGCCGGCCAGGAAGGTGCCGAGCGCGCCGCCGACAAAGTACGTGACCATGAAGAGAGTGTTGATTCGGTTGCGTGCCTCCGGGATCAACCTGTGGACGCGCGTCTGATTGGTGACCAGATTGGCCTGCGTGCCGAGGTCCAGAACAATGCCGCCGATGGCGAGACCAGCTATCGTTCGTCCGACGGCCCAGAGCAAGCCAAACGCGATCATCCCCATCAACAACGCGCATCCCGATGCGAGCCGCGGGTAGCCGCGGTCGGAGAGCCATCCGACCGCAGGAGCTGCCAGCGCGCCCGCAACTCCGGCCAGCCCGAGCAATCCGGCCATCTGAGCACCATAGTGATAAGGCGGCTTCTCCAGAAAGAAGATCAGCGTGGTCCAATAGACGCTAAAGGCGCCGAAGGCGAAGCCCGACATGATCGCTGCCTGGCGCAACGCTGGCAGCTTGCGCGCGAGCGGAATTAGTGACGAAAGGAGTTCCCGATATCGGATTCGCGCATCGGGACGGCTGACCGGCAACACCGCTCGCAGCAGTGCCGCCATGGCGACCATCATCACCGCCGCACCGGCATACATCACGCGCCAGCCGAACCAGGTGCCGACGAAGCCAGCCACTGTGCGCGCAAGCAGAATTCCGATGAACATGCCGCCCATCACGATTCCCACCGCCCGCCCCTGCGCCCCCGGTTTCGACAGCACCGACGCCATCGGCGCCATCACTTGCGGCACCACGGTGAACATCCCAGTTATCAGCGAGGTTGCCAGCAGCACCCAGGCGTCTGGAGCCGAAGCGGTCGCCACGAGCGATACCGTCACGATCAGAAGCAGAGCCGTCGCGAGTCCGCGCCGCTCGACCATATCGCCTAGCGGCGCAAAAAACAGAAGTCCCAGGGCGTAGCCGACCTGAGTGAGCATAGGGATATCGGCGGTCTCGCGCGCAGTCATATGGAGGCTGCGAGCGATCTGACTCAGGAGCGGCTGACAGTAGTAGAGATTACCGACAGTGACCGCAGCAGCTATCGCCATCGTGGCGAGTTGGAGGTTACTCAGTCCACTAGAGTCGGCAGACGTGGGCTCGGAGATACGCACGCGGACCGATTCGGACTTAACCGGAATGTTCATTTTGATTGGAAATTTATTGGTGGCCATAATCATCTACTTCTCAGCTATTTGCCGTCGATCGTTTCTTTGCTCCCGGACGCGCCCAGATTGGCCCAGTGATCAGTACCACGTGCAGAAACCAAGCCGACCTCAGCACTGACCAGCGCGACGATATCGGCCGCAGGCCGGCGCCAGATAAGGTAAAGAACCGAAGCCACCAGATTGATGAAGAAGAGGATGAACGCTGTCCACACCGAAGGAACGTGGTGGTAGAAAATCCGCTGTACGTCACCCGTGGTCTGTTCGGTCGGCGCAACGATCAGCGCCTGATAAAGCGCATAGCTCAACAGGATCGCGGTCAGAACACCTAGGATCAGAAAGGCCCGTTTCATTTACATTTCGCTCCTTCCTGGCCCGCAAGCAGGAAATGGGATGAGCGTCGAGCCCCGTGCACACAGCACGTCCATCTTCCGCCCGGGATAAGCCGGGATCATGATGTACAGAGCAAACGCGATCACCAAAATCAGGATCGCAATTTTCATTGTCTGAATGATCTTCGTCTCGGATGAGAAATTGTGGCGTCTGCGGCAAAAGGTGCTGCTCGGCGCATTTTCCTCAGATCCGGTCGCACTCCGATGGTCCGACCGGACCTAATCATCTTGCTAGCTTCCCCGGTGGTGGGCTGGTACATGTTCCTGGCCCTCTGCGGCCGCTTCGGCGACTCTTTGTTCGTAGCCGGACTTGACCACCGCACTGCCGAACCGGTTGGATTCATCGAACAACTGTCCGAGGAAATAGCGATTTCCGTATTTGTCGAAAATCAACTCGTTCTTCCCCGGCGTGGATTTGGCCTGTGCGTCGCGAACCTGGAAGAGAGCGGAAGTAGAACCGTCCGCGCTACTGATTTCCATGAGGGTCAGGTCCGAGTTGTCCAGTACGTGGATGATGTACTTACCAGCCGGAAGCTTGGCGCCTCCCACATGGAACTGAAATGGGATGTCGGCCTCAAGGCTCCCAATGATCTGCGCCTGCGCTTTGATGGGGTGCGTCGTCAAGGTAATAACCAAGGCGATGAACAATGATAGTAATTGGTATCTTCCTGTCGCCTGCAGTTTCATAGTTTCTCCTTTTTCAATTTCTTACAATACTTCTTGCTCAGCTCGGTGAAGAAGGCTTCTATTAGCGTTTTGCAGAGCCCGGCGGGAAATCCTTGAACATCTTCGCCGCGCCCTTTTCCAGATTCTTTTCATTCTTCTCGGCTTTGTCGGACAGCACGTCCTCGGTACTGCCCCGCCAGATCAACTGCTTGGTTTTTGCGTTGAACAAGTCGACGACCAGGGTTCCATCTTTGTAGTCCTGTTCGGTTGTGTCGGACTCGCCGAAGCCGCCGCCTCCGAATCCTCGCCAGCCCCATCCCCCGCCAAAGTCGCCATAGTTGTCATAGAACGTGTGAAGCGTTTTCTGAGTCTGTATTGTCTTGATCGCCACGATGGCCACATCGCCACCGCTGTTGACCTGAGTCCAGCCCTTGGCGATCTCCTTCGCTTTTCCACGACTGCAAGTGAACTTCCAAACATTTGTGACGCAGGAATCCTTTGATTGTGTTGCTTCGCAGATTTACGCGAGCAAGACAACCAGCACTGTTTGTCTCATAACGATTCTCTCCCTCTACTCAATTAACTCAGTGTGATCGCTTTCTTGACCGACTGTGGAATCCCGCAGATACGAGTTGCTCCCAAAGCGGACGCCAATCCCCCAACCGGATCGCAACCCCGACGACCTGGCCGATGATCTCCGCCTCTTGAGGATAGCGCAGCGCGCGTGCCGCGACCGGCGAGAGCGGGTGCGGCTGTAAAATAATTTCTTCCCGCGTCATGGTGCACCAGCAGCAGGTGTGGCCATTTCGGGTTTCCACGAAGTAAATCGGGCGTTCGTATTCCGACCGCCAGCCACCTTCGACCGCCTTGTTCCTCGACTCATCCACTTGCACAAAACTGCCCGGCGGCAAAAGCGGATACATCGTCAAATCCTCACTGCCAATGTAGCCGTAGGTGTACTGGCAGGTGGCAAATTGCGCCAGGTACGCGACCGGCACCATTCCCCACTGTTCCACCATTCGTCCGAAGTTCACGGTGCGCCGGGGATCGAAGCTGGGATCAAGGCGTATCGGCATTTGAACGCTGGAGAGGTTTGCCAGAGCGTTAG
>Ga0209527_1000282_pt1 | contig 11675 bp, 8 predicted proteins | sample JacPinW_OM2H0_M2_FD_187968 | JGI IMG/M metagenome (GOLD analysis project Ga0209527, IMG submission 187968) | Forest soil microbial communities from Algoma, Ontario, Canada - Jack Pine, Ontario site 1_JW_OM2H0_M2 (SPAdes) (version 2) | ecosystem: Environmental > Terrestrial > Soil > Boreal... | reverse complement strand
CAATTTCAGTGGCCGATTTTCAGCGAGAAAAGAGAACTGCATTATGTGCAAGTACGCCAGGCTGCTTTCACTGGAAAAAGAAAGCTGAATCATGTCCGAGCACTATTCCTCCGTTGGATTTTCTTTTTACTGAAAACTGAGCACTGAATTCGGGAGTCCGGATCACACTGGAAAAAATTGTTTCGATGAGGTCACGATGACGACGAAAGAAGCGATTGCCGCGGGCAGGACGCGGATGGAAAAGGCGGTCGAGGATTTTCGCAAGGAACTGGGAACCCTGCGCACGGGGCGCGCCAATGCTTCTATTCTGGACGCCATACGCGTGGATTATCACGGGACGCCCATGCCGGTAAATCAACTCGGCACGGTGACGGTGCCGGAGGCGACTCTGCTGGTGATTTCGCCATGGGACCCGAGCGTGGTGCCGCTGATCGACAAAGCCATACGGACTTCGGACCTAGGGCTGAACCCCACCAACGACGGCAAAGTGGTGCGAGTGCCAATGCCTTCGCCGACGGAAGAGCGCCGCAAGGATATCGTGAAGCACTTGCACAAAGTGCTGGAGAATCACCGCACTGCGGTGCGCAACATCCGGCGCGACGTCAAGGAAACGATTGACAAGCTGGAGAAAGAAAAGAAGATCAGCCAGGATGAACAGAAACGGGCGCTGGACGAGATGGAAAAGATTTCGCACGCGGAAACCAAGAAGATCGAGGACTTGTCGGCCGCCAAAGAGCGGGAGATTCTCGAACTCCGCTAGCTGCCCTCCGCGATCCGGCAGTAAGCCCTTCTTTTTCAACTTGACGCCATAAGGGCAAAAAAAAACCAAGAATCCCTGTTGACTTTTCCTTGAAAGATGCTATACTTGATGCTGTAGATAACTCCATGTAGAGTGCGGGACCTTGATCCCGCTTTTCGTTTTATAGGCTTCAAAGTATTAGTCCGCCTCCGTTGTTCCCAAAAATCCATTCCCTTTAGAATCAGTAATTTACAAAATGCAAATTTCCTAAGTCCTTTACTTTGAAATCCATACGAATTGCCTGGGGGTGTGTGTACACCCCCCCCAAGCTACTTCGCGCAAACCTCCAGCTCCCAGGACGTTCAAGGTTTCGACGTGGGAGACGCCTCCGAAGGGGCGGGCTTTGGGGAAGCCGCAGGCGCAGATTCGCGTTCGAGCGTAAAGTCCTGAGCCTGGTCGCCGAGAACGGCGCGGAGGAAGGAATTGTAGTCGGCGGCCCGCTCGGCCGGAACTTGCCGCAGCAAAAAGTTGATGTGGCGGGAGGCGGTGACGGTCGGTCCTTTGTGGTTGTACTGGGCAGGAGCAGCGTATTTAGACGAGAAGGTGGCGTAGTCGCGCTGGACCGCGGTACCGGTCGGCGCGGCGGCCGTCGTGCCGAGGGGAAGGTGGAGGGTCATTTGGGTTTCGACCTCGAGCGGGGTGCCGAGTTCGATGGGAGCTGTGGCGGAGCCTGCGGCGGGTTTTGCGGGCGGATCGGGCAAGCCTAACTGGGGAAGCAGCACGGGGATACGCACCGGCTTCTTCGACCAATCCACAAATTTGGGCTGGGTGATTTCGTAGTCCACCGTGAAGGGTTCTTTCGTTGCGTATGGGTCGGAGACAGTGACGTTGGTCACCTGGCCGCGGAAGCCGTCTGAAATGGAGAGAAGTTGGGCGAGGTCCTTCCATTTATCTTCGGGCGATTGGTGAAAGGCAACGCGTAGAAGCAGTTCGTTGTCGCCGCGCATGGAGTAGTGGACTTTGGCCGTGAGTTCGCCACGAGTGTCCAGGGATGCATCAACGTTTACGCGTTGAACCGATGGGAAAGGCAAGTCACGTGGGATCTCCTGCCACGAATAATAGTCTCGCTGGCTCCTAATTACATGGCCCATGAGTTCTGTTGAGTCGCGCGGTATCAAGACGTCTCTACCTCGAAGGTCTGAACGAATTAAACCAAATGGAGCTACTTCCAAGCTTGGATCGAGGTAAAGCTTACGAGAACTGGAATGGATGTAAACGAGGATCTGCTCGAAGGGAGAGGGACGGTAAAGCTTCACGGTCCTCCAGTATGTTTCAGTGGGTACGAGGCTGCACGAAGATTTCCCGCGTCCGAGCAATGCGATAAACAGTGCGACTTTGTCCGCTGGCGTTCCATAGCTTGAGGATAAAGTGTCTGAAGGCGATCGCACGTGAAAACCGCTGGAGACTAAAGGAAGATCAATGGTTTTTATCCTTCGGGAAACAAAGTCATATACGGCTTCTTCAAGTTGTGAATCGTTCCCGAGGGTGGCTAGGAGTTCCTTTCGCTGCTCCCCGATTGATGGAGGATCAACTGGAGGCCACGACCGTGAATAGCAGAGGGCTGATAGCGTGTAGGCGACCGCCTCCCACGACCAGAAACTTGTAACGACAACGTCCGGATCGATTGGCTCGATTGACCCGGAGTTTGCTTTCAGCTTTGAGTTATCCAATTGGGACGTGTTCCATACATAATGCAGGCGGGTTGTTTCCTCATCCTTTGTTTTTTCCTTCGATGCTTCCGGGGTTTTCGGAGAAATATAAATCATTCCCAAACGTGTCGGATCTTTCTGAGAAGGATGATTGCTTGTAGGAGGTACTAAGCCCATGGGGTCTAGGGAACTGGTGGGATACGAGTCTATTCTATCGCCTCCCTCAAAGCGGGAGGCGGGGAGGTCGAGTTCGAAGATTTCTTGGGAGACAGTGCCGGAGCGGTCGAAAGAGTGGTCGAGCCAGAAGTCGGGAGCGAGTGGGTGGTGGGTGGTGGTGGTGGTGACGCGGTATTCGAGGAGGTCGCCGGGGGCGAGACCGAGGATGCGGACGGATTTGATGCGGACGTCCTGGTAGGCAGGGGCGTTGACGACGGCGGGGTTGGGTTGATCGGTGATGGCGCTGGGGAGGATGTCGGCGGTGCCGCCGCCGGGGTGGGTGATGTGGACGAGGGGGATTTCGACGGATTGGAAGGAGCGGTTGTAGTCGAAGTTGAGGCGGGCAAACTCGCGGACGCCGAGTTCGTTGTTGATGTGGACCCGAGTATGGACTTCTTTGCGACTGTCGCCGTTGGCTTCGAAGCGGATCTTGGTTTCGAGCAGCTCAATTTGTGCGGGGTTCTCTGTTTTCTCGGGCACGTCCGCCGGTTCGACCTTTTTCTCGGAAGGCTTTTCCACGGGCTTTTGGACGGGCTGCTGGGCGAGGGTAGCGCCCATGACAAATGCGATGAGGAGAAGCGGCGACAAGGTTCGGAGGAAGAAAAGCAGACGCCCTGAAGGTTTCATCGTGCCCACAAATGGCAGTGTAGGGTGCGGGGCGGGGAGCGGTAAAGGCGAAAGGGGAGCGGGGTTTCGGCTTGGTGACGGGCAACGGGAGGGCGATTCCTGCTTACGGGCGCGTAGCCTCAGGATACAGAAGGAGCAAAGGCGGGAGCCGGTCTCCCGCACCCCCCGGAAACGGTTCGGTGCCTTGCGCGTCTGACACAGTGATAGAGTTTGCGTGCGCGAAAGGCGTAAGGAGAAAGCGGATGCAACGTGTGTTAGCGGGAGTGGCAGCGGTGGCACTGGGATTTTCTTTGGGTGGGGCGCGGGCGGCCCGGGCAGACAATCGGCCGGCGGCGAAGGGGCCGGATGAGGACGGCACGAAGCCGGCTCTCATCAAGATTGCAGGCGAAGGCATGATGGATTCGCACGCCTTCCAATACCTCACCGAGCTGAGCGATGACATTGGATCGCGCGTGACGGGAACGCCCGCGGAGAGAAAAGCCGAAGAGTGGGGCGCGGCCAAGATGAAAGCCATCGGCCTGGAAAACGTACACACGGAAAAATACCAGCTTTGGCGCGGCTGGACGCGCGGCACGGCGCAGGGGGAATTGCTCGAACCGATTCGAAGGCCGCTGCATGTGGATGCCATGGGCTGGACGGGGTCGACACCGGCAGGAGGCGCGGAAGGCGAGGTGGTAACCGCGAATCTCTTCGACATCGAGGAAGAGGCCAAAAACGCATCACGGCTTTCCGGGAAGATTGTGCTGGTGGTCATGCACGGCGAACCAAAGAAAAGTGGGGATGTCCTGTTTGCCATCTTCGGAGATTTCCTGAAGGCCGCCGGCAAAGCAGGAGCGGTCGCGGTGATCGGGGGCCAGGGGGGAGCAAAGGCCTCCGGAATGAACCTTACGCACACGGGGATTCTCGGGTTCGACGCCGATTTTGCCATTCCGGTCTTGTCGATGACCGCCGAGGATCAAGGGCAGCTCGAACGGTACGTGGAGAGCGGGAAAAAAGTGCGAGCGCGCTTCAATGTGCAAAATACATTTTCAAACGGGCCGGTGGAATCGGCGAATGTGGTGGGAGAAATTCGCGGGCGCGAAAACCCGGAGCAGGTGCTGGTCGTCGGAGCGCACCTGGATTCCTGGGATCTTTCGGAGGGAACCACGGACAACGGCACGGGCTCGGCGAGCGTATTGGGCTCGGCGGAAGCGATTGTGCGTTCCGGCATGAGGCCGCGGCGGACGATCCGCTTCGTATTGTTCACGGGTGAGGAGGAAGGCCTCGACGGCTCGTTTGCTTACATGAAGCAACATCAATCGGAGATGGCCAATCATTTGGGAGACTTGGTGTTGGATGAAGGCCAGGGGCCGGTGAAGGAATTCATGCTGGGAGGCCGCGACGATCTGGTGGCGAGCTTCCGGCCTTTCGCGCAGTCACTTTCGTCGATTCGTAACATTCCCGTGAACGATAAGGTGGAAAGCGGGACCGACACGCTGCCTTTCTCGATGGCGGGATTGCCGGGGGTGAACATGAATCAGGATTCACCGGATTATAAATACACGCACCATTCGGCGGCCGACGCTCTGGAGGCGGTGAAACCCGAAGTGCTGGCACAAAATGCCACTCTGATGGCGCTCACGGCCTATTGGATCGCGGACCGGCCGGAGCGATTTGCTTCGCCATGGCCCGCGGAAAAGACCGCAAAGATGCTGCGAGCGCAGCACGAGTACGAGATGCTGAAGGCCTTTCATCTTTGGCCCTTTGGGGATCTCGGGGCGGAGGGCAAGGAATAAAAGGGATTCGACAAGGACGAGAGGTTGGCCAGGCGCAAAGCCTCTTTCGGTGATACGCAAGGGAATGGGTTGCAGGGCTTCTCAGAAGACGGGAGGACAATATGGAAACATTCTGGCAAGACATTCGACATGGACTGCGCATGTTGCTCAAGAGCCCTGGTTTCAGCGCTGTCGCAGTACTGTCCCTGGCGCTGGGGATCGGGGCAAACACCACAATCTTCACCGTAGTGAACGCGATCCTACTGCATCCCCTGCCGGTGAAGGACATTTCGCGGGTGGTTGAGCTGGACACGATCGACACCAAAACCAAAGTGGGGTTTGCCAACGCCACGAAGCTTGGAATGTCCTTTCCGAATTGTCAGGACTATCAGAAGCAGACGGAAGTTTTTTCCGGGTTGTCGTGCATCGTGCCGACTGCGCTGACGTGGAGCGGCGGCGCCGAGCCCCGGCAGGTCAACGGGCAATTGGTGAGCGCGAATTATTTCGATGTGCTGGGACTGCAGCCAGTGGCTGGAAGGTTTTTTCTGCCCGAGGAAGACACGAAGCTCAACGGAAACACCGTGGCGGTGGTCAGTCATAGTTTTTGGGTCAATAAGCTGGGATCGGATGCAAATGTTGTGGGCAAGAGCCTGACTCTGAACGCCGTGCCGTACACGGTGGTTGGAGTGGCTCCAAAAGGATTCAAGGGGACGTTCACATTCGCGGGCGCGGAAGAGATCTGGATTCCTACGAGCATGTATCCGCAGGTCCTTGGGGGATTGGCAAAGAACTTCTTCAATGACCGGCGTTTTTTGGGGGTATTACCGGTCGGGCGGCTCAAGCCAGGAATTGGCCTGGGACCGGCCGAGGCTTCGCTGAAGACGGTTGCGTCGCGGCTGGAGGCGGAATATCCCAAAGACAATGCCGGGCGTAGCGTCGCGCTAACGCCGCTGGCGGATGCGGCGGTCGGCGCGAATCAGCACGATCAGGTGGCGCTGGCCGGCACGATGATGATGACCGTCGTGGGACTTGTGCTTTTGATTGCCTGCGTCAACCTCGCAAACCTTTTGCTGGCGCGGGCCGCGCAACGTGAAAAGGAACTGGGGCTGCGTGCCGCACTGGGAGCGAGTCGGCACCGTCTCATGCGGCAAATGTTGACGGAGTGTATGTTGTTGTCGCTGCTCGGCGGCGCGGTGGGACTGGCGATTGCCTACGCGGGCCGGAGCGTTCTCTGGTCGTTCCGGCCGCCTTTCATCCAGCAGAATGACCTGGATCTTTCGCTGGATGCGCACGTTTTGTTATTTACGCTGGGCATCTCCTTGTTGACGGGCGTGCTCTTTGGGGTTGCGCCGGCGTTGAAAGCGTCCGTGCCCGACCTGATGGAAACACTCAAACTGGGCGGGCGCGGAGGATCGATCGGCTGGGGACGGAACAGTTTGCGCAGCCTGCTGGTTATTGCGGAAATTGCGCTCTCGCTGGTGGCGCTGGTGGGCGCCGGACTCTTCATTCGCAGCATGCGGGACGCGCAGCGAATCGATCCCGGTTTTGAATCGAAAAACCTTTTTATGATGGCTTTCGATCTCGGCGCTCTGCACTACGAGGAAGGAAGAGCGCAGGAATTCTTTCGCGCAGCCGTCGAACGCGCAAATTCTACGCCCGGGGTAAAATCCGCGACAATCGCTTCAAACTTTCCGCTCGGCGGCGGATTCGCGCGAACGGTTTTCCCCGAGGGAGAGAGTGAAACAACCGGGTATCGCGGGACCTTGACGACGCTCGACGATATCACTCCGGGATTTTTCGATGCACTTCGCATTCCGCTGCTGAAGGGGCGAGTCTTCAACGATTCCGACCGGAAGGGTACGACGCCGGTCGTGGTCATCAACGAGGCGATGGCCAAGCACTTTTGGCCGAACCAGGAAGCCGTCGGCAAACGGTTTCATTTCTTTGGCGATCCCACCTTGCGTGAAGTTGTCGGGGTCGTGGGGAACACGGTGATCATTAACATCGGGGAGGTGCCCGCGCCGCTCGCGTACCTCTCGATCACGCAGGATTATTCGCCGGCAGTAACTCTCCAAGTGCACACGACGGGAAGTCCGGAGGCGCTGATCGGCGGCGTTCGCGCGCAGATTCAGTCACTGGACCCGAATCTGGCGATCACCAATGTGCAGACAATCGGGGAGATTATGGATCAAGGACTGTGGGCGCCGCGAATGGGCGCAGCGCTGCTCACACTTTTTGGAGGGCTGGCTTTGGTGCTGGCAGCGCTTGGCGTTTACGGGGTGCTGTCTTACTCCGTGAATCAGCAGACGCGCGAGATCGGTATACGCATGGCAATGGGCGCGGAACGCTCCCACGTGCTCCGGCTGGTGGTGGGCCAGGGGGTGTGGCTGGCTGGGGTAGGGGTAGCGCTGGGAGTCCTTGTGGCGCTGATGGCTATGCGGCAGCTTTCCGGTTTGCTATTTGGCGTAAGTGCTTATGATCCAGTGACTTTCGGGGCAGTAGCGCTGCTTCTCATGCTCGTAGCCCTCCTGGCCTGCTATATCCCGGCCCGCCGCGCCACTTGCGTTGACCCACTTGTTGCGCTTCGACACGAGTGAGTTGTTTTCCACGAGCAAGAAGGTTTGATGCTCCCATTCTCCCCGCAAACAATTCATTCTAAATGATTTATTTTGATTTGAGACTGTGCAGGAGATTCCCATCGCCCGAGTTGAAGAAATGGCTATGGTACACTGCCCTTAGGTAGGAAAGGCTGAGTAGCCAGGTAGTTTGGCACGGCGCGGGCCAAAACGGCCAAAATGCATAAATTTTCCACCGGCTTGTAGCGAAATATTTGACAGGACGCGTTTTCTTCCCTATACTTCGGTGTTTGTCAGGGATGCTTTTACCCTGAGTGGGGCGGCTCCGGCTTGTTCGGGGTCGTTGAGTTGGAAGGGAATTATCTTCAGTCCCGGAACAAAGTAAGACGGAATGGGACAGAAGAGCGGCCGGAATGGGGCGCCAGCCCCGCAAAGCCGAGTAAGCCTCTCCGAACTGAAGCCAAGAGAGTAGTTCTACTTCTTGGAGTGCGTACGGAGTTTCTTGCTGGTTGTATCTCCGGATTCGCAGTAGACCTTTCAGCACTGGATTGCGCTCTCGCGCCATTTTGTCTGCGCGCCTTGCGGGAGCCGCGAAAAATTTTTGCGCGCGATAGAGGGACGACTGTGCCGACGTTTTCGCAACTAGTAAGAATGGGACGTGAAGCAGTCCGGATGAAGACGAAGTCGCCTGCTTTGGCGGGCTGCCCCGAGAAGCGGGGCGTGTGCATTCGCGTGTACACGCAAACGCCGAAGAAACCGAACTCGGCGCTGCGCAAAGTGGCGCGCGTTCGCTTGACGAATGCGATTGAAGTGACGACGTACATTCCCGGCGTCGGCCACAACTTGCAGGAGCACTCCATCGTGCTGGTGCGCGGCGGCCGCGTGAAGGATCTGCCGGGAGTGCGGTATCACATCGTGCGCGGAACGCTGGACGCCGCGGGCGTGGAGAACCGCAAGCAGGGACGATCGAAGTACGGCGCGAAGCGCCCCAAGGCCGCAGCGGCTAAGTAAGGCAGCTGTTTGCTTCAGCGGTTGCGCGTGAAAGAATTTCGAAGGAGCGATAAAGAGCAATGCCACGCAAAGGACTCGTTTTCCGGCGAACGCAAGCGACCGATCCGGTCTATGCCAGCGACATTGTGGAGAAGTTCATCTGCTCGATGATGTGGGAAGGCAAGAAGTCGACGGCGCAGCGCGTGTTTTACGGCGCGATGGATCAGGTGGCGAAGAAGACCAACGACGATGCGCTGAAGATTTTCAAGAAGGCCATCGAGAACGTGAAGCCTTTGCTGGAAGTCAAAACCCGGCGCGTCGGCGGCGCGAACTACCAGGTTCCGGTGGAAGTAAATCCGTTCCGCAGGCAATCGCTGGCGATTCGCTGGTTACTGCAGTATTCGCGGGAGCGCGCGGGCAAGACGATGGTGGACAAGCTCGCGGATGAGTTGATCGATGCGGCGAATGCGCGCGGCGGGGCGATGAAGAAGAAGGAAGACGTGCACCGCATGGCGGAAGCGAACAAGGCATTCGCGCATTATCGCTGGTAAGAGCGAATTTCTGAGCAAAGGGACTTGAAAAGATAAAATGGCCCGGGTATTCAAACTCGAAGACACGCGCAACATCGGGATCATGGCGCACATCGACGCCGGAAAAACGACGTCGACGGAGCGCATCCTGTTCTATACGGGTGTGACCTACAAGATCGGTTCAGTGGATGAAGGCACGGCCACCATGGACTGGATGGAGCAGGAGCGCGAGCGCGGCATCACGATTACGAGCGCGGCGACGACTGCTGCCTGGGATCGTTTCAATAAGAAGTATCGCGTCAATATTATTGATACGCCCGGCCACGTGGACTTCACCGTGGAAGTGGAGCGTTCGCTGCGCGTTTTGGACGGCGCGGTGTGCGTTTTCGACTCCGTGGCCGGTGTCCAGCCGCAATCGGAAACCGTATGGCGCCAGGCGGACAAGTACCGCGTTCCCCGCATCTGTTTTGTGAACAAGATGGACCGCATGGGCGCGGATTTTGACCATGTGATTCGCACCATTCGCCAGCGCCTGGGAGCCCACCCCGTACCTCTGCAATTTCCCCTCGGACGGGAAGATAATTTCATCGGCATCATCGATTTCCTCGAGGAAAAGGTCATTGTTTGGCTGGAGGAAACGCTGGGAGCGAAGTTCGAAACTTTTCCGGTCGAGAAGCTCTGGGAGAAAGCGTTCGTGGATTCGCGGCCGGATGTTGCCGGCGCTTTGAAAGGTTCGGCGATCGACAAGAAATTTTACGACGACCATCGCAAGAAAGTCATTGAGTACATCGCCGAGCATGACGACGAAGTGATCGACAAGTATTTGAACGAAGTGCCGCTGACGGTGGAAGAGATGCGCAAGTCGATCCGCAAATCGACCCTGGCGCTGAAAATCGTGCCGGTGCTGGCAGGCTCCGCGTTCAAGAACAAGGGGATTCAACCGCTGCTCGATGCCGTTGTCGATTATCTGCCGTCCCCGGTGGATGTTCCTCCAGTGGAGGGCGTGAACCCGGAAAATGACGAAAGCGAGTTGCGTTTGGCCCGGGACGATCAGCCCTTTGCGGCCCTGGCGTTCAAGATCATGTCCGACCCGTTCGTCGGGCATGTGACGTACATCCGCGTGTATTCCGGCGTGCTGAAGTCCGGGAGTTACGTATTGAACTCCGGCAAGGGCTCGCGCGAGCGCATCAGCCGTTTGCTGCAGATGCACGCGAACAAGCGCGAAGAGATTGATGAGATTTATGCGGGCGATATTTGCGCCTGCGTGGGTCTGAAGAGCGTCAATACCGGCGACACGCTGTGCGACGAAAGCAAACCGATCATTCTCGAAAATATCGATTTCCCCACACCGGTTATTTCCGTGGCCATCGAGCCAAAGACGAAAGCCGACCAGGACAAACTGGGTGTGGCGATGCAGCGGCTGGCGCAGGAAGATCCCACGTTCCGCGTTTCCACGGAACCGGATACCGGGCAAACGCTGATCTCCGGGATGGGCGAATTGCACCTGGAAATTATCGTGGACCGCATGCTGCGCGAATATAACGTGCAAGCCAACGTGGGCCGCCCCCAGGTGGCGTACCGCGAAACGATTCGCAAAAAGGCCACCGCGGAAGGCAAATACATCAAGCAGACCGGCGGACGCGGCCAATACGGGCATTGCGAAATTGAGCTGCACCCGCTCCCCAGCTCCAGCCACGAGAACATGAAAGAACTGTCCACGGACGATCTGGACGCCCTGGCCAAGCAAATCGTGGGCGGGCCGGCTGGGAAGTGGAAGTTCGACAAAGAGCACCGGTTCCTGTTCATCGACAAGATCGTCGGCGGCTCGATTCCGCGCGAGTTCATCGCCCCGATCGAAGCGGGCATTCGCGAAGCATTGGATAACGGCATTCTGGCGGGATTCACGATGGTGGACGTCGCCGCGGTTCTAATCGACGGCAGTTCGCACGACGTGGACAGCTCGGAAATGGCGTTCAAGATCGCGGGCTCCATGGCGTTCAAGGAAGCCTGCCACAGGGCCTCGCCGGTTCTTCTCGAGCCGATTATGAAAGTGGAAGTCGTGGTTCCGGAAGAGTACATGCCGCAAGTGTTCGGTGACTTGAATGCGCGGCGTTCGGCGATTCAGGGCACGGAAAACCGCGCGGGCAGCAACGTCATTCGAGTGGAAGTGCCGCTCTCGCAGATGTTCGGTTACGCCACGGATTTGCGCAGCCGCACGCAGGGCCGCGCCACGTTCACCATGCATTTTTCACATTATGCCGAAGCGCCGGCTTCGATCGCTCAGGAAGTGATCGAGAAGGCGACCGGCAAGGCGGCCAGATAAATCAGGATTTTGCAGTCAAAGTTTGTAAGAAAGTTTTGTAGCAAGGCTATTTGAAAGACTTCGACTGAGGAGCAGAGGACGAAATGGCGAAGGAGAAATTCGAGCGCAACAAACCGCACGTGAACATTGGAACCATCGGTCACATTGACCATGGTAAAACGACGTTAACGGCGGCGATTACCAAAGTGCTCTCAAAGCACAATCCGAAGGT
>Ga0209527_1000281_pt1 | contig 11678 bp, 8 predicted proteins | sample JacPinW_OM2H0_M2_FD_187968 | JGI IMG/M metagenome (GOLD analysis project Ga0209527, IMG submission 187968) | Forest soil microbial communities from Algoma, Ontario, Canada - Jack Pine, Ontario site 1_JW_OM2H0_M2 (SPAdes) (version 2) | ecosystem: Environmental > Terrestrial > Soil > Boreal... | reverse complement strand
GACTCGTGCGCGCTTGTTGCCGCACTTCCCCATTTTGGCGCAATTCCACCGGCAGATCGCGAACATCGACCTCGCTATAAACAAACGGCCCGATCGGGGTGTAAGTATCAAACGATTTGCAGCGCCCGAATTGTTTTTCGGACTTCTGCAAGTCGCGGTCGCTGATGTCGAGGCCGATTGTGTAACCGAAAACAAAGTCCAACGCCTGTTCGACCGAAACATTTTTCGCGAGCCGCCCGACCACGATCGTAAGCTCCGTTTCAAAATCGGTTTGATGCTCGGGAAATGCGATCTCGATCTTGCCGTTGTGCGGTAAGAGCGAGCTCGGCGCTTTGAACCAAACCAACGGCGTTCCGAGCGGCGTCCGTTTCATCTCGGCAATGTGATCGGCGTAATTCAAGCCGACCGCGATGAGCTTCGAAGGCGCGACCGGAAGATCGACATCGAGCTGGGCGATCTTTCGGAGCTCACCCGTTGGCTGGATGTCGATCCAATATGGCTTTGCCAGGACCTGGACATCCTCGCCGCGGACTTCGCCGTAAAAGAATTCGTTGCCCGATTTAAAACTGCCAAACGTTCTCATCTTGTCATCCCGAACGAATGTGAAGGACCTCACAATCGAAGCGAAGACTACACAGATTAGTTTGTGTGATCCATTACCAGGTGAGGGTTTCCTCGCTTCGCTCGGAATGACAACGCTCTACTTCGGAACAATCGCCACAAAATCGCGCACCGGTTTTTGCTCGGCGATGGAAAATGCGCTTCCATTCGCGCGCTTGAACCAAAAGGCGCTGGAAGAGCCGCCATCCAGATTGAGCGCCCGTTGAATCTTGAAGTCCGGCGTCAGCACGGTTGCAAGAATGTTCGAAAAATCCGCCAGGGTCACGTCCGAACAAAATCCCAAAGCGGCTTTGTCCCCCGCTCCAACGGCGGTAAATGTGCGGCGCGCCGCGCGCGTCGATTCCAAGCCCCGGACCGCCTTGCCAAGATCGACAACCATCGGGCCACACTCGACCGCGGCGTCTGGTTTTTGCGCCATCGAAAATTCAGCAACGCGCGAAATTTGCACTTTCTTGGCTGAGGCGCTGAGCACGCCGCTCAGTAAACGCGCCTTTTGCAACGGCGCGATAACGGCTCCGTCGACAACGAGCAATCCGATCGGTTTGTAATCGGGATCGAAATAACCGCCGTTGACCGCAGCCAGAAAATTTCCGCGACCCATCGCCTCTTCCAGATCGACCCGTGGCTCGCTTGATTGATCGATTACGCGAAGGCGGCACGATTTCGTCGAGAAAACCGCGAGCTCGAGCGAAGCGCGTTCGCCGGTTTCAGAATGTTCCGCCACGACGTAACGATGTTCGAGCCCTTTCGCCGGCGACGGTTCCGATTGACTTGAGATTTGCGTCCACTGCGCTTGCGCGGCGGAAGAAACAACCAGGGCAAAAATCGCGGCGCTAAACTTTCGCACCGTACTTTTCGAGCAACGCCTGAAACCGCGGATCGTTGCGAAGCGGGTCCCACACCGGACTAAGCTTGAGAAGCGCCACGGTGACGGCACTTGGCCGGCCTAACAAACCATCCAAAAGCTCAATTGCCTGCGCGTTTTCGCCCACGACGGCACAAACTTCGGCTACGCCCTCCGTGATTTCCGGACCACCAAAGGCGTCTTTGCTTTCCGGAAGTATTTCGGTGGCGCGCCGCGCTTCAACGAGAGCGGCATCTTTTTCTCCGAGATAAGCCAGAACTTTCGCAAGCTGGATACGCAGGTCCGGCGAATCGGGACTTTGTTTCACCTGCGCTTCAACAAGGTCTTTTGCTTTCAGCAAGGCAGCCCGCGCCCCCGCTTCGTCGTGGAGCGCTTTTCGCGCGAACCCGAGGAGATAATATTTGCCGCACAGCGCTGCTGGAATCCCTGCGAGGAGACCATCCGACAGGCTTTCCGCTTCGTGCAATGCTTCCTCGTATTTCCGTTCCAGAAGAAAAACATCCACGCGCCCGGCGGCAATCCTGAGTTTGGTCTCGTCATTCATCGGGATCGCCTTCGCCGCTTCAAACGCTTTTTCCGAAACACTCAGGTCGCCTTTCTCGGCGATGGCCAGCTTGGATTTGATCTCCCAAAGTCCAAGGCCGTCTGGATTCACTTTCAGCCCGCGGTCGATCGTTTTGTTAGCGGCATCGAAATCGCGCAGCGTCTGGTAACTAAGAGCGAGATTTTGAAGCACCCAAACGTCTTTCGGATTGAGACTGGCCGCTTTCTCCAGGTTGGCGTTCGATTCCGGCCATTTTCCCAAGCGGCGCTGGATCGACCCGATGGCGAGATAGCCTTCGGCCTCGTTAGGCAAACCCCGCTGTGCGATTTCGAACTCTTTGAGCGCTCCGTCGAAATCGTTGTCGCCGTAATAGAGCGAAAATCCCATCGCGAGATGCGCCTCCGGCAGATCGGGCTGCAATTGCAAACCCCGCTGCGCCAGCGCGCGGGCTTTTTCGCGGCGCCCGGTAGTGCGCTCGAAAGTATGGACGATCCAACTTTCCAACTGCGAATAGCGCGCAATAGCGAGTGCAAATTTCGGATCGAGCTCGATGGCGCGTGCATAAAGTTGTTCGGCCTGCTTCAATTTCTCCAAATCCTCAATGCTTTGGAAAAAAAGCGTGTGACCCTGCAGAAACGCGAGATAGGCCTCGCCGTTCTCGGTTGGCTTGCGTTCCATTTGCGCTTTTTCCGTCGGAGAAAGTTTTGCCTGTAACGCGCCGGCAATTTCGCGGGCGAGATCGGTCTGAATCGCGAAAACATCGGTCAAGTCGCGATCGTAATTGTTCGCCCAAAGATGCTCGTCGTTGTTCGCGTTGATCAGCTGCACGCTGACCCGCACGCGATTGCCTTCGCGACGAACGCTACCCTCGAGAACGGACGAGACGCCCAGCGCCTTCGCAATTTCACGCACGGTCGCCGGCTTCGTCCGGTAAGACATGACCGACGTGCGCGAGATCACCTTTAGGTCACCGATCTTGGAAAGGTTGGTCAGGATATCGTCCTGGATGCCGTCGGCGAAAAAGGCGTTCTCTTTTTCCTGACTCAAATTTTCAAAGGGAAGAACTGCGATCGATTTGTCGATCTTGTGCGCGGCCGCCCGAGGCAGTAGAAAAAATCCCGCAGCTACGGAAATAATCACTCCCGTCGCCGCCAGCATGATGACGTTGCGACGTCGATGCCCTCCGGATGCGACGGACGGCGTCGCTTTGATTCCCTGCGGCGTCACGTCGAACACCCATGCGAGAACGAGCGCGACCGGAAACCCGATCAGCAGCAGTGCGATAACGACCCGAATCGCGGAGTTCGAAATCTCGAAAACCGGAAGCACCTGAGACAAACCCTGCGCGAGCGCCCAGCTGGCGACGATGTATGCGATCGCGACGCGGTAAACCTTTCGCCGCTTCAATTCCTCGAAGAAGCCGCTCATGGGAACAAGATTCGCCTGATTATCGTTCAACGCCAACGGTTAGACAGGCAAATTCAACGCCCCGTTCACTTAACACCGGTGGCGAAAACCGTCTGAAATTGCGGATTCTGTTTTTCTCGCGAAACCACGTTCACTTCGATCTCGCGAAAGCCGCCTTTTTCCAAAAGTTCGTGCAACCGCACCTCACTGAAACCCAGCCACCGGTCGGCATAAAGTTCGCGCGCTTTTTCGAAACGATGACTCAACAAGTCGAGGACGACGACCCGGCCATTTCTTTTTAAAATGCGATGCGCAGCCTGGATCGCTCGCTCAGGTTTGAGCGCGTGATGCAACGCCTGACTCAACAGCACGAGATCGATACTGTTTTTTGCAACCGGCGGATCTTCCAGATCGCCGAGCCGGTACTCGAGATTTTTGAAGCCGTGTTTCTTGGCGAGCTTCGAACCGAACTCGACCATTTTCGGAGAGTTATCAATCGCGATTACTTTGCGCGCACTCTTTGCCAGCAATTGGGAAAGGGTTCCTTCGCCAGCGCCAAGATCGACAATCGTCAGGCGCGGAACGAGCGAGATCAATGCGTGCGAAAGCGCTCTCCACGAACGCCCCGGGACATAACTGCGGCCGAACTTTCCGGCCAATTCGTCAAAATATTCGCGCGCTCGGTCCTGACGTTTGCGCAACGCAAGCTTCAACGCCGTCCGGTCACGCGCGGTTTCGGGTATTTCGCGCGCGAGTGTTTCGATAATTTGCTGCACGCGACCGCGAGTGCCATTGCGGCCTGCGCTTCTAGTCGCGCCGTAATAAACATTTTTTCCCGCGCGACGATCCGCCACGACCCCAGCCCGTTTCAATTGCGCCAGATGACTGGAGATGCGCGATTGACCCATGTTGAGGATCTGCTGCAGCTCCGCGACCGAAAGCTCGTCCTCCTCCAGCAAGAGCAGCAATCGGAGGCGGGTCGGATCGGCCAGTAACCGGAGCAAATTTATGGTTGACGTCATCGACGTACCGAGACGATATATCTACATATCATGATCGGTCAATATGTTGACCGGACGCACATTCGATTCTCTAGTTAAGAGCTCCTAATTTCTTCTCATGTCACGGCGCTATGTTTTTTCTTCCGAATCGGTCGGTGAAGGTCACCCCGACAAGGTTTGCGACACAATTTCGGACGCAGTTCTCGACGCCTGCATCAGGCAAGATCGACATAGTCGGGTCGCCTGCGAAACCTACGCCAAAAGCAACATCGTTGTCGTCGGCGGCGAGATCACGATTCCCAATTTGGCCGAGGACAAACCGCTCAGCGCTGTCCTGCCGATCAACAAAATCGTGCGCGAGACCGTGCGCGAGATCGGCTACGTAAACGACGACGACGTTTTTCATGCCGACAAGATCGACATCCAAAACATTATTACCAAACAATCGCCCGATATCGCGCAAGGCGTCGATGCACGCGCGGCCGACGGTAAGGACACGTCGGAACAAGGCGCGGGCGATCAGGGTTTGATGTTCGGCTATGCCTGCGACGAAACGCCGGAGCTGATGCCGGCGCCGATCATGTTTGCGCACCGGCTCGGACGCGAGCTCACCCGCATTCGCAAAAGCGGAAAAGTCGGCTGGCTTCGGCCGGACGCGAAATCGCAGGTCTCAGTGATCTACGAAAATGGCCGACCGATCGGCATTTCCTGCGTTGTCGTTTCAACGCAACACTCGCGGGACGTGAAACATTCGGAGATTCGCAGCTTCATTGTCGAAGAAGTGATCCGAAAAGTTTTGCCGGCCGAGATGTTGACCGCCGAAACACAATTTCTCGTCAATCCCACCGGCAACTTCGTTGTTGGCGGTCCGCAAGGCGATACCGGTCTGACCGGCCGAAAGATTATCGTCGATAGCTACGGTGGCATGGGGCGGCACGGTGGCGGCGCATTTTCCGGGAAAGATCCGAGCAAAGTCGATCGCAGCGCGGCTTACATGGGCCGGTGGGTCGCGAAAAATGTGGTTGCGGCAGGGCTCGCATCCAAGTGCGAGGTGCAATTCGCCTACGCGATCGGTCACCCGAAACCGCTCAGTGTTCACGTCGACACTTTTTCCACCAGCAGCGTCGATGAAGAAGCGATCGAGCGCGCGGTTCTTGAAACATTCAGTTTCAAGCCGGCCGATATCATCAAGCAGCTCGATCTGCTTCGTCCGATTTATTCAAAGACCACCAATTACGGTCACTTCGGAAAAGTCGACGACCCCGAGATCACTTGGGAAAAGACGGACAAGGCTGCCGAACTGAAAAAGGCGGCCAAATAGGTCCACAGATTTTCGCAGATTTCACAGATTAGGAATGCAAAAGGATCCGCAGAGTCACGCGATCATCGGTGCCGCAATGGAAGTGCATCGAGAACTCGGTTTCGGATTTCTTGAAGCAGTTTATCAATGCGCGCTTGCGCTGGAATTCCTAGAGCGCGGAATTCCTTTTCAAGCAGAAACTCCATTACCGGTCCGATACAAAGACAAACTCCTCACCTGCGGTTATCGAGCAGACTTTATTTGCTACGAGGGCTTTTTGGTGGAGACGAAAGCGATCGCCGAGGTGACTGGCGCGGACGACGCGCAACTAATCAACGAACTTAAAGCTACAGGTTTACAGCGAGGATTGCTTCTGAATTTCGGTGCGCCGAGTCTGCAATTTAAGCGCCTTGTCTTAACTCCTTCCGAAAATCTGCGTCAATCTGCGAAATCTGCGGATGGAATCTATCTGTGAGAATCTAATGAACACGACAAATACGAAGACAAACACGAAACAGGATTTCAAAGTTAAAGACATCAGCCTGGCCGACTTTGGCCGGAAAGAAATTTCGATCGCGGAAAAGGAAATGCCGGGACTAATGGCGATCCGCGAAAAGTACGCGCCGCAAAAACCGCTCGCCGAGGTTCGTATCACCGGTTCGCTCCACATGACGATCCAGACCGCGGTCTTGATCGAAACACTTGTCGATCTTGGCGCGAGCGTGCGCTGGGCTTCGTGCAATATTTTTTCAACGCAAGATCACGCCGCGGCGGCAATCGCGAAAGCCGGCGTGTCGGTGTTCGCGTGGAAAGGCGAATCGCTCGAAGAATATTGGTGGTCGACTTATCAGGCGATCTCGCATCCGGACGGCAAAGGTCCGCAGCTCATAGTCGATGACGGTGGCGACGCGACGTTGCTGATCCACAAAGGTTACGAGCTCGAAGAAGGCAACGATTGGGCGAAAACAAAATCGGCGAACAAGGAAGAGCAGGTCATCAAAGATCTCTTGCTCGAGATCCAGCGCGAAAATCCGTATCGCTGGCACGAGATCGCGAAGGACTGGCGCGGCGTTTCCGAAGAAACGACCACCGGCGTGCATCGTCTTTACAAGATGCATCAGGAAAACCGCCTCTTGGTTCCCGCAATCAACGTCAACGATTCGGTCACTAAATCGAAGTTCGACAATCTCTACGGCTGCCGGCATTCGCTCATCGATGGATTGAATCGCGCGCTCGATGTCATGGTCGCCGGCAAAGTCGCGGTCATCTGCGGTTACGGCGACGTCGGCAAAGGCTGCGCGCAATCATTGCGCGGCCAGGGCGCGCGCGTCGTCATCACTGAGATCGATCCAATCAACGCGTTGCAGGCCGCGATGGAAGGCTACGAAGTGACGACGATCGAAGACACGCTCGGACGCGGCGACATTTACATCAGCGCGACTGGCAATACCGACGTGATCAGGTTCGAGCACATGCAGCGAATGAAAGATCAGGCGGTCGTCGCCAACATCGGCCACTTCGATAACGAAATTCAGGTCGACGCTTTAAACGAGGGCAAAGGCGTGAAGCGGACGAATATCAAACCGCAGGTAGATAAGTACACGTTCCCGGAAGGCCACGAAATTTTTCTGCTCTCCGAGGGCCGGCTCGTGAACCTCGGCAACGCGACTGGTCATCCGAGCTTCGTCATGTCGAATTCATTTTCGAATCAGGTGCTCGCGCAATTGGATCTCTGGAAAAATCGCGACACCTACAAAGTCGGCGTCTACGTTTTGTCGAAGAAGCTCGACGAAGAAGTCGCCCGCCTCCATTTGGGAAAAATCGGCGTCAAACTGACCAAGCTCAGCAAAGCGCAAGCCGATTACCTCGGCATCCCGGTCGAAGGTCCGTTCAAGTCCGAGCATTATCGGTATTGAATGCTCCGCTGATCTAAAGCGATTCAATTACCAGAACGATTTCTGCGCTTCGACTTGCGTCGCCTCGACGTAATAGCAGCTCGGCGCCTTGCCGCGCCGCCACCTGCCGAAGACACGAACGCTGCGGTGATCATGAGCGGCATCGGTGAGGATTTTCGATTCCCGGAACGGCGCGGCCAGTGAGACCGATGTCGATCTTCCGGAGTGAAAAACGAACATGATTTGCGATGCGCAAGATTCGCCCGGATACAAGCTCACTTTGCCGACCTGATCGAACGACGATCCAGCCCGTGCCGCGCCCGCGCTGATTGCAACAGCTCTCGGCTTTTCCGGTTCACCGCAACCGGTCAACATCAACCCGACCGCAAGCAACCACCCCGAAATCCAAAACGACTTCATTTTGTTAATTGGATGCAGCGTCACGCTGCTCGACAAACTTTTCACCGTTCCAGGTAAACTTGTATAGAACTTTCCCGCTCCTTTGATGGCGCAGCAGCACGGTGCGACCTTGTCGCGGCAATTCGAAACGCCAATTGGCCTGGTCGTTGCCGGCATCAGCCGCGGGAAAAATTGAACGACGCGTTTTGTGCATCTTGCCGTCGGACCGCATCTCGAAAAAATCGAGGAACAACGATTTCTCTCCTTCCAGCTCGCCCTGACAGAGTCCGAGAAGCGGACGGCCGTCGCGATAACGGAACAGCGCGGCTTCGAATGGCGGCTGCGCGCCGTCTCCGATGCAGCTCATGTAACCATTGCCAAGATCGACAACTCCACATTTCGGCTGCTTGAGAAACCTGAGCCAGTCCGCGGCCGATCCTTCAAAAGTCTTATCCGGTAAACGCAGATAATAATCCACCACCGTCATTTTCCTTTCGTCCGCGGCCCGGAGCGGAAACGAAGAAGAAATACCAGCCGTAAGAATGAGGGAAATCAACAGGTGTCTCATCCAATCAGATTGTCGATCTTCTACGCGATTGAATGGCGGAACGTACATCAGTTTGCTCCCGCGATCTTTTTTGCGAGATAAGCCGAGAAATATCCGGCGTATTTCTTTTGCAATTCCGGGCGTTGCCAATCTTTGCCGGTTAGCGTTTTACGACAGCTACTCGCGCCGCAATTGCATTCGACCGAGTAATCGTCATCGTCGGTCATCGCCCAGTCGTGGGTCAGCTCTTCGCCGGGGCGAATGTCGCGCATTGCCACAAACGTGATCTCGCCGCGGAGGCCGATGTTCGGATCGCAGGAATGATTCGAATACAACATCGATAATTCGCGCTCGTCGTCATTCACTGGGGCGATAAACAAATCGTCATCGAGCTGAATTTCGACCGGCCCAAGTCGCGGGGCGATTTCGCGACGCAACGTTTCGCGGTCGACAATGTGGCCGCCTTTGACCGCTACGATTTCGCCTTTGGCAATGTCGGCTTTGGCAAATAATCCGCGCCCGTGAATTTTACTTTCGCGCACGTCCGTTTTTGGGGAACGATAAGAAAACGGTGTCACGAGAGAAGTGACGAGTGACAAGTGGCGAGTGACAAGTAAAAATAGCGGCGATTCTCATGATGAAGAACCGCCAGGCCGCCGTCATTTTCATTCTCGTGACCGTGACTCTCGACGTTCTTGCGATGGGTTTGATTATTCCGGTTTTGCCGAAACTCATTCTCGATTTTCTCGGCGGCAAAATGACCGATGCGGCGAATTGGAACGGTTGGTTCGCCCTCGTGTTTGCGTTGATGCAGTTTGTCTGTTCGCCGTTGCTCGGGGTCCTGTCGGACCGCTTCGGCCGGCGCCCAGTCATCTTGTTGTCGAACCTCGGACTCGGCTTGGACTATGTCGTGATGGCGCTCGCGCCGACGATCGGTTGGTTGTTTCTGGGCCGAATCATTTCCGGAATCACGACTTCAAGCATTCCGACCGCAATGGCCTACATCGCTGATGTTACGCCGAAAGAAAAACGCGCGAGCGCCTTCGGAATGATCGGCATGGCGTTTGGTGTCGGGTTTGCTTTCGGTCCGGCGATTGGCGGTCTGCTTGGCAGCGTGACTCCTCGTCTGGCATTCTGGGTGTCCGCCGGATTGAGTCTAACGAATTGGCTTTATGGTTACTTGTTCGTCCCCGAATCGCTTCCAACCGAGCGCCGCAAGAATTTTTCGTTAGGCCGGGCCAATCCCGTGGGTTCGCTCGTCCTGCTGCGCTCGCACCCTGAGCTGTGGCGACTGGCCATTATTCAATTTCTCGCTTACACCGCGCACAATGTTTTTAGCGTTTGGGTGCTCTACGCCATTTATCGCTACGCCTGGGGTGAACTCACCACCGGTTTCTCGCTCATGGTTGTTGGCATCTGCACCGGCGCGATCTCCGCCCTCCTGACTGGACGAATGGTCAAACGTTTCGGCGAAAAAGCGACGCTCTATATTGGTCAGTTTTTCGGTGCGATCGGAATGTTCGTCGCGGGCATCGCTCGCAATAGTGTGGAATTTTTCGCTTCGATTCCGATTATCTCGCTTTGGAATATTTCCATGCCGGCAGCGCAAAGTATGATGACGCATCGCGTCAGCGAGCGGGAACAAGGTGAACTGCAGGGCGCGCTGCAAAGCATGCGCTCGATCACATTCATCATTGGTCCGTGGTTGTTTCTGCGCGTGTTCAGCTGGTTTATCGATCCGAAATACGCCCTGAATTTGCCGGGCGCGCCTTATTATCTGGCGTCGGCGCTGCTCTTCGCTGCCATGTTGATGTCAACGCGGATCAAACAAGATGCGCCGGCCGCGCCAACATCGACATCTATTCCGCCCCCTCCTGATGTCGTCCCACCAGAAAGCATTCCGTCCGGGCCGATCGCACCCATCACTGGACCAAAAGAAAACATTTGAGCAATCGCGGGGAGTCGGCGATTGAAGCGATGTGAAAGCGACCGCGCGCTGCCTGCTCGTCGCGCTGACGATTTTTTCTTGGATCGCGATTTCCAATCATTGCTCGCTCCGCGCGCTCGCCACAAAAACCGATACGACCGAGAGCGGTTGTCCGTTCCATTCCAAGCCGGCAAAGCCTCAACCGCAGCCCACCGGAACCGAGTGTTGTAAAATTCTTCGCGCCGTCTCGACAACGCCGGCAAAGATCCTTGCGCCGGCGATTGTCGATCTTGTTCAGGTCGATCTTGCATTCGACACGCTTGCGGTTTTCCCGCCGCCAAAAATTTCGTTCACGCCGGCAACGCTCGATACCGGGCCACCCGGCAGAACGTCATTCATTGAATTGATCGAGAGCATGCGCGCGCTTGCTCCGCCTGTTCGCGTCTAGCGATCACGATCCACTAACTGTGGCGGCAGGCGTCTCGCCTGCGTTTTTCCTATCCGCAGCCCGGCACGGCGGCCTCTACAGACTCAAAATGACAAAACGAATTTTAGTTTTGATCGCGGGCATCACGATTTGCGTGATCACAGTCGCGTTCGCTCAGTCTACGCCAACACTGAGCACTTCGCCGCCGGCGCATCGTGCGCAACGATACACCTGCCCGATGCATCCCGAGGTCGTGCGAGCTCAGCCAGGGCAATGCCCAAAATGCGGAATGACATTAGTGCCCATGAAAGAAAACGGAAAACGCCCAACGCCGAACACCGAACATCCAATGTCGAAGTCAGAACATGCGTCACATCAACAAATGACACATGACGCAAACGGAATGGCGATGCCGGACCATCAACATGGAGAACATGCAGAAATGAAAATGCAATCGTCGGTCAACGTGGCCGATCCGATGAGCCGGGAAAGTTCCGGCACGGCGTGGGTTCCAGATTCCACACCGATGTACGGACGCATGTGGATGTTTGGGGACGACATGCTCATGCTACACGGCGGAATTTTTCCGCGTTACACTAACGTGAGCACGCGCCGCGGCGACGATCGGATCGACTCGCCGAACTGGATCATGGCGATGTTCTCCCATTCGTTAGGCGAAAACACCCAGCTCGGTTTGCGCACGATGATGAGTCTCGATCCGCTGACTGAAGGAGGACGCGGCTAC
>Ga0209527_1000280_pt1 | contig 11704 bp, 9 predicted proteins | sample JacPinW_OM2H0_M2_FD_187968 | JGI IMG/M metagenome (GOLD analysis project Ga0209527, IMG submission 187968) | Forest soil microbial communities from Algoma, Ontario, Canada - Jack Pine, Ontario site 1_JW_OM2H0_M2 (SPAdes) (version 2) | ecosystem: Environmental > Terrestrial > Soil > Boreal... | reverse complement strand
AGCCACTCCATGGCTACATTATCATACATTTAATTGTATACCTTGCTTGAAATATAGGATAAAGTTGAAGTTGTAATTGATCTCTCAAAAGCAAGTTGGATGCTCGGGTCTTGATGTCGGCGTTGAGACGATCAGACATGTTTCTTGTTCATAAACATAGGAAAAGGATTTCACTGCTAGCGGCAGTACAGTGGCTCGTATCTCGGGCAACTAAGCTTAAGTACTGGATGTTCGAAAATTTTTCGCATGCCGCATCGTAGTATTTTGCGTTTGAAATGAAGGAATGTTTGAGTTTGTAGTAGGCACCATTATACGTTATCAGAAGTTACATAAAAGTTTTTTTTTTTTTTACTAAAAAAGTTTTATTTAACGATTATATTCAACATTTTTATCAAATAAAAAAAATATATCTTTAAAGAATTTGTTGAATTTCTTTATGAAATAAAAAATAAGAGTGATAAAAATTCTCCAGATTATACTATATCAAAAATGTTACTAAATAGTCTTTATGGTAGATTAGGAATGGATCCAGAAATGGAAAAACATTTAATTTTACCATCTGAAGATGCATTGAAATATTATAAATTAGAACCTAATATTATTCCATTAAATAATGGAAAGAACTAATATCCTTTTTCGAAAAAATGTTTATGATAAATCCAATAATTCTGTAAATGTTTCTGTTCCTATATATTAAAATCCTGATGTTAATTATTTAAGTATAAAAATTTTTATTTTACTATTTCTAGTTGATATTAAATATTTATTTATTTAAAAATGTAATTTTTATAAGTTTTATTTATAAAAAAATATTTTGGAGGGGATATATCAATTTAATTTTTTTTACTTAATTTAGTAATATACATTCTTATAACTTGTTGATAAGTTGTTGAAGGTAAAATATACTTAGAAAAAATAAAAATTAATAAAAATAAAATAAAAAAAGAAAAAGTTAATTGATTTAAGAAATAAAATGGAATTAGTTGAGGCATAATATATATAAAATTTTCAATAAGGCTCTTATATTAATAAAGAACTATCTCTGCTTAATATTTCCATTAAACAATAAACAGTTAAAAAATAAAATTTTATATAAAATTTTATTTTTATTTGAGATATTAGGGTTATCTTAAGTTATATTACATATAAATAATATAAAAGAAAAGGTAAAAAATTAAAGAAAAAAGATATAAGAATAATAAATAAAAAAAAGAATCTTTTCCTTTCTTTTAAAATAAAAAATATAAATTTTTTACAAAATTAATTCAATAGGTTTTAGTTTATTAAAAATAAATTTATTTTTACTTAAAATACTAAAACTTTTTTAATAATAATTATTTTTTATTTAATAAAATTTTAATCCAGAATTATTAAATTTTAAAATAAAATTATGAAAAAATAATAAAATAATAATAAAAAGGAGAGTTAAGTTTACAGATGGTTCTGTAGTAGACCTGCAAAGTCTTTATATTAAGGTTCAATTCCTTCTTAACTTTTTTCATTTTTCCTATTAATTTAAATTTTATTAGCTGTTTTAGTATAATTTAATAAATTAAATATAGCCACAAATAATAAAAATAAATAAAATTATCATTAATAATTCTCACTAAATTAATATTATTAGATTTAAAAATTTTATTAATCATATCTTTATATTTGAAATTTATTTCTTTAGATATGTTATTAATAATATCAGTAAATCTAAAAAATTCAAAATTATCTTTGTAAACGATACATTTATATGAATAATTATTTATATCTTATATATAAATAATTAATATTTTTTTTATATAAATATAATAATCCACATAAATTATCCTCATTTTTATATTTACTATCTAATAATATACCATAATCATTAAAATTATTTGATAAAGGTATATTTTTTAAAAATGTTAATATTTTTTTTGATGACTAGAACTAATAAAATTTTATTTTTTAGATAAATCATCTGTCTTTGAAACAGCATTAAATATTTTTATTTATAGATATAACTCTATATTTATATTTATAAAAAATATATATCATCATCCACATAACCAGACTCAAGATCAAATACATTGGAATCTATTTGACCTTTAATATATGTAATGAGTTTTTTAATTACAATTTTATTTGTAATTAAAATATGTGGTCCATATGTAATAATTGACCTATTTTTTGGGGAATATCCTAGAATAGCATATATTAAACCATTCTTTAATTCATTTTTTATTAATTTTTATAATATAACTACTCAATCAATAATAGATCTATTCTTTCTATAATTCTTCGGATATGTTAAATAATCATCATTAAATTTATAATTAATTAATTCATTATTATCTAAAGTGTTATTTAATGGATAAACACTTTTAGGATATAAATCCAATTCATTTAATATTGAAAAATTATCATTTAATGATTTATCTGAAGCAGAATATGAACGATAGTTCATAAATAGATTTATTATTTTTTACTTTGATATATGTTTTATATCTATATTTATTATTATTTATAAAACAGTTCATTAATTGATAAATTAATGATACATGAAATAAAACATTTAATAAATCTAAACCGGATCCTATTGACGGAATATTTATTACTAATAATGATAATAATCCGGAGTATATTAATATAATAAAAGTAATTCTAATATAATTATTATTACTAATATTAAGGTGTATCTTTGATACACAATTATAAAGTAAAAAGATGTGATTTTTTTTCATATTGATTTTTATTTAATATATATATAAAATTACTTTGGCGTAACTTTACCATTAATTTAATAATAAATTTTATATTATAAATTATAATATAATAATAACTAATCAAGTAATGGTGTTGATTTAACCAAGTAGTAACTGAGACAAATGTATATCAGATGGAGCCTCCTGATTATTTTTAAGGGAAAATTACTAGTAACATACCTTAAAAACTTAAAATATCTTTTTATCTTTTTTAGTTTAAAAGATTACTATTTTTATAAAAAAAGGAAACATTTAAAATTTACATTATTATTTTTAATTACATTGAGTTTATATTTAAATTATTTAGCTTATTTTAATCCTAATAATTTTTTAATTTTTATAAGTAATATAAAATTATATATTATTTTTATTATTATACTTTCTATAACTTTAATTTTTTTATTTTTTTTATAAATATTATAATGAAAATGTTGGAGAATTATATTTTGAAGGATTTTCTACAGATGTAAACGATGATTTTTTAATTTTACATTTTTTAAATAAAAGAAATATTTCAAATAATGTAATTTATAAAGCTTTATTCTTTAGTTTATTAAAAAATGAAGTTTTTAATAATTATTCAAAATTAAAAATTGTCATTAGTACAAGTATAACTCAAACAAGAGAGTTTAATCTTCATAATAATATTTTGTTTGATAGTAAAATAAATTGAAAAAATATTTATTGAACTATGCCAAATAAATATTATGTATTTGTCAAGATTAAATTATTTAGATGAAGGAATTATTAATATTGATGTTAAAGTTTGAGATATTTAAAATTTTATAAATTTAAACAAACAAAAAACTGTTAAAAACAGTTTAAGTTTAAAACGTAATTTAAATAAAAAAAATTTAACACATCAACCCCCTATCTAAAATAAATTCTTATAATAGAAACGATTTTACAATTATTTACAAATTAAAAACCGATTTTAACAAATAAAAATAAATATTAAATTCAATAAAAAAAAAACAAACAAAAATTTGTTCTAATATTTATTTATATAATTTTAAATATTAAATTAAATTTTCAATAAAATGAAAATAATGGGTGTTTTACCTTTTAATTTTAAGATTGTGTGTTTTGGTTTTAATATATTATTACTATTTATTTTATTAAAAAATGTAATTTTTTTATTTTTTATAATATTTTATTCGGAAGGTAGAGGAGAGTTTTAATAATAAGTGTTTTATTTATTTTACAATTTTAATAAGATATTTTATTAAATTTTATTTTAAATAGGATAATTTATTAATCTTGCTTTCCGGCATATCTCGACATAGTAAATTTTTAATTTAAAATTTTTATTTTAAATTATTTATTCCACATCTTTAAATTTATTTTTATTTGTATTTATTTGATTTCTTTTATTTTTAATCTAGCTTACCGGGGGGAGATAAAACTCTTTTCTATATCTATAAATTAATGTATAAAAAACTAACTCCAGAGGGAGCCCATGGCGACCTATTCCTCATTACCCCCACCTCTTCCCTTTATATTTTTTATTTTTTTGTCTATTTTTCTATATTTTAATTGATTTTTTGTGATTTTTTATTTTTAAATTTTTATAAAATATTAATTTAGTAAATTATGTAGTTTTTTTAATTGGTCATTTTTAGTTGTTTAAAAAACAAAAATTTTTTATTCAAATTTTTATTATGATATTTTAATTTTTTATTATTTTTTAATTTTAAATTTTTTAAAATTTTATCTTATTTTCACATATTTTTTTTTTCTATTAATTTTAGAATTTTTTGTCTATTTTTTATTTATTTTTTAATTTTTATCATTTTTTATATAATATAGTGTTTTGTTCCATTATTTTCATTTTTATCATTTTTTATTAAATTTTATTTTATTATTTTTTTATCTTTTTATTTTTTATTTTGGTTTTTATCTTTTATATCATTTATTTTATATTTTTTATTTTTAATCTTGCTTTTCGGTATAGGCTGAAATTTATAATATGTGTTTTATTTTATATAAAATTTTTATTTTATAATTTAATAATATTTTATTATATTTTTTATATTTGTATTAAAAAAAAAAGTTATTTTTAATCTTGCTTTTCGGTTTTATCCTGACATAGATTTTAATTTTAATACTTTATTTTATATTTTTAAATTTTAATACTTTATTTTATAATTTTAATTTACCCTAATTATTCATTATTTTATAATTTATATTTTAAATAATATTCTATTTATCTAATATTATTAAACATTTATATTTATTTTATTAATCTTCTATTCGGCACCTTTCCGTGCATACTTTTATTTTAAATTTATTTATTTAAAGGGTTAACTATTTTTAATTGTTTTTTAATTTTCAAAGGTTAATATTAATATTCGAGATCTACCAAATTCGAACTGATACTTCCTTAATTAAGTAGCTTGTAATTTAATAGTTGAGTGAGCTCAACAAAATTTAGTTTTATTTAATGATTTAGATTCATTAAAATTCTTAAAGTTAAAATGTATTATTAATTTTAATATATACTTTTATAAACCTATCATTAGAAATGTATTTAAATATACAATTTAGTATTTTTTTTTTGCATCTCTAGGAATAACTTGAAATAGTTTTTTATCAATTATTAATATTTTAAAAATATTTCTGATAGCATCATAGACTTATTTGTTTCAAATAATTTAAAAAAATTTAATAATTTGAATAATTTAAAATAATCTCAAACAAATTTTTCTATTTTATATTTAACATCCTTATTTTTATTCGGTTTATTGTAGGTAGGTGTTTTATAATAACTGATCTTGTAAATCCTGATTTAGTAAAATGATTACTATCAAACTTTTTAAATGGTTTCTATAATATTTGTACTTCTACTTTTCTACATTTGAATTTAAATCCATTTAAAAATGAAAGGGTTTAACCACCTCAAGCACTTACATTACCAAATATTAAATATAATGTTTGAGATCCCTGTGTTTTCAGAATATTTAAATAAATCCATATAAATATCCTAGTAACTTACCCATTTGAATAATAAATTAATTTATAAAAATATTTACCCTTGACAAAAATAAATTAAATATAATAAAATATCTTATTAAATTATAATATTTTATAAAAACACATATTATTAAAATCACCCTAACCCGAAAACCAATAATTTACTTTAACAATCTACTTAATCAATGATTAACATAATTTTATCAATTAAATGTTGATCATCTAAAACATTTTAATAATCAAGTACACTAGTAATGATGGGAATACAAGATTAAATATAAATATCTTCTTAAATAAATATAATCTTTATAAAAATATAAAATATAAAATATAAAATATAAAATATAAAATATAAAATATAAAATATAAAATATAAATTAAAAACATAAATAATTAGATTAATACAAAAAAAAGAATTAATTTATAATAAAATCTGTTTTCATTTTTGGGTACAATTAAATAAAACACTTTTTTATAATAACCTCTGATTATTGAAAAAATAACAATTGGTAAAAATATCAAAGTAAATATTAGAAACAATTTTATTTAAAAAAAGTTATTTATTATAATCTGGGTTTCCGGGTATATCTAGATATAAAACATTTTTTATAAAACACGAGGTCACCAATACTTTAGGTGGGGATATCGGGTTATTTTTACTTTATTAAAATCATGAATTCGTTAGTTTTAAGCTGTAGTTTTTTATTGTTAAGGGGTATATATGTTTAATTTTGAATTTAAAATTGTATAGTATATAACTAATTGAAAGATTAAATCAATTATTCATTAATTAATTATTAAATATGAATAATTATTTAATTAAAACAAATACTATAATATAATGCTGAATTTAAATTTTTTAAACCAAAATAACTTAATAGTTAATCATTAAATATGAAATTCAGCAGGAGCTAAAAATGCTAAAAATAAGAAGGATGTAATAGCTGAATTTATTAAAATATATCTAATAAATAGTGATTTTATCAGCAGAAGCTACAAAATGAATGCAATATTATTTATACTCAGAAATATGAATATAATGTAAAGGGAATATAATGATAATTTTTTTTTCATCAATATATTTTTAGTATAGTTAAAGAATATTTTAGTATTAGTTTTAGATTTAATCTAATAGACCATTAAAAAAAAGGATTAAAAATAATCCAATAAATTATAATTAGATTATTCCTATTTATTATTTTTTTTATGATTAATTAATATGCTTAAATTTACATATATAAATAATTAATAATACATAGAATAAAACTTACTACTGTCAATGCTTTAAAAAAATTATCTAAATTAAAATGTTTTTTAATATTTTTCATGATATAAAATTAAAATTAACAAAAGAAGAGGAATAAAATAAAAAGATAAAATACCTCTTAATATTTAATCAAGTAGAAGAAATATAGATTATAATAAATTATATCTATATATTTTTAAAATATAAAAGTAAACAAATAATGAACATTCTCTCTGTCTACAATTATATTAATTTTTTTATATTATGTTACTTTTACTATATAAAAATAAGATAAAAATGTAAGGAGGTATAGTATAAAGATTTATTAAATATATAAAAAAATTATAATAAGTTAAAAAAAAAGTTAGTGTTATTTTAATAGGAATAGTCATTTGTAATATAAAAATAGTCAATATCTCAAAAATAGAAAGATTTAAAATATAAAAAATTTTTTTAATATGAAATATTATATATTCTTATTATAATAAGTAATATTAAATAATATTTTTATTATAAATGTAGGGGGAGGGGTATAGATAGATTATTTCTTTTTATTTTTAAATAATGTTAAAGATAGAAACAATAAAAATGAACTTTTACTACTATGTATATGATTATGATTGTATACATTCACATATTCATTTAATTTAAATAATAATTCAGCACTGGCAAATAAATTAATTAACAAAATATAAATTAAAACAATAATATTTACTATAAACATAATAAATATAAATCTACTATTATAATTATTACTTCTATTAACTCATTTTTTAAATATATCATTGAATTTAATAGGCATATATTTTTCTAATAAGGAATTAATAAATTCTAAATTAGAACATAGTATATATATTGTAATTTTCACCACTACATTCAACTATAAAAAAATCACTAAAATTTAAGAAATAAGAACATAAATAATATGAAAATATAAAAAATAACATAGCAGTAAATAAATATATTATAATTCTTTGGAAAAATCTTTCAATAAAATAATCTGAATATTTAAAATTATTATAAAAAAAATTAGTCATTAAAAAAGATATTACAAAAGAAACTACAAAAGCTATGAAAGCATAAACACCTTCAGAATAAAAGTTATAAAAAAGAAAAGCTAAAAAAATTCCAATAATTAGTAAAGATATGTAATCTTTTTTTACTAAATAAACTTAAATTAAATTTATTTAGTAAAAATTTGAAGAATTGTTGTTTCATTAAAAAAAATTTAAATAAATCAATTTTTTTTTATACAAATAAATTAATTTTATATAATTAAAATAAAATTAATTTATGCTATCTAAATTATATTTTAATCAAATTAATTAAATAATTAAAAATAAATTAATAAAAATTTATAAATAAAAATATAACTTATATAGTTAAAAAATTTACCTAAAAAAAAGTAAATTTAATTATTAATTTTTTTTAAATTAATAAAAATACTCTTATAGTTTATATATATTTAGAGTAATAAATTACATTTCTAAATTTTTTATATAATATATATATTAAAAATCTTATATCTTCTTATACATAATTATAATAATTAGTAATATTAAATAATATGTTAAAAAGTTAGCTTTTGTAAAAACAATTTTAATAGAATAAAATATTAAATCTTTTTTCCATTATTTTTATAAAATTTTTCAATCTTAGTATTATTTATTAAAGATTCAAAAAATTACTGAAAGATAAACTAAGATTAATTTTAAAAAAATTCTATTATTATTATTATTTACTATATAATATAGTAATATATATAAAATTATATTATAATAAATATTAATTATTAATATCTAATTTAAAAAATCTAATTAAAAATATAATTTAATTATTTTAATTAAAAATTTTAATTGGAGAAAGATAGATTCGAACTATCATATTTGTAGTGCAAATACAATTGATTACCATTATCAGATTTCCCCGTTTTATTTAAAATATAATTTATATTACATATTATTCAGTAATTTAGTATTATAAATACTTAATAAAATTTCATTTTTAAGTTAATACGAAAGAAAATATATTTTTTATATATATATAATATTCTTATATATCAATATAATTGATATACGTTTTATATTAATTTAAAAATTAAAATTTAATTTTAATTTTATAATTATTATATTTAAGATAAAACCTAATATTTATATACTATTTTTAATGGGAGGGGTATATATTTTATTTACAAAAAATTCTTATATTAATGTAATTCTATAGCATCTTTTAAATATGATGATACTAATAAACAAAATACATATGTTTGTATTACTGATACTGCTAGTTCTAATCCTGTTAAAGTTATAAATATTGTAAAAGGTAATAATGTTATAATAAACATTAAAATACTACTTGAAAATAATTTATATAAAAAAGTAGATAAAATTTTAACTAATGAATGTCCAGCAACAAGATTAGCAAATAATCGCACTCCTAATGAAACAGATCTAGATACATATGAAACAAATTCAATTAAACTTAACATAGGAACTAAGATAAGAGGACATCCAGATGGAACAAAAAAAGAAAAAAAATTTAATTTATGAATGCTTAATCCAAGTAAAGTAACACCAATAAAAATAGTAAAACTTAAACCAAGACATACTACAGCTGAAGTAGTAATTACAAAAGAATAAGGAACATTTCCTAATAAATTAGCGAATAATACAAAACAAAATAAAGAATAAATAAACACGGCTATCAAATTTATCATGCAATTAAATATTATTAAATTTTTTTACTTTCTACCTTATTCATTTTAGATTTAATTTGTCGAATTAAAGCTAAACCTTCTATGGTAAGATGGGAACCTTCATTCATTAATTTAACAATTTTACACCAATCAACACAGTTTAATTGTTTTACTCCAAAAAGATGAGTTTGTTCAAAGTAGGGAATAATAATTTTAGATATAACCGAAATTTTATTTATTGTTAAATTTACTATAGGATTACTAGGATGTTTTTCTAATTTACCAGCACCAAGATATTTAATTAAAAGTTCGATTAATTTTATATCTCTTTCATGTTGGTAAATTATAAATCTTAATGTTACATAATATCCAATTTTTACGCTTTTAGACTTACTAATTCTAACATCAAAGTTTCCCTCTCCTGTGGTAAAACCTGATACCCAATTAGCATCAGGTATATTATTAGTTATTATAATTGGTCTTTCCACAGGAGTAATTTTACTTAACTCAGATTTTAAAATATCCGATAAACCTAAATTCATTGAGGCTTTAATATTGATAATTTTCTGAAGTCCCTCGATAGAAAGATGCTCCTTATTTTTCATAAGTTCAACTACTCGTTTAAATAAAATAAAATCAGCAGCCTTTTGATTTAGCAATGGATATTTTTAAAAATGGGGAATTATGATAGTTGTTAAATCTTCAATCCCACCTACTGAATAAATTACCATATTTCGATTTTTACTTTTACTTATTGAACCAATTTCACCAAAAAATTTTTTTATTTGTAATAATAAAGATAAGTCATTTTTACCTAAACCAATTGCAAAATTAGCTTTCAAGTATCAACCTAATTTATATGCTTTAGTTTTAAAAATTGATGTAAAAAATGATCCATCAGCATCTAATAATCCAGTAATGAATCAAGGATTCAAATTAGGCTTGTAATTTAAACTAGAGTAAAATAATTTATTTATTTTTAATTGTTTAGAAGGGATTTTGATTTGATAATTTCTTTCGAAACCCGTTAGAGTACACCTTAAATGAATTGGTTTATTTCATCAATTACCGTCTACTCGTTGCTCTTTTACAGACTTAGTTCTAAGATCTGATTTAGATCCGCGATTGCCCATTTGCTTTTCATTTATCTTATAGCTTGTTACCGTACATGAGTGATTAATTCATCCATTTATAGCTTTTCAACTACAGTTTGGTACCATAAGTTTTAGGGGGTCCCCGGAGTTTGATAATTTAACCCATCATAACGTGTTCCCATTACGCTTGGCAGGTAAATATATTTCATTTGATGTACCAATTTGTTCTCTTACCATTGAATTTATACTTGAAAATAAAGATTCTAAAGAAATAGACCATTTTGAAGGTAAAAGTTTAGTTTCGTTATTTCCCATATAATGTAATCCTAAAATCAAAAATAAAATTAATAGTGAATATAAAGCTAAATTAGTTAAAGTTAAACTAATATGTCCTAAAATAGGAGCATTAAAACTTAGAAGACTAGTTACTTCAAATTGTTCTAATGGAGAAAGAATAAATAAATTAGATAATTTAATAATCATAAAAATAAAAATAAAAAATAAACAATTTTTTTATACAAATAAATTAATTTTATATAAAATTAAAATAAAATTAATTTATGCTATCTAAATTATATTTTAATCAAAATCAAATTAATTAAATAATTAAAAATAAATTAATAAAAATTTATAAATAATAATATAATTTATATAGTTAAAAAATTTACTTAAAAAAAAGTAAATTTAATTATTAATTTTATAAATTAATAAAAATACTCTTATAACTTATAAATTTATAGATTAATAAATTACATTTCTAAAAATTTTTTTTTTATATAAATTCTATTAATTTAATATTTTATATGTATATAAAATGTAAATATTTTTATTTTATCTATATTGTATTTTTTCAGTCCTTGACGTATATTTATAATAAAAATGTATATAGTGTAGAATTTGTCATAATTTAATATATAATTATATATATTATTTATATAAATTTTATATAATAAAAATTATA
>Ga0209527_1000278_pt1 | contig 11734 bp, 2 predicted proteins | sample JacPinW_OM2H0_M2_FD_187968 | JGI IMG/M metagenome (GOLD analysis project Ga0209527, IMG submission 187968) | Forest soil microbial communities from Algoma, Ontario, Canada - Jack Pine, Ontario site 1_JW_OM2H0_M2 (SPAdes) (version 2) | ecosystem: Environmental > Terrestrial > Soil > Boreal... | reverse complement strand
CCCGCGACCGGGCGGCGATTGGATGAAGGGCAAGCCGATCCAGCTCCCGGAGGCGCGCGACCTGTACCGGAACGGGCTCAAGATCGTGTCCTGCTACCAGTTCGGCAAGCAGGACAGCGCGGACTGGCTCGGCGGGCAGGACGCGGGCGTGCGTCACGCGCAGCGGGGCTGGCAGTTGCATGTTGCGGCCGGTGGCTCCTACGGTGCGCCGATTTACGCATCGATCGACGACAATCCCACGCCTGACCAGTACCGTCAGCTCGTCGCGCCGTATCTGCGCGGCTGGGAATCGGTGGTCGGGCACCAGCGGGTGGGCGTGTACGCCAACGCACCGACCATCGAGCGGGCCCGCCAGGACGGGTTGGGTTCCTACTACTGGCAGCACAACTGGGGATCGCCGCAGGGCTTCGTCCACCCGGCCGCGCATCTGCACCAGGTCGAGATCGACAAGCGCAGCGTCGGCGGCGTGGGTGTGGACGTCAACAACATCCTCAAGCCGAACTTCGGTCAGTGGGATTAGCTGCAACTCGCGGTTTCATTTAACACCGCCAGCAAACTTTAGTCGCGAGTTTCAGTGAACAATTGTGGACTGACGGCCCGAGCAAGTGCTTGCCCGGCCCGGCGAAACCAGCTAAATACGCCAAAAAAATCTTCATTACGATTTAGTAACAATCATGCTGTGATCTGCACCGTTGTAGCTACTCGAGCGTAACCACCAGCATGCAGGACGTTTGTCACGAGGGCGAGAAGGCGCGATTCGACCCGTTGTTACCTGGGCGATGGTTACTAATGCGTAGAACTCACCAGTAACCATTGGCGTGGCCGAGCCCGATCAGTTTCCTATGCCACTCTTAGTGCAACCGGTAGGGCCGGTCGGGCCGTGGCGGGCCATCGCCGAGGCGGCCACCGCCGAGGCAGCCGACCTCGCTGGGATTCGACGGGGAATCGCACCCTTCGCGGCGCAGCACGACGACACGCACGCCAAGAAGACTCCAAGACGACGACACGAGACTCGCGCACACGAAACGCACGACAAGACGAAGCTCAGGAGACCTCAGATAGTGACGATCCATGAACACGACAGGGTGTCGGCTGGCCGCGACGGCGAATCCCGGAAGCCGGCGCTCAGCGACCATGCCCTGGTTGATCGGCTGAGCGCCGGCGAGCCGTACGCGGTCGCGTTCGGCGGGCAGGGCGGCGCGTGGTTGGAGAACCTCGAGGAACTGGTGTCGTCGGCAGGCATCGAGCACGAGCTCGCCACCCTGGTCGCCGAGGCCGAGGTGATGCTCGAACCGATCGCCGATGAACTCGTGGTGGTGCGGCCGATCGGCTTCGAGCCGCTGCGGTGGGTGCGTGCGCACGCGGCAGGCGAGGCGGTGCCCAGCACCAAGCATCTGACGTCCGCAGCGATTTCGATGCCCGGCATCCTGCTCACCCAGCTGGCGGCCGTTCGTGCGCTGACCCGGCAGGGCATGGACTTCGTCGCCACGCCGCCGGTCGCCTCTACCGGACACTCGCAAGGTGTGCTGGCCGTGGAGTCGTTGCGGACGCGCGGCGCCCGCGACGTCGAGCTGATGGTGTTGATCCAGCTGATCGGTGCCGCTTGCACGCTGGTCGCCCGGCGCCGTGGCATCTCCGCGCTCGGCGAGCGGCCGCCGATGGTGTCGGTGACCAACGCCGACCCCGAGCGCATCCGCGAGCTGCTCGACGAGTTCGCGACCGACGTTCGCACGGTGCTCGCGCCGGCGTTGTCGATCCGCAACGGCCGCCGCTCGTCGGTGATCACCGGCAGTCCCGAGCAACTCGCCCGCTTCGAGCTGTACTGCCAGCAGATCGCCGACGCCGAGGCCGCCGAGCGCAAGAACAAGGTACGCGGCGGTGCCGTGTTCAACCCGACGTTCGAGCCGGTCGCGGTCGAGGTCGGGTTCCACACCCCGCGACTGGCCGACGGCGTGACGATGATCGACCGGTGGGCCGCCACCATCGGCCTCGACGCCGAGCTGGCCCATGAGATGGCCGAATCGATCCTGGTGCGCCCGGTCGACTGGGTCGAGGAGGTCGACAAGCTGCACGACGCCGGCGCGCGCTGGATCCTCGACCTCGGTCCCAGCGACATCCTGACCCGCCTGACCGCGCCGGTGGTCCGCGGCCTCGGCGTCGGCATCGTGCCCGCGGCTACCCGCGGCGGGCAGCGCAACCTGTTCACCGTCGGCGCCGTGCCCGAGGTGGGCAAGCCGTGGTCCAGCTATGCCCCAAGCCTGGTCAGCCTGCCTGACGGTTCAGTGAAGCTGTCGACGAAGTTCACCCGGCTCACGGGCCGGTCTCCGATCCTGCTGGCCGGCATGACCCCGACGACGGTGGACGCCGAGATCGTCGCCGCCGCCGCCAACGCCGGTCACTGGGCCGAGCTCGCCGGCGGCGGGCAGGTCACCGAGCCGATCTTCACCAGCCGCATCGAAGAGCTGCAGACGCTGCTCGAGCCGGGCCGCGCCGCCCAGTTCAACGCGCTGTTTCTCGACCCGTACCTGTGGAAGCTGCAGGTCGGCGGAAAGCGCTTGGTGCAGAAGGCCCGCCAATCCGGTGCACCGATCGACGGCGTGGTCGTCAGCGCCGGCATCCCCGACCTCGAAGAGGCCGTCGAGCTGATCGGCGAGCTGAATGGCGTCGGCATCACCCACGTGGTGTTCAAGCCGGGCACCGTCGAGCAGATCCGGTCGGTGATCCGCATCGCCGCCGAGGTGCCCACCAAGCCGGTGATCGCTCACATCGAGGGCGGTCGCGCGGGCGGTCACCACTCCTGGGAGGACCTCGACGACCTTCTGCTTGCCACCTACTCGGAGCTGCGGGCGCGACCCAACATCACCGTGTGCGTCGGCGGCGGCATCGGCACCCCGGAGCGGGCCGCGGAATACCTGTCCGGCACCTGGGCGGCGCGCAACGGGTACCCGCCGATGCCGATCGACGGCATTCTCGTGGGCACCGCTGCGATGGCCGCCAAGGAGTCCACCACGTCGCCGTCGGTCAAGCGGATGCTGGTGGAAACCAACGGCACCGATCAATGGATCAGCGCCGGAAAAGCTCAGGGCGGCATGGCATCTAGCCGCAGCCAGCTCGGCGCCGACATCCACGAGATCGACAACACCGCGTCGCGCTGCGGCCGGCTGCTCGACGAGGTCGCCGGCGATGCTGATGCGGTAGCCGCCAGACGCGACGAGATCATCGCCGCGATGGCCAACACGTGCAAGCCCTACTTCGGCGACGTCACCGAGATGACCTACCTGCAGTGGCTGCAGCGTTACGTTGAACTGGCCATCGGTGACGGCAACTCGACCGCCGACACCGCCCTGCCCGGCAGCCCGTGGTTGGCCGACACCTGGCGTGACCGGTTCGGTGAGATGCTCAGGCGCACCGAGGCCCGGCTGCACCCAAAGGATTTCGGTCCGATCGAATCGTTGTTCGCCGACGAGGAACTGGCCGACGAGGAACTGGCCGACGAGGAACTGCTGGAGCGCCCTGCCGACGCGATCGCAGCATTGCTAGGCCGCTACCCGGACGCCGAGACGATTCAGCTGCATCCCGCCGACGTGCCGTTCTTCGTCGAGCTGTGCAAGACGCTGGGCAAGCCGGTCAACTTCGTCCCGGTGCTCGACAAGGACGTGCGCCGGTGGTGGCGAAGCGACTCGCTGTGGCAGGCCCACGACGCGCGCTATGAGGCCGACCAGGTGTGCATCATCCCCGGCACCGCGTCAGTGGCCGGCATCACCCGGGTCGACGAGCCCGTCGGCGAGCTGCTCGACCGGTTCGAGCAGGCCGCCGTCGATCAGGCGCTGGCAACCGGGGCGCAACCGCAGCCAGTGATCTCCCGCCGCCAGGTACGCAAGGATGTCGCCGGCCCGCTGGCCGTGGTCCTGGATGCGTCGGACGTGATGTGGGCGGGCCGCATGGCGACCAACCCCGTGCATCGCATCGCGGACCCCTCCGAATGGCAGGTCCACGAAAACCGAGCCGCCACACATCATTCCACCGGCGCACGACTGGAGATCGCCTCCGACGAGCAGGTGGTGCTGAGCGTCCCGCTGTCGGGCAACTGGATCGACATCAAGCTGACGCTGACCGACGTCGCCCGCGACGGCGGCGCGCCGGTCGTGTCCGTTGAGGACGCGTCCACCGCGATGCGGGCGGTGCTCGCGATCGCGGCGGGCGTCGACGGACCCGACGCGATGCCCGCGGTCGAGAACGGCACGGCGCGCGCCACCGTCGCGTGGAATCCCGAGGAGGTCGCCGACCACACCGGAGTCACCGCGACGTTCGGCGCCCCGCTGGCGCCGACGCTGACCGTGGTGCCGGACGCCCTGGTAGGCCGCTGCTGGCCCGCGGTGTTCGCGGCGATCGGCTCTGCCGTCACCGAAACCGGTTTCCCGGTTGTGGAAGGCCTGCTGAGCCTGGTGCACCTCGACCACGCGGCGCATGTGCGGGCCGAGCTGCCGACCGAGCCGACCGAATTGACTGTCACCGCAACGGCTTCCGAGGCCACCGATACCGAGTTCGGCCGCGTCGTCCCGGTGTCGGTCACCGTGTCGGGCCCCGACGGGACGGTGCTGGCAACTCTTGATGAGCGTTTCGCGATCCGTGGCCGCACGGGTGCGGCGGAGCTCACCGACCCCGTGCGCGCCGGTGGTGCGGTCTCCGACAACGCGACCGACACGCCACGTCGTCGCCGCCGCGACGTCACCATCACCGCGCCCACCGACATGCGGCCGTTCGCCGTCGTCTCGGGTGACCACAACCCGATCCACACCGACCGCGCCGCCGCGCTGCTGGCCGGCCTGAAAGCGCCCATCGCGCACGGCATGTGGCTGTCGGCCGCCGCGCAGCACGTCGCCACCGCCACCGACGGTCAGACCAGGCCACCGGCCCGGCTGATCGGCTGGACGGCGCGCTTCCTCGGCATGGTCGAGCCCGGCGACGAGATCGACGTTCGCGTCGACCGGGTCGGAATCGACCAGGGTGCAGAGGTTCTGGAGGTCACCGCAAAGGTCGGTCCGGATCTCGTCATGTCGGCGACCGCCCGACTGGTCGCGCCGAAGACCGTGTACGCGTTCCCCGGGCAGGGCATTCAGCACAAGGGCATGGGCATGGAGGTCCGTGGCCGCAGCAAGGCCGCCCGCAAGGTGTGGGACACCGCGGACAAGTTCACCCGCGAGACGTTGGGTTTCTCGGTCCTGCACGTGGTGCGCGACAACCCGACCAGTCTGATCGCGGCAGGCGTGTACTACCAGCACCCCGAAGGCGTGCTGTACCTGACGCAGTTCACCCAGGTGGCCATGGCGACTGTCGCCGCGGCCCAGGTCGCCGAGATGCGCGAGTCCGGTGCATTCGTCGAAGGCGCGATCGCCTGCGGCCACTCGGTGGGTGAGTACACCGCTCTCGCATGCGTCAGCAGTGTGTACGAACTCGAAGCGCTGCTCGAGGTTGTGTTCCACCGCGGCTCGAAGATGCACGACATCGTGCCGCGCGACGAGCGCGGCCGGTCCAATTACCGGCTGGCCGCCATTCGTCCGTCTCAGATCGATCTGGCCGACAAGGACGTTCCCGGCTTCATCGACGAGATCGCGGCGAACACCGGAGAGTTTCTCCAGATCGTCAACTACAACCTGCGTGGCTCGCAGTACGCGATCGCCGGCACCGTGCGCGGTCTGGACGCGCTCGAGGCCGAGGTCGAGCGGCGCCGCGAAATCAGCGGCGGGAAGCGTTCATTCATTCTGGTGCCCGGCATCGACGTGCCGTTCCACTCGTCGGTGCTTCGGGTCGGCGTGCCCGAATTCCGGCGCTCGCTGGAGCGCGTCATGCCGCGGGACACGGATCCGGAGCTGATCATCGGGCGCTACATCCCGAACCTGGTGCCGCGGCCGTTCAGCCTCGACCGCGATTTCATCCAGGAGATCCGCGATCTGGTACCGGCCGAGCCGCTCGACGAGATCCTCGCCGACTACGACACCTGGCTCAACGACCGCCCCCGCGAGCTGTGCCGCAAGGTCGTCATCGAGCTGCTGGCCTGGCAGTTCGCCAGCCCGGTGCGCTGGATCGAGACACAGGACCTGCTGTTCACCGAGGAGGCCGCCGGCGGACTCGGCGTGGAGCGGTTCGTCGAGATCGGTGTGAAGTCGGCGCCGACGGTCGCCGGGCTCGCACAGAACACACTGAAGCTGCCCGAATATGCCCACAGCACAGTCGAAGTGCTCAACTCCGAGCGCGACGCACCGGTGTTGTTCGCCACCGACACCGACCCGGAGCCCGAGCACGACGAGGAGCCGGCCGAACCGGCCGCCGAGGCCGTCGAGCCGGCCGGTGCCGACGCCACGCCGGCGCCGGCGGCGACACCCACCGCGCCCACGGCGCCCAGCGGTGCTCCGCGCCCCGACGACATCGGCTTCGATGCCTCCGACGCGACGCTGGCGCTGATCGCGCTGTCGGCGAAGATGCGTATCGACCAGATCGAGCAGCTGGACTCCATCGAGTCGATCACCGACGGTGCGTCCTCGCGGCGCAATCAGCTGCTGGTCGATGTCGGCTCGGAGCTGAACCTCGGTGCCATCGACGGCGCGGCGGAGGCGGATCTGTCGAGTCTCAAGTCGCAGGTGACCAAGCTGGCGCGTACCTACAAGCCGTTCGGCCCGGTGCTGTCCGACGCGGTCAACGATCAGCTGCGCACGGTGCTGGGCCCGTCCGGCAAGCGGCCGGTGTACATCGCCGAGCGTGTCCGCAAGACGTGGGAACTCGGTGACGGCTGGGCCAAGCACGTGACGGTCGAGGTCGCGCTCGGCACCCGCGAAGGCCATAGTGTCCGCGGCGGTGACCTCGGTGACTTGCACGAGGGCGCGCTCACCGACCTGGCCTCCGTCGACAAGGCGGTCGACGCGGCGGTGGCCGCCGTCGCCGGGCGCCGCGGCATCGCCGTCGCACTGCCGTCGGCCGGCGGCAATGGTGGCGCCACCGTGGATGCCGCCGCGCTGGGCGAGTTCACCGAGCGGATCACCGGCCGCGGCGGTGTGCTGGCCAATGCGGCCCGCCTGGTGCTGAACCAGCTCGGCCTCGACGATCCGGTCACGACGCCGCCGAGCGCCACCGACGCGGAGCTGATCGACCTGGTCGCCGCCGAGCTCGGCGCGGACTGGCCGCGGCTCGTCGCCCCGGTGTTCGACGGCCGCAAGGCCGTGGTTTTCGACGACCGCTGGGCCAGCGCCCGTGAGGATCTCGTCAAGATCTGGCTGATGGACGACGACGAGGTCAACGCCGAGTGGCCGAAGCTGGCCGAGCGCTTTGAAGGCGCAGGGCACGTGGTCGGCACGCAGGCCGGCTGGTGGCAGGGCAAGGCGTTGGTCGCGGGCCGCAACCTGCACGCGTCGCTGTTCGGGCGCGCCGCCGCCGGCGCGGAGAACCCCGGCAAGGGTCGCTACAGCGACGACGTCGCGGTGGTGACCGGCGCCTCGAAGGGTTCGATCGCGGCGTCGATGGTGGCGAAGCTGCTCGACGGTGGTGCGACCGTGATCGCGACGACGTCGAAGCTCGACGACGACCGACTGGCGTTCTACCGCACCCTGTACCGCGACAGCGCCCGGTTCGGCGCCACGCTGTGGGTGGTGCCCGCCAACATGGCCTCGTACTCGGACATCGACGCGCTGGTGGAGTGGGTCGGCACCGATCAGACCGAAAGCCTTGGGCCGCAGTCGATCCACCTGAAGGATGCGCAGACGCCGACGCTGCTGTTCCCGTTCGCGGCGCCGAGGGTGGCGGGCGACCTTTCGGAGGCCGGTGCGCGTGCCGAGATGGAGATGAAGGTGCTGCTGTGGGCCGTGCAGCGGCTCATCGGCGGGCTGTCGGCGATCGGCTCCGAGCGCGACATCGCGTCGCGGCTTCATGTCGTGCTGCCGGGCTCGCCCAACCGCGGCATGTTCGGCGGCGACGGAGCCTACGGCGAGGCCAAGTCGGCGCTCGACGCGGTGGTGTCTCGGTGGAAGGCCGAGTCGTCCTGGGCGCAGCGGGTCGGCCTGGCGCACGCGCTGATCGGCTGGACCCGTGGCACTGGGCTGATGGGGCACAACGACGCCATCGTCAGCGCAGTCGAAGAAGCCGGCGTCACAACGTATTCCACCGATGAGATGGCGGCGATGCTGCTGGCTCTGTGCGACGTCGAGTCGCGGGTGGCCGCGTCGCGCGAGCCTTTGCACGCCGACCTCACCGGTGGTCTGGGCGATGCCGAGCTGGACATGGCCGAGCTGGCCGCGAAGGCTCGCGAGGAGACGACGGGTGAATCCGCCGATTCATCCGACGACGGTGAGCCCGGCACGATCGCCGCGCTGCCGTCGCCGCCGCGGGGCTACACGGCGGCGCCGCCACCGGCGTGGGACGACCTTGACGTCGACCCGGCCGACCTGGTGGTGATCGTCGGCGGCGCGGAGCTCGGCCCATACGGCTCGTCGCGCACCCGCTACGAGATGGAGGTCGACAACGAGCTGTCGGCGGCCGGTGTGCTCGAGCTGGCATGGACCACCGGCCTGATCAAGTGGGAGGACGACCCGAAGCCGGGTTGGTATGACAACGAAACCGGCGAGCTGGTCGACGAGGCAGAGCTGGTCGAGCGCTACCACGACACGGTCGTGGAGCGCACCGGCATCCGCGAGTTCGTCGACGACGGCGCGATCGATCCTGACCACGCATCACCGCTTCTGGTGTCGGTGTTCCTGGACCGGGACTTCACGTTCGTCGTGTCCTCGGAGGCCGACGCCCGCGCGTTCGTCGAGTTCGACCCGGAGCACACGGTTGCCACAGCGGTGCCCGACAGCACCGACTGGCAGGTCACCCGCAAGGCGGGCACCGAGATCCGGGTGCCGCGCAAGACGAAGCTCACCCGCACCGTCGGCGGCCAGATCCCGACCGGCTTCGACCCCACCGTGTATGGCATCAGCCCGGACATGGCCACCTCGATCGACCGGGTTGCGCTGTGGAACATCGTCGCGACCGTCGACGCGTTCCTGTCCTCCGGCTTCACGCCGACCGAGCTGATGCGGTGGGTGCACCCGAGCCTGGTGGCCAGCACGCAGGGCACGGGCATGGGCGGCATGACGTCGATGCAGACGATGTACCACGGCAACCTGCTCGGCCGGAACAAACCGAACGACATCCTGCAGGAGGTTCTGCCGAACGTCGTTGCGGCGCATGTGGTTCAGAGCTACGTGGGCAGCTACGGGGCGATGATCCACCCGGTCGCGGCGTGTGCCACCGCCGCGGTGTCCGTCGAGGAGGGCGTCGACAAGATCCGCCTCGGCAAAGCAGAGCTGGTGGTGGCGGGCGGCTTCGACGATCTGACGCTGGAGGCGATCATCGGGTTCGGTGACATGGCGGCGACCGCCGACACCGAGATGATGCGGGCCAAGGGCATCAGCGACGCCCGGTTCTCCCGCGCCAACGATCGTCGTCGTCTCGGGTTCGTCGAGGCACAGGGCGGCGGCACGATCCTGCTGGCCCGCGGGGACCTCGCCGTGAAGATGGGGCTGCCGGTGCTGGCCGTGGTGGCCTACGCGCAATCGTTCGGCGACGGCGTGCACACGTCGATCCCGGCGCCCGGCCTGGGCGCGCTGGGCGCCGGCCGCGGCGGCAAGCAGTCGCAGCTGGCACGCTCGCTGGCGAAGCTCGGTGTGGGTGCCGACGACATCGCAGTGATCTCCAAGCACGACACGTCGACGCTGGCCAACGATCCCAACGAGACGGAGTTGCACGAGCGGCTCGCCGAGTCGCTGGGCCGTTCCGATGGCGCACCGCTGTTCGTGGTGTCGCAGAAGAGCCTCACCGGCCATGCCAAGGGCGGCGCCGCCGCGTTCCAGATCATGGGCCTGTGCCAGATCCTGCGCGACGGCGTTGTTCCGCCGAACCGCAGCCTGGACTGCGTCGACGACGAGATGGCGTCCTCCGCGCACTTCGTGTGGCCACGGGAGACCCTGCGGCTCGGGGAGAAGTTCGCGCTCAAGGCGGGGCTGGTTACCAGCCTCGGGTTCGGCCACGTGTCCGGATTGGTTGCGCTCGTGCACCCGCAGGCACTGCTTGCGACACTTGATGCCGAGCAGCGCGACGACTACAAGGTGCGGTCGGATCAGCGGGTGATGGCCGGTCAGCGCAGGCTGGCGTCGGCGATCGCGGGCGGGCGCCCGATGTACGAGCGGCCCGCCGATCGCCGGTTCGACAACACCGATTCCGAGAAGCGGCAAGAAGCCGAGATGCTGCTCGACCCGGCGTCGCGCCTCGGCAACGGCGACGTTTACACGCGGTAGCGTCTCGGCCATGGCGATAGTCGGGCTGGGGATCGACCTGGTCTTCATCCCCGACTTCGCCGAGCAGGTCGACCAGCCGGGCACGGTGTTCGCCGAGACGTTCACGCCGGGTGAGCGCCGCGACGCCGCCGACAAGAGTTCTTCAGCGGCGCGGCATCTGGCCGCGCGATGGGCGGCCAAGGAGGCGGTGATCAAGGCCTGGTCGGGGTCGCGGTTCGCGCAACGGCCGGTGCTGCCCGAGGGCATCCACCGCGACATCGAGGTCGTCACCGACATGTGGGGGCGGCCGCGGGTGCGGCTCACCGGAGCGATCGCTGAGCACCTCGCGGACGTCACCATCCACGTGTCGCTGACGCACGAGGGCGACACCGCGGCGGCCGTTGCTGTGCTCGAGTCCAGCTAGCCCGGTTTCGGCGCACTAACTGCCGGCGACGGTGAGTTAGCCGTGGCCGCACGGTCTGATGTGTAGACCCTCGACCCGAAAGGACCCGTCATGACCGAGACGCAACCTGCCGTTGTGGCCATACCCGCAGTCGGCATTGCCGTGCGCGACCTTGGCCAAATCCTTGGGCGATAGCGGCAGCCGATCCAGCAATGCCCTGCCGTCGTCGTTGCTGGCGTAGGGATAGTCGACGGCAAACATCAGCCGATCGATCCCGAACGTCGAAAGCGCCGTCATGAAAGGTGGAACGGTGAACAATCCCGATGTCGTGATGTAGACCTGGTCAATGATGGTCTGCGACAGGGAGCGCCGCAGATGCGACAGGTCGGTCGAGAACTGATGCTCGCAGCGCGCCAGCATCGCCGGCAAGCCTTCCCCCATGTGACCAATGATGAGAGTGAGCTTCGGATATCTGTCCAAGGTGCCGGACACTGCGAGACGCATGATGTGCAGCGCGGTCTCGTAATGCCAGCCCCAGGCAAAAGTCGCGAGCCCGAAGCTGATCTCCGGCGTAAAGCCCTCGTAGTAGGCCTTGCGGACCGCCGCGGGCGGCATTCCGGGGTGGATGTAAAGGGGAACATCGAGTTGCTCGGCACGGCGCAACAGCGGAGCAAACCGCGGGTCATCGAGGAAGGCACCCCGGATGGTTCCACTGATCAACGCGCCTTTGTAGCTCAACTGCTCGACTGCACGTTGCAGCTCATCGGCCGCCGCCGCCGGAACATTCATCGGCAGATGCGCAAACGCCGCGAACCGCGTAGGGTGCTTTGCTATCTCAGATGCCAGCTCGTCGTTGAAATCCCGGGCAAACGCGATAGCTTCGTCGCCGTCGAACATGTCGGCGCTCGGGCCCATGTGGCTTCCGGCCTTGGAAAGGACCTGGAGGGAAATGCCTGCGCGATCCATGTCGGCCAACCGACGCGTGCCGATGTCGGTCATCTTGTCCGCGACATCGCGGACAACCGCA
>Ga0209527_1000277_pt1 | contig 11747 bp, 8 predicted proteins | sample JacPinW_OM2H0_M2_FD_187968 | JGI IMG/M metagenome (GOLD analysis project Ga0209527, IMG submission 187968) | Forest soil microbial communities from Algoma, Ontario, Canada - Jack Pine, Ontario site 1_JW_OM2H0_M2 (SPAdes) (version 2) | ecosystem: Environmental > Terrestrial > Soil > Boreal... | reverse complement strand
GGCGGCGCTGCGCGCGTCATCACGCGAACCGCAGACGCTACGACCGCCGCCGCGGGCGCCGTGGGCGGTGCGGCCGTCAACGGCGTGATCGGCGGTGTCCAGGGCACCGTTTCCGGAATTCGCAACGGGCTCAGCAGCGGTAGCCATTCGACGCCGGCGGCGGCGCTGACTCTCGGCGTGATTGGGGCCGCGGGCTTGGTCGATTGGCCGCTGCTGCTGGGGATCGGCGGCACCGCGCTCGCCGTGCATCATCTGAGCAGACGTTCCGATGGCCAGCCGTCGCATGGGCAGCCTGCCGTCACGGCGGTCACCCGGCTCAAATCCGCCGGCGCTCGCAGCGGCCCCCGTAAATCTGCCCCGCGCAAGTCGACGGCGCAGACGAGGCGGCCCCGCAAGGCAAGCACAACTCGCCGCCGCACCACTACCGGCAACGCGTAACCGCGGGCTGTCGCATCGTAATGGAGCTGACCCGGCTGCTCCGGAAGTCCGCGGCCTTGCCGCTGCGTGCGGCCGAGGCGGCAGCGATCACCACCGCGGGCGTGATTACCGGGTCGGTCCGCTTCGCCGGGACGGCGGCCGCCACCGTCGTCGGCGGCGGTGTCGCGCAGGCGACGGCGCCCGTGCGCACGGCAGCCGGCCTCTTGGCAGATGTCGCCGGGAACCAATCGCCGGGTTCGCTCGTCAGGGAATTCGTCGGTGGAACGCCGGCTAGACGGTCGTCGCGCGGAGCAGGCCGGGCGTGGATTGAGGTTCGGGGTCTGCACGATCCGCAGGGCGGGCCGGCCCTCGCGGATGAAGTGCTGTCCGCGCTCCGCGCGCATCCGGGAGTGACATCGGCCGAAGTGAACTATCCGCTGTCGCGGGTCGTCGTTTGTCTCGACGAAGACGGGCCGGCGGTCGATCTCAGCGAGCTGTGCGATGTCATCGCGGTGGCGGAGAATGGATCGTCGAATCCTGCCGGCGGCGCGAGAGAACGTCCGATCGATCTTCCCGGTGACAGCGCGGTGCTCGCGGGAAGGCTGTTCGCGCTGGCCGCGACGTCGGCCGGACTGTGTGCCGCGCTGGTCGGGCGGGCCCTACCGTGGCCACGGCTGCCTGCAGGGGTCGCGGCAGCCGTGACGATTTTCGATTATCAGCCGCGTGTCCGTCGCCTTCTTGAAAACCGTTACGGCACAAGCGTTACCGACACCACACTGGCGGTCGCGTGGGCCACGGCCTACACCGCGACGCAGGCGTGGGCGTCGCTGGGCGTTGATCTGCTGCTGCAACTGTCCAGGGTCGCCGAGTCACGGGCCGAACAGCGTGCCTGGGCGCGGTACGAACCGAGGCTCGCCGGGCAATCCGACTGCCGACACGTGTTTCGCGCGACACGACCCCGGCCGCTCCCGCCAGGACCGGTGGAACGTCACGGTGACCGCAGCGCGCTGGCGCAGCTCGTCGGCTCCGTGGCGATCGGCGCAGTCGCCCGCGACATCAATGCCGCCGCCACCGCCGTGGTTGTGGCGGCACCGAAAGCCGCTCGCACCGCCCGGGAATGCTTCGCGAGCACACTGGCGCGCGGGCTATCAGACGACCATCGGGCGCTGATGATGCGGACCGAGGCGTTGCGCCGACTGGACCGCGTCGATGCGGTGCTCATCGATCCGCGGGCGTTGTCCGTCGATGACCTGCGGGTCAGCAGAATTCGCGGTTCGCCCGAACACGATCGTGCCGCGGTCTGGAAATGGGCCCAGGGGCGGCTGGAATCCGGCGCCCTGACGACGGGTTGGAACAACGCCCGCGGTGCGTGGGCGACCAACGGGAATGGTCGATCAAGTGTGCAGGTGTTGGTGCGACGGGCACACCACCCGCTTGCTGCGGCGGTGATCGGCGAGGCCCGCCGGTGCGGGGCGGTGGTGGTTTCTCTTGATGTGGATGAGCTGGACGACCTTCGGTCGACGTTCGACGACCTCGCGCCGGTGACGGACCGTTCCCTCGATGCCTCCCTGGCCAATGCCGTGACTGAAATGCAGCGCGAAGGCAGAACGGTCCTGGTGTTGGGAAGTGCGGCTCCGCAAGCTCTTTCGGCGGCCGACGTGGCGATCGGCATCCTCGGTGACGACTCTGCGTTGCCGTGGCACGCGCATGTGCTGGTCGATGACATCGCAGGCGCGTGGCGCCTGCTGCATGCGCTGCCGGCTGCCCGAGCGGCCAGCCGCCGGGGTGTGGAGGTCTCCACAGCGGCGTCGTTACTGGGTGCCCTGCTTATGGTGCCCGGGGTCCGCGGACGTGGACCGGGACCGGTGACCGCCGGCGCCGCGGCGGGGCTGTGGACCGGATACTCGTTGGCGCGCCGGGTGCTTCGTGCTCCTGCGCCATCGCCCGCCGCGACGCACGACTGGCACGCGATGCCGATCGATCAGGTCCGTCGACAGCTACCGGAACCGGTCGAGAACGTCGACGGCCAGTCGCGCCGGTCCGTGCCCAAGATGCCCGTCGGCGTGCCAGGCCGTATCGGCGGCTCCGCGAGGCGAGCGGTGTGGGAATTCGCCACCACCTTGCGAGACGAGCTTTCCGATCCGCTGACCCCCATCTTGGCCACTGGCGCGGCAGCGAGTGCCGTACTGGGGTCACCCGTCGATGCGGTGTTGGTCGGGTCGGTGCTCACGTTCAACTCCGCGCTCGCTGCTACCCAGCAGGTCCGGGCACAGCGGCTGCTGCGGCGGCTGTTGGCGGTACAAGTCCCGCCGGCGCGCAGGGTGCACGTCGATGACACGGGTGTGCGTGGCTACGTCGCTGTGGAAGCTGCCGGGCTCCGCCCGGGCGAAATGGTCGAGATTCGGCCCGGCGAGGTGATACCCGCCGACGCCCGGCTCGTCGAATGCGATGACCTCGAGGTCGATGAATCCACGCTCACCGGTGAAAGCTTCCCCGTCGTAAAGCAAGTAGACGCCACACCGGGAGCCGCGCTCGCCGAGCGAAGCTGCATGGTGTTCGCGGCCACCACTGTCGTTGCAGGCACGGGTGTGGCGATCGTGACGGCTGTCGGCCCACAGACGCAGGTCCGGCGCGCCGCTGAGCTGCCGCAAACGGAGCGGGGCGCCGTAGGCCTGCAGACCCAACTGCGGGAGCTGACGAACCGTTCGTGGCCGATCAGCCTGGCCGGAGGTGGCCTTGTCAGCGCGCTCGCGCTGTTGCGCCTCAACGGACTCCGTGAAGCGGTCGCCAGCGGCGTCGCGGTCACGGTCGCGGCGGTGCCAGAAGGATTGCCGCTGGTGGCAACGCTTGCCCAGCAGGCGTCTGCGCGGCGGCTGACCAGGCTGGGCGCTCTCGTGCGCACACCTCGCTCGGTTGAGGCGCTCGGGCGCGTTGACGTGGTGTGCTTCGACAAGACAGGAACATTGAGCGAGAACCGGCTGCGCGTTACGAAGGTGTACGCCGCGCCAAGTTTCTCGGATCGCGACGTGCTGACGTGTGCCGCCCAGGCGACGCCGTCGCCGGACGACAATGGTCACCACGCCCACGCCACCGACGCGGCCGTCATCCAAGCCGCCGGCGTCTCACGAGATCGACACGCAAACTGCCTGGCTCACTTGCCGTTCCGGTCTGGGCGCCCGTTCTCGGCCACCGTGGCGGGGGAGCAGCTGACACTCAAAGGCGCACCCGAGGTCGTGCTGGGTGCGTGCGCCGGTGTCGGTCCGGCGCTGAAGCGCAAGGTCCGTGAGATGGCCGGCGGCGGTCTGCGGGTGATCGCGGTGGCGCAACGGACGCTGACGCATGAGCAGATACAGACGGCTCGTGACGATTCCGACGCGTTTGCGCAACTCTGCCGAGGAGATCTGCGGGTCGTAGGTCTGCTCGGGCTCTCGGACACCCCCCGCGCTGAGGCGGCGGGTTTGTTGGCGTCATTGGCCGAACAGGATGTCGGCGTTCGGCTCATCACGGGGGATCATCCACTCACCGCCGCAGCGATAGCCAACGAACTCGGAATTCCCGTCACGCCCGACTTGGTGATCACCGGCAGCGAGTGGGACGCCCTTTCTCGTAAGGGCCAGGAGGCAGCCGTGACTGAACGGCTGGTGTTCGCGCGGATGCCTCCTGAGAACAAGGTTCAGGTCGTGGAGACGCTTGAGCGGACCGGCCGGGTGTGCGCGATGGTGGGTGACGGCGCCAATGATTCCGCGGCCATCCGTGCGGCCACCGTCGGGATCGGTGTCGCTGCGCGCGGTAGCGATCCGGCGCGAACGGCTGCCGACGTGATGTTGCTCGACGGTCGCATCGGCTCGCTGCTCGATGCGCTGGAGGAGGGTCGCAAACTGTGGCTGCGTGTGCAGGCGGCCGTCTGCGTACTGCTCGGCGGGAACGCCGGGGAAGTGGTCTTCGCGATCATCGGCAGCGCGATCACCGGGCGCTCCCCGCTGAACACAAGGCAGCTGCTCCTGGTGAACATGCTCACCGACGCCCTGCCAGCGGCTGCGTTGGCGGTGAGTGAGCCCAACGGCGACAACCGACCCGCCGGGCGGGGACCCGACGAAGCCGCGATGTGGCGCACCGTCGCGGTCCGCGGCGCGACCACTGCTGCCGGTGCGACCCTGGCCTGGACTCTGGCCAGCCTCACCGGCCGGCAACGACGCGCGTCGACAGTCGCGTTGGTGGCGCTTGTCGCTACCCAGCTCGGCCAGACGATGCTCGACTCTCGCAGCCGACTTGTCGTCGTGACCGCCCTCGGGTCCCTTGCCGCGATGGCAGCCCTCGTTTCCATCCCGGGAGTCAGTCAGCTGCTGGGAAGCACACCGCTCGGCCCGGTCGGCTGGGGCCAAGCCCTGGGGTCGGCGACCGCCGCAACTCTTGCGGCCGCCGTGATATCGCGACCGCTCGCTCAGCGGCGCGCAGTCGCCGACTCTGATGCCGGGCAGTCGCCGATCTCGACGATGCCCGCGCGCCAGAGCACTGCGTACAGTTCCCGCAACGGGATGGTCAAAGCTCGCGCTACCACGTCCAGCGGGTCGGAGCTCATACCGATACGTGGATTCGACACGGTCCCCACTGTGACCGAGACGTAGTTGTTTACCGTTGAATTGCCCATGACAAGAAGGCGAACAATGACCGAAAAATCGCGTCGCAATGTCACTCACCGCAGCGCCGTGGAGCGGGTCCGCGACGCCGAAACCTTCGCCGTAAGACTCCCGGTCGTTGGTCAAATGCGGATTCCGCGGCCCGAGCAACTCGCCTTCTACGGCGCGCTGGCCGGTCTGGCCGCACTCGAGATCATCGACTGGCCCATCGCACTGGTCATCGTAACGGGCCATGCGTTGGCCGCCAGCCACCACAATAAGGTCGCGCAGGAACTCGGCGAAGCGCTTCAAGACGCCTGAGCGCCACTGCCCTCGCACCGGTGTACCCCGAACGACATATTGCCGGCGAACCTGCTGATCGTCACGCTCGCCCCGATGGCCACCGTGGTCGGGTTCGAACTGCTCGGCCACGGGCACGCGGCCGAAGCGATCAAGCGGTCACTGTCCGAAGGGAGGTGACGGCGGCCTCACGCGGGCCCGGTGATGTTGCCCCGCCGGATGTCCTCGCGGCATTGCAGGCGGGTCTTATGGGTCTCCTCGACACACACCTCAACCTGTTCCTCGATGCCTTCCGGGTAGGACGCGTCGGTGGGGCCCGGGGTTGCGGCAGAGGGGGTGGGCACCTGGGTATACAGGGACCACACCGGGTCGCCAGTCGTGGGCAACCTTGAGCAGTAGGCCTGTGCGCCGTCGGAGGTGACACCAGCGGCGCCCAGGGTTGCGCAGTCAGCGCCCAACAGTACGACCGGGACCACGGGAGCAGCTGCCGTAGCGGGCGCCGCATTCGTCGGCGGCTTGGGCTTTTCGGAGCCCCCGGCCGGTTGCCGTTCCTGTCGCAACAGCAGCAGCCCGACGGACCCGACCGCGACCAGCAACAGCGCGAGGACCACCGTGACGACGAGGGCACGCGGTCGCCGTGCCGGGGGTGCGGCCGACCGCTGAGGGCGCGACCGGTGCTTGGGACCGACCGTGACCGGCACGGCCGCAGTGATGTCGGAAGCACCGGTCTCGGCGGCCACGGCCCCGAGCCGGTGAGCGAGCGCGTTGGCGAACTCCATGCAGCTGTCGTAGCGGTCCGCAGGCGCCTTTGCGAGCGCCTTGGAAAACACCGGTCCGAGGTCTGACAAGGCGGGGCGCCGGGTACCGATCTGCGGCGGATCGGCGGTGAGGTGCTGGCTGATGACGACGGCCGGATTCGAGTGCTGAAAAAGCGGCGTACCCGTGAGCAGGTGGAAAGCCGTCGCGGCCAACGCATATTGGTCGGCGCGCCCGTCCAACTGTTCACCCATCAATTGTTCCGGCGCCGCGTACGCGACAGTCCCGACGGTCATGTTGGTGCCCGTCAGGCCGCTGGCGTCATCGACCCAGCGAGCGATCCCGAAGTCCGCCAACAGGACTCGCTCGTCACCCGATTCCGGATGCGACAGCAGGATGTTCGCCGGTTTGACGTCGCGATGCAGCAGCTGGCGCTGATGCGCGTAGTCCAACGCCTCGGCGACAGCGGTGACGATCCGGAGCACCTCGTCCGGCGGCATGCCGTTGGGGTAATGCTCTTCCAGCAGGTCCGCGGCGTCGGTGCCCTCGACGTAGTCCATCGAGATCCACAGCTGGCCGTTGAACTCTCCTCTGTCGTGGACGCCGACGATGTGGGGGTGCCACAGCGTCGCCGCGATGTCGGCTTCCCGGTTGAACCGCTCGCGGTACTCGTGGTCCTCGGTGAACGTGGTGGGCAGCACCTTGAGTGCGTCATTGCGCGGCAATCTGGGGTGTTGCGCGAGGTAGATCTCGCCCATCCCCCCAGAACCCAGGAGCCGCAGGATCGTGTACTCCGCGAAACACTGGCCATCGGCCAACGGCATTTGCGCATCCTACAAGTCCCCGGCGGGGTCTGACGTCCATGTGCGTCGCTAGGCCATGGGCGCATCGATCAGGCATTGTTCTTCACGTGAACGTGGATTCTCTGTTAACGGCCATCCCAGCGCCCGCGGTGTATGCCACCGTGGGTGCGGTCATCGGGCTGGAAAGTCTCGGCATTCCGCTGCCCGGTGAGATCGTTCTCGTGAGCGCCGCGTTGCTCGCATCCCACCACGCCGCCGAGATCAACCCGATCGGTGTGGGCGTCGCCGCCGTCATCGGCGCCGTGGTGGGTGACTCGATCGGGTACGCGATCGGCCGTCGATTCGGCGTTCACCTCTTCGACCGGCTGGAACGGCGGTTCCCCAAGCACTTTGGGCCGTCCCACGTTGCCTTCGCCGAGCACGTGTTCAACCGGTGGGGAATCTGGGCGGTGTTCTTCGGCCGGTTCGTCGCATTGCTGCGGATTCTGGCCGGCCCCCTCGCGGGAGCGTTGAAGATGCCCTACCCACGATTTCTCGTCGCCAATGCGGCGGGCGGCCTGTGCTGGGCCGGGGGCACCACCGCGCTCGTGTACTACCTCGGGATCGCGGCCGAGCGCTGGCTTTCGCGGTTCTCGTGGATTGGGCTGCTGGTGGCTGTGGTGTGTGCCGGCGCGGTTGCGCTGTTCTTGCGCAACCGTCTCGCAGCGGCGGTCGCCCGGTTCGAACCCGGCACTGCCGGCGACGACGGGCCGGCCGCCTCGATCAGCTGACCTTCGTTTGATCCACGCGGCCTGCGTTTTTCCCCGATCGGCGCCTCTGGCTGATCGACAACAGCGACCGACCGTCGGGATGGATGATCTCGTCCGGCGGCGACTGCGTTTCTAGCGGCGTCAGATCTGCGGGCGTGAACCGCCGATCGAGTGCGTCGATCAGCCGGTCGATTTCCTTCCTCTCCCGCTCGGCGTCGCGAACCACGCGGCCGAGGGCACGCGCGTCGCTCACCGCGGATTGCGCCTGCTGGCGCGGCAGCGCGGTGTGAAGTTTGACGAGCGCCAGGTCGATCTCCGCGCGGCGCTCCGCGAGCAGGCGGCGGTAGTACTCGGCTTGAGTTCGTTCGGCCGCTTCGGCAGCCGCGGCCTTGCCGGTGCCCACAGGCGGTCGCGTCATCGGCACAACTTAACTCCACTCTGAGCCCGGCGCGCGGCGAGGAGACTAGTGCCGCCCCTTGCCGCGGAGGTGAATCCCGGGCGTCAGCTCGGTGAACACCGCGTTCTTCGCGCGAGAACCCACACACTGGACGTCAAATCACGGTGAGCAAAAAAAGCGCTCAGTTATCCGGCAGGTCGTCTGCGACGCGATCGAGGAATCCGCACACCTGGTCGGGGCCCTCGAGCGTGAACCGGGCCGCCGACCGGCGATCGCCGTCCTCGGTGTGACGCACCAGGATGCCGATGCCGTCGGTCTTGACAGCGTCGAACGCGTCCTCGTCGGTCAGGTCGTCGCCGATGAAGATCGGCATCACCTTCCCGGCGTCCTTTCTAGATGTCGCCGGCCCCGCGGCTCCCTCGATCTGGCCGCGGATCCATGTCAGCGTCGTGCCCTTGTTCCAGTCCACGTCGGGCCGGAGCTCAACCACCTTGCGGCCGTTGGTGACTCGCAAGTGTTCCCGCCGCCCGACGCGGTAGGTCCTCGCGACGACCTCGCCGATGTCGGATGCGGCGACATCGCGGTAATGGACGGCGACGGCGAACCGCTTGTGTTCCACTCGGCTTCCCTTGATGTCAGCGAGGTTCTCGCGGAGTTCCGCAGCGGCCCTCTCCAGCACCGGCACGGCGGCAGCGGCCTCGCCGTTCTGCCGGTAGGTGCCGTCGGGCGCGACCGTCTCAAAGCCGTGGCTGCCTGCGTACCAGAGGCCGGGCACCGCAACCCGATCGCGGATGTCGGCGAGATCACGACCGGACAGGATCGCGACGGGGCACCGTTCGGCCAGCCGGGAAAGGGTCTGCTCGGCGCCGCCGACCAGCCGGGCGGAGTCCGGGTCGGGCACGATCGCCGACAGGGTGCCGTCGTAATCAAGGCAGACGGCCGGGCGGTGATCATCGATGACGGCCGCGACGGTGCGGTATGACTCAAGCGCATTCGGGATCTCAGACATCCGCCTGTCGCCGGTGCGCACCTCGATGTCGGCGAGGTCGTCCACCACCGCATCGGCGCCGCGCTCCAACAGGTCGGCTGCGCGCTTCGATGAGCCGACACCGATCACCAACGAGAACCCGCCATCGCGTGCCGCGGTGATCCCTTCGGGTCTGGCGTCGATGACGACGGACCGCTCCGCTCGCGCGCCGAGCCCGCGCGCCGCCTCGCGCAGGCCCGCCGCGTCCTGCACGGCGACATCGACACGGGTCACCACACCTGCGTCATGCAGCCTGCGCACCAGATCGGTGACGGAATCACTCTGTGGTACTTGGAAAATTACCGCGTCATGAAGGCGGGGGTCGATGCTCACCATTGCTAACCCGCATGCAACGCCGCGGCCAGCGCGCGGATGTCGGCGTCGGGCACCTCGTACCCGGGGAAGTACACGCAGACCCGCTGCGCCACGTCGCCGAACCGGCTGAGGATCTCGGCGGCGCATTCCTCCGGGGTGCCCCTGACCGCGAGGGTGGTCAGTAGGTCGTCGTCGATCAGCTTGACCATTTCGCCGACCTCCATGCGCTTGGACAGCACGTTGAGCTGGGGTTGCAGTTCGGCGCGCCCCTCGACCTCGAGCACGGGCAGATAAGCGGGCGTCGACCCGTAGAACCCAAGGAGCGCGCGCACCCCGGCGGTGGCCGCGGCCAGCTGTGAATCCGTGCGGCCGATCGCGGCGATGACCTGCGGAAAGATGTCGAAGTCGGCCCGCGCCCGGCCCGACCGGCGCAGCCCGTCGTCGATCGCGGGAAGCGTCCGCTCGCGGAAGTGCCGCACCGAATGAAATGGCATCACCAGCAACCCGTCGGCCACCTCGGCGGCGGCCCGCGTCATCAGCGGACCCAGCGCACCGAGGTAGATCGGCGGTATTCCATACCGATTGGGACCGGGGTTGAACGCCGGGGTCATCAACGTGTGCTTGGTGAACTCGCCGCGGAACTCCAACCGCTGCTTGTGCTGCCAGGCATCGAGGATCGCTCGCACGGCCAGGACGGTCTCGCGCATGCGGGCCGCCGGGCGGCTCCACGTGCTGCCGTAGCGGCTTTCGATGTGCGGCCGGATCTGGGAGCCGAGGCCGAGGCGGAACCGCCCCGCCGAAAGCAGCTGAAGGTCATACGCGGTGTGAGCGAGATGCAGTGGGCTGCGGGGCAATGCGATCGCGACGTTGGTCATCAGCTCGACGTTGGTGGTGGCGGCCGCGGCGGCAAGCGGAAGAAACACGTCGTGCTGTCCCTCGAAGGTGAACAGGCCGTCGATGCCGGCGGCGGCGAGCTCGTGCGCACGGTCGCCGGCCCGATCGGGTGGCGCGTCAAGCTCTACGTGCAGGAGCATCGGCCGCACACTACACCGGCGTCGCGGTCGGGCCTACGGTGGACAAGACGAATTGCGCCCTGCGCCAAAGGCCCTGCGCCAAACGCCCCTGCGCCAAAGGCCCTGCGCCAACGGAGGTCAAAACGCCCGCACCGAGAGAGCGCTAGCCGATGACCGAGTACCGCATCGACGACCTCGCTCGTGCCGCCGGCACCACGGCGCGCAATGTGCGGGCGTATCAGGAGCGGGGACTGCTGCCGCCGCCGGAGAAACGCGGTCGCGTGGGTTACTACAACGACAGCCACCTGGCGCGGCTCAAACTCATCGATTCGCTGTTGTCCCGCGGATTCACCACCGCCCACATCCAGGACTTCATCACCAGCTGGGAAACCGGGAACGACATCGCCGAGGTCCTCGGTCTGGAGGACACGCTCACCGAACGCTGGGCGCAGGGCGAGACCATGCGCCTGCCCCGAGAACTCGTCGGCGATGTGCTCGGCGCGCACGACGACGCGGTGATCGAGCGGCTCGTCCCGATGGGGCTGGTGCGAATCGACGGGGACGACTGTGTGCTGACCGAACCCGAGCTGCTTAAGGGGTTCGCTGAGCTGCGGCAGTTCGGGCTCGCGCCTCGGCCATCTGCTCGACGTCCATGCCGACACCGAGGACCTGATGCGTCAGATCGCGGTGCGGATCATCCGCGAGGCCTCCGACCAGGTCATCGCCGAGCACGGCGAAGGCTGGATGCCAGCGGGCGATGAGATCGCGGCGGCCACCGACATGTTGCAGCGGATGCGGACGATCGGCACCTGCTCGGTGGAGACGGCGCTGGCCCGCGCGATGGACCAGGCGCTGCAAGACGAGCTGGGCGCCTACGTCGCGCGTGCGATGGCGAAGGGCGCCGAGTCTGCTGATAGACCCGAGTCTGCTGATAGACCCGAGTCTGCTGACAGGCCCGAGTCTGCTGACGGGCCACAATCTTCGGCGCCGGCGCGGTCTGGGCGCGGCCTCGACGCACATCCACCCAGGTGCTGAAAATATGATGCCCTTGTTACGGATGGCGTAGACGTTAATTATGAGGTAATTGTCGTACCCTGTGGCTCGTGTTCATTACCCGGCGCGGGCTGCTGAAGCTCGCCGCCGCTGCGCCGGCCGCTGTCGGCTTCGGAGGCGCACTGGGCACGGCAACCCTGCTTGCGCCCAGCGCGGCGGCCGCGCCGCTCGGCGTCCTGCTCGACTTCGACGATCTGATCTTTGCGGCGCGAGGCCTGTTGCGAGACCACGATGCTGTTCGCCGCGCGCTCGCGGCGCGCTTCGCCCATGTGCTGGTCGATGAGTTCCAGGATACCGACCC
>Ga0209527_1000276_pt1 | contig 11750 bp, 11 predicted proteins | sample JacPinW_OM2H0_M2_FD_187968 | JGI IMG/M metagenome (GOLD analysis project Ga0209527, IMG submission 187968) | Forest soil microbial communities from Algoma, Ontario, Canada - Jack Pine, Ontario site 1_JW_OM2H0_M2 (SPAdes) (version 2) | ecosystem: Environmental > Terrestrial > Soil > Boreal... | reverse complement strand
GGATTGGAAGCGGCTTCAATTCTGCGGTGAGGCCGAGAGCAGCAAGGAATTCGGTGACGTCGCGAGTCTTGGCGGCAAACTCGCGTGCCTGGCTGTGCTCTTCTTCGCTTTGCGAGAAAAGATGATGGTATTCCTTGAGCGTGGAGCCGCAGCCGGCGGCGTTGGTGATGATGGCGTCGAAGTCTTTGCGAAGAAATACGGTAAGATTTTTTCGCGCGAGTTCGCGGGCGGCGTCGCGAACGCCGGCGTGCGCCGCGAGCGCGCCGCAGCAGAGCTGGCCAGCGGGGACGACGACTTCGCAGCCGTTGGCGGTGAGGACGCGGATGGTGGCTTCGTTGAGCTGCGAAAAAGTGACGTTGGCAACGCAGCCGGCGAAGAAGGCGACGCGGGCGCGGCGCGGACCAGCGGCAGGAAACGCCCATCCGAGGCGGCGAAAGAAAAAATGGTCGTCGATGCGCGGGAGGAGACGTTCGCGCTCGGCGAGACCGAGGAGTCTCAGGACGCCTATGCCACGCGCGATGGCCTGCAGACCGGAGCGTTGATAGAAACGCAGAACGCGTGCGGCGTCAATGATGCGGTGCGGATCGGGCAGCAAGTGCCGGAAAACAAAGTTGCGCGTGACGCGAGCGAGCCAGGAGCGGGGATAGTCGCGCTCGATGCGCGCGCGGGCGTGCTCGACCAGTTTTCCATATTCGACTCCGGAGGGGCAGGCGGTTTCGCAGGCGCGGCAGTCGAGACATTTGTCGATGTGGTCGACGAAGGAGTCCGTGATGGGTTGCTGGTCCAATTCGACGTGAATCATTTGATGGATGCGGCCGCGTGGCGAATCGGCTTCCAGGTTCCAGAGACGATAAGTGGGACAGGCGTTGAGGCAAAGGCCGCAATGTATGCAGCGGGCGTAGTCCTCGTAGATGGGGGTTGGGCCGGGGATAGGGGGCGGGGACATTTTGGGTTCGATGTGAAGGAACGATGATAAGGCTGCCGGGGCCGCTTCGGAAGTGCCACGTGGGTGGATTGAGCTTGTGAGTGATGATTCGTGGCTCCCGGTCGTGATGAGGGGAAGGGCAGAGGGGGTACAACAGCCTGTGGCCTGTCTGGCAACCACAAGTTGTGCACACGAGTTGGGTGCGGCCGACCAACTCATCTCAATATGTTGTGGTCGCGACAGCCAAGAACTCAGCACCCACACAGGCCCGGAACCCGCCTGCTTGCTCTCCCTCACACGAACGCGATCCCTTCGCCCCTATATCTCGTCTACTATCCCCTTTTCTTTCATATTCTTGTGGACTCTTTTGCGGGTTTTCGCACTCACCAAAAACTCAACTCCTTTATTCTGGAACTATTCCGCACTCTTTACCAAAAACACGGGGTGGGGGTAGGGTTACGATGCTATTCCTAAGCCGAAACTCCAACTTACGTTCCCCTCGCTTATCGCCTTTCTCGAAGACGGCCGCTTCGCGCTGTCCTCATTCCACATCCCATTACCTCCTACTTCCTTACCTCGCCTCCTCTTACAGCCACTAGTCACCAACCACCAGTCACCAAACGTTGTATCATTCCATCCCGTGAACATCCTCCTGAACGAAGTCGAATGCCGCGTCCTGGGCTCCCTCATCGAAAAAGAAATCACCACGCCCGAATACTATCCGCTTTCGCTGAACGCCCTCGTCAACGCCTGCAACCAGAAATCGAATCGCGATCCCGTCATGAACCTGGACGAAACTGCCGTCCGCCAGGCCTTGCATTCGCTGGATGGACAATCTCTAGTCCGCTATGTCAGCGCTATCGACAGCCGCGTCACCAAGTATGAGCACCGCCTCCAGGAAGCCTTCAACTTCTATCGTCACGAGGTTGCCATCCTCTGCGTCTTGTTGCTGCGCGGCCCGCAGACGCCGGGCGAACTTCGCACGCGGGCCGAGCGCATGCATCCTTTCGACGACCTGGGCGCCGTGCAATCCAGCCTGCAGCACCTGATGAAGCGCGAGCCCCCGCTCGTCAAGGTTCTTCCCCGGCAGCCCGGTACCAAGGAGGCTCGCTACGTTCATCTTTTGTCCGGCGAGGTAGAGGAATGGGATACTAAGTCTGTAGCGGAGCCGCAACTCGCTCCCGCGTCCGCCGACGGTGAAAGGATTGCTCACCTGGAGAAGGAGGTTGCCGCGCTTCGCAATGACGTTGCCGACTTTCAAAGGGAGATTGCGGACCTGAGACAAGAATTCGCCCAGTTCAGAAAGCAATTCGAATAGGAAGCGCTCTTCTTGTAGGAAAGCCACTCTGTCGGCTGCACTCAGCGCGGCTTTGTGTTTGCCCCCATGTCTTAGCGCTTAACAAGGATTTGCTACGGATGGATGCGCGCCGCCCAGCCGCCGCCGGGCGCCAATTTGATTTTCAGTTTCGTGGATTTGTTGACCTGCATTTTCACTTTCTTATAATCACTGGCCATGCGGTCGGCGTTTACTCCGTCCTGATAAGCTTCCATCGAAAAATTGCCTTCAGGCAGGAAGGAAAAATCAACTTCCAATTCGCGCTCCGTCCAATCTGTCATCGCGCCCACATACCAGTCTTTACCGTTCTTTCTTGCCACCAAAATGTATTCTGCGATGCGGCCATCAAGAACTTTGCTGTCATCCCAGACAGATGGAACGGGAGCAAGAAACTCCATCGCCTCCGGTTCGCGCAAGTAATTTGAAGGGCTGTCGGAAAGCATCTGCAGGGGGCTTTCGAATACCACGTACATCGCGAGCTGATGGCAGCGAGTGCCGAGCGCCATCGGCTGCTGGTGGATTGGTGCAAAGGTGGTTCTAGTGGCGTTCCGCATCGCGCCGGGCGTGTAGTCCATGGGGCCGAGGAACATTCGTGTAAAAGGCAGCGTGACGTTGTGTTTCGGTTCGGAGTCGGCGCTCCATTTGCTCCACTCCATCCCGCGAACTCCTTCTCCACTGATCATGTTGGGCCACGTGCGGGTCATGGTGACTTGTTTTTGTCCGCCGTGAAAATCGACGAGCATTTTGCGCTTGGCGGTTTCGCGGCAGACTTTGTGGTAGAAGTTGATCAGCAGCTGATCGTCCCGCTGCATGAAGTCGACTTTGATTCCCTTGATGCCCCACTTCGCAAATTGATCGAGAGCGGGGATCAACTGATCGTCGAGCGACTTCCAAATCACCCAAAGAATGATTCCCACGTTTTTTTCTTTGGCGTAGGCGGCCAGCTCTTCCATATTTATTTCCGGAACGACTTCCAGCACGTTTCCAAGTTTGTACCAGCCCTCGTCCAAAATGATGTACGGGAGGCCATATTTGGCGGCGAAGTCGACGTAATACTTGTAGGTCCGCGTGTTGATTCCCGCCTTGAAATCCACATCGTAAATATTGTTGTAGTTCCACCAGTCCCAAGCGACTTTGCCTGGCTTGATCCACGAGGTGTCTTGCAACTGCGATGGCTTCGCCAACAACCACACCAGCTGGTTTGTCAGCAGGTCTCCGTCCTTCTCAACGATTCCCACCAGCCGCCAGGGAAAAGTGCGCGTGCCGGAAGTAACGGCGATGTAATCGGCGGACTCAAAGACTCTGAAATCCCGGTCTTTCTGCAATTTTTCTCTTAGCGGATAAGGGGGGAACATACCGGTAAGTCCGAAGCCGCCGGTGCCGCGCAGCCACATTCCCGGATAATCTTCGACATCGGATTCCGCGATCGCGAGTTTTGCGCCTTCTCCGGCGTCCGCAACTGCGGGCATGGTTGCGATGAACGCCGGATCGATTTCGCGCAAATGTTGCGGAAGATATTTGCGCTCGTTGTGCGAAAACATACTGTCTTCCTGAGGATAATAGACGATGGAATCTCCGGGGAAATTGAACTTAACTTCTTCGCCGAAGACTTTCACCTGCTGCTGAGGAAGCAACGTTTCGAATCGGTAGGCGGCGCCTTCGTTGTAGGCGCGAAAGGCAACGGCGTAGCCACCTTCCATTTCGAGGCGCAATTCATTGTAGTTTTCGCGAACTCGGGCAAACTTCTGACGCACCGGAGGCTCAACGGTCTGGTCATAAGTGAGTTTTTTTGCGGCGAGGACTTTCGGGTCTACGCCTAGAGTCTGGTGGTCGATGTCGAGAGACAGAGTGCAATCCTGCAGCAAAGCGCGGCCTTTCAGGAGCACGTCGTAGCGGAGGTGTTGGGCGGTGCGGATTCTGATTTCGATCCTGTTGTCTGGAGAGCGCAGGTCATAACTCGATTGCGCAGCAACTGTACCAGCCGTGGTCAGCAAGGCGGAAAGCAGAGCTAGCAAGGGCAGCGACCTTTTTTTCAGACGATTGACCACGCCAGTCTCCTCTCCGATAGGACTATTGCGATTGGCCTGTCCGGCGGGCAGGCCGCGCCACTTTACGTTCTAGGCGAAACTTTGTAAAGCGGATGAAACGAACCACTGGAGGCACACTGGACGACCAGCCCAGATGATAACCGGATGCGAGATGCGATGCCCCAGGGGACGGCGGAACCCTAACGGTGTGAAATGAGGGGTTCCCTTCTCGGGAGATAAACCCATACAAACCATACAGTTACATGTCCTTGACGTTGCGTACTTCCAGTGCCATGGGTGTTGCACGATTCTGGTGGATTTTGCCCCACGGAGCTAGAGGTCTGCTATTCTCACTGAAACATGGCCCGCAACTCAGGTATTTACCTGATGACAGTTGCAGGGTTTCACCTGCTTGTAGGGGCAGGTGGGTCATGGTACTTGTTGCAAATCTGCAGGGGGTTCAAGCAGTCCGTCTTTACCAGTTCAAGCCGTTCAGCGCAAGGAGAATCGATTCATGTCCAAACGAGAGATCACTTCAAAGGACTCGGAGGCCAGGGGCGGTCCAGGGGTGGAAATAGTGAGGAGTGAAGCGCCTTCAGAGCTTCTTCGCGAACTCGTCGCGCACCTTCGGCAAAACCGAACGCAGTTGCGCGAGGAATGGGTGGTGCGCATCACCGAGACGCGCCTGCTGACGGCGATGACCAAGGAAGAGATCTTCGCGGAAGCAACTTCGGTGTACGACAGCTATGTGGAGGCCCTGGAAACCGAAGCATTCGAAGCGCTGCAGGCTTACGCGCGCAATCTGTCGGAACGCATCATTCCGCGAGGCGTGGAAACGCACGAAGTGGTGGGAATCGTTCTGCTGCTGCGCGACGTCCTGGCGCGGTCCCTCTTCGCAAAGTACCAGACGGATTTCAAAAAATTGAATCGCATCCTGGACGCCTACGAGCCGGCCGCGAACCGCATCGCGAACACCGTGGCAGTAGGTTTCGTGCAAGAGCGCGAGCGCGTCATCCGCCAGCAACAGGAAGCAATCCGCGAGCTCTCGACGCCGGTGCTGCAGGTCCGCGAACGATTGCTGATTCTGCCAATCATCGGCGTGATCGATCCACAACGCGCCCGGCAGTTGACGGAGCAACTTCTGCGCGGCATCCGCACGAATCGCGCAAAAGTGGTGGTGATCGATATCACTGGTGTGGCGGCCATGGACTTGACGGTAGCGAACAACTTGGTGCAAACGGTGGAGGCTTCGCGGCTACTTGGCGCGACGGTGATCGTCACGGGCCTTTCGCCGGAGATTGCGCAGACGCTGGTGACGATCGGCGTGGACCTGGGCAAGATGAACACGGTGGGCGACCTGCAAGGCGGCATCGAACAGGCGGAAAGACTGCTGGGATACAAAGTGGTGACACTGGCGGATCCCCGCCAATCTTAACGGAAGAAGGGCTACGTGGAAGTCCCCATTCTGAAACAGGGAGAGGTCTTGATCGCCACGTTTCAGGCGGCCCTCTCGGACGCGGACCTGGAGCACCTACGGCGGGGCCTGGTGCAGCAGGTGGTCAGGTTTCGCTCGCGCGGGGTCATTGTGGACGTGACGGCGATGGACGTGATGGACTCGTTCGCCTCTCGGACGCTGCGAGAGATCGCACACATGATCCGGCTGCGCGGAGCGGAAACAGTGATCGTGGGGATTCAGCCCGAAGTGGCATTTGCCATGGTTCAGCTTGGACTGACGCTGGAAGGCGTCGCGACGGCGCTGGACCTGGAAGAAGGTCTGGCGTACTTGATTGAGAAATTCAAGAACATAGACTGAGAGAGACACTGTGAGGGCGGGAGAAATCCGGGTGGCTATCAACTCGGACCAAGATATCGTAGCAGCCCGTCAGAAAGGCCGCGCTCTCGCAACCGAACTTGGCTTTTCTACGGGAGACGCCACGCTCATCGCCACGGCGATTTCCGAGCTGGCTAGGAACATTGTGTCCTACGCTCGCAAAGGTGAAATCAGCCTGAAAATGGTCCATGGGTCGAGCCGTCAGGGCATTTTGATCATCGCTTCCGATAACGGCCCGGGAATCCGGGACATTCGTCAGGCAATGCGAGATGGGTTCTCGACATCGGGAAGCCTCGGACTGGGGCTGCCGGGAGTGCGCCGCTTGATGGACGAGTTTGAAATTACCTCCGAACCAGGCCAGGGGACGATCGTGACGGTGAAGAAGTGGAAACAATAAAGGCACCGCTGGTGGAGTATGGGGTGGCGAAGTTCGTTCTCCCGGGTGAAGGTGAATCGGGCGACCAGCATTTGGTTTGCTGTAACCACACTGGAATTCTGATCGCGGCGATCGACGGAATAGGACATGGAGAAGAAGCTGCCAACGCGTCGAACGTGGCGGTTTCCATTCTCAAAGCGGGAGCGGACCAACCGGTCATTTCTCTGCTAAAGAGCTGCCACGAGGGGCTGCGCTGGACGCGGGGCGTCGTGCTGAGCCTTGCCTCCATTGACCCGGAGCATGGCTTGATGACGTGGGCCGGGGTCGGCAACGTGCAAGGAGCATTGATGCGCGCCGGCGCTCAGAAGGGAAGCGTGCAGGAAGTGTTGCTGCTGCGTGGCGGTGTCGTGGGTTCGCAATTGCCCGCGCTGCAGGCCGCGGTACTCCCCGTTACGAAGGGGGATACTTTGGTATTTGTTACGGATGGGATTCGAGGCGAATTTGCCGAAGACCTCTCCGCGCTGGAATCCCCGCAAAGAGCCGCAGAGAGAATTCTGGAACGTCACTGCCGGGGAAATGATGACGCGCTCGTTTTGGTGGTGAGGCTAACCGGAGTTCGCCAATGAAGACGGCAACGAAACGGAGAGGGAAGACGCCTGCAAATTTTGAAGAAGAATATCGCTCGGCGTTTGGGGAATACACGAGGAGCGGCGGCGAGGCCGCGCTGGGCCGGGCCTACGAGCTGGGGCGCCGCGCCATCACCGAGAAAAAGAGCTTCATGGAAATCGCATTCATGCATCATCAGGCGATCCACGGGATGCTTGCCGAGGCACAAGGAGCGGCACGGCACCAGGAGTTGCTAAAGGCGGCTGGAGACTTCCTGGCAGAGATGCTCTCGCCTTACGAAATGGCCCACCGCGGAGTGCAAGATGCGATCGCGGCGTTGCGGCGTCTCAATGAAACGCTCGAGGAAGAGATCAAGCGGATCGCGTATGCCGTGCACGACGAGGCCGGGCAGCTTTTGGTGGCCGTGCATCTTGCGCTCGCTGATGTCGCGCGGGAATTGCCGGAACGCCACAAAGAGCAGATGGGGCGGGTTGAAGAATTACTCAACCAAGTTGAAAAGCAGTTGCGGCGGTATTCCCACGAGCTTCGGCCAACGGTCTTGGACGATCTTGGATGGATTCCGGCGATCCGCTTCCTGGCCGAAGGGGTTTCGAAGCGCGCCAACCTGCCCATCCATATCAAGGTGGCATTTGCCGGGCGGCTGCCCAGCACAACTGAAGTGGCGCTCTATCGAGTGGTCCAGGAAGCCTTGACCAACGCGGTCAAGCATGCAAAGGCGAGCAATATCTGGGTGCGCGCGTGGCGAGACGAATTCGTGTTGTGTTGCTCAATCCGGGATGACGGTGCGGGTTTTGATGTTCGCGCTCTTCAAGCAGCGGGCTGCCGGAAGGGGTTGGGCTTGATCGGGATGCAGGAACGCTTGAGTGCAATCGGTGGAACGGTGCGCATCGAATCGCACCGGGGGCGAGGAACTGAACTTTTGATTCGACTTCCAATGGAGGATACATATGCCAATTCGCGTAGCGCTCGCTGATGATCATGTCCTGGTACGCCAGGGTTTGAAATCATTGCTCGAGCGAGAAGAATTTAAAGTCGTTGCGGAAGCTGCTGATGGACAGGAGGCGGTGACCCAGTCGGTATCACTTCATCCGGACATCGCCATCATGGATATCAGTATGCCGATGCTAAACGGGATAGATGCGGCACGGGAACTCGGCCGTTCCTGTCCGAAGACGAAGGTGATTCTGCTCACGCAGCACGAAGAAGATCAGTATATCCTTGAGGCCCTGGAGGCTGGGGTAAAGGGATATGTGCTGAAAAACCAGGTGGCGAGCGACCTGGTACACGCCATTCAGCAAGTTTCTCGAGGGATGTTCTATCTGAGCCCAGGTGTCTCCCGGACAGTGATTGAGGCGTACCGGACGAAATCGGAAAGGCCTGCGGATCCGCTCACCGCTCGAGAACGCCAAGTGCTGCAATTGATTGCAGAGGGGAAGTCGACGAAGGACATTGCTTCTCTGCTGGACATCAGCGTGAAGACGGCCGAATCACATCGATCAAGACTTATGCGGAAACTGGATATCCATGAAACGGCAACTCTAGTACGCTACGCGGTCCGTCGAGGCCTCGTGCAAGCTTGAATGGCTGCGTTTCCCGCTATTTGGTCTTTGTTATATCACTGAGCTGGCGTGTGGCGCATGAATATGCGGGTCTTGTCTTGCCGCAGAAGATTGTTTCGTGAAGATGGAAGACGAAGTATTCTTTGGCCATCCCGTTGTCGTTTGCGAGTTTGTCGAATCTTCAGCTCAACAGACCTAACCGACCAGTCCAATATTCCCTTGGGTGCCGCTAATTACAGCCCGTAGTGAGCAGGCCGCGATATTGCCGCATGGCCTCGGCATTTCCTTTTTTCGAGGCCGCAGAAAGCAGGACCCGGGCTTGTTCGCAGCTTTTGGGCACGCCATTTCCTGTCAGGTAAAGCCGGGCGAGTGCAATTTCCGCCGTCGTGTTGCCCTCCGCCACTGCTTTCCAGAGTTGCTGTGATGTTGTGGCGCTGCTTCTCGCACCGATCGCGTGGCGCGGGGTTTGCGGAGGGTCCGGCCGTTCGGCGGCATGAGCGTTTGCCGCTGGGGAATTTTCCGGCAGAGACTCGACCGTGGAGGGCCGTGCAGAGTTTTCCAAAGCCTCGCTAGGAGATATCTCCGTGTTCGACGCGCTGGCGACCGGGCGGTCGTCCTGAACCGGGCTTGCGGGCAGCTCTGGCGTCGCGTCCGGCGAAGGTGGCAGCGGCTGATTTATCTGCACCAGTTTCTTACCGAGGCGAATCAGCGAGCTGGCGATTCCCGGGCGAAAATTCTGAAGAAACACGAAGATCATCAAAGCGAAGATTGAAATGAGAATTCCCGTGGCGGCCCCACGCATGAATTGCGGCCGAGATAGAGGCATTTGCGGATTGCCTGTAGCCGATTCCGGCGGGAACAAAGTCGTTGGGAAAGCGTTCACGCTGGAAGCCCGGGCGGCGGGAATCATTGAGTCAGGCGGAGGAATGTGGTGCGCGAAAGTAGAATGGAAACCCAGCTCGTCTCTCGCCCGCTGTTCCTGTTTGTGCATTCCGGTTAATTTATCAGGACTCAAAGGTTCTTTGCTTGCTTCGGGGATTGCGAGCGCGGCTCGCTGACTCAACCATCCGCGGACTCGTTCGCGAACATCGGAGGCAAGTTCCGCAAAGCTCAAGCCACCAACCTTTTTCAATTCATCCGTCCAGACGACTTGGCCGGCGGCAAGGATCCGTTCGTCGGTACCCGGCACGATAGCGAAGCGGATTGTGCCCGTCTGATGGAGGGGAGCAATGGCGAAAAAGGAGATACCACCCTCCGAGGCGTTCAAAACGATGCCTCCGTTCTCCGGCTCAAAATGGACGTAGGTGAGTTTCTCCGGCTGCTTCCTGGGTTGATGGCGGCGTTCAGTTTCCATTGCGAATTTGGGCGTTGTCCAACGTTGGGCTTAATTCGTCTGCCCGGAGAAGCGACGACGGGACCGGTGAGCCGGGAGGGAAGTGCTCCGTGAAAGAACGTTACCCCGCTATCGTACGTGGGTCGCCAGCGAGGCGCTCCACGATCGGAGATGCAAGACGTCTTTGACCCAAAGAATCATATCATTCGCGCGATGCGCAAGTGCAGTTGTTTCGCGCACAGCGCTAAGCCTTCTTTCCCCAAAGAACTCGCTTGCCGAGGGTGCCGGCGAAAAGCGGCAGATCGAGAAGTCCGGGCAGGGGATCGTCCCAGGAAAAAATGGCAGACTCCAGGGGCCTGCGCAGTGACCGCGCATAATCCCGAAGTGAGAGCCGGCCGCTCAGGATTTCCCGGATAGCTACGGACATGTCGCTGCTCATGTGCATCCAGCGCTGGCCGGCGCGCCCGTGCCGTTGCGAGAAAGATTCGCCCCTGAGGAGGAGCCAAAGGAGGTGAGGGAAGTCAACTCCACAGCGCCGGGAAAGTGTGTGCCAGCCCCAAACGCGCGGATTGATGTCGATAACTTTACATTGACCGTCCCGTGGATCTTTCTTGAACTCGATTTCCACAAGACCCGTGAAGCGCAACGCTTTCAACAGCCGCACGGAAGGCTCGATGACTTGTGGCTCGTCCACTGTTTCGACGTAGGTGCTGAATTGCCCGAAATCCATCGGGTACTGCCGAGTGCGCCTTGCGACAATGGAAGCCAGGGGTACACCGTCTTTGCAAAGAGCGGCGTAGGAAAACTGCGATTCACCGCCTCCTGGCACCAATTCCTGGACGATTAGGTTTTCTGGGGCAATCAGAGCGCATGCCTCGTCATAGCGCGTCAGCAATGAAGCACGGTCATCGATCCGCCAAGCCTTGGGGATGGCGAGACTGCCAGGTTCCATCCTGAGCGCGGGCTTAAGGATCAAAGGGAAAGAATGGTCGAGGGCTGCGAGTTCTTCGCGGGTGTTGGGAGCGGCGGCCCAAGGTTGATGAACGCCGAGGTCGCTTGCAAGACGGTGCAGCAGCCGCTTGTCGCAGGCCCAGCGAAGTTCTTGCCAAGGAGGCACCGTGAGCCGATAGTGACCGGCCAGCGCCTCATGGTTGCGCGAAACCAGCGTGACAGCGTAGTCATCGGTGGGGAATAGCACCCACCCGTTAAGATAGTATTTGTCCGCCAAGTCCAAGAGAAAGTCGATTTGCCTGCGTTCGTCCTTGGGTGGCCAGGATATGTTGCGGCAAACGTATCGGGAGGTTGTTGCCACAAGATGTCCACCCTGCTTGATGACCCAAACAGGAATTCCCCGACGACCCAGACTGCGCACTACACCGAGGCCCCGGTAGTCCGCACCCATGATCAACGCGCCGGCGGCTCCGGCGTCGACGCCGGCGCAAAGATTCGAAGAAGTCAACGTCTCCGGAAGTGCGGCTGCGGCTGACATAGCTGCCTACGAGGCGGCGTGATTCGACGTATTGCGAAGGATCTTGCGCGTCAACTCACGGGCCGCGAACGCCGAGCCCGCGACGAAACGCGAGAGCGGACCAAAGCTCCAGGCGGCTGGTGCGCCCAAGAAGTGCAGACCGGGAACGGAGGATTCGAATCCGACGTCAAGTTGTGGATAGCCGCTAATTTGACGAATCGATGAAAGTAGTTTCCCGGTGAGGAACGGATAGCGGGAGATGTCCACA